>PR_CR_10_Liq_2_inCRDRAFT_1000027_pt1 | contig 46233 bp, 44 predicted proteins | sample PRCRCaboRojoPR_FD_10245 | JGI IMG/M metagenome (IMG submission 10245) | reverse complement strand
CCTTCTGATACCGCTTCAAAGAAGTACAGACCTGTAGGCTGCCCGCTCAGGTCAATCTCAAAACGCTGTCCTTCCTGAAATTCCAGGCTTTGGATACTACGTCCTGCTAAATCTCTGATTTCAACCAGGATAGGTTCAGCGTAATATTGGCCAAGGTCTAAAGTGAATGCCCCGGAAGATGGGTTGGGTGCGATACTTAGGCCAGGAACCGTGTTGTTTGCTTCTGCTTCCGGAAGCTCAACCCCAAGCGGCAACTGATAGTCTGGCCAAAACTGCCGGTCTAGCAACAGGCCCAGCAAAGCCCGGGCATAACTGCTTTCGGGCGCTGAATGTATATAGAACATGTTAAGCTATTTTAAAAGATTTAGAATCCAGATAGACAGCGGCTGAAGGTTTATGTACGCTATATCAACAGCAACATGGTTAGCCACAGATGAGCGCAGTACATTTTTTATCAAGCGCATGCTGCAAGATAACATTTTAGCTCAAAGCTTGATTGCCAAATCAAAAATTTAATATTGTGAGGGCTTGTTGCTGGTTCAATAACCTGGCACAGCGCACCGGGTGAATGCCCCGGCAGCGGCTTGACTTAGTGCACCCGGTGAGGCGTCCCACCTCACACCACCGCCGCCAGCCAGCTCGCCTGACTGATTGCCCGCTTGGCATCCAGCTCCCGGGCTTCGTCCGCACCACCGATGAGGTGGACTTTGAGCCTGGCTGCTTCCAGGGGCTGCTGCAGGGTACGCAGGGGCTCCTGCCCGGCACAGACCACTACATGATCAACTTTTAGCAAGCGGGGCTCGCCTTTATGCAGGATGTGCAGCCCGGCATCATCCACCCGCTCATACTGCACTTCGCTGAGCATCTCCACGCCCTTTTTGCGCAGGCTCTGCCGGTGAATCCATCCGGTGGTCTTGCCGAGGCCGGCACCGGGCTTGCCTTTGGACCGCTGCATGAGGTAGATTTGGCGGACGGGCGGTGTTGACTTTGGCTTGGTCAGTGCGCCGGGGTTCTTATAGCCGGTATCCACCCCCCATTCCTCCATAAAAGCCTCCACAGGCTGAGGAGTATCCGATGGTGGGTGGATGAGAAACTCAGAGACATCAAAGCCAATACCGCCGGCACCGATAATCGCAACGCGCTGCCCCACTTCCTGATTATGCAGGAGTACATCCACATAGCTTAGCACTTTGGGATGGTCGATACCTTCCAACTGAATCTGCCGGGGAGCAACACCGGTAGCCAGGGCAACTTCATCGAAGCCCTGACTAATCAGGTCATCGGCTTCCACGCGGGTATTGAGGTGGAGGTGGACGCCCTGTATTTCAATCTGACGCTCAAAGTAGCGAAGGGTTTCGTAAAACTCTTCCTTGCCCGGAATACGCTTAGCCATATTGAACTGTCCTCCAATTTGCTGGCTGCCTTCAAAAAGGTGGACTTCATGCCCACGCTGTGCGGCTACGGTAGCGAAGGCCAGTCCTGCCGGGCCAGCGCCTACCACTGCCAGCTTTTTCTTAGCTTGAGCAGGCGTATAGTTGAGCTCCGTCTCGTGGCAGGCCCGTGGGTTGACCAGGCAACTGGCTGTTTTTTGTTTGAACACGTGATCGAGGCAGGCCTGATTGCAGGCAATACAGGTATTGATTTCGTCTGCCCGGTTTTCTTCCGCTTTCTGCACAAAGTCGGCATCGGCGAGGAAGGGGCGCGCCATTGACACCATATCGGCATGACCCGCCGCGAGGATTTCTTCCGCTTTTTCCGGCGTATTGATGCGGTTGGTAGTGATGAGCGGGATGCCCACTTTGCCCATCAGGCGCTGTGTGACCCAACTGAATCCGCCCCGGGGCACCATCGTCGCAATCGTCGGGACCCGGGCCTCGTGCCAGCCAATACCCGTATTGATGATGGTCGCGCCGGCCGCTTCGATCTCCCGGGCGAGGTGCTCCACTTCTTCCCAACTGCTGCCATCGTGCACCAGGTCGAGCATAGACAGGCGGTAAATGATGATAAAATTGGGCCCCACTGCTTCCCGGGTACGGCGTACGATTTCAATCGGGAAACGGATACGGTTCTCGTAAGGGCCACCCCATTTGTCGGTCCGCTTATTGGTTTTGGCAACAATAAACTGATTGATGAGGTAGCCCTCCGAGCCCATGACTTCCACGCCATCGTACCCGGCTTCCTGTGCCAGTTGGGCCGTGCGTACGAAAGCACGGACGGTGCGCTCCACGCCACCACCACTCAGTTTCCACGGCTTGAAAGGCGAGATGGGCGACTTGAGGCGGGAAGGCGCAACGGCCAGTGGGTGGTAACCATAGCGCCCGGCGTGCAGGATTTGGAGGCAGATTTTGCCCTCTGCTTCGTGCACGGCACCGGTTACAACGCGGTGATTGCGCATTTCCCTGCGGTTGGAAAGCTTGGCAGAAAAGGGGCTCACCCAGCCAGCACGATTAGGCGCAATGCCCCCGGTGACCATCAGCCCGACGCCACCCCGGGCCCGTTCGGCGAAGTAGGCGCCCATTTTTTCGAATCCGTTTTTCTCCTCTTCCAGCCCGGTATGCATGGAGCCCATGAGCACACGGTTTTTGAGGGTGGTGAAGCCCAGGTCGAGGGGGGCAAGCAGCTTTGGGTAGGTTGGGTGCATGGTGAATCATTTTAGGGTGATGAAGTTAGCGAATTTTCGCTATTTCACCCTGATCCAGATTCGTTTTTTAGCAGTACACCTATAAAAAGGTACTGTCTCCATTTTAGGAGCCCGCTATTACTCCCCCTTTAGTTATTCGCGCCTATTGGGCCTTAAAATCCTTGAGTGCCTTCACCCCCCGCACCGCCTGCTCCATCCGCTCACCAGCAACGCTCCGCCGCAGCCCGGCAATCCAGGCATAACGGGGCGTTGGCTTCCCCATCTCCCGGATGAGCCAAAAGGTAAACGGCAGAAGAGCCACACTCAATACCATTTGCGCCAACAGCCACTGCGGGTCCCCGCTGGCAAAAAGGTCAATGCCGAAGAGCAGCTGGAACCAGAAAAACACATGCGCCAGGTAGAAGGGCACACTGCTCATGAGCAATTGGGTAATGGCGAGGCGGTGCTTGCGCAAGCGTTCCAATCCCTTTTGCACCTCCACTACCGGTCCGTCAAATTGGAGCATGCCCAGCAGGATGAGCTGCCCTGCACTGCCGCTTATGCCCACCACTGCGAATAAGCTCAATACCACTGCTGATATTTGCGGAGCAGTATGCCCCTGAAAAGTGGCTATGCAGGTGCTCAGCCCGGCCAGCAGGAGTGCCCAGACCAACGTTTCGGCTATCCGGGCGGCCCACAGCGCCCGCAAAGGGCAGCGAGCGGCTTGCTGCTGCATTTGCCGGGTGATCATCAGATTAAGCCGGGTATTTTGGTCCAATTGCGCCTGATGGCTTTTCCAGAGGGCTTTCCAGTCATTCGTTTCCATAATGGTGTAATTTTAATTCTTTTTTGAGCCGCTGTTTTAGCCGGCTGATTTTCGTGCCCACATTGCTCTTGCTGATGCCCAGCATCTCTCCGATTTCCCCGTGCGGGTAATCTTCCAGATAGAGGAGCATCAGAGCGCGCTCCAGAGGCGGTAGGGCTTGCACCCAGCGGTGTAGTTGCTCGCTCCGCCCTGAAGGCTGCCCGGGCTGCCCGGTATGGGGTAGTGCTTCAAAGGCTTCCTGATGCCGTTGGCGCCGCTCTTCCCTGCGCAGCCGGTCGATGCTGACATTCAGGGCGATGCGGTAAAGCCAGGTGGACAAAGCATATGTCGGCTTGTAGTTGCCCAGCGATTGCCAGATTTGTATGCTGATGTCCTGCACCAGGTCCTCAAAGTCGGCCTCGCTGCGGGTGTACAGGCGAGCCACCTTGAAGATGATGCCACGGTGCTGCTGCAATACAGTTTCGAAATCAGGAGACGGATATGTGGATGTATTTGGCACGATGCGTTTAAATAAATTGATTTACATCTTATTATTCGATGAGCAGGAGGGAAAAATCACACCGGTATGAATTTTTTCTAAAATTGCTTCTTCAGCACGCTCAGGACTTTCACCATGAAGACCACGTGCTCTTTCATATAGCCAGTTTGATTAAAAGTGCCAGCCAGGTAGACTTCCAGTTCCGGGCAGTAATACATGTAGGAGCCGGTAGAGCCAGAGTGCCCGATGATCGTCAGGTCAGGCAGCAGGGGGAAAAGCCCCCGCAGGCGAAATTTTCGGAGGCCATAACCGTACTCCATACCACGGGTTTCCGGCACCCACTGTTGCATAGCCTCGTAGGTACTGCGATTGATGAGCGTACCGGTATTCAGGGCTTCCATAAACTGCAGGAGGTCATCCGTAGTTGTAAGCAGCCCACCGCCAGCCCAGTCGGCACTCAGGCTTTTGAAGGTACTGATATCCATATCATCTGCATAAAGTTCTGCCATTCGCCCGGTGTAGGGATCCAAAGGGTCCGAACGGAAATACATACTCGTCTGGGTGAGCTGCAGTGGTTCCAGGATTTGGGCTTCCAACACCTCGTGCAGGGGCTGCCGGTACAGCCGTTCTATAATAAGTCCGAGCAAAAAATATTCCGTATCAGTGTAGTAGTAACCCTGCCCCGGTGGAAAGTGGGGCTTCAGGTTTTGGCGGGTATAGTCCAGAACAGCCTGAGGTGTCCAGAATTGGTTGGGCCCGGTCAGCATGCGCTCCAAAAAAGCCATGCCCTGCTCCGGGCGGTCCTCAAACCAATCTGGCAGCCCGGAGGTATGCTGCAGCAGCTGAGTGATGGTGATTTGCCCGGTCAGGTCCACGCCATTCCACACATGAAGCCCGGCGTAGGCCTCTTCCGGAAGGTAGTTGCTTAGTGGCGCATCGAGCTCCAGCTTCCCTTCTTCCACCAACAGCATGATAAGTGTGGCGGTGAAGGTTTTGCCAATACTTGCGGAATGGAAGGGATTGGCAGGGCTGACTTGGCTGCCGTCGTCAAATTGCCCCCCGGTGAAAGTCCACTGCAGGCCGCGGCCCGGCGCATAGACGGAGAGGAAGGCATTGTGAACTTTAGCCTTGTCCAGCTCGCGCTGAAACAGCTTTTCAATTTTGCGCTCTGCTTTTTTAAGCCGTTGAGCAGGCCCCGGCTTTGGAGGAAAGAGGAAAGATAACATCATGGTTGCAGTTAGGATCGTTTTCATTAGCGATCATCTTTGTTTGGTACAAAGGTGCTGCAACCTGCCCCGGCAATCGTCCGGGAATGAAAAAGCGGACTTAATCTTAAAATTCGCCGTTAGCTTCCCTGTACACCACCGCAAGGACCACCTGCCCCACTGCCCGGAGCGTGCGTTTGTCGATGATATCGAGGTCATCGTTGTGGGTATGCCAGTGTTCGCCAAAGCCGGTTTGGGTGCCCTGCGCCCGGTTGATGATGTCGATCATAGGTATACGGGCGATGGTATTAACGTAGTAGTGGTCATCGGTAATGGCGCCCCCCTGCTGATTGACAAAGTAGTTGCTATAGCCCATATTCTGTGCCAGCGCCCATACTTTATTCACAACCTGCGGGGCATACTGCATGGAAAAATACTCTTTGGGGAAGCGTGCCCCCTTAGCCCCTACCATATCCAACAGGATACCGTACTTCGGCTTCTGTGCACCGGTGACATGGGGGTTGCGCGACCAGTACTGAGATCCCAATGCGTAAGTGTCCGGCGTTTCACCACCGCTTTCGCCAAAGTCTTCGGCATCAAAAAGCACGATATCGACTCCCATTTCAATAGGGTTAGCCTGTAGCTGACGGGCGACTTCCAGTAGCACGCCAACGCCGCTGCCCCCATCGTCTGCACCCAGGATGGGCTCGTCCCGGCGCTCTTCACTGATCGGAGAATCGGCAAAGGGGCGGGTATCCCAATGAGCAGCAAGGAGAATGCGCTTTTGGGCACCGGGGTTGAACTGGGCTATGATGTTGGTGGACTGCAGCACCTCGCCGGTGTAGGCCTTGGCTTCAAAGTCCTGCGCTATGACCTTTGCGCCGAAGCGCTCCAACTGTTCCACCAGCCAGGCTTTGGTCTGACGGTGTCCCTCGGTATTGGGTACACGGGGACCGAATTCGACCTGCCGGGCGACATAAGCAAGGGCGGAGTCGCGCTCAAATTTTGGTACGCTGACTTTCTCTTTCGATGGAGGAGGCGGGATGCTTTCACTACTGCTATCCGAGCCACAACTGTTCAGCAACAGCAACATGCTGAACCCCAGGACTACGATTATTCTTTGCATGATATTAATTGCTTAATTCTTAGAAGGATCGAAGTGTTTCCAGCCTTGCGCCGTGATGTCGTGAAGTTTGCCTCCTTTGGAATTGAGCTTCACCCCATCTTCGGCAGGCACGATTTCTCCGGCGATGTAGATATCCGCCATATACTTCACCTTATCGAGGTCCTTTGGGTCTACTGTAAACAGCAGCTCATAGTCCTCTCCTCCGCTCAGGGCAACGGTAATCGGGTCCATATTGAAATCAATGGCCTGGAACTGTGCATCCTCGTGAATGGGAACGCCACTTTCTTCAAGCAGTACACCTACGCCCGATTGCTTCGCAATGTGGAAGAGTTCGGAGCCCAGCCCGTCCGAAATATCGATCATGGCTGTGGGCACCAGGTCCGCTTTGGCGAAAGCCTCAATCATGTCCTTTCGCGCCTCCGGTTTGAGTTGGCGCTCCAGCAGATAGTCGTGCCCTTCCAGCGTCGGCTGCAGCTCGGGATCAGACAGGTAAATCTGTTTCTCCCGCTCCAGAATTTGAAGCCCCATGTAGGCGGCCCCCAGGTTGCCGGTAATGCAAATCAGGTCACCCACTTTTGCGGTATTGCGGTAAGTCAGGCGCTCTTTATGCCCCTTGCCGATTGCAGTAACGCTGATGACCAGTCCTTTGGGGGAAGAGGTGGTATCTCCGCCTATGAGGTCGACATTATACACGCTGCAGGCCGTTCGAATCCCTTCGTACAGTTCTTCCATGGCTTCAACCGAGTAGCGGTTAGACAGCGCCACAGAAACCGTAATTTGTTGAGGGATGGCATTCATGGCGTAAATGTCAGAAAGATTGACGACCACCGCTTTGTACCCCAGGTGCTTCAGGGGCGTATACATCAGGTCGAAGTGTATCCCCTCCACCAGCATATCGGTGGAAACAACGGTAAGTGCGCCCTGATGGTCAATCACGGCAGCATCATCACCTATGCCTTTAACGGATGATTTGTGGTGCAGCGGAAAGCGCTGTGTGAGGTGATCGATAAGCCCAAACTCACCGAGCGTATTGACATCAGTGCGTTTGGGCGTATTAGATTCGTTGGCCATAATTTATATCTTGCTGTATTGGCGCGCAAAGGTACGGCCAAACTTAGAGACGCTCTATTTTTTCGAGCAGTTCCTTAGTCTCGGTGTAGTCTTCGCCGCTGGCTTTGGCCAGTTCGATGGCTTTCTTTGCAGCGGCTTTGGCCGCTTTTTTGTTGCCTAGTTTGTAGTACAGGGCAGCAAGGGTGTCATTATTGTAGAAAGTGGACTCGATCTCCACGGAGCGTTCTGCCCACTTCACGGCTTCCTTCAGCATCTTCTTGTCATCTACGCTTTCGTAGAAAGACCAGGCGATGGAGTTCAGCTCGTTGGCATCTTCAGATGGGTACTCTGTCAGGTAATCCACAGCTGCCTGCGGGAAAGCGGTTGGGTCATTGACGCGGTAATAATTCATTTTGAAGTTAGCAAAGATTGGTCCCGGGTTGTCCGGAAAGGCAGTTTTGAACTTCGCCTCGGCGTCTGCCATCATCTTTTCTTCTCCATCCTCCGCACTCAACGTCTGCATAATGGCGCGCTGAATCTTAGCGGTAAGGTAACGTTCGCTAAAAAGGGCTTCGTAGGCTTCGCGCCGTTTCAGGATTTCCTTGAAGTAAGGGTCATCCATTTCGGTCGCAGCCTGGAAGATAAGCTGCATTTCGGTCTCTCCGGTCCAGTCTTTTTGAGTATTCAGGTAAGTCGTGGCAATCTCATTCGCATTGGCAGCCATTGCATCAGCCGCAGCGACAGCGTAGTTCTTCAGGAATTCAGGATCGCGCTCGCCTGCCTCAAACTTACGCTCCATAGTAGCAATTTGCCTGGAGGGATCCTGGGCTTCCCGCCCAAGCTGCAGGAAAGCCTCCGCATCCTGATAGCCTACGGCGCGGTGTACCAGCTCGCCATTAGCGTCAATGAACAACAAGGTTGGATAAGCCCGCACTTTGTATTTGCGTGCCAGCCCCATTCCTTCACCCTTTTCCATGTCAATTTTAGCATTGACAAAATTATTGTTGTAGTACTCGCCCACCTCGGCTTGGGTGAACACATCCCGGGCCATCATTTTGCAGGGCCCGCACCATTCGGCGTAGGCATCCACAAAGATCAGGCGGTCCTGATCTGTTGCTTTAGCCAGGATTTTTTTCCAGTTGCCGTCTTCAAACTGAATGCCTTCCTGCGCCAGTCCTGCAGTGGCAACAGCTGCAATCAGCGCTATGGCGATGGATAATTTCTTCATTGGTATGGTGTTTATTGAATTTGCTTGATGTAGTGCTCTACGGCACGAACCGCCAGCGGGCTGTCCGCAGCGGCCATTTCCAGTGCACGGTTGGCGGCTTCCAATGCAGCCGTACGGTCTCCGTTTTGCAGGAGAATATTGGAATAGATGAGCACATGTTGGTATTTGGTGGTCTGGGAAGCCGCTGCTTCTGCAATATCCTGTGCTTCCGACATCACCTTGTCGTCGTTTTTGAAGGCTTCAGACATATTTTTGGCCAGCGTGGCCAATGCATCCGGGTCTTTATCGAGGCATTTTTTCGCATACTTTTTAGCTGCTTTCCGATAGTCATCGGTTTCTCCCCGGGACTGATAGAAAGCGAGTTGGGCTTCCAGCTCGAACGCTTCCGCCTCATCGCCCAGGTAGTCATTGCCTTTGCTGATGGCTTCTTCCAGCAGCATCTCACTGTCGTATTTCAGGGCTTTCTCCACGGTTGCCTCACAGGCGCGGCGCAACTGATCGGCTACTGCCTGTTTGCCCACGATAGCTTCAATGGCTTCCTTCCGCTCTGCCATCATATTAAAAAGTTTGGAATCCGCTTCCGTCACAGCCTCGAACAGGAACTTGAGGTTCAGCTCCGTACTCAGATCCGGCTCGGTGTCAAAGTACTCATTGGCTACGCGGAGGCTGGACTCCCCGGCGTTGTTCAGGGCTTTTACATAACGGTAGAGAAAAGCAGGATCGCGCTTGCCTTCCTCGTACTGCACCTGATACTCCTCCAGGTTATCGGCTTTGGAAAGGGCGGTCTGCCCCAGCTTGATTAGCCCATCCACCTGCTGTGCGCCTTTGGCTTTTTGGACGACCTCGCCATCCGGACCAATGAAAAACAAGGTGGGAAAAGCAGAAACCGGGTATTTCTTGCGGAACTCCAGCCCCATCCCTTTTTCCATATCAATTTTCATATTGATAAAATGGCGGTTGAAGAAGGCACCTACCTCCTCCTGCGGAAAAACTTCCCGTGCCATCCGTTTGCAGGGGCCACACCACTCTGCGTAGGCGTCTACGAAAATGATTTTATCTTCCTGGGCAGCCTTCAACAAGGCGTCTTCCCAAGACCCCTGATAGAATTCAATGCCCTGAGCGGACAACAGGGTGCTGCTGCCGGACAGGAAAAAAAGCAGGGCGAAAAATGACAGTATAAAATTGCGCTTCATGAGTTACTCCGTTGCTTGGTTGTTTTGCTGAAATTCTTTGACGACTTCGTTAGCTGATTTACCAGATTGAACGACGGTAAGCAGCATTTTAGCGTCTTTGGCAATAGGATGCTTTGGGAACTGCTGCAGAAAAGCCTCGTACTTCTCCTCAGCCTTCGGCATATTCTCCAAATCATTGTCGTAGGTAAAGCCTTGAAAAAACAATGATTCCGGTACTTTTTCGAAATCCGGATAAACAGTGACCACACGGTCCCAAAGGTCTATTGCTTTTTCGTATTGCCCAATGCCCCGGGCGACAGCACCGGACTTAAACAGGAAATGCGGCGTAAGGGAATCCTGCTGAAAACGGTCCGCGAAAAGGTCTGTTTTATCAATCAGGCTGACGGCCGAGGCGGTATCGATCGTAGGGTTGTCCATTTGTTTTTTCAACGTCCCTTCCAGCGCCAGGATTTCTTCTGCCAGCCGGTCTTTGGATTTATCTTCATCCGCCATACGGTCGGGGTCGCCACAGGCTGTAAACATCAGGGCGACGATGGCGAAGGTTAAAACATTGAGGGTTTTCATAATAGGTTGATTGGTCATTTGAGTAATCTGAAAATAAATAATTCGCGGTAACCTGCCAAGAGGTTACACCCCGGAATAACGGGCGATCAGGCGTTCAAACCATGCGCCCGGCAGCAGCCGCTTGAGTACAAGGGACAACCTTTGCAGCGGTTTCCCTATAGCATAGAACGGATGAAGGTGCCCTCTGTTGATACGGCGGGCAATAGTTTTCGCGACAACTTCGGCGGGCAGCCCTTCTTCCACTTCCTGATCAATAATTCTGTAGGCGCGCTCAAAACTCTTGGCGTAAGGGCCATTGGGGTCATAGGCCTTGATTCGGTTGGCGTTGATATTGGTCCGGATATCGCCGGCGTGAATGCCTGTGATCTGAATGCCCAGCCCTCTCATTTCGAGGCGCAGCGACTCCGTGATCAAATCAACTGCTGCCTTGCTGGCACAATATACACTCCGGTAGGGTAATCCAACCTTAGCACCAATAGAACTGATGGTGAAAATCTGCCCCTGCCCCTGAGCCCGCATGATGGGGAGCGCTGCCTTACATACCCGGACTACGCCCAGTACGTTAGTATTCATGACCCGCTCCACTTCTTCCATGCTGCAATCTTCCAGTGGCCCCGCTATACCGATGCCCGCGTTGTTGACCACGACATCGAGCCGCCCGGCTTCAGCCAATACCTGCTCCACACCGGACGCCACGCTCACTTCCTGCTGAACGTCCATTGCAATCATACGAACATCGCCTTGGTCGCCTCTCGGTGAACGGCTCGTACCAAATACAGTGTGCCCCTGTTGGCTAAGCTCCCGGGCAAGTGCTTTGCCCAGCCCCGAACTGGCACCGGTAATTAGGATAACTTTTGACATAAATAGGTTGGGTTAACCAGGATTTCAGACGCAGCAAGTACCTTTTGAGTCTCCTGCTTTGTCAAAGAACAAAAAAATAACGCATGAGTGGAAGGATAGGATAAAAAAAGCCGGTACAATTGTATGTACCGGCTACCAAAATAAACACCTAAAACCCTATTAACTATTTTTGGCTCCGTTTAATTTCAGGGTGCGGAGCCTGCCCCTGGTACAGCATCTACTTGATTTCGATGCGCTTCACGGGTTGTCCTTTGACTTCTTCCTTTTTCGGCAGCTCAATAGTCAGCACGCCATTTTCATACTTCGCTCCGATGCCTTCGCCATCCACAGACTTAGGCAACTGGAAGTTACGGGTGAAAGAAGTGTAATTGAACTCGCGGCGGACAAAGTTATCTTCCTTCACTTCGTCCTTGTGCTCTCGTTCTGCTTTGATCAGCAAGTGGTCATTTTCCACCTGAATGTCAAAGTCATCTCTTTCAAGACCGGGAGCAGCCACTTCAATCCGGAAGCGGTCGTGAGTTTCCACGACATTCACAGAGGGCTGGGTCATTGCAAAATCGCCACCCATGAAGTCAGTGATGGAATTGCCGAAGAAGTTGTCAAACATCTTGCTGATTCCTGTTGGTTGATAATTCACCAGATTTTTCATAGCATTTAACATTTGGTTCAACAAAAAGCCTTCTCAGACAGGTTTCGTGGGCAATGAGTGCAATGAGCGCGCAAATCGGAATTGAATTGAATCTGAGCGCTCATTGGTTTCACTACATTAACCACTATACACTATTAGAAGAACAATTAGGTTACTCTTGAAATTCACTGCTTTATGTAAAAGCTGTGTAAAAGCAATAGTTACGAAATTTCAATCTTGCGGGCAGGCTTGGGCTTAGCTTCCTCTTTTTTAGGAAGGTTGACCTGCAGGACGCCCTGCTCGTAAGCCGCTTCCACTTTTTCTGTATCGATCAGCTTACCGAGGCGGAAGGACCGCTGGAAACGGTAGTTGCCAAATTCCTGCCGCTTGATGGTCTCGCCTTCGCCAGCATTCCAGTTGCGCTCCACTTTGATGGTGAGCAGACCTTTGTCCAGCTCAATCTCAAAGTCGGACTTCTGCAGGCCCGGGGCCGCTACCTGAAGCACAAAATTGTCGTCCCGCTCGAGGACATTAACCGCAGGCTTGAAAGTGCGGGTCGCTACCGGCCGGTGGGCCGCTCCAAATACTTCGTTGACCACCCGGTCAAAGTCGGTGAAAAGCGAAGGGGCTGCAGTGCGGTTTGGCTTAACGGTTACAAGTGTCATGGTTGTATTCTTTTTTGTTGGTTGTCTGATTAATTACACTTCAACATATGCAATTGGCATACCAACCCGAAAGAGCAGACAAACTTGCCGGGAAAGCAACCAACTTCATGTCATTTTGACACCAACAACCAACAAGGAGTGACAAAATGGCTGAAAACATGAATTCCCCCATAGTAGTTCACGTTCCGAGATCAGAAAACACGTACCAAAGTAAGCCTATGGGCAAAAACCTCCTACCCTACCCGCGCCCTCCGCGATCTTCGCGCCCACTCCTTTGCGACCTCCGCGTGAACCCCTCCGCCCCCAACTCTCCCAATTTTCCTATCTTGCTCCCCGCAAAAAGACGAACGACATGTTTCAGGACAAGATTTTTGAAGGCAAGACCGCCCTCGTCACGGGTGGGCGCAGCGGCATCGGGTACGAAATTGCCCAGCAACTGCTCAACTACGGCGCTGAGGTCTACATCGCTTCCCGCAAGGAGGAGCCCCTGAGGGAGGCAGCAGCAGCGCTCAATAAATTGGGTACCTGCCACCACTTCGCCCTCGATATCCGGGAGCCGGAAAAAATTGATGAGCTGGCGGAGTATATCATGGAAAAGAGTAGCAAGCTGGACTTGTTGGTCAATAATGCCGGCGGGCAGTTCCCCTCCCCTGCTGAAGGCATTGCCCGGAAGGGCTGGCTGGCCGTCATCAATACCAACCTGAACGGCACCTGGTTTATGACGCAGGCCATGGCCAATACCTTTTTCCTCCCTAAGGAATCAGGTAGCATCGTCAATATCATTGTAGACCACTACCGGGGCTTCCCGGGCATGTCGCATACCGGTGCCGCCCGGGCAGGCGTAGACAACCTTACGAAGTCGCTTGCTGTGGAGTGGGCCAACCGAAATGTGCGCATCAATGCCGTAGCGCCGGGCATTATCAAAAGCTCAGGCTTGGAAAACTACCCACCGGAAATGGTCGCTCAGGTTAGCGGCACGATACCGGTGAAGCGCCTGGGCAAAGTGGAGGAAGTGGCAGAAGCGGTCTTATTCCTGTCGCTGGCCGATTATGTGACGGGCGAGACCCTTTACATAGACGGGGGCTCCCGCCTGTGGGGCGATATGTGGCAAGTATAATGAAAAGGGCAAGCCCTGGAGCCTGCCCTCTGTGTAGATTTATTTCAATCCTCCCCTTACTCTTCCAGCAACTTCGGGCTCATCCCCATATTGGAGAAGCCGCCATCGTGGTAGAGATTCTGCATGGTCACCATGCGGGTCAGGTCTGAGAACATGGTTACGCAGTAGTCCGCACAAGCTTCCGCCGAAGCATTGCCCAGTGGCGACATTTTATCCGCATAATCGAAGAACTCCTGGAAGCCTTTGATGCCGCTGCCGGCAGTCGTTACTGTTGGAGACTGGGAAATGGTATTCACGCGTACCTTTTTCTCTGCAAAGTGGTAGCCAAAGCTACGGGCAAAGGACTCGAGCAGCGCTTTAGACTCCGCCATCTCACTATAGTCCGGGAAGGTACGCTGAGCTGCGATGTAGCTTAAAGCCACAATAGAGCCCCACTCGCTCATCGCATCCATTTTATACAGTTGCTGCATCACTTTGTGGAAAGAGATGGCTGAAATATCGAGGGTCTTTTGCATCCACTCGTACTTCAGGTCGGTATACTCGCGCTTCTTACGAACGTTGAGCGACATCCCAATGGCATGCAGTACAAAGTCGATTTTACCGCCCAGGACTTCCTGTGATTCGCCGAAGAGCTTTTCCAGGTCTTCCTCACTTGTCGCATCGGCCGGGATGACCTCCGCGTTCAGTTTTTTGCCCAATTCCTGAATGCCGCCCATGCGCAGTGCAACAGGGGCGTTGGTCAGGGTAATGGTGGCGCCTTCTTCCACACAGCGCTCGGCCACTTTCCAGGCGATTGATTTGTCATCAAGCGCACCGAAGATGACGCCGCGCTTTCCTGCTAGTAAGTTGGTACTCATATCGTTTGAATTCTGCTTTTCATTTAACTGCTCTGCAGTAATAATTCTTTAGCCGTATTGATGGCGGACTCGCTGGGCGGGTCCTGGCTGAGCATAGTCGCTATAGCGTATACCCGGCCTTCCATTTCGAGGGGGCGGACCTCCGTGACGGTGCGGTCCTCCTTTTCTTTTTTATACACGAAATAATGGGCATTAGCCTTGGAGGCGATCTGCGGAGAGTGGGTAATCGACACCACTTGATGCTCGTTGCTAAGTTGCCGCAAAATGGAGCCCATTTTCAGGGCGACGTCCCCGGAAATACCGGTATCAATCTCATCGAAAATAAGGGTCGGCAGAGGTATGGCGCTGGCCACAAGGGATTTCACCACAAGGGTCAGGCGGGACAATTCACCACCGGAAGCCACGTCCTTGATCAGCTGCAGGCGGCCGCCTTTGTTGGCGGCGAATAGGAAATTGACTTCATCAAACCCGGTGGGCTCGAGATCTTCTGTCCGGCTGATATCGACTTTGAGATTGGCGTGCTGCATAGACAGCTGTGCCAGCATTTGCTCGACTTTGTTCTCAAAGCCGCCCACCACGCTATGACGGCGGGTGCTCAGCTCTTCAGCCATGGCTTCCAGCTGTTGGCGCTGCTCCTGCGTGGACTGCTGTAGGCGCTCGATTTCCTGACTGAGGTCACCAATATCATCAAGTTGCTGTTGTAAATCCGCCTGTATATCTAGAAGCTCTTTGATGGAAGCGACCTGATGTTTGTTTTGCAACCGGTAGACCATATCGAGTCGCTCCTGTACTTCCTGTGTGCGCTCCGGGTCATGTTCGGTTTCATCCGCGATAGACTCGAACTCCTGCGCCACATCCCGAAGCTCTTCCACGAGCCCACTAAATCGGCCATAGAGCCCTTCGATACGCCGGTCAAAACTACTGACCGACTTGATGGCCTGCGTCAGTTCTTCCATTTGCCCGATCACCGAGACCTCGCTTTCTGACAACTGCTGAAAGGAAGCCGCCAGCGTACGCTTGATGTCCTCTGCATTGGTCAGGCGGCTGAGCTCTTCCTCCAGTTCTTCCTGCTCTCCATCCACTAATTCGGCCGTATTGAACTCTTCCAACTGGAACTGCAGGAACTCGAGCTCCTTGGCAGACTGTTGCTGACGGGCAATAAGGGTTTTGAGCTGTTTTTGATCCTGCTGATAAGCGCTAAACAGGCTTTGGTACTTAGCCAACAAAGGACGATTTTCCGCCAGCGCATCCAGCAGCCGTAGCTGAAAGGACACCTTGTGGATGTCCAGGTTGTCAAATTGCTGATGCAGGTCGATAAGCGTGGAGCTCAGGTCCTGCAGTACGTTGAGCGTCACCGGTGTATCGTTGACGAAGGCCCGGGATTTGCCGGAAGGCGTGATCTCCCGCCGGATGACCACCTGGGGATCAAAGTCCAGGTCGTGCTCATCAAAGAAGCGCTGCAGGTCGTAAGCTTCCACATTAAAGAAGCCCTCAATGGTACACTTGGAGTCCAGATTGTAGAGAGACTTAATGTCTGCACGCCGGCCCATAACCAGGCCCAGTGCGCCCAGCAGGATAGACTTGCCGGCCCCGGTTTCACCAGTAATAATGGTGAGCCCCTTCGAAAAGTCGATCGTCAACTCCTCGATGATGGCGTAATTCCGGATGTGAAGGCGCTCAATCATAGCGAATGTTCAAAATTTGCAGGGCAAAGGTACGGCTTTTCCCGATTATTGGAGCCCGGTTAAAAGATGGTGTTTGGTGTCCTGCCGCTACGCGTTTCCGGCGCGTTGCCCGAAATTGGTCAATTGCGGCCGCTTATCAAAGCTGTTGCTCAATAATTTGTCGGCAAATCCGTTATTTTGCCCCATACTAATCAACGAAATTCGAATAAAAAGAAACCAGATAAAATGAAAAAAGTACTATTCACCCTCCTGTCTGTTGCTTTACTGTGGAGCTGCCAAACCGATGGCGGCTCAAATTTGGTGGAAACCGACCTGATGGAGCACGGTGTGCCGGTTACAATTATGGCACCGGATAGCGCAGTGGTCAAAGCCCGCAACATGGGTACGCTTATGAAAGACGTCACGGTCAAAGGCGAAGGCAATTACGACCTGCAAATTATGGCTTCTAGTGCGACGACCAGCGATTTGGCGCGCGTAAAGGCTGAGCAGCTCGCAACCGTCAAGACCAACCGCTATTTCTCCCGCATCGTCAGCGAGGAGGAGAAGGGTTTTCTTTACGAAATGGCGCTCGACAGCAACAACATGAACTACAACTTCCGCTACATCCATCTGCAGGGCGACCAGGAGATCATCTTCTCCGCTGGTATGGCCAGCACCTTAACTCAGGAGGAGGCGGAGCGGATTTATGAGGCGGTGAAGCAGTAGGGAAGAGCGATGGAGGGGTAAGCTTCATGAGCAAACCTGATACGCATCTCACCGGGTGCATTAACCCAAGCCGGTGTGCTATATTTTAAAGGTAATTACGCCCGGCGAAAGTAGTGCTTTAGACAGAAAAAAGGCTTCCGCAAATTACCGCGAAAGCCTTTTTTTCGTACATGTGATTTTCTGAATGGGACCCTAGAATGCTTCTTTTAGTACATCGACATTGAAGAAGATCAGGATCAACAGAAGAATGCTTAGAATGATCATGGGAAAAGGGATTAAAAATGAAAAAATGGGGTTGATATCATTCTTCTCCCGACCTGACAATCCAACTGACGGTCAGGTCGTTTTTAGCATGTTGTTTGTAAAAGAACATCTTATTAACTTTTTCAAAGATACGGGTTTTAAGTACTCGCCGCAAGGTGCCGATTGTCTGTATGCCTGCCAAACGACAATATCGAATTTTGTTAAACATAGCCTATACAAGGGGTAAGTCTCTGAAAAACAGCACCCGAAAAAGAAATAGGTGCTCTCCCTGTATTGGGAAAACACCTATATCAAAGTTTTCTTAAAATGTCAGTTTAGAAGGAGGAGGCCCCTTCGTTCGCGTCATTGTAGTTCTCGCTCACCTTGCCCCAGTCGATGACATTGAAGAAGGCCTCAATGTAATCCGGGCGGCGGTTCTGATAGTTCAGGTAGTAGGCGTGCTCCCATACGTCCAGTCCGAGGATAGGCGTGCCGTCAGCATCCACGACGTCCATAAGCGGGTTGTCCTGATTTGGGGTAGAAGTGACAAACAGCTTGTCGTCCTTATCTACGCACAGCCATGCCCATCCGGAACCGAACTGTGTGGCTGCTGCTTTGGCAAACTCATCCTTAAATTTCTCAAAAGAACCAAAATCGCGCATAATCGCTTTGTGGATGTTCATGCGCTCAGATGGCTCGCCGCCACCGTCCGGAGACATTACTTCCCAGAACAGTTTGTGGTTGTAGAAGCCACCGCCGTTATTGCGTACGCCAGCGCTGTGCTTCGATACATGGGCGAGAATCTCCTTGATGCTTTTCTTCTCCAGGTCTGTGCCTTCGATAGCGGCATTCAGCTTAGAGGTATATCCTGCGTGGTGCTTTGTGTGGTGGATTTCCATGGTGCGCGCGTCGATATGCGGCTCCAGGGCGTCATAGGCATAAGGTAACTTTGGCAATTCGAAAGCCATAATTTTGGAGTTTTGATTAGTTATGGAATTTATTCGTTTTGTCAACAGCCTGCCACTCAAACAAACTGTTCCTACAGGGATAACGCCGAGCCTCATTTTAAGTTTACCCGAAAAGCGGCTGAGTTGCCCGGCCCTACCCGATATCTTTGGCTGTTGGCTCCCAAAATCACCCGCTATGCTGTACCTTAGCGGCGCTTAATTTAGAGATCAAAAACCAATAGGAATATGGAATTCAGAAAGGAAAAAGATAGCATTGGGTACATAGACGTACCTGCTGATAAATACTGGGCCGCCCAGACCCAGCGCTCTTCCGAGAACTTCCGCATCGGTGGCCACACCATGCCGAAGGAGATCATCCGCGCCTTTGCCATTCTCAAAAAGGCTGCGGCTATGACCAATCAGGAGGCGGGCGTCCTGCCGGCTGACAAAGCGGAGGCTATCGCTACGGTATGCGATGAAATCCTGGCGGGCAAGCTGGATGATCAGTTCCCACTCGTAGTCTGGCAGACTGGCTCCGGAACGCAGTCCAACATGAATGTCAATGAGGTGGTGGCTAACCGCGCTCATGTCCTCAAAGGCGGAAAACTGACAGACGAGAAGAAATTCCTTCACCCTAACGATGATGTCAATAAGTCGCAATCCTCCAACGATACGTTCCCTACGGCCATGCACATTGCGGCATACCAGATGCTGGTGGAAACGACCATCCCGGGCATCGAAGCCCTGCGCGATACGCTGGACGCCAAGTCAAAGGAATTTATGGACGTCGTGAAAATCGGCCGTACTCACTTTATGGATGCTACGCCGGTCACGGTGGGTCAGGAGCTTTCCGGCTATGTGGCTCAGCTCAACCACGGGCTGCGTGCCATTAAGAACACCCTGCCTCACCTGGCGGAACTGGCACTCGGCGGCACAGCAGTTGGCACGGGCCTGAACACGCCCGAGGGCTACGCAGAAAATGTAGCGAAGCATATTGCTGACCTCACCGGGCTGCCATTCGTGACCGCACCCAATAAGTTCGAATCCCTGGCAGCACACGACGCTATCGTAGAGTCACACGGTGCACTAAAGACTGTCGCCGTTTCGCTTATGAAGATTGGCAACGACATCCGTATGCTGGCTTCCGGTCCCCGCTGTGGTATTGGCGAGCTCATCATCCCTGCCAATGAGCCGGGTTCATCCATCATGCCGGGCAAGGTCAATCCGACCCAATCAGAAGCCCTGACGATGGCGATGGCGCAGGTGGTAGGCAATGATGTGGCCATTAACGTAGGTGGCATGACCGGGCAGTTTGAACTGAATGTCTTCAAACCGGTGATGATTTTCAACTTCCTGACTTCCGCCCGCCTGATCGGTGATGCCTGTGTAAGCTTTGATGAGAATTGCGCCAAAGGTATCGAGCCTAACTACGACCGTATCAAGCAGAACCTCAACAACTCGCTGATGCTGGTGACCGCACTGAATACCCACATCGGGTACGACAACGCAGCGGCNATNGCCAAAAAGGCGCATGCTGAGAACTCCACCCTCAAGGAAGCGGCCATTGAGCTGGGCCTGCTNACGGCNGAGCAGTTTGANGANTGGGTNCGCCCGGAAAACATGATCTAAACCTTAATACCTACTGCCCGGANNGATAANGCTCCGGGCAGTTTTGTTTTAACTGGTCGCAAAAATCTTCGCCTGGTCCCGGAAGGCTTTGAACTCCAGGGCATTCCCGCTGGGATCGAGGAAAAACATCGTTGCCTGCTCACCAGGCTCCCCCTTAAAGCGGATGTAAGGCTCGATGACAAAATCAGTCCCTGCCGCCCGCAGCCGGTCCGCCAGTTTTTCCCAGGTTTCCATATCAAGGATAGCGCCGAAGTGGCGTACCGGCACCGCCTTTCCGTCTACCGGGTTGGTCATAGGGTCTGCCGGGCGCTCATCCGTCAGGTGGGCCGAAAGCTGATGCCCGAAGAAGTCGAAGTCGATCCAGCGTTCGGCCCTGCGGCCTATTTTGCAGCCCAGGGTGCCTTCGTAAAACGCCCGCGTTACTTCTATATCGCTAACCGGAAAAGCCAGGTGGAATGGTGTCATGTTTTAATGCCAATATCGTAAAAAGGTCTTAAAACTGCCACCGTACGCAACCGAAAGGTTATTCCTTTGTTACGAAATGCTGAACGCAAACAGCCAGCCAAAATAATTCAGGCCGCTCAAACGTATGATCATAGGGAGCACCATTTGTAGTAAAATAGTGCTCCGTTTGACGCTGAATATTCACGTTTTAAACCTATTGTAATACTCCGGGCAGAAGGCTCGCTACCGAAAGCGGGTACCGCCCTGTACATCTTAAGTCAACACCAATGAGAAGATTCGCATTTTCTTTCCTACTGCTTATTGCAGCAGTTAATCTCTGGGCGCAACCGGCTTCGGCCAAATACGCACCGGCACCTACCGACAAAGCGCTGCTCTGGAAGGTCACCGGCAACGGGCTGGAAACGCCATCCTACGTTTACGGCACCATTCACATGATTGGCCGGGACGACTACTTCCTGACCGAGTCGGCCAAGAAGGCTTTTGAGTCTGTTAAGCACGTAGCTTTTGAAATTGATATGGAAGACATGACCGATATGTCCAAAATGATGCCGCTGATGATGAAGGCCTTCATGGTGGGCGATACGACGCTAAATGACCTGCTGACCGAGGAGGAATACGCACAGGTCAGCGAGCACTTCCAGCAGGTAGGGCTACCAATGATGTTTGTGGACCGCATCAAGCCGATGTTCCTGTCGATACTGGGCAGCGGCGAGGACATGATGAGCTTCAACCCCAATGCCGAGAGCAGCATGGTTTCCTACGAGATGGAATTCATGAAAATGGCGCAGGAAAGGGAGATGGACATTGACGGGCTGGAGACCGCTGAGTTCCAGATGAGCATGTTTGACAGCATCCCCTACAGCGTACAGGCCAAAATGCTGATGGAAGCCATCAATGCGGAAGGCGGTGGCGCCACTGATCAGTTTGATGAGATGGTCAAGCTCTACAAAGATCAGGACATCTATGCCATGCAAAGCATGATGGACGAGGAAGGCGGCATTGCCGGGTACGAAGACCTGCTGCTGGTGCGCCGGAACCGCAACTGGATCCCCATCATGGAGGAAGCTATGAAACAGCGGCCTACGTTCTTCGCCGTTGGTGCAGGCCATCTTGGCGGTGAGGAAGGGGTGATCGCGCTGCTGCGGGAGGTAGGCTACACGGTGGAGCCGCTTGTGGATTAACAGCTCGAATGCAACTGTCCAGGCAAGGTTGCCTTGCCTGGACAGTTTGTTTTTTAGTCCGAAAGTCAGCATAATTTGAAAATCAGTGCCTTAGGGTGATAAATGACAGTGCAGGCAGGCTCAAATATTTGTATTTTGAATCTCATCTTGCTTTTTCACCATAAACCTGATCGCCATGTGGACTAAAGATATCAAGAACGTCAGAGAAGGTACGCTGATTGACGTACGCTACCGGGAAGAGTTTGACCAGTGTTGTGTGCCTGGATCGGTAAACATTCCATGGGACCTTCACCTTTACTACCTGGATGAGTTGATGGAATACCCCAAACCGCTCGTCTTTTTCTGCGAAGAAGGCTATCGCTCCGGCTTAGTCGCTCTGTCCTTACAAACCCTCGGTTTTGAAGAGATTTACAACGGCGGAAGCTGGCTGGATGTCCTCCATGAACTCGAAGCAGACGTACCCACGGCTGCCTAAAACCATTCTCCATGCATTACAAAACGGCTACGGCCTGGATTTTCGCTGTTCTGGTACTGAGTGTTGTCTTAATGATGCTCTATCCTACAGGCTTGGTAATCGGCCTGGGTATGTTCCTGGTGCCGGTACTGCTCCTGGTGCAAGCCGTAGTTGTCTTGCGTTCCAGCGAGCGCAGTGAAAAGACCTTTTCAGAGGGGCATTGGTACGAAGACCGCGAAAAGCAATCCTAAATTTATACCTGCCGGGGAACTTATCCGCAGTGCCTGTGTGTAGTACTTCATAATTACTGCATAACTACAGCAGGCAACCGCTGCTGAAAAGTACACCCAATGTTCCAAAAAGGATTTGCTGTTTATGTGGATGCCTTCCGGGGGCTGTCCAAAGAAATATGGCTCCTTTCCAGCGTAATGCTCATTAACCGGGCCGGCACGATGGTCCTGCCTTTCCTTTCTGTTTATCTTACACAAGACGTGGGCTTCAGCTTGTCCCAGGCGGGCTGGATCATGAGCTGCTTTGGCGGGGGCTCCATCCTTGGCGCTTACGTGGGCGGTAAACTTGTAGACCGGATTGGATTTTACGAGACGCAGTTTTGGTCGCTATTCCTGAGCGGGTTTATCTTCATCGCGCTGGGGCAGGTGAAAGGCTTCTACGGGCTTTGCGCGATGGTCTTCCTGGCCAGTACGGTAGCAGATGCTTTCCGTCCGGCCAACTTTGCTGCCGTAGCCGCTTACAGCCATAATGCCAACCGGACCCGCGCGGTAGCCCTCCTCCGCCTCGCGATAAATCTGGGCTGGGCAGTAGGCCCCGCCGTAGGTGGCATGGTCGCTATTGCCTATGGGTACGAATGGCTGTTTTGGGTGGACGGGCTGACCTGCATCGCTGCTGCTCTGTTTTTCCGGGCCGCTCTGCCTAAGCGCTTCCTGGAAACCGATAAGGAGGAAGCAACCGAAACGGGTATTTTCCAGGGCAAAGCCCACCACGATAAGCGGTATTTATTTTTCCTGCTGCTGGCTTTGCTCAACGCGATTGCCTTTATGCAATTGTTTTCTACCCTTCCAGTCTATTTTAAACAGGAAGTCCTGCTCGACGAGGGGCAGATTGGGCGGCTCATGGCGATGAATGGCCTGGTGATCGCCCTGATCGAAATGCCGTTGATCTATGTGCTGGAGCGACGCTTCAGCGCTACACAGATCATCACGCTCGGCACCTTTATGATCGGGCTGACCTATCTGTTGTTCAGTGGGCTGGGCACGGCGGCATGGGTGGCCCTTGCTGCCATGCTGATGCTGACTTTTGGGGAAATACTGAGCCTGCCTTTTATTGCCACGATGGCCATGGGCTTTACCAATAAACGCAACCGGGGCGCTTATATGGGTTTGTTTTCGGTCACCTATTCCCTCTCGCACGTCATCGCTCCTAATTTGGGACTGCAACTGGTAGCCTGGTCAGGTTTTGGAACGCTCTGGTATGTCCTTTTTGCAACAAGCGCTGCAGCTGCCGGTGGGTTTTGGCTGCTGCGCCGGCGGGAACAGTTGCGAATAGCCTGAACATCGCAGGGCCCCTCTCGTTATAATGTTGAAAATTAGTAAACTAAAGAGAAGAAAATGACTACCGAAACTAAAAATTGGCCAGATCTCGCGATTGGACTGTTTGAACGCCTAACTGGCAGAAACGCAGAAATTTCTTATCAGTTTGAGGATTTTGAACTTCATGTGCCCAGCAGTACCGCCGATGATGCAGAGCATGCACAGTGGAAAATGAATGGCACCTTGAAAATCACAACCACTGAGACCTAAGATAACCTTAATACTGAACCCTGCGCATTGCTCTCCCCCGGAGAGCAATGCCTGTTTTTAGACCCATTGTGATGAATATATCCACTTATCTTTCCCATCTGTCCCTCGAGGGTCAACTTAATCTGAAATCCCCCTATGGCGAAGCCCGCTTTACCGCTTCCCGGTCTGAGAACCAGGTACAGCTCCATTTTGAGAACGCCCCGACTTTCCGGCACTTCCTTTCTTCTGTCCGACCTCATATCCAACCTACACAGGCAGGTACGTTCCTGAAGTCGCTGGAGCAAATGCCTCAGGATATATCGGTAACTCTTGACCGTAAAGAAATACTGAGCCGCCAACCCGATGGGCAGCTCAGCATCAATTACCGCGCCGCCGGATGGCAGTGGCTACGATGGCGATTATCGAGTATGTTTTAATATGCTTCCTCAGGTTCCTTTGAAATCCCCGCTAAAGTGTTGATTTTTGCAGGCTAAACAGCAAACGGCAATGATCGGCACAGATATTAATCGCGCAGTAGCGTTGTTGAAAGCAGGGCAGTTGGTCGCCATTCCCACCGAAACGGTGTATGGCCTTGCCGGCAATGCGCTTGACCTTTCCGCTGTCTCCCAAATTTTTAAAGTCAAGAACCGCCCGAGTTTTGACCCGCTGATTATCCACTTGCCTGCTTTCTCTGCTGTCTCCCCTTATGTAAAAGCTATACCCGAAGCCGCAGCTGCACTAGCTGCCAACTTCATGCCCGGCCCATTAACGTTGCTGCTGGAAAAGTCAGAACAAGTGCCCGATATGGTCACTGCTGGCTCTCCCCTTGTAGCGGTTCGTATTCCGGCCCACCCGGTGGCACATCAGTTGCTTAGTCAGCTCGACTTCCCCCTCTCCGCGCCGAGTGCCAACCCTTTTGGGTACATCAGCCCGACCACGGCGGCACATGTCGATGAGCAACTTGGCGCGCAGATTCCGTACATTCTGGATGGCGGTCCCTGTGCAGTGGGTCTGGAAAGCACGATTGTGGGTTTTCCTGACGGTACGCCTACGGTCTTTCGCAAAGGTGGCATCGCTGTAGAGCGCCTGGAAAGTGTAGTCGGTCAGGTTGAGGTTAAGGCTCATTCTTCATCCAATCCGCAGGCACCTGGTATGCTAAAAAGCCATTATGCCCCGCGAATCCCATTGGTGCTGGGTGCCCCCCAAGCAGTATTGGAAAAACATCCTGCGGCGGAAGTGGGCTGCATCCGGTTTCAAGAGGTATTTAGCGGTGTGCCCGATGCGCAGCAGTTGGTTCTTTCCCCATCCGGTGACTACCAGGAGGCAGCCCGCAGGTTGTTCGCAGGAATGCGTCAGCTCGATAGTCAACCCCTGTCTGTAATCGTAGCCGAACTGCTCCCGGAAGAAGGGCTTGGGCGGGCTATCAATGACCGGCTGCGGCGGGCAGCAGCGCGTTAGTTGGAGGCAACAGCATCTTTGCACCACTGCATAGCCGTTTGGAAATCACCCACCACTTTATAAGGCACCGGCTGCTTTTGTAGCGCGAAAATACCCTTAAGCGCAGTCCGGATGATAGCGTTTGGAATGTGGTAAGCTGTGCCCTGACAGTGCTTTTTCATCAGGCTTTCATTGGCCTTCAGCCATTCTGCCTGCATCTTTTGGAACTTAAATCCCGGCAATACAGCATTTTGTGCATCAAAAAGATAAGCAAAAGGCAACGCCCGGTCATAAGCTTCGTACAAATCATTAAGGTACTGCTGGAAATTCTCTTCCGTTGCTTTGTTACCCGTAAAAGCAACCACAACGACCGGGAAAGCACTAAAGTCGAAAGAAGCGTAGGGATCCATGCCGAATTTGGATTACATAAGTTGAAAATTTCCGGAATGAACCGGAGAGATCAATGAAATTAGTATATTTAAATGCCAATTGCCGCCGATTGTTTTTCTCCAAACTCTACAAAACACCAAAACGATGTTGAATTTTTATTCTGCCAGCAACGGGCAGGTTAATTCTAAAAAAGCGATTCAGCAGTGCCTTACTGCTGCTTTAGGCGAGGCGCCCCCCAGCACTTTTCAGGACAAAATGCTGATTGTCGTTCACAGCACCATCGGTCACGACTTTGATGAAATCATAGCAGGTGCCCGTGAAGTTTGCCCCCAGGCAGAGCTCGTAGGCTGCACTTGCGCTGGCGTGATTGGCAAGGAAGGCGCCAATGAAAGCATGCGTGCCCTGGGAGTGATGGCAGTCGTTCCCGGTGAGGCACAGGAATACCATGTAACGAGTTGCGATAACATCCGCGGGCATAACTCCTATGAGGAAGCCCGAAAAATGGCTCTGGAGCTAAAAGCCAATCAGGCAGACATTAATATGATTCAGCTTCTGGCTTCCGGCATCGACATTGCGGCCGACCGCGCCATCGAAGGCATTGAGTCTGTGTTCGGAGCAGACATGCCCATCTTCGGAGGCACAAGCTCTGATAATATGCGTGCTATTAGCTCCTACCAATTTGCTGATGGTAAGGTATTGGAACGGGGAGCGATCATGATTGGCTATTCCGACCCTACATTGACCGTGGAAATGGGCGTGCACCACGGCAGCGTACCCATTGGGCAGCCGTTTTCGGTGACCCGCTCAGAAGGCAACCGGGTTATCGAGATAGAAGGAGAGCCTGCCTGGCCTTACCTGATGAGCAAACTTGACTTCCCGGCGGATACTCACCCCGGGCCCTGTATCCCGGTAGCGGGCATGGCAGAGCTATTGCCCGATGGCTTTCGGGAGCCTTACGACAACGACCACATTCTGCGGGTCATTGTAAAAGTAGACGAAGACGGCAGTTTTTATATGCCCGTAGATTGCCCTCAGGGGACACGCCTGTGGATTGTGGAACGCGATGAGGAGCTGATTTTCGCCGGGCTCGACCGGATGATGGATCGCCTAACTGCGCAAATCGGCGACCGGGAAGTCGCTGCAGTTTTCCATACCGACTGTGCAGCACGCGGCCGGGCTATGTTTGATGCCATCGTCAAAGATGAGATTATTGAGAACATGCAGCAGCCCCTCACTAAGGGTACGCCCCTACCCTGGCTGGGCATGTACGGTTTTGGAGAGTTCACCCGGTTGAAAGGCAAAAACCTCTTTCACAACTACACGACTTCAATTTATGCACTGATCAGACAATAGCCAATGAATCCCGTTGACCCCTCCGACCAAGACAAACCCAGCTACGTAGAACTGAGTCGGCTCTGTGCAGAATTGCAGGACCGGGTCACCCGTGGTATCAGCACGCAGCAGCAGCTGATCTCTATTAAGAATGAATTGGACAAGGAGCTCAACCGGTTCAAAATCATACAGGACTTTAGTAAAGAAGGGCTCTTTCAGGATTCGATAGAAGGCTTTGCCACAATGGCAACGGAGTATTTCATACAAGCTTTTCAGCAGCCCCACTGCTTATTTGCGGAATGCCGGGAAGACGGGGCAATACAAGTCATTGGTCAGTTTGGGTTCAATCGTGTGGCTATTCCCAGTGTATTGCCCCTCACATCTGGAGACTTGCCTGAACGCGAAGGCTTTCTGCTGGAAGAACATCCGGCTTTCAAAGCCAAACTGGCGTTTCTGCAACTGGAGGATGCCCTTGTAGCTCCGATGTACCGCCCCGACAACTCGTTCTACGGCTTGGTTGTTGCCGGTCAGCAGGAAGCCGATCAGCGGTTTTATGACCCGATCAATCCAAAAGACCGGCACGCCTTCACGGTGATGGCCACTAAGGCCAGCTACCTGATGTATAATTTCCGGACCAATGAGCTGCTCAAACAGGAAATCAGGGAGCGCCGCCGCATGGAGCAAATGCTGGAAGCTAAAGCCAATGATTTGCTGCGCTCCAATGCGGAGTTGGAACAGTTTGCCTACGTGGTTTCTCATGACCTGAAAGCGCCATTGCGAAATGTACAGGGCTTTGCAGATCTACTTCGGCGCGATCAGTCTGGCATCAGCCCGGGCAGCCGGGAATACATCAATATGATCTGGGAGGAAGTAAAGCGGTTTAGCGATATCATTGATGCGCTACTGCGTTATGCCCGGGTCTCCACTTCTTCCATACAGGACATGAAAGAGGTGGACTTTCAGCAGTTGGTTTACAAAATTGAAGGGCAACTGTCTTTGACTCTCCAACAGCGCAAAGCCCAACTCCATTACCGGAACCTGCCCACCATTCAGGCCAACTACCGGCAAATGCAACAGTTGCTCCAGAACCTGATCATCAATGCCATCAAATTCACCCCGGAAGGCCGCATGCCATTCATCCACCTGGAAGCAGAGCCTACACAAAATGGGTACCGGTTTGCCGTCAAGGACAACGGGATCGGGCTCAGGCCGGCGGACCAGAAACGCATTTTTGGTTTATTCCAGCGGGCCGACCGGGAGCAGCAGTTCGAGGGCAACGGGCTGGGTCTGAGTATTTGCAAAAAGATTGTGGAGCAGCACAAAGGCAAGATTTGGGTGGAATCCGTTGGTCCTGGTGAAGGGAGTACGTTCTTTTTCACCTTGCCATACAGACAGGCAGAAGAATAATCCTCCGTTCTCACTCCCTTCTTACGCACGCTTCATTTTGGTTTTGAGGTGATTCACCGGCGCTTTATACCCTTTGGCGGCAAAAAGGTGGACTGGGATATGACAACCCCTTAGCTTTAGGGCAAAATCATAGTTTATGCCACACTCCAATTTACATACCGTACTTGGTGCTTCCAGCGCAGTAGGCCGGGCCGTTGTCGATGAATTGCTCGACCGGAGGCTACCGGTACGTGCCGTCAGCCGCACGATGGATAAACCTGGTGTAGCTTCAGTGCCCGCAGACTTATTGCATACAGAAGACGCTCAGAGGGTCATCCGCGGATCCTCTCATGTCTACCTCTGTGTCGGGCTTCCTTACTTTGCAGCAGTTTGGAAACGGGACTGGCCGGTGCTCATGCGCAACGTCATCAATGCCTGTGCGGCAAACGATGCCCGGCTCATCTTCCTGGACAACGTATATATGTATGGCCCGGCTCCACTTCAGCAGCCCTTTGATGAATCCCACCCTCAGCAGCCGGAAAGCGAGAAAGGGAAAGCCCGAAAGGCCACTCTCGACTTGCTGAAAAACGCTATGGACAAAGGAACGGTACAGGCCGTCATTGGGCGGGCGGCCGACTTTTACGGGCCTTATGCCACCAACAGCATGCTTTATGTTTCATTCCTGGAGCGCATGCTGAAGGGCAAAGCACCGCAACTGCTGTTCCCACCCGACATTCCTCATACGTATTCAGATACAGTAGATATTGGCCGGGCGCTGGTTGCTCTGGCGCTGGCGGAAGACACCTACGGGCAGACCTGGCACCTGCCGGTAAATCCGCCCATTACCATGCAGGAGGCCACAACTATTTTCAACCAGCTTCTTGGAACTGCTTTCAAAGCCCGCATGCTCCCCTTCTGGCTGCAACGCCTGACCGGGCTGTTCGTCCCGCCCCTGCGCGAAGTCTGGGAGATGAACTATCAGTTCCGCTACCCTTACGTAATGTCCGACCGGAAATTTCGGGAGCGGTTCCCGGATTTTGAAGTGACGGGGTACGAGGAGGGACTGGGAAGGATGGTGCAGAACTTTGGCACGCCAAAAACTTTACACCGCAGCACTGTAAGGCAGGAAACCGGTTGATCCTTATAACAAAAAATAGTTATTTTTATAAGAAACCCTATTGCTATGCGCGACCTCTTATTTCCTGCCTTGATCATCGCAGCCCTGTTTACCACCAGTTGCACACCGGAAGATTCCGCATTGATGGAGCCTGGCAAGACCGTCCTTACTGGAACTGTAGTGCCCTATAACCCCGCTAGTGATGTGGAAGCACTTGTAGTGTCTTACAATGACCTGAACTCCGGGGAGACGGTCCGGCACCGGTGCCCTATCGACAGCCTGGGGCGCTTTCGGCTGGAGTTGGAGTTACCACATACCATTGAAGCTTTCATTGGAGCCCGGGAGTACCACCATATCTTATTGATTCCTAACGAACATATAGCATTGGTTTACCGTGGCGAGGATGGGTTGGAGGTCAGCGGCAGTGCAATCACGGAGGAGCTGCATCAGCAATTGCACGCATATCTGGAAGCAGATTTGGACGATGGTCCCAATTATGTGTATACCAAAGAGATGGAAACCATGGAAATCGACTCCTTTCTGGCGGCATTGCAGACCATCCGCGAGCGGCGAACAGCCTTTCTTGAGGCCTACCATGATGCGCATGAACTACACCCTTTTTTATATCAGTGGGCACAAAACGATATATACTTCAAGTACCTGAGGCAGAAGCTGAACTATCGGCTGTTCAAGCCCATTAGCCAGGATATACAGCCTTATAAAGTGGCGTTTCCACCCCAATATGGCGCAGAAATCGACGCCTTTGAATACCACCCCGGCTATGAAGCCAATATGTGGTACCACCGTTTGCTGAACATGCATTTCCAATACTTTCTAGCGGAGACCCAATATCAACTGTACGAATTCGAAAAGATTAGGGGCAATGCAAAGGTGATCAAGCGAGCCCTACTCGAAGCCGCCCTTGCAACCGAAAACCACACCCTGCGCGAAGCCCTGCTAATCCGAACCTTATACCTCATGGCAGAGTCTACACAACTAACAGATACTGACCGGTGGGCACTATACGAAGAGTACAAAGCGCATATTACCCACGAGGGCCTCCTCAAAGATTTGGAAGCGCTCTACGAGCCTTATACCAATTCAGAAATCGCGCCCACCAATAACGATGGTCAAAGTATAGACCTGGCCTCCGAAGACCTGAAGCAGCTGCTGCAGCCCTACCAGGAAAAGTACATCTATCTGGTCAGCTGGGGCACCTGGTGCAGCCCCTGTATGCGGGAAATACCGCACTACAATGCCTTTCTGGCCAAAATGGATACCAGCCGGGTGCAACCGCTGTTCCTCGCCTCCCGGTCGCCGGAGCCGAGGTGGAGGTCCGTCATTGCGGAGCATAACCTGAGTGGAGCACACCACTTGCTCACCGCCCGTCAGACCGAACAGCTTTGCGGAGAACTGAAGCTATGCGGCTATCCCAGCCACGCCCTCATCCCACCGGGTTCAACAGAATTGGAAGTCGTCGGTGGCCCCATCGACTACGACCTCAGCGTCAATGAATCGCTGCTGCAAAAAATGGGAAAGCTGGGGCTGCTTGTCAATAAAGACAAGTAGCAGCGTACGCCCCGGTTGGGCTACACCACAAAGTTTAGAAAATTGTCCTGGTCTACCGTATCGTAGGTGGCTTGGGGGTAGGTTTCCCAACTTTTTGGAAATTACGTGATTTTGTAAAGTTGACTTTAAGAAATCGCGCGATTTCTTAAAATATCTTACCCTTTCCAAAGCAGCAAAGCGCAAAATGCAGTGACTGCTGCACAAGGTTTTCCAAAGTAATTTCGAGCTACTTATTTCAAACAAACCCTCATCTTATCACCGTTTAAAACATCACCAAATAAATTAAACCCTATTTTCAACAGAAACAACCTTCTAAAAAAATACAACCCTAAATACCTGATAAACAGCAACTAAAGCAACAGAAAAAGTGAAACAACAAAAAAGTGAAAAATTATTTGTTTAAAATCTTGACAAATAAAAACATTTCGTGCATCTTTGTATACGTAATCAGATACGTAGCATATGGACTTGCCCATTTACATCAGCAAAAAAGGAACGAAAGTAGTAGCCGCTACTGAATTGCATCAGGCGCTACAGCTCACCGACCACCACTACGCGACCAACGTGAAGCGGTGGATTACGGACATCTACGAGTTCCGGGATGACATCCGCCGGCCTGAGAAGCTTCGTGACTTCGCTAACCGGAAGACCAAGGGCAATCCAATTTTAAAGGATTATTACCTGACCGTAGAGCTGGCCAAGCTCATCTGCCTGTCGTCCAAAAGTAAGGTGAAGCTGAAGTATGCCAAACTGTTGTCGCATACTGAATCGGAAGAAGCGCAAGCCAATACAGCCCGCCTCAACGAGGCAGATGTGATGAAGGTTTTGGAACTGACCAAGGCGATGAGTATGGTGTCCTGTCAGGAAGCGGCAGAAAAGAGCCACCTTAAAGTATACGAGGCCCGCAACGGCGGTCAGACCGCCAACTGGTGGAAATACCGTGCTGAGGTTCTGGGCTATTCTGCGACCGGACTGAGGCGCAAGTTGATGGCGATGGGCAAACCTGCTCAGGGCAAAACGCAACGGCAAATGCTGTTGCAACTTGATGCTTATGAGCTAATCCGTACAGCTGTCATCGATCAGTTCATGGCGATGGGCAAAACCAGAGCTTTTGCCTGCAGCATGGGCGATTTGGCGAAGCGTTTTGCCAAAGAGCTGCGCATTGAAGTGCAGGACGACCGCGAGGGCATGGCTTCGCTTTTCGCCCCGCGTGCCAATGACCGATTGATGCGGGAAATCCGAAGCTTTGAGCCCAAGGTGTCTGCTATGACTGCCTAATTTTGTGATAGCAATGATCACAAAGTTATTTTTCAAGCAGGAACACACTTTTGCTGTAAATAATTCCCCCAACGCATATGAGCGTTGTGAAGCACTATAAACAACTTGTTCGTTTTGTTTGACCCATAACTGTCTTAGTCAAATCAATACCATTACCGCTGCTGATTTTTAGCTCGCTGGTCGTTTCGTGCAGAGCATATCCAAAAGGGAGGTTACAACCCAGCGCGAGTCCATCCGGCTGTTCCAGAAAATTAGCGGTTAGATGCCCCACCTCTGTTCCCATTGAGGTGGGGTGTTTTTTTATACGGTAGCCTCTTCTACCCCCTCAATCAACACCTGCAATATTTGCGAGGCCGCCTTGGCAATCTTTGTACCGGGCCCGAAAACGCCCACAACTCCCTGATCGTACAAATACTGATAGTCCTGAGCGGGGATAACACCGCCTACCACCACCATAATGTCTTCTCGCCCAATAGCCTCCAAAGCTTTGATAGTAGCTGGAACAAGCGTCTTATGCCCGGCAGCCAGTGAAGAGATGCCCAGAATATGCACATCGTTCTCTGCAGCCTGACGCGCCGCTTCTTCCGGGGTCTGGAAGAGCGGACCAATGTCGACATCAAAGCCCAGGTCAGCAAAGCTTGTCGCAATCACCTTGGCACCACGATCGTGCCCATCCTGCCCCAGCTTGGCTACCATAATACGAGGGCGGCGGCCTTCCAGTGCTGCAAAACGGTCCGCCAGCTCATGCGCCATTTTGAATTCCTGGTCGGTCTTGATTTCACTGGAATATACTCCGGATACTGACTTGGTCTGTGCTACGAAACGACCGAAGTGGCGCTCCATCGCATCTGAAATTTCACCGAGTGTAGCCCGGACCCGTGCAGCGTCCACTGCTTTGTCCAAAAGGTTGCCCTCCCCGGTGCGTGCGCACTCGTATAGGGCCTCTAACGCTTTTTGAACTGCACCTTCATCACGCTTGGCCTTTACCTCATTGATGCGGCGGATTTGGGATTCCCGCACAGCCGTATTGTCCACTTCCAGGATATCAATGGGGTCTTCCTCATCCAGGCGGAAAACATTGACACCTACAATCTGATCTTTTCCGCTGTCAATGCGGGCCTGCTTGCGAGCAGCAGCTTCCTCAATACGGAGTTTAGGCAGGCCATCTTCTATCGCTTTAGCCATGCCGCCCAGCTCTTCAACCTCCTCAATCAGTTTCCAGGCACGGGTAACCAACTCATTGGTCAGATACTCTACGTAGTGAGAGCCAGCCCAGGGGTCGACGGCCTTGGTGATATCCGATTCTTTCTGGAGGTATATCTGTGTATCGCGGGCAATCTTGGCAGAGAAATCCGTGGGCAGCGCAATCGCTTCGTCCAGGCTATTGGTGTGCAGGGACTGTGTGCCGCCCAGCGTAGCCGCCAGCGCCTCGATGGCCGTACGCCCGACGTTGTTGAAAGGGTCTTGCTCCGTAAGGCTCCAACCGGAAGTCTGACTGTGCGTGCGCAGCGCCATGGACTTGGGGTTCTCCGGATTGAATTGCTTCACAATTTTAGCCCAAAGCATACGGCCGGCCCGCATCTTCGCAATTTCCATAAAGTGGTTCATGCCAATGCCCCAGAAAAAGGACAGGCGGGGCGCAAAGTCGTCAATCTTCAACCCGGCTTGCAAACCGGCACGGATGTACTGCAGCCCGTCGCCCAGGGTATAGGCTAGTTCGATATCAGCTGTTGCCCCAGCTTCATGCATGTGGTACCCGCTGATGCTGATCGAGTTGAAGCGGGGCATATGCTTAGCCGTATACTCAAAGATATCCGCAATAATACGCATAGATGGCAGCGGTGGATAAATGTAAGTATTCCGTACCATGAACTCCTTGAGGATATCATTCTGAATGGTACCGCTTAGTTGCTCCGGCTTGACTCCCTGCTCTTCGGCTGCGATGATGTAGAAGGCCATTACGGGGATCACCGCCCCGTTCATCGTCATGGAAACCGACATTTTATCCAGTGGAATCTGATCGAAGAGGACTTTCATATCCTCTACAGAATCGATGGCCACGCCTGCTTTCCCCACATCGCCGCTTACGCGCTCGTGGTCAGAATCGTACCCCCGGTGAGTGGCCAGGTCAAAAGCGACCGACAAGCCTTTTTGCCCCTGCTCCAGGTTGCGGCGGTAGAAAGCGTTGCTCTCCTCCGCTGTAGAAAAACCAGCGTATTGCCGGATCGTCCACGGGCGCACCGCATACATGGAACTGTACGGCCCTCTGAGGTAAGGCGGCAATCCGGCAGCGTAAGCCAAATGCTTTAAATCTTTGGAAAAATCAGGGGTGACCGAAGGAGGCACTTCAATTTTCTCAGGCGTTTCCCAGGTTTCTCCCTCAGGAATCTGATCAGTGAGAAGGTCAAAGTCCAGTTCGAGCTTGCTATAATCCGGCCGTGGCATAATAGGTGGCTTTTGATACAGACCCAAATATAACAAACCACCGATTAGGACTCGAATGATAATTGTCAGGCTATGTCAAAAAATGAGCAGGGCCCAAACTTCAGACCACTGCTCTGTCGAAAAACTACCAGTAACTCTTAACCTGCCTTACAGCCCTAAAGCGTGAACTCAATAGGTATTATAAACTGTACAGCTACGGATTTACGACCATGCCTCCCCGAAGGACTCCATCTAATACCCCGGTGGCGCATGGATTGCACAATACGCAACGCTTCCTCTCCCAGCCCGCCGCCAGGATCACGCACAATAGTTTCACTACTCACTGTTCCGTCTTTTTCCACGATGAACCGGATTTTAGCCGTGCCTTCTATGCCAAGGCGGACGGCTTCTTCCGGGTACTGAATGTTTGATTGCAGGTAAGCATTCAATTGCTCCTTTGCACATTTTTCCCGGTCACTCCGGTCTGCCAGGTCCTCACAGCCTGGAAAGCGGGGCATATTTGGCACCCATTTGAATACTTCACTGCAGCAGGTTCTTGGAGGAGGGGGGGGTAGCGGAGGAGGAAGCGGCAGGAGCTTCGGGTTGCTCAAACAGGCCTGCTCAAAAATTTCCAAAGGCACATAAAGGAATACCTCTGTGTCTACAGCCTGCCTGCTGCGTTCACCCGGCTCCCATCTTATAGCGGAATCGCGAGCCATTTGCCGGAGGAGCAACCGAACAGCACGGCTGTATTCTGGCCCAATCGTCCGTACCACATCTGCTTCCGGCTCCATTTGCCCATCTGCGCGGATGGTGAAGCGGGTGGTAACGCCCGGGTACTGAGGCGAAAAGCCTTTCTCTGGCGAAGGGCAGCGCAAATGGGCTAACAAATATTCCTGAATCCGGGACAGGGTACACTCGCTGCCGGCACACTTTGCTGTTTTCTCATTGCAAGCTACTAACTGAGGTACAGCCCATGAAGCCACCTGTCGTTGACCAGGCATTTCAGCACCTCTGAAAGTGAGCATCACAGTTGCAGCATATTGTTTGCTTTTGCCTTCCAGGTTATTTTGTGACGCCCTCAAACTTGAAAAATGATGCCCCCGGAGAGGTACATTATAGGTCACCCGATGAGCCCTGCCAAACGATTTGAATGGCACCCAGCGCATTGCCTCCCCCTTATTGACGACTTTCAATAAAGCACTTAAAGCAGCATCCGCGAAGGAGGGCCCCAACCGGTCTCTGGCAACCCGGGCGTTTTCCATGTAGCCCTCAGCAGTAATTTCAAATTGTAAAACAATATAGGCTTTAGGGTTTAGGCTGCCTGTTATCTCCGGGCTTTCTAGATTGCTTAAAAAAGCATCCCAAAACAACGCTTCTGTGCAACTCCGGCGTTGCACCCTATCTCCTGCACAAGCAGCAAGGTACGGGGGTTCGTCGCCGATGAGACAGATAAATTCTTCCTGGAAGGCACCTCCTTCCGGCTGTCCCAGAGCCATAGCCGGTACTAAAAGCCAAAACAACAGTATCCGGTGCATTTTATTGGAGTTTAAATTTGACAGGTAGGTTGAACTGTACACGTACCGGCCGCCCCCGCTGTTTGCCCGGTACTGACCACTTAGGCATCTCAGCCACTACCCGTTCCACCTCTCTGCCGCAGCCCCCGCCAATATCCCGAAGAATTTTGACCTGCCTGGCGCTACCGTCCTTTTCCACCACAAACTGCACATATACGGTGCCTTCTATGCCATTTTCCCGGGCAGCTCCCGGGTAGCGGATGTGTTTGTAGATGTAGCTAAGCAAAGCCGCGTCAGAGCACTTTCCCCGCTCGGCTAAAGGCAATGCAGCACAGTCTCCAAAAACCGGCATTTCTTCCACGACCTTAAAGATAGGCGGAGCTTCGTCTTTGGGCTTGGGCGGTATTGGCGCAGGTTCATAAATGACCAGTTCCGGCGTACCCACTGCCGGGCCGGGTTCTGAAATAACGGGCAGGTCGATGACTAGCGGCTCTGGTGTGAATGCCGCAATGGGCTCCTCCACAGGTTCTATTTCGGTAGTCGGTAGCTGAGGTGGTTTAGGACGGGGCTGAGCGGATTGGGTGCGCACCACTTCGTATTCCAGCTCATTAGTCAGCATACGTTCTTCATAACGGTCAGGCAGGCGGTCTTCTACAGTCCAGTTGAAAGCGGTGATCACCAAGCCCAGAGCGGCGATCAGGCCAAGCTGAAGATTGGCGCTGCGGGCATGCCGCAGACGGGAAATATCTGTTCTTTTCATGATGGCAATGGTTTTGCCACCGGGCCCAGTGTGGTTAATTTTTCGGGAATCGATTACAACCTGACAGATGCAGAAATGTTCTTGTTTGGTGCATAGGGCTTGATTTTTCAAGCATTTGTCAGTAAATAGCGGACAATCGCTGTGCAAGCAGTGTCCATGTAGTAGTTTGACGGAAACAAAATAAGCCAGAGCAAGTGATACAATTCGAGCGGTTTGAACTTCAAAATGGCCTGAGGGTCATCGTTCATGAGGACGATAGCACCCCCATGGTAGCTGTAAACGTGCTGTATAATGTAGGGGCAAGGGATGAATCTCCGGAGAAGACCGGGTTTGCCCACCTCTTTGAGCACCTGATGTTTGGCGGCTCTGCCAATGTTTCTGATTTCGATACGCCCATCCAAATGGCAGGGGGCGATAACAACGCCTTTACCAACAACGACATCACTAACTTCTACGAGGTCCTGCCAGCCGAAAACCTGGAAACGGCGTTTTGGCTGGAATCCGACCGCATGATGGCCCTCAATTTTGATGAGGAGGTGCTGGAAGTGCAGCGCAAAGTGGTGCTCGAAGAGTTCAAAGAGACCTGCCTCAACGAGCCTTACGGGGATGTATGGCACCATATTGCCGATATGGCCTACAAGGTCCACCCCTACCGCTGGCCCACCATTGGAAAAGTGCCCAAGCATGTAGAAGACGCTACCATTGAAGATGTGAAGGACTTTTTCTACACCCATTACCGGCCTAATAATGCCATTTTATCTGTAGCAGGCCATGTAACTGCTACTGAAGTCCGCCGTTTGGCCGAGAAGTGGTTTGGTGAAATCCCCCGTGGCCCCGAAAGAAAGCGGCAACTCCCCCAGGAGCCGCCCCAGGAGCGGTTCGAAAAACGCATCAACGAAGCCAATGTGCCCGTGGACGCGCTATACCTCGCTTTTCATATGCCTTCGCGCTATCAGCGGGATTACTATGTGGTGGACTTGATCTCTGATGTGCTCAGCAATGGCAGTTCTTCCCGCCTGTACCGCAGACTGTTGAAGGAACAACAACTTTTTACCACCATTGATTGCTACGTCACCGGAAGTATAGACCCCGGCCTCCTCGTCATAGAAGGTCAACCTGCAGAAGGGGTAAGACTGGAAACTGCAGCAGAGGCGATCTGGAAGGAACTGGAGTTGCTTAAAGCGGCTCCCATACCGGAACGAGAGCTGGAAAAACTGAAGAACAAGGTGGAAAGCACCCTGATTTTCTCAGAGCTCAATGTGGTCAATAAAGCCATGAACCTTGGCTTTTTCGAATTGCTGGGCGATGCAGACCTCATCAATAAGGAGGCGGCTCTCTATCAGGAAATTACCACTGAAGACCTGCACCGGGCTGCGAAGGCCATTCTCACCGAAGAGAACTGTTCGGAGCTTTTTTATAAGGCAAAACCGGGACAAATCACCTCAGTATGAGCTGTTTTTAAGGCAACCGCAACACATCCGATTCCGTAAATAAATCCGGCACTCTGATTTCCAGTCCGGGATTAGCATACAATGCACGCGGCACTGAAATATCGCCCAGGTATAATTCGCCCCGGTAGCGTTGTACGGCTTCCTGATACAGCCCCTTTTTCGGCAATGCCAAAGTGAGGGTAGCCCGTGCTTTGATGGCTGGGTTATGAACTACACCGGCAGTGAGTTCTATACCCGAAGGCGTATCCAGTGCCAGCGTAGGGGCAGCCTGCCGGTTGACCCACTCAATGTAGGCTTTTATGATGCCCTGTGGGTCGCCCATCAACCGATAGCCAATAAGTCCATCAATAATCAACTCCCCTTCCAGGCGCTGGGGCAAATCTGTTACGGTAAAAAAGGAAGCCCCCATAGCAGATAGAGTCTGATATTGCTGCGAAGTGGCCTTATTGAGCGCTTCGGGAGGATGGCTCAAATATATCTGCACTTTCGCCCCCCAGTTGATGAGCCGGCGGGCAGCGACTAAAGCGCCCCCTCCATTGTGCCCTTTTCCAACCAGTATGACTACCGTCTTACCCGCAGGGATACCATCTAAAAAACGGTCGCGGGCCAGAATCGCCAGGCAGCGCCCCGCATTCTCCATCATCTGCAATAAAGTAATGCCGTAAAATTCCGTCATTAAACGGTCGACTTCTACCATTTGGGGTACATCAAGGGTGGGGACCTCGTCCCGAAAAACGCGTATACTGCTCATGGAATGGATTCGTTTCGATTGCAATAGTACGTATTCTCCGGGAGTTTTTCCGGAATATGGTGCGGTGTTTATTCGCTGACATTGATGCCGGGTGCCAGAATAGACTTCCATTCCGGGTGGCGCGCGATGTACCCAGCCATGTAGGGGCAAAGGGGCATCACTACAAGATCGTTGTCTTTGGCATAGGTCAGAGCGGCTACAGCCAGATGGCTGCCTATCCCATTACCTTCCAGTCCCCGGGGTACTTCGGTGTGGGTCAGAATGAGTTTCTGGCTCGTCATAATATACTCAGCCACGGCTGTTTTGCCTTCGATTTTCACCTCAAACCGGCGTCTTTCAGGATTGTGCTGCACCGGGTGCTGCGCAAGATCAATTTTCATTGTTCAAAATTTATGCTGACTTGCTGCACTTCCACGTCCATTTGGGTGGTATAGCGGCGGTCAGCGTCCAGGCCAAGAAAAAACATGTTGACCTGCTGAGGAAATGTGGTGACTAATATCGCATTATATATTTGTAGCCTGCTCAGCTGCTGAGGTGTTAACGGAGTACTTTTGAAATAAAGTACCAGCCCCATTTGCTGCTCCGGCTGCATCCGCAGGTAGTCCAGACAGATTTCTTCACTGCCCGCCCACAGATCAAACACCTGATCAAAGTAGCCCTCCAGATAGCTCAGCAACTCCGGGTCTCCGGCTTGCTGAACAATATTGCAGCGATAGCCATAGTTCCGCAAAAAAGCGGCTTCCACATCATCCTGAAATACCCGGAAGCTCACCTCAAGGCAACGCTCCTCCGGCTCGTATTTCACGGCGGTATAACTCATCTTTAGCGGGTGCCAGCTACAGCAAAGCACGATCAGCAAAACACCCGCCAAAAACAGCCTCATCCTCATGCCGCTACCATTAGCTCCAGGATGATGGTAATGGCAATGCCGCCTGCCGCCCCTGACACCACGAGGTTCCACTCCCTGTGCGGCGCGTGCAGGGCGCGGGTGAACAACAACAGCAACAACATAAACAATCCCACCACAATCAACTGCCCGCCTTCCAGTCCCAGGTTGAAGGCCAGCAGCTGATTGACAATGCTATTTTCTTCACCAAGCAAAAACCGGAAGTAGTTCGAGAAGCCCATCCCGTGGATCAGCCCGAATACCAGTGCCGCCCCGTAATTGAATACCTGCCTGCGGTCAAATAGCCGCCCACTGTCCTGAACAGTGCCTCGCCGGATGTTATGCACCGCTGTCAGCAAAATAGTGAGCGGAATGAGCAGATCAATCCAGCCCTGCGGCACCCGTATGATATCCAGAGCAGCCAGCGCCAGTGTCAAGCTGTGCCCAATGGTGAAGGCCGTCACGAGTACCAGCACCTTCCGCCATTCTTCCCAACGATACAGCGCACAGAGGGCGACAATAAACAGAATGTGATCGTACCCTTGCAGGTCCAGAATATGAGTAAAGCCCAGTTGTAAATAGGTCCCAAACTCCTGTGCGAAGGCATTATGCAGCAACATCATAGCTATCCTTGGTTAATCATAGGAACCTCAATAAGGATCAATTCCGTATCGGTGGTCGCTTCCACCGTGATGGCATCCGTTTCCCAAACGCCGAAACCATCGCGGCGCTCCAGCGGCTGCCCGTTAATCGTGCATTGCCCTTCCAGCACAAAGGCATACACGCCATTGCCTGCATACCGGATGGGGTACTTCACCGTTTTCCCGGCATCAAACGCACCCCGGCTGTATACCGCCTGCTGATGAATGTACAAGGCCTCCCCTTCTTCCGGAGACGCCAGCACCTGCCATTGGTTGTCCCGGCCGGCCGGATCGAACCGCCGCTGATCGTAACGGGGCTTCAGCCCCATCTGATTGGGGAATACCCAGGTCTGCAACAGCCTGCATACTTCCGTTGGGCTTGCATTAGCTTCAGAATGCCGGATACCGGTCCCGGCTGACATCACCTGTACCTCATTTTCGCGTATGACGCCCTGCCCACCGTTGTTATCGGTATGCTGCAGCCCGCCTTCCAACTGAATGGTAATGATTTCCATATTCTCATGCGGGTGCATGGGAAATGCGCCACCGCCGGCAATCCAGTCGTCATTGAGTACCCGTAGCAGCCCGAAATTCATACGGTCCGGATCGTAATACCGGTTGAAGGAAAAGGAGTGCTTACCAATCAGCCAGCTGGCGCGGGTCTCGCCCCGGGTGTCGGCTTTGTGCAATACACTTTTGAAGCCCGTGTCAGGAGTAACGGCCTGTGCTACCGCTACTGATTTGGCCGATTGTTGGGGCGCTGTTTCAGAAGCGCAGCCCGTTAGTATGACGATCCCGGCAACGGCCAGAAAGGGAAGGAAGATTTTCATGATCCGGTAATTTTATGGGTGAAGGCATTTAGTGGTTTACGGCTGCGGGCAGCCTGCTCGCGGGTGCGAAGGGGTTCATCGAGCTGCTCAGGATCGCCCAGGTAACCTAATGCTATGAAGCAGACCGGCTCCAGCCCATCTTTGTTCAGGTCAAATTCCTCGACGGTTTTTCCATAGTCAAAGCCGCCCATCATATGGCCGTAGATACCCAGGTCTGCCGCCTGCAGCAACAGGTTGGTATTGGCAGCACCGGTATCATGCATGTAGTGCCGGTTGGGGCGGCCATTGCGGCTTAGGTTGGGCTGCGCCAGGCTCAACACTAACACACCGGCATCCTTTGCCCAGGCCTGATTGCCTTCATTAAGGCAGGACAGCAAACGGCTGAAACCTGCTCCGTCTGCATGATCCGCGTAGAGGTACTGCCAGGGCTGCTCATTGAATGCACTAGCCGCCCAGCTCGCAGCCTCAAACAGGGTATCGAGGATTACCTCCGGCACAGGCTGACTGGAAAAAGCCCGGGGGCTCCATCGTTTGCTAATCAGCGGATGTACCGATGTCTCCGTTTTGGCTGATTTATTGTCCAGCAATTGTTGATGCGTCATAGCAGAATGTTCTATTTCAATGTTTGAACATCAAAAGTAAAGTATTTATTTCTTTTTTGCAACTTTGGAATGACCGTGACCCGCCATTTGCTGCTCAAAAGCGGGAGTTTAACACCGATAGGATAAAATTGTTAACTTTCTCGGCTGCTTGTTCGTCTGTCTTCTGAACAACTAATGTTGCACCCTATGACCCTTAGCCGCCAACTCAAGTGGACTGCCTTGACCAGGACCGGTTTCCGTTTCCTGTTCTCCTATTTTCTGTTGTTTATCCTAGCCAATCAGTCGGGCATTTCCAACCTCCTGAGGGGGCTGTGGGACCCTCTGATTTTGGCATTCGCCAAAGCACTGTGCGGTGCTGAAATCAGCACGGAGACCCTGCATACGGGGAGTGGGGACGGGCTTTACAATTATGCCAGCGTAGTCTTCCTTTTGTCGCTGTCGCTGCTGAGTACGCTCGCCTGGACCGCACTGGACAAGCGGCAGGCCTACGATTGGCTGCTACAGGCGCTCATCGTGCTGGTACGCTATTACCTGGTGGTGCAGATGGCCCTTTACGGTATGGCCAAGGTGTTTCACGCCCAATTTCCGGAGCCGGCTTTTCACCGGTTGCTGCAACCCTTTGGCGAGTCCTCTCCCATGGGGTTGCTGTGGACATTTATGGGTTATTCGTATGGGTACAACCTGTTTACGGGCGTAGGCGAGTTACTGGGAGCGGCCCTGCTGCTGTTTCGGCGCACTACGACACTGGGCGCGCTTGTCACGCTCGGTGTGATGGCAAATGTGATGGTGCTCAATTTCTGCTATGACGTACCGGTCAAACTGCTTTCTACCCATTTAGTCCTCTTCTGCCTGTTCCTGCTGGCGCTTGACGGCCCACGGCTGGCCCGGCTTTTTGTCCTCAATCAGTCCACTGCACCCGCCTATGCCCCGGAACTTTTCTCAGGCGCCCGCTACCGTAATATCAAGAACATCCTAAAGGGAGTCGTGGTACTTGGAGGGCTTGTTCTGGTAGCTGTCGTCGCCACTCAGTTTACCAATCAGCCTAAGCCGCCCCTGTATGGATTGTACAAAGTGAATACGATGGTGCGCAATCAGGATACCCTTCCTCCGCTAATCACAGATGGGCGGCGCTGGCAGCACATTGCAATAGAATTCCCCGGGCGGGCGGCAATACAGACTATGCCGGGGCACCTGCGTTGGTTTGACCTCGAAGTGGATACCTCAGCTCAGCGGGCCATATTCTCAGAGGGACGTTTCAGCGATACGTTGTACTACAACCGTAACGGTGCTGTTTCCTGGCACTTCCGGGGTATCGTTCGGGGCGACACGGTATCTGTGCAGGCTACCAGGAGGGACAAAGATCAATTCCTGCTGATGGGCCGGGGGTTCAACTGGGTCAATGAAAGCCCGTTCAACCGATAGGGGTAAGCCTCTCTAATCATCTGTACGTTGGCTTTTGACTCACGATTAACAGAGCTTATGCGCTCCTGCTTTTTTGAGGTGCCTTATTTTACAACGATCAGGCTGCCGGAATGTATTTTCTTAGCTCCAATTATCCAAAAGCTGTAATGACCGGTTGGCCAATTTGGAAAGACGGTCATCTTTTGTCCTGTAAATTCCCCCTGATAAACCAGTTGGCCCTGAGCACTGTATACGGAAAACTCAGCGGGTAGTTCCATCTGAGCCACAACTTCCAGCGGTTGCCCGGACCTTACCGGATTGGGATACACCAAAACCGCCTGCCCCGTTGACCATCCTACAGCTGAGGTGAGATCCCCCTGAAGGATTTGCAGTTGCGCTCCATCCATACCATTCAGCGCGTTTTCCCATGCAAAGGCGACTTCCTCGCTGTCCGGCAGTACATCCAGGGCGGTACCCGCTATCATCCAATTGACATCCCCGGCGTTGGCACTCCGGCGGGCCAGCTCAAAGGCTTCCGGCTGCCCGGGGGCGTTGGGGTGAAGCTCAAAACCGGAAAGCTGCAAGGTCGCCTCCCCCTCAGCGGTTGGAAGGTTGCCATAGGTATTTAGTATCCAGTAACCGGTATCGGGCTGTACCATCGGGCCGGCTACGAGACTTGGCGGTACATTTAGCCGGGTGGCGACTACAACTGACGCCGTGGGCTGATCTGCATTCAGGCTCAGGCTTACGCCGGTCTCTCCGAAAGCATAACTGCCTGCATTTTGGACCGTTTGCCGCGCACTTTGCCCACCTCCTACCGGTACATGCGACAGCGTTCGGGCAGCTGCTCCGGTCAGAAAAGCGTGGTTAACACCAGCTTTATTGAGAATGCTGCCCTCTGCTTCATTGAATTGGTAATATCCCACCAGCCCCTGTTCTGTTTCGGGGCGGGCTGTGAGGTGGCGGCTTAAGCGTACCTCAGCGGTCGACAACGCCCGGTCGTAGACCCGGACCTCATCCATCAGACCCTTGAAGCCCCTTTGAACCCATCCGCGGTAACTACCCAGGAAGAGGGCAGTATTGCGCAAATCCACCGCCTCAGGTGAAAAAGCATGGGTAGCCGGCTCACCATTCAGGTATACCGTAATGCCATCGGGTTTTACGACCAAAGCCACGTGCGACCACTCGTCAGCAGGCACAAAAAGGCCGCTGCTCCACCACCAGGCACCACCCGGCCAGTGGTAACCCAATTCCATATCAGGCCGGAAGTTAAGGCCAGCGGCTGACCCGCTCTCCGTAATGGCAATACCGGTGTATTCCGCCTGTACGCCGTAGGGATGTATCCAGGCGGTGAGGGTGAGCTCGGGTGCCGTGGCAGGCAGGGCGTCAATAATCGCGTAATCGCCCCACTCCTGGGTTTCCATGCACAACCCGGGAATACGATCTGCCCGGCAGGCTTCTACGGTGATCGGCGGCAAGGCCCGCATGCCACTTTCGCCTGTACCATCAGTGATGCTGAGTACAGCCGTATAAGTTCCGGGAACTCCAAATACCACTTTGGGGTTGCGGGATTGTGCATCGCTAATGTAGGTGGGGGCGGGCTCAAAGGCCCATGACCAGGAAGCGCCTTCGTGGCGGAGCACCGAGTAATCATCAAAGTAGAAGGTATCCCGTGAACAGCCAGCCTCCAGCTTATCCACCGTAGGCTGTACCATCAGGCGGCTTGGGGTCACCAGTGGGGCTTCCCAGGCGCCGTTGCTGTAGGTGCCGACCCGAAGTTTGCCATCCCGGTAGAAAGGACGGAAAATATTGGTGTTCGTGCGCATCGGCAAGCCTTCGTTGTAGAGTGCCCAGTCCTCCATCGTTTCATCCCGGTAGAAAATCGCTTTATCGGTGCCGATATATACCGTGCCGACTGTGCCCGCCTGAAAGAGCATGGTATGAATGCGGTGCCCGTCCAGCAGTGGGGTCGTCGCATTTTCCCAGGTCTGCCCGCCATCAACGGAGTGGAAGACCTTGGCTCCATCGTTGGCATTATGGGCGAAGTAGGCCCAAATATCATTTTCGTTTTCAGGGTTGAGGGCCAGCCCGCCGGCACGCTTGGAAACCGGGCTGTTTGGGAAATCCAGGGCGGTCCAGTTGGCTCCTCCATCTTCCGTCCGCAGCAGATGCGCCCCGGTAAAAGTAGTGCGTTGATAGACGTAAACGACATCCGGATTGGCACGGCTTACCTCCAGCTGCATTACGGGCTGATCTTCGTTTCCAAATGCACCGGCCAGGGTGTAGGATCGGCCGCCATCGGTTGTTTTCCAAATCTTGTTCTCCCGCCCCAGGTAGAAGTGGTTGTAGCAATGAGGCAGAAACTCAATCTCGCTGGAATGGGTCGAAAAGTAGGACTCCGTGGGGTAGAGCTCCAGCTTGGGTGCCTGCAATACGGCGCCCGACAAGCTCTGCGGCACAATCTGCGAACTGATATCGGAAAAGTAGGCGATATTCCGGCCGCCCGGCTGCACATAGCCGGTGGGGGCCTCCGCTCCGCCCAGCCGTAGGGACTGCCCCTGCTCAAATTCGGGCCGGATCGCCGTATTGCCATTGTGGTAACGCCCGCCAACTACAAGATCTTCGTTCCAGGCACTGCCAAAGCCCCAAAACTCAGAGCCTGTGATACCATACTTCCTCGACTCTACCGTGGCAAATTCATCATCAGTAAAGTCTATGCCGCCATCGGTGCCGAGCCATATCCCGTCCGGCCCAACCGTAATCTCCTGCATATCGGGGTGAATCCAGGTGTTGCCCTGATAGCCGCCTATGACATTGAATGAGGCACCACCATCTGTTGACTTGTACAGACTGACTCCGCCGGTATAAATGATGTCCTCATCAAAGGGCGAAATCGCGAGCACATAATCATAAAAACCCTGATACGGGCCCCCCCCCC
>PR_CR_10_Liq_2_inCRDRAFT_1000026_pt1 | contig 47604 bp, 39 predicted proteins | sample PRCRCaboRojoPR_FD_10245 | JGI IMG/M metagenome (IMG submission 10245) | reverse complement strand
ATTTTCTGAACGGTACCTTTGACGCTAATATCGAGGACCTGAATTACCACAAAATAGAAGGCGAAGACTTTCAGGGCAAGCTGGCTTTCCGCGCGGGCACTATGAATGTACTGGGTGAAATTAAGGCCTTTGGCGGGCAGGTAAGCTTGGATGGGGAAGTCAACTTTGAGGCTGCTCCGGTCCTGGAGGCGCGTATGGTCTGCCAAAACCTGGAGGTCAGTACTTTATTCGAGCAGGCGGATAATTTTGGGCAGGAAGTGCTCACCCACCGCCATCTAAAAGGGCAGCTGGACACCAAAGTCGCCATTTACGCCTACTGGGATGAAGAGGGCAACTTCCTAATGGACCGGCTGCGTGTATTAGCTGGTATTGGTATTTCCGATGGCACGTTGCAAGGCTTTGAAATGCTGCAGGACTTTTCCGACTTCGTCCACATCCGGGACCTCCGGGAAATCAATTTTGTGGATATGCAGAATTTTCTGGAGATCAGAAACCGCCGCCTTTACCTGCCCGTAATGTTCATCCGGAGCAATGCACTCAACCTGACCATCAGCGGAGAGCACTCCTTCGATAACGAAATCGCCTACTACCTCAAAGTGAATGCAGGACAGGTGCTGACCGACCGGTTCCGAAAGCATGACCCGAGCCTGAAGCCCAAGCCGGCCCGGCAATCGGGCTTTTTTAACCTCTATTACGCTATGCTCGGCACGTTGGAGGACTACAACATCACAGCCGCTAAGCAGCGGGTAAAGGAAGACTTTGAGCGGAGTGAATTTCGCAAGCGGGAAATCCAGCGCGCGCTGGAGCAGGAGTTTGGCATTGTTGAACTGATCGAAGAGCCGGAAAACTGGAAAGACATCCCGGAATTCGACCACGATACCTACGATCCGCAGGAAGAAGAATACCTCGACTTTGAGGTGGGCGGGCGGTAATTTCGACTATCGTACATTACCTTTGCCCTTATGAGCAATAAAACCTTGCATACGCAGATGATCCGCGAAGAGGCACAGCGCCTGGGCTTTGCCTTTGTGGGGTTTGCCAAAGCCACCCGTCTCGACGAGGAGGCTCGTCGGCTGGAGGACTGGCTCAACAAGGGCATGCATGGTGAAATGGGCTATCTGGAAAACCACTTTGAAAAGCGGGTAGACCCCCGGAAGCTCGTGCCGGGGGCTAAAACGGTGGTTACACTGATGTACAACCACTACACTGACCGCCGCCCCAAAGATCCGGATGCCCCGAAGATTTCGAAGTACGCTTACGGCAAAGACTATCACTTCGTCCTCAAGCACAAGCTCAAAGACCTGATGAAGTACATTCAGGCCGAAATTGGTGAGGTGAACGGCCGGGTTTTTGTCGATTCCGCCCCCGTGCTGGAGCGCGACTGGGCGAAGCGTACCGGCATAGGCTGGGTAGGCAAAAATACCCTGCTGATCCACCCTAAGGCCGGCTCCTACTTCTTTCTGGCAGAGTTGATCATTGATTTAGACCTGGTTTATGACCACCCCATAAAAGATTATTGTGGTACCTGTACCCGCTGTATTGATGCCTGCCCTACCGATGCGATCAGCCCCGGGGGATATGTTGTGGACGGTAGCAAATGCATTTCTTACTTCACCATTGAACTGAAAGGCGCCATACCGGAAGCTTACCGTGGCCACTTTGAGAACTGGATGTTCGGTTGCGACATCTGTCAGGAGGTCTGTCCCTGGAACCGATTTAGCAAGCCCCATCAGGAACCCGAATTCGAGCCCCATCCCAATTTGCTGGACCTTTCCGCCCGCGATTGGGAAGAACTGACCGAAGAGGTCTTCCGCGAGCTTTTCCGCAAATCAGCGGTAAAGCGGACGAAGTACCAAGGGCTGAAGCGCAACATCAATTTTTTGAAGCCCTTATCTGAAAAAACGGACCATGAGGTATAAAGCGTTAGTCTGTATGCTATGGTTGCTATGGGGATGCGGCCCGGTGGCGGAAGCGCCTGAAGATCAAAGACAGACCCGGCAACAGCAACAATTTCCTGTAGTAGCTAATCCGATAGAAACTGAAATCATGCCACCAAAGCCACACCAAGGCTGGATCGCCTGTGGAGGGCGCTGGACGGCAGGGGAGGGGGCAGGCATTGGAGCCGGTTTTGCGGATCAGCTGGAAGCTGCCGTGGTTAATGCGGGTATTACCGGTGAGCCACTCCCGGGGCTGCTGCAGCGCCTCCCTCAACTTTTGGACCGTAAACCCGATGGCCTGATCTTGGAAGTTGGACAGGAAGATGAAGCGCTAAACGCACCTCCAAAGGCCTTTCAAAAACACTTAAATACCCTGGGCACAAAACTCAGTGAATACCCCGGCCTTAAGCTAATCGTTCTCGTTTCTGCTCAGGATGCTTCCTACCGGGAACCAATCGCGGCATTTGCCGAAAAACAAGGCGCACAACTACTCTCCGGTGATGCTTTTGCATCACCTCCCACTGCAGTTCAACATGATGCCCTGGCTGAGCAAGTCCGTCAAATGTTGTATTAAGACAGGCTTTTCGGCGGTTTTGTAAAGGAATTGGCATTTTGCTCAGTTCTTAGAAGGGGATGTTAATTGATTGTGAACTTCTGCCAAGCGTACTCGTTGAAGAACCCGAAATGATGATAATTCTCCAATCAATTAAAAAAGCAAACATGAAAAAATTGAATCTTTGGCTATTAGCCATTTTCGCCATTTCTGCGCTAACATTTACAGCTTGTGACGATGACGATGATACGGATCCGATGCCGGAGCCCACTACAATCGTTTCCTTCGCGCAAGATAGCGACGATTACACCATCCTGGCAGAAGCGGTAGTTGCAGCTGGTCTTGACGGCGTACTGTCAGGCACTGGTCCATTCACCGTATTTGCACCAGACAACGCTGCCTTCCAGGCATTGCTCGACAGCAATCCGGACTGGAATACGCTCGACGATATCCCGGAAGCAACCCTGACAGCAGTACTGACCAACCATGTACTCGGAGGAGAAGTAACTTCTTCTGACCTGATGGCAGGATATTACTCTACGCTTAGCGCTACCGGCTTCGGTGATGCAACCACCAGCCTGTATGTCAACCTCGATAACGGTGTTGTCCTGAATGGCGGTCCCGAGGTAGTTGTGCCAGACGTGGATGTGGACAATGGCGTGATTCACGGTGTAGATGCAGTCATTTTGCCACCTACTGTGGTTGACTTCGCAACATCTAACCCAGCGCTGTCTTCATTGGTGGCGGCACTCACCCGTTCAGACCTTAGCACCGATTTTGTAGGCGCATTGAGTGGTGACGGTCCATTCACCGTATTTGCACCAAGTAATGCGGCATTTCAGGCGCTGCTCGATAGCAATGATGATTGGAATACACTTAACGACATCCCCGTAGGTACGCTTGAGGCGGTACTTTCTTACCATGTCAGCAGTGGCGTGAATGCACGCTCTTCAGATCTTTCTGACGGAATGATGGTAAGCACGCTGGCGGAAGGCGCAACACTTGAGGTGGATCTTTCTAACCCGGATGCTCCTCAGATCGTAGGCGGCAACAGCACCGCAACCGTTGAGCTGGCCGATATTCAGGGAGCCAATGGTGTGGTACACGTTATTGATACTGTACTGCTGCCCTAAATTTTTCCCTGAAATGGGTTAGATAAAAAGAGCGCCATCTGGTAACAGTCCGGATGGCGCTCTTCGTATTGCGGGCCTGGTGTTTAGTCGAATGCGCGCTCCTGGTCCAGTTGCTGAAACTTTGCCCAGGCACGGTCGGCAATTTCCCGGGTAAGTTTTTCGATATAGTAGCTGCCCGCTCCAGGGTCAATGACCCGGTCGAGGTGGCTTTCCATTTTGAGCAGGTGTTGCAGGTTGCGGGCTACCCGGCGGCTAAAGGGCGTATCCGGCTCTTTCCGTGCCCGGTTGGAGGGCAAAACGTACAACCGGTCCACGCCCCCGATAACGGCAGACATCGCCTGCGTACTGGCGCGGATCATATTGGAATTCGGGTTCTCGTCCTGTGATTCCTGAGCGAAGTGGGCCACCACAAAAGGCTGTTTCCCTTTCACGCCATAGCCCTTCAATATGTTGCTCCAAAGCAGGCGCAGTGCTCTGAATTTCGCGATTTCCACAAAGTAACTTTTGCTGACAGCGATACCAAACTGCACATGCTGGTTGATAATTTCTGCATTCAGTCCCGTTTCGGTTAGCCGGGCCAGGTACTCTGCACCTTTAGCCATGGTAAGAGCCAATTCCTCGACGACCTGTTCGGGGCCGCTGTGGAAGGTTTTGGCATTGACCTGTAGTGGGCGTACGTTGGGCCATTGGTCAGCGCAGGATTGAATGAACGCGGACAGTGTATCAACAGGAGGCTCAGCAAAATCAAGAATGGGGTCAAAGTCAATGGTAAAATTGGCCTGTGCACCAGTAACGCCTTTCTCCTGATACCAGCCCTGTAAGAGCTCCATTAACCGGGCAGGCTGTTTTTCAGAATAGTGCTCGCTGAAGTTCAGCGTCACCATTTCCGGTGCCACACCATCAAGAAGCTGGTGGAGGCGGGTACGGTCTAAAGGCTGGAACAGCCGAAAGAGTGGAGCCTGTACGCCCCCTTTCAGTCCTTCGAGCAGGGCGGTATTCGCCTGTTTTGCATCTTTGTAAACGTTAATGTATTCCCCGATTTCCCAGTCATTGCCCCGCCTGCCAGCGAGGAGGGGAGCCGTTGTTTGATGATCAATGTCTTCCGGGTGGTAGAACGGGGCGACTGTGATGTCTTCGCCAAGGTGCCACATTAAGTCTTCAAGCGGTTTGCCTTTCAGGTCTTTCTCCACTTTGGCAACCCAGGTGGCCTTGTCTACAGCAGGAAATTCTTCAAGTAGGTTTTTCATAAGTGGCGTTTTTACTCCCTGCCAATTTAAAATAAAAAAAGCAGAGAGCCGTTGCTCTCTGCCATCAAAGTGTCCTGTAATAAGAAACCCTTTACAAACCTACAAGCAGGAAGCTTCGCCGCCTGCTTACAGATCCTAAGGATACAGGGCATTCAGGGGGTCGCGCAGCCAGTCTGTTACCGGATGCATGATTTTTGTCAGGGTGTGGGCGTCGGGCGCAATATTGTCAAAATCTGGCTGGGGTACGCCCTCTGTCTGATACGGTTTTGGGATAGGTACTCCCCAGTTGGGGCAGCCTCCGGCCACTTTGAGTGTTTGGGTAGCATGGTGTACATTCTGCCCGCAAAGGTCCCGCACGCTCCACTTGCGATAGATGATGCAAAAGCCGTTTTCATATAGTGTTTCATCCTCCCAGGTGGCCATAAAGCTGCAGGATACTTCGCCCAGGCTTATTTGGTCGTGTGTAGTGGACGGGTCCCCGTCCGTATCTACTACAGGGAAACCGGTATACGCAGGATCTGAAGTTGCCGGGTTGTCCAGTATTGGCGCTTCAAAGCCATCAAATGATTCGGGGAAGATAATGTTATTGATCCCCGGTTTTTCAACGCTGATCAGTTGGCGGAAGGTACAGACTGTGGCTTCATGGTCTGTAGCTTTCCACAAACGCTCCACTACGCCCACTGCATTGCTAAGAAACTCAAAGTTAGAGAGCCTGATCTCAATGCCTTTTTCCCGGGCTTCGGCGACAAGCCTCAGCGTGTCCCCGGTGTTGAGAAAGGAAGAAAAAAATGTGTTGAAAGGCTGTTCCGGGCACGTGGCCTGCACAGCTTCACTATTGATAAACACTTTAAAAGTGTGGTCTGAAAAAGAGGAGCCCCCAACGTAACTCCAATCAAATCTGACAAATCCATCAGCCGGAATGGCGAGCTCGTAAGCTGCCTGGCTTCCGGGCGTCGGAAGAATTGAAGCACTATTAGCCCCTTCAACTAATACTGAATTGGGAGCTCCGGTGACATCTACCTCACCGTCACCATCTCTTGTGGCATGGGACCAGTTGGCCCATGCGAAATAGCCTTGCCAGCCCTGGCTTTGACAGCTCAGGTTGAAATGCTGGTCTTCAAAAGTGTAGGAAATGGATGCTGATGATGAATGGGATAAAACCGGTGGTAGTACCTGCCAGGAATCCTGACAGAACACAGTACCGTGCGTGCCTGCAAAGACAAGCGGTTGGGGGGAGGTGGGTGCTGCCTCATTCTGGGCACATAGCCCAATTGGCAACAACCAAAAATAGGGAAGTATTTTTTTAAGTTTTGGGATTACTACTTGCATGTCGTACACTTTCTGCTACTCAGCCATGCGTATGGCTAAACGATTTTCAGGGTTGATTAGGAATCAACTGAAATTTAGTACTCAGAAAACCTTACTGAAAAATTAGCGGAAAGGAGAGTGGGTGGAACACGCAACGTGTCAAAACCAGGACATACCTGCTTTATCATGGAATTATGTAGTTTAAGGGATAATTAAATTTGAAAGAGGTTCCTTATACACAGGCTTGTCTAAGTACGGTGCCTACTTTCATTGGTACAAATATAGGATTTACTGCTATTTATTCCATACCGGATAACCGGTATTTATCAGATTTATATTTTTATTATTTGTATAAGGTTGTTTCATAGGGGAGTAGGAGCGCCGCCCTGACAGGTGACAGGGCGGCGCAGGACTTTATGCTTCTGCTCTTGGGCGGTTCATTACTTTTTCCTGATGGTTAATGGATTCCTGGTGGACGGCTTTGAGGTAAACGGTAACGAACTCTTCGCTTAGCCCCTTAAGCTTGCCTTTGGTGACGGCCCGCTCCAGTATTTCGTTCCAGCGGCTGCTTTGGAGGATGGCGATATTATTACGTTGCTTATACTCGCCAATGCGTTCTGCCAGGCGCATACGGTTGCTGAGCAGGTTGAGCATTTCCTCGTCCAGTTCGTCAATCTCATGGCGCAGGTGCTCCAGGTTTTCGAGGAACTCCATATCATCAGTAGTAGGCTGACGGAAAATGAGCTGCTCTTTCATTTCCAGGAACTGTGCCGGAGTGATTTGCTGTGCGGCATCGCTCCAGGCGTTATCCGGATCCGGGTGCACTTCGGTCATATAGCCATCAAAATTGAGGTCGAGGGCCTTCTGCGCTACCGTTTGGAGGATATCCCGGCGGCCGCAGATGTGGCTGTTGTCACAAATGATCGGCAAGTCAGGGAATTCCCGCTTCAGGTCGATGGCTAGCTGCCAGCGCGGCACATTGCGGTATTTGGTCTCTCCGTGGTAGCTAAAGCCCCGGTGGATGACCCCAATGCGGGTAATGCCGGCTTTGTAGATGCGCTCTATCGCGCCAACCCATAGCTTGAAATCCGGGTTGATGGGATTCTTGATCAGCACGGGGATGTCCACACCTTTCAAGGCATCGGCCACTTCCTGTACAGAAAATGGATTCACGGTCGTGCGGGCACCGAGCCAAAGCACATCAATCTGATGCTTGAGGGCTTCGAAGACGTGCTGTGTGTTAGCGACCTCGGTAGTCACTTTAAGCCCGGTCTCTTCCTTGACCTTGCGCAGCCAGCCCAGGCCTTCGGTACCGATGCCTTCAAAGGCGCCGGGGCGGGTGCGGGGCTTCCAGATACCGGAGCGGAATAAATCTACGCCTTGGCCTGCCAGGGCACGGGCGGTGGTTAGTACCTGTTCTTCGGTTTCGGCGCTGCACGGGCCGGCAATAATAAGTGGCTTGTTAGCCGGTTTCTCTTCTAGCAGAGGTTGGAAAGTCATATCCATGGTTACGTGAATTTTCAAAGGTTATCGTAAAATGCGTTTGATATCATTGGCTTGTGCAATGAGTTGGTAAAAAGTGTCAAAGTCTTTCTTGATGAGCAGCGACCGAAAACGGGCCAGCTGATTGATGTGCTCATCCAGTACATCCAGCACGTGATCCCGGTTTTGCCGGAAAATGGGTATCCACATATTTGGAGAACTCTTGGCCAGCCGCACCGTCGAACTAAAACCACCGCTGGCCAACTCGAAAATTCGCCCTTCGTCCCGTTCCTTCTCCAGTACGGTCAGCGCCAGTGCAAAGGAACTGATGTGTGAAATGTGGGACACATAGGCAGAATGCAAATCATGTGCCTCCCGGTCGAGCTCTACGATGGTCATCGGAATGCTTTCGTACATCTTTCGTACTAATTTCACGGCTTCCGGGGCGCTGCAGTCGGCATCAATCAATACAGCGCACTTATGGTCGAAGAGGTTAGGGATAGCCGCCTCCGGACCGGAAAACTCGGTGCCGGCCATAGGGTGTGTGGCGACATAGCGGCTACGCCTTGGGTGCTGATCTACCGTGTTGAGCAGCTCTGCTTTGGTAGAACCCACATCAATCACCACTTGATCCTCAACCAGGTCAAGAACTTGCGGCAGCAGCGTTAGCATGGCATCAACCGGCGTAGCGAGAATGATGAGATCCGCTTTCTTTACACCCTCTTCAAGTGGCAGGTCTTCATCAATTAGCCGTCGCCTTATCGCCTTGTCCAGGTTTTCCTGACTGGCATCAATACCGATGATGTGACCGGCAAAACCATTCTCCTTTAAGGTAATGGCCAGCGATCCGCCGATGAGTCCGATACCGATAATTGCAACTGTCATATTAAATTTAAAATGTAAATCTGTGAGAATGTAAAATGTAAAAGTCGCTTACTTAGTGGCTCCTTAGGCTTAAAGAAACTTCTTTTTAAAGGAGTAAACCAAATTTGGATCAGTCTTGCTAACCCTGAGCCTTCTTTATACTAGCTGTGAAAATGGCAACCAGTTGACCACACTCGTTTAGAACGGGTTCAACAACAGCGCTTTCCAGGAGTGGCTTTGCCTTGATGATTTTAAGGCAAACTTGGGATTCTCTAAGTTCTTTCAAAGCAATCCTCATTTTACCTTTTTACCCTCCGCATCGCTTCTTCATAAAGTGCGCCGTCACTGCAAAGCGAAATCCGCAGGTACCGGTCGCCCTGAGAGCCGAAGATGCCGCCCGGGGTGATGAAGACGTTGTGTTTGTAAAGTACCTCGTCTGCCAGTTCATAAGCATCGGTATACTGATCCGGGATTTTAGCCCAGACGAACATGCCCACCTGTTTCGGGTCGTATTTGCAGTCCAGCGCATCAAAGAGTTGAAAAACGGTCTCCCGCCTTTCAGCATACACGCCATTTAGGCGCTCATACCAGGCCTCAGGGCTTTTCAGGGCCTGAACTGCAGCCAACTGCACCGGCTTGAACATACCAGAGTCCATATTGCTCTTGAAGCGCAGCACCACCTTAAGGTAATCCCCCCGCCCGGCCAACATGCCGATGCGCCAGCCTGCCATATTGTGCCCTTTGCTGAGGCTGTTAAGCTCCACCGCTACGTCCTTTGCCCCCGGAATGCTCAGAATACTGTGCTGCTGCTCATTGAGGATGAAAGAGTAGGGGTTGTCATTGACAATGAGGATGCGGTGGCGTTGGGCAAAGGCCACGATACTTTCCAGAAAAGACAAATCTGCGGCTGTTCCCGTTGGCATATTCGGGTAATTGAGCCACATGATTTTCACCCGGCTCAGATCGGTACTTTCCAGCGCTTCCATGTTCGGCAGCCAGTTGCGTTCCGGCTCCAGCTTGTATTCCCGGATGGTGGCTCCGGTCAGATTGGAGACGGCCCGGTAGGCCGGATAGCCGGGGTTGGGCACAAGCACTTCATCTCCACTTTCGAGAAACGCCATAGCGATGTGCATCAGGCCTTCTTTGGAGCCCATAAGCGGCAGGATTTCCCCTTCGGGGTCAATGCTGGCGCTAAACCACTTTTCATACCATTCGGCGAAAGCTGCCCGCAACTCGGGGATGCCCATATAGCTTTGGTAGCCGTGGACGTCATTATGAAGAACGGCATGAGTGAGCGTGTCGATCACCTCCTGGCTGGGCGGTAAATCGGGGCTGCCAATGCCCAGATTGAGGACAGGCTTGCCCTCGGCGCGCATTTGCGCAATCTCCCGGAGCTTGGTCGAGAAGTAGTACTCCTTGACTTCCCCCAGGCGGCTGGCAGGCTGTATGATCATGTCGGATTGGGCTACTGATTTGGTCATTGCAAAATGAGATTCTGGTAAAGGTTTTTTTAGAGGAATACTTTAGTACTCGTAATGCTCCCCGCAGGCATAAACGCCGTGCACCTGCAGGTTGCGGGTCAGTGGCCGGATCGCATCCAGGGCTTGTTCGTGCCCCACTTTGCCCTGCACCACGAAGTCGACGTAAAACTGATACTCCCAGGGATGCCCGATGATGGGGGCCGACTGTATTTTGGTCAGGTTAACGTTGTAGGCGGCCATCACAGCCAGGGCCTTGTATAGGCTCCCCACTTCATGATCGGTCGCGAAAGAGATGGATACTTTTTCCAGAGCGGCATCCAGCTTAGGCGTGCCTTTCTCCAGCACCAAAAAGCGGGTGTGGTTCTTTTTATTGGTTTCAATGCCCGGCGCGATAATATCAAGCCTGTATATTTCAGCGGCGAGGGTACTGGCAATGGCACCAATGTGCGACCAGCCATTTTCACTGATCTCCCGGGCACTGAGGGCGGTGTCTACGGTCTCCACTAACCTGATATTCGGGTACTGGGTAAAAAACTCCCGGCACTGCGCGATGGCCATGGGATGAGAATGCACTTCCCGCAGATCCTCTATACGTACTCCGGGTAACACCATCAGGTTCTGCTTAATGCGCAGGAAGACCTCTCCGGTAATATGCAAGCCCGACTGCTGCAGCAGGGTGTAGTTGCGCATAATGCTTCCTGCCAGGGTGTTCTCGATAGCCATCAGGCCGATATCGGCTTCTTCCTGCGCTTCCACCATGCCCACCAGGTCTTCAAAGGTATGCGCGGGTACAATCTCCAGAGGCTGGTTTTGAAAGCAATGACGGGCAGCTACTTCGTGAAAAGCGCCCGCGTAGCCCTGAATACTGACCCGCAGTGGGGTGGAGGTGGTGTTGCCGGCAGCATAGCCGGCCTGTGTCTTGGTCATGGTTTATGAATTGTTATACCAATAAAAAAGCCCCGCTTTCGGGCGGGGCTTTCGTTTCGTTCTTATGCTTATGCACATGCACTCAACGGCAGCCCCTTTGGTGGATAGCCAAAAAAGAAAAAGTAAAAAAAGTAATACGCCGCTTTGGGACTGTACATGTGGTTTTGATTTGGTTATTCCCGAAAAAAAAGAAGCCCTGATTGTACAGGGCTCCTAAGTATCTTTTCGCAATCCGCAAAATTTAGCAGCCCCTATGCCCCGGCATAAAAGTAAAAGCTAAAAAAGTAGTTGCGGTAATTACGTTCCATTGCTTGTTATTACGATACAAACCTAGGGATTAATTCGGCATTCCGCAAAGTGAAATGCGAATTTTTTTAAATTTTGTTGGGCTTATTGCATTTTTACTGGACTAACAATTGTTCGTTTGCGGGTTTTGTAAAATAACCCCTCTTTTTTTGAAGAGACATGAACAAACAATTGTTCGTCTGCTAAGTATTGTTGTGCCAACGGGATTTACTGCCCTTTGAAAACGGGTTTGCGCTTTTCCAGAAAGGCCTGCACCCCTTCTCCGTAGTCCTCGGTCTGCCCGGCCGTGGACTGTAGCTGATCCTCTATAGCCAGCTGACGTTCCAGGTCGTTATCGAGGGCATAATTGAGGGCACGCTTGGTCAGGCCGAGGCCTATGGTCGGCATTTGGGATAACTTTTCGGCAATTGCCCAGCTCTTTTCTTCGAATTCCTCGTCCGGGAAGAAGTTGTAAATCATACCGATGCGCTCGGCTTCCACGGCGGGTACTTTGTCGCCCAGCATCATCAGGGCGGCGGCTTTTTGATAGCCAATCAGGCGGGGCAGGGTATAAGTCCCCCCGCTGTCCGGGATGAGCCCGATTTTGCTGAACGCCTGAATAAAACTCGCTGACTCTGCGGCTACGACAATATCACACGCCAGCGCAATATTGGCACCTGCCCCGGCTGCCACGCCATTGACGGCGGCAACAATTGGCTTTTCAAGAGCCCGTAGCCGGATCACGATAGGATTGTAATGCTCCGTAAGAATGGTCGTAAGTTCCGGGCCATCTTCGGCAACGATTTCGCCAAGGTCCTGACCGGCACTAAACGCTTTGCCTGCACCTATGAGGTAAATGGCACGGATGGATTCGTCTGTTTTGCATTCGTCCAGCACGCCCTGCAGAGCCAGCGCCATCTCACGGTTAAAGCTATTGTATTTGTCGGGGCGGTTGAGGGTAATGTGCGCTACGGCACCTCGTTTCTCGAATAGAATGGTGTCCATTGGGTTGGTTTTTCGGTAAAGGTAAAAGGTTTTTTTAATGGCATTTAAAGTAGTCGAACGGTTCCCGGCAATCCAGGCAGCGGTAGAGCGACTTACAGGCGGTAGACCCGAATTGGCTCACCAGCTCCGTATTTACGGAACCGCACTGCGGGCATTCCACTTTGGGCTGTTCGGCAAAGAGGGTGCCTTTGTCTGCGGTGCCGTCCACGGGTGGCGCGATGCCGTACGCTTTCAGCTTTCGGCGGCCGGCTTCGGTCATCCAGTCGGTGGTCCAGGCGGGGTGCAGCACAGTAGTGACGGTGACGTTGTCGTAGCCATGCTCCTGCAAGACCGCGCGGATGTTGATCTCGATGGTATTCATAGCCGGGCAGCCGGAGTAGGTCGGGGTGATAATCACTTCCACGCCGCCATCCTCCTTAAGCTTCACATCGCGGATAATACCCAGATCAGTGACGGTCAGTACCGGTATTTCCGGGTCGGTTACTGCTTCCAGGACGGCCCAGATGTCATCAGTTGTGGTTGCTGTGGTCATAATGGTTAGGACTTTGAAATACTATACGCAATACGAAGTGGTTTGCGACATCGGAGCAAGCCACTTCTCAGCGTAAATGCTGACATTGAGTAGGTTTGCTGTGGCAAACCGCTTAATCGTCAGTATAACGTTTGTTCGTACCCCTTGGTTGACGGCAGTCCTTATTGCCGTCGTTCCTGCCGCTTCTCCTGATTGAGCCGGTAGTTGAAGGCGAGGATAACACTTTGCGTGCGCCGCCATTGGAAGACCGATTCTTCTTCGTAGTTGGGAAGATCGACTTCAGAGCGCCGCTGACGGGTATTGAAGAGGTCGCGCCCGGAAAGTGTGATGGTGCCCCGGTTGTCCAGGACATCCAGGGAAGCAGCGATATCGAGCATGTAAATGGATAAACGCCGCCCCTGTGGCGTACGCTGTGGTGCCGTATAGTCGAAGGAAACCTGCACCTGCCAGCGGTCGGTGGGTTTGACCTTGGAGTTGATCTGCCCGCTCATCGTGTAGGTGTCTGCGCTGTAGTCGGTACCTTCAAAGCTGCCCTCAATGATAGCCCGGAAGAGGTTCACGTCACCGGTAATGTCCCACCATTCGGTAGGTTGCACGCTGAGGTTGAGCTCTAGCCCGAAGGCATCGCGCACAGCCAGGTTGACGGGGTAAATGATTGCCGTTCCGTCGTCTGCAGGGAGCGTCAGGCGTTCAATCACACCTGTGGTCCGGCGGTAGTAAAGGCTCGTCAAAAAAGTGCCATTCTTCAGGTAGCGCAGGTAACCGGCTTCAAAGGAATTGGTGAATTCCGGGCGCAGGTTGGGGTTGCCAATGTTATTGTTGCGTGGGTTGTTGTAATTGGAGAAGGGAAGGAGGCGCCGGAAATAAGGGCGGCTCAACCGGCGGCTGTAGCTGGCCTGCAACTGATCCTTCTCGGTAACGGAATAAGACAGGGAGGCACTCGGAAAAAAGCTCAGGTAGTCCTGATCGTTGGATTCGCCGGAGCGGAGCAGGGCAGCGGTGATGTCAGAAAGTTCCGCCCGCAGCCCCACCTGCACGCTGTAGGGCCCAAATTCATGCCCGCCGATGGCATAGGCAGCGTAGATATCCTCGGTGTATTCCAGCTCGTCATTGAAGTCGGGCAGGGGCGTGTAGACCCCATCTGCTCCTTCTTCTTCCACAAAGAAATCGTTATTGACGGTACGGAAAGCCGCCCGCAGCCCGCCTTCGACTTTAGTGCTTTCGCTAATAGGGTAGATGTAATCGGTCTGCAGCAGCATGTTGATTTCGTCCTCCGTATTGCTGGAACGCTGCAAGAGTGGCATAGTCGATTCTTCATCGGTCTGCCGGTAGTCGGCCAGCTCGGTGTCATCGTCGAGGATGTACTTGAAATTAAAGGTCCATTTCTGATCAGGGTTGTCGTACTGCCGTTCGTAGTTGAGGGTCGCTTCCAGGTTGTGCTCTTCCTCCACTTCGTCGGTACGGCGGACCGTGGTGTTGAGTAGATTACCCGCCGGGTCAAAGTCGCGGAAGGTGACGGTAGCCCGGTTGTCGTCTTCTCCCGTGCGGTAGAGCAGGGCCGCAGTGAGGGTATTGCGCTCATTGAAGTTGTAATCGGTGCCCATCTGCAGATAGCCGCCGAGCCCGCCCCGGTTTTGGCTGGTTTCGCTGGTGAAGAAGTTAGTCAGTTCGCCATTTTCAAAAAAGCGCTGCGTCGCATTGCCGCCGCCCGGTGCCCGCCGGTAATCCAGCCCGAAGTTGGAGAAAAAGTTGAACGCCCGCCTGCGGTAGTTGAGGTTGTAGGAGGCGCCGTAATTGGCAGGCTGCCCTGCTGTGAGGCCAAAGGAGCCGTTGAAGCCTTTTTTCTCCTCCTTTTTGAGGATGATGTTAATGATACCGGCTTCCCCTTCAGCTTCGTACCGGGCGGAAGGGTTGGTGATCACTTCCACCCGCTCGATCATGTCGCCCTGCATGCGCTGCAAAGCCTCAGTATCGCCTGCACTCAGCAAGCCGGAAGGTTGACCATTGATGAGGATGCGCACCCCCTGACTCCCCCTCAGGCTGACGTTGCCTTCCGGGTCCACACTTACGGATGGAACGTTGTCGAGGATATCGGCAGCATTATTGCCGGCATTGGTCAGGTCTTTGCCTACATTAAAGACCCGCTTGTCGAGCTTGAATTCCATTTGGCTGCGCTCGGCCCTGACCTCCACTTCCTGCAGGGCAATGGCATCGGTGGACATTTCTACGTCGCCCAGCCTGAGCGTGTCCTGTCCCGCTTGCACTTCAACCGGGCTCAGATAGCGGTCCTCATAGCCCACGTATTGAAACAGGGCGTAGTAATTGCCGGGTTGGGCTTCCAGCAAAAAGCGGCCATCCGTTTCCGTAAGAGCATTGGTCACCATATTGCTATCTGGCAAGGCATACAGGCCCACGGTGGCAAAGGGCAGGCTCTTTTCGGTACCAGCTTCCTTTAGCTGTCCGGTTAGGGGAATAGCAGATTGGGCGAGGGCAAAATAGGGGATGCTTAGCAGAATAAGGAAAAAGGTGTAGCGTATGCAGGGCATTTCATCTCGGTGTTAATTCAATGGTGTAACGTTGAAATGCCGGAAATGATTAAAACAATCCCTATAAAGCCTTAACCAGGTTGAGCGACTTCATAATCGTCAGGTAAGAACGGGCAAACCGGGGGAGGCTGCTGAAGTCCAGGGAGCCGGTGGGGAAGGAGAAGTTGGGAAAGCTGCCCTTGTTCTCATCCACAATTTTGCTAATAGCCCGGCGGATGGCACGCTTGTCGGGCTGTTGGGTGCTATCGTCCAGGTACTTTACGGTGAAGCCGAGGTCGCCGAAGTAGGCCGGCTCGGTAATCTGATAATACAGGTGGAAAAGGTCGCGGTCGGGCTTGGGCACGGCGTAGTTGAACAGGCAGAAGCCAACGATGTAGCCGGGAATGGCCATCGCCATGCGCTCGTGCCCGTTTTCCAGGTACCAGTCCATGTGGTACAGTTCTCCGTTGATGATGGAGACCACGCGGTCGTGGTTGACGGTATGCGTGATGCCGAAAGTGCTGCAGCCCCGGTACATTTCCCGGTAGAAATCCTCGGCCGGGCGCTCTGCCAGTGCCTTAAGCCCCTTGCAGAGGTCTTCGTTTTTGCCAGCGGTATTTTTTCCGTCGTTTTCGTAGTATTTCCGGTGAAGCTGCTCCAGGGTTTCCATCATAAAGCCCTCGGGCTTGATCAGGTAGTCGAGGCGGAAAATGAGGTCGAGGAGGAGGTAGCCGTAGCTGCTTGCGTAGCGTTTGCAATCTAGCGCCCCGTGCTCCACTTCCTGCATCACTCCGCCGATGGTTTGCTTGATGTAGCGGTACTTTGCTTCTTTTTCCTCCTGTGGCAGTTCTTTCAGGTGGGTGATTTCCACCGGTTGCAGGTTCCGGAATTCTTCGATCAGAAGGTCGTCCTGCTTGTCGGCTTTGATGGCGGCTTCGCGCAGGGCGTAGTAGAGTTTGTAAGGCGAGCCGTCGAGGGTGTAGGTGTCGAAAACGATGACGATATTGCCTTCCGGGTCGAGGGTGAAACGGCAGTACTTCAGGTCGAAGTTTTGCTCAAGCAGGCGGCGCAGTACGCCTATGTTGAAGGACTCGGTTTTAACGACCGGCGCCTGCACCCGGATTTTGTGGGGCGTGGCTTTACCCGTCAGCTTTTTAGACCCCTGATACAGCTCAAATTCCAGCCCACCCGGTACTTCCTTCCAGTGCACGTTGTCCTCCTCGTCATCCCGGAGGTAGAGGAGAAAATGCTTGTAGCTTTCCAGGAACTGTTCATCTTCAAAGAGATCCTGCGCGCGGTCCCAGGCGTCATAACGGGAGGGCGCCTTATAGGAATCCGTATACCGGCCGAAGCGAATGGACGGTTGTTCCGTATGTTGTACAGCATTCCTGAAAAGGCGGTCGAGTAATCCCATATTGAAACCTGAAAATTAAGGAGCCCGGGCTTTCCGGGTGAATATCTTTAAATTGCGCCTGATTTCGAAGCGGAAAATACTACTTTTAAATCATTACCACTAAACAGATGCCCAAAAAGCACCCTCAATCGCAACCACTAAGGCTCAAAGTGCCGTTGCCGGATCCTTTTCCGGCTTTTGGGTACTCTACGCCTGCTGTGGGATTGGGGTCCTGTTTTGTCGAAGCAGTAGGTGCCCGCCTGCAGCGCCTCAAGCTTCCCGTTGCCCTCAACCCTATGGGCATTCAGTATAACCCGCTGGCCCTCAGCCGGACATTGCAGTATGGGCTCGGAGAAGTAGCCTTTGCTGAAGACGATTTGATTGAAAGTCAGGGTATCTGGCAGCATTTCGATTTTCACGGGGTGCTGGGTCATCCGGAACGTGAAGTGGCGGCCCGGCAGATGCAGTTGGCTGTGGAGGAACTGAAAAGAGCGGTTGCAGGCATGGACCGCCTGATCATTACCCTGGGCACGGCTTTTGTTTACGAGCACCGGGCCTCCGGGCAGGTGGTGGCCAACTGTCATAAAGTACCCGCTAACGCTTTCCGGAAGTACCGGCTTTCGCCAAAAGCGATTGTGGAGGCGCTGCAACCGGTACTTGCAGCTTGCAAAGCCCACCGGCCCGGGCTGGAAGTAGTGCTGACCGTCAGCCCGGTACGGCACATCCGGGACGGGGTGGTGGAGAATCAGCGGAGCAAGGCCGCCCTTTTGCTGGCTGCGGAAGCACTGGCGGAAGCTGAATATGTCCACTACTTCCCTTCCTACGAATTGATGATGGACGAACTGCGGGACTACCGGTTTTACAAGACGGACTTTGTGCACCCCTCTGAGGAGGCGGTGGATTACATCTGGTCCTGCTTCGCCTCTGTAGCCTTTGAGGAGAAGACCCTGGAACAGCTTAATGCTGTGGATGCCATCGTACGTGGCAGCGAGCACCGCCCCCTTTTTCCAGCCTCGGCAGCGCACCAGGCATTCGTGCGACAGCAGTTGCAGCGGATTGAGCAGCTGGAAGCCAATCTGCCCCGGGCCGATTTTTCCCCGGAGCGGGAACGGCTGCAGTCCGCACTGCTCAAGTGATTCCGGCAATGTCAACAAACGGTTAAGCCTTTGAGCCCGGCACCTGATTCCTGCGCTTTTTTCCTTAAACTTGCAGCAACTCAATTCGCAATTCATCCATGAAGAAGCCCTTGCACCTGACTTTGCTTATTGTATTCGCGCTGCTCTGCGCCTATGCCGGTATCGATATGGTGGAACGAGGGGGCATGGGGCAGCTTTGGGGCTACCGACCACTGCTGGCCTTCCTGTCGGGATGGGGGTCTTTGGTATTGGGCATCAAGTGGTTCCGCAACGACCGCTGGCGATGGCTGGGCTTGTCTACCCTGAGTGGGCTGCTGCTTGGTGTGGGGTTTCCGGATTCGCTGCCGGTGCCCTGGCTGATGCTGATCGGCTTTGTGCCCCTGCTCATCGTGGAAAATGAGGTGAGCGAACAGGCCGGTAAAGCCCGCCGCTGGACGGTCTTCAAATACACCTACCATACCTTTGTGCTGTGGAATGTCATTGCGACCTACTGGGTGGCCAATACGGCTTTTGCAGCGGGGATTTTCGCCATTTGGGTGAATGCCCTGCTGATGACCATCCCGGTGCTTTTGTTCCATACGACGCGTTGGGTGATGCCGGGCCTGAAGTACGCGGCTTTGATCTGCTACTGGCTGGCGTTCGAGTACATCCACCTCAACTGGGAGCTGACCTGGCCGTGGCTTACGCTGGGCAACAGCTTCGCAGAATACCCGAGCCTGCTGCAATGGTACAGCTACACCGGTGTTTTTGGCGGCAGCCTGTGGATATGGGTGGCGAATGTTCTGGGCCTGAGCATCTGGAATAAGTACCAGGCGAAGGAAAGCTACCGGAAGCCGCTGCTGCAGCTGGGGGCGCTTGTCGTAGTGCCTATGGTGGTTTCTTTGGTATGGTACACGACCTTCACGCCCGAAGGCGAGCCCCGGGAAGTTGCTGTTGTCCAACCCAATTTTGAGCCGCACTACGTAAAGTTTAGTTTGCCCGAGGAAGAGCAGATCGGCCGTTTCCTGGAGTTGTCCAAATCCGTCGTCCGCCCCGAAACCGACTACCTGGTCTATCCGGAGACGAGCTTCGGGCTGGTTGATGACCAAAAGATCAACCGATACCCGGCGGTGCGCCGTATCCGCAATGAGCTGAGCGGTTTTGAAGGGCTGAAGCTCATCACCGGCATTGATGGCTACCATGTGTTTCAGGAAGGCGAGCCCCTGAGCCCCAACGTCCGGGAGCAAATCCGCCGGAACGATACCCTGAGGTACGAAGTGCTCAATGCCGCCATCCAACTGGAAATGGGAAAGGAAGAAGTCCCGCTCTACCGTAAGTCCAAGCTGGTGCCCGGGCCTGAAATTTTCCCTTTCAAGGAGGCGCTGTTTTTTCTGGAGCCCCTGGTGGAACAACTGGAAGGTACCACCGCAGGTGTCGGCACACAGCCCGAGCGCTCGGTGCTGAGCAGTGGCAGCGGCAAGGTCGCCCCGGCTATCTGTTATGAATCTATTTTTGGCGAATACGTCAACGGCTACATCCGAAAAGGCGCTCAGGCCATTTTTATCATGACCAACGACGGATGGTGGGACCATACCGCCGGGCATCGCCAACACCTCTACTTCGCTTCCCTGCGGGCCATTGAAACCCGCCGCAGCATCGCCCGTTCCGCCAATTCCGGTATTTCCGCCTTCATCAATCAGCGGGGGGACATCCTGCAGCCTACGCGTTACGACGAGGCGGCGGCTATCCGGCAGGACATCCTGTTCAGCGACCGCATTACCTTTTACGTCCTTTGGGGCGATTTGATTGCGCGCATTGCCTTGTTTGGGTCGGCTCTTTTGCTGCTGAATACCTTGGTGCGGGGCTTGTTGCCGGGGAGGAGGGGTGAAGGTTAAATTTTAAAGTATATCAGGTTAAAGGGTAACCGACTTCGCGTCAGGCTTGCTTCGTCGGTCGGAGAAGGTTAAAGGGGCAATAAACTCACCGGGTGCACTAAGCTAAGCCGTTGGAGGGGCATTCACCCGGTGTGCTTTTCGTGTATCTATTGTTGTGTGCCATTTGATAAAATATTGATAACGAGGGAACTAAAACGAGCCTTCAAGAACTGAATAATAAGATGATTGCAGATATGGAAGAATATGAATATCTTCAATCAGACAAGAAGATCACCAATCAGAAAAAAATGAGTGTACTAACAGTTCAAATACCAGACAGCCTGAACATGAATGATTTTGAGCTAAAGATGATGATAGCCTCAAAACTATTCGAAGATGGTAAATTGAGTTCAGGACAAGCAGCGGAAATAGTAGGCATATCAAAGAGATCTTTTGTAGAGCTACTGGGTAAATATAATGTATCCTTGTTTGGATATGATTATGAAGAGTTAGAAGAAGACTTGGAAAATGCCTAAAAAGATAATCATCTCAGATACAAGTAGTTTGATAGCCTTAACAAATATTGGAGAATTAGAACTGCTGAAAAAGGTATATGAAGAAGTCGTAATAACACCATAAATTTCGGAAGAATATGGGCTTGAAACTCCTAATTGGATAAGGATAGAACCAATAGAAGATGTACAGAAGTTTAAGCTGCTGAACCTTGAATTAGATAAAGGTGAATCTAGTGGAATAACATTGGCTTTAGAAAACGAAGCTAGTTTATTGATAATTGACGAGAAAAAGGGAAGGGGAATAGCTAAAAAATTGGGAATCAAGATAACAGGGATTTTGGGAGTAATGATAAGAGCAAAAGAAATAGGGGTAATAAACCGAGTAAAGCCCTTAATCGAGAAACTAGAAAAAGTTGATTTCCGAATGTCAGAAAGGCTAAAGAATCAAATTTTAGAAAGGGTAGGAGAATAACCGAAAAAGAAACAGGCAAACAACACAGTGCAGCCGACAATACTCTGCTGCGCTACGTATTGGGGCTGCATGTTCCCGTTCAATACGCCCGGCGAAGGGAGTGCGCCGGGCGAAACTATCTCACCGGGTGCACTACGCTAAGCCACAGCCGGGGCATTCACCCGGTGCGCTAGGTTTGCCCAAGTTCAGTACGCCCGGTGAAGGTCCCAACTTCCCATAACTTGTTCGTGTGGATTGGCCAGTACTGGCGTTTTCGAACTACGTCGGACGGAGAGAGCGCCGGGCGAGACCGCCTCACCGGGCGTACCCTCCTCAGGTCACTAATGCTCCTCCACCGTCATGCCCTCAATGTGCGGGCAGTTTTGCAGCGTCACTTTTATATTGCGCTCCGGGGCATTGATCACAAAGTCATAAATAAGCTCCAGCGCATCCGGGTCGATTGCGGTAGTCCGGTAGCCATCTATGGTGACGATGGCGCCATCCGGTAGGTGGTCGAGGGTAGTCTGAAGGCTGGCCTTATTGATGAAGGAAACGTGCTCGCTTAGGGTAATTTTAATACGTTTGCCGGGCTGCCCGTTGACTACCTCTTCGTCATCGTAGTGGTAAGGCGTTCTGTAGTTGGCGCGCAGAATGAAGAACACGCCCACTACCATACCAATGGAAATACCGACTAGCAGGTCTGTCAAAAGGATAGCAATAATCGTTATGATGAACGGCATGAACTGATTGTAGCCCACTTTGAACTGCTGCCGGTACAGGCTGGGTTTAGAAAGCTTGAAGCCAACAAAAATCAGTACCGCTGCCAGAGAAGCCAGTGGGATGTAGCCCATCAGGCCGGGAATAAGCAGCACGCTGCCCAAAAGCAATAAGCCGTGATAGACGGCTGACATTTTTGTCTCCGCACCGGAAGCCACATTGGCAGAAGACCGCACAATTACGCTTGTCATAGGCAGGCCGCCGATCATACCGGCGATGATGTTGCCAATGCCCTGCGCGCGCAGTTCTGCATTTTTGGGAGAATGCCGCTTGTGCGGGTCTAGTTTGTCTACCGCTTCAATACTTAGCAAGGTCTCCAGGCTGGCCACGATGGCGATGACGGCCGCTGTCTTCCAAACCACTGGGTTCAGAATACCGGTCCAGTCCGGGAAGGCCAGCGCCTTCTGCAAAGTGGCCATGCTGTTGATATTGGGCAAGGTGACGAGCATCTGCGATTCCGGTGTCCAGGCCGGATAAGCACCGATATAGGCCAGGTGCAGCCCTACGCCGGAAAGGACCGCTACCAGCGCGCCGGGGAACAGCCCCAGTATGCTATGTTGCTTGATAAACGGCCGTTCCCAGAGGATCATCAGCCCCAGGGAAACAAAACCGATAATAGCCGCCCCGGGGTGAATATGCTGCAAGGCATAGAAGAAATGGGTAAAAGTATTGCCGCCTTCTTTATCGGCAAAAGCCATCTCACCAAAGGCTTCCATATCAACGCCCAGGAAGTGAGGCAGCTGTTTGAGGATGAGAATAAGGCCGATCGCGGCGAGCATACCTTTAATGACGGAAGAAGGGAAATAGAGCCCGATGATCCCCGCCTTGACTAACCCTAGAATCAATTGGAAAACTCCGCCCAGGACCACCGCCAGCAGGAACAGCTCAAAGCTGCCGAGTTCGGCAATGGCACTAAAGACAATAACGGTCAGCCCGGCAGCCGGACCACTTACACTGGTATGCGATTGGCTGAGTGCGCCCACTACAATACCGGCAATAATACCGGTGATGAGCCCGGAAAATAAAGGGGCGCCGGAAGCCAGCGCAATACCCAGGCACAAAGGCAGGGCAACGAGGAAAACAACTAATGAGGCGGGAATATCCTTAGCGTAGTGCCTGGTATATTCTGTAAAGGTTTCTTTCATGGTGACGTTGTGAATTTCAGTAGCAGTAGTAATGGCTTTCTTTCGGTGAGGCTGATCTGTAAGAGCGTGTTGGGATTTTGGTATTCTAGTCGAAAACTAGCAATTTTTTGATTAGACGAGACCCGAAAACCGGAGTTTAGCCAAAGCTAAATGAGGATTTTCGGGGCGAAGTATAAGCGAAAAAGTGTCCCGGTGCACCGGGACAGACCGAATACTAAAGTCCTAACACGCTCTAAATATGTACCTTATTTCCCAACACCGCATTAAGCTGGGATTAGAATGGCATTAAAATAAGATTAGAAACAAAGAACGATCAGATGAACTGCTGCTCTAACGGGAGGCGTACCGTAGCCAGGGTGCCTTTGCCGGGCTGTGATTCCACCGTGATTCGACCTTTGTGCAGCTCGATGATCTTTTGCGTAAGCGGCAGCCCTACACCGTAGCCGGTGCGGGCCTGCACATGCTGGCCCCGGAAAAAAGGCGTAAAGATGGACTCCAGCTCCTCTTCAGGAATGCCCATTCCCTGATCCTGAAACCGGACTTCAATCACTTTGCTACCAGCTGAAAGCGTGACGGTAACCGGAGATTCGGAGTACTTGAGCCCGTTCTCTGCCAGGTTGAACAGGGCAATCTGCAGTAGGTTGGCATTGCCATTGACCACGAGCGCGTCCGGGTCGCCCGGAAAAGTGGCCGTGTCGATCTGAAGGGGCTGCTGTGGATAGGCCCTGCTGAGCTCTTCCTGTATTTCAAAAAGCAGTTCGTCGAGGCGGATGCTCTGCCCTCTGTCATTGACACCTTCCGTGCCTACTTCAGCCAGGTGCAGGAGGCGTAGCGTTAGCCGGTTCAGGCGTTCGGACTCCTCGGAGATATTGTCCAGCGACTCGGCGACTGCGGGGGGCAGGGATTTATAATGCTGCCGTACGAGTTCTATTTCCCCAAGAATGGTCGTCAGGGGGGTATTGAACTGATGAGAAGCGTGGGTGATGAAGTTGCGCTGCGTTTCCACCGAAGTTTCCAGCCGGCTGAGCATTTTGTTGAAGGCCTCCACAATGCTGCCCAGTTCGTCCTTAGGGTCCTGATCGGGCAAGGGCTCCAGGCGGACGTGCAAATTCGCGGTGTCCACAGTCTTCATTTTCTCGGTCATGGCGGTCAGGGGGGAGAGCATGCGCCGGGCATACCAGCGGGCGATGAAGAAAATAAAAACCAGGTAAAGCCCCGCCAGCCCAAAAAGGATATTGGCCAGCTCCCGGAGTTCCTGCTTGCCCTGCCGGTTGACGGCGGTGACGATGGTGAAGTGAGGCCCCTGATCGTCCCGGTACAGTATCCCAACGCCAAGTGTGTCTCCTTTTTCTATCTTGAAGTATTCCTGTGCTTCCGTGACTGGACCGGTCAGGCGCTCAGCCAAAAAATCGGGCAGGTGGGGGAGGAGGCTGTCCTTTTTCTCCAAATGAAAGAAGTATTCCTGTTCGCTGGGCAGGGTGCGCATGTGTTTCTGTCGGATTTGCTCCAACACCTGAGGGCTCAACTCGTCGTCATCGAGGTACATTTGGGAAGCGATCATGCAGCGCTCGTGCAGGCGGGAGGTGAATTCATGCTCCAGGTAGTTGCGGTAAAGCAAGAAAATCAGCCCGCCCATCAGGAAAAGGATGCCTGAGGTGAATAGCGCAAAGTTGAGGGCCAGCCGGTTTTTTAACTTCATGGCAGGGGCTATTCCGTACTGAGGTAATACCCGGCACCGATCTTAGTATGCAGGATGCGGGGCGAGCCGTCCGCCTCCAGCTTTCGGCGCAGGTAGTTGATGTACACATCCACCACGTTGGTACCGGTATCAAAGCCAATGTCCCAGGCCGCTTCCAGGAGCTGCTCCCGGGTGAGGACGCGTCCGGGTTGTTGCATAAAGCATTTAAGCAGCTCAAACTCTTTGGCAGTAAGCGAAATCAGTTGGCCATCGCGCTGCACTTCCAGGCGGTTGAGGTCGAGGGTGAGCCCGGCGGCATTGAGCAGGGCAGGCTGTACGGCAGCGTATTGGTGGTTGCGGCGGTAAAGGGCGCGGACGCGGGCTGCCAGCTCTTCAATTTTGAACGGCTTGGAAAGGAAGTCATCAGCACCGGCATCGAGCCCCTTGATGACGTGTTCGGTCTTGCCCATGGCGGAGAGCATTAGAATCGGGACGGAGAGGTGCAGCTCCTGCCGGATGTGTTTGCAGATTTCCCACCCATTGACCTTGGGGAGGATGATATCGAGAATGACGAGGTCAAACGTTTCAGCAGACAATAATTCAAGGGCGACTTCTCCGTCGAAAGCGGCTGTGGATTCAATACCATACTGCCGCAAACCTTTGTTGATTACGTTGCTGATTTTGACCTCGTCATCTACGATCAGTACTCTCATCCTTCAGCGGGTTACCGCATCTTGGGGCGGCGGCGCTTCCCACCCGGGCGGAAGCCACCCATTTGACCGGATTGCTTGGCGGCACCACGGTTTTTAAACTGCTTTTCGAACATATTGAACTGTTCCTTGATATTAGGCTCGGTAATTTTGCAACCTTTAGCCACCCGGTAATGGCGTTCAGCTTGTTTCCAGCGCCCCTTGGACGCCGCGATGTTCGCGAGCTGAAGTTGCAGCATGGCACGCTCGTTGTCGGTTGGAACTTCGACTTCCTCGGCTTTTTTCAGCCACTTTTCGCCTTCCTCCACATTCTTCTGGGCCAGGGCAGTAGAGCCTTTGATCATGTAGAAGTAAGCACGGTTGGTTGCATACAGCCACTCCGGCTTAAAGGTGAGGTTCAGGCGTTCGTTGGCGCCTTCGAAGTCGGACTCCTGTAGCATCTCCGCTGCGGATTGAACGGTGCCCAGAAAAATGTAGGTGGCCAGCATTACCAGACCCAGGATGACGAACCAGATGCCATACCATACCCCCATGGTAGCCCAAAGTGCGATACCACCGATCAGGCCCACGGCAATTAAAGCGAATTTGAGGTAAATATTAATTGTTAACATGCGTTCGGTTAATTTTTGGCAAATGTAGTAATATTGATCGGGTGGTGCGTAGTTTGGGTAACACCTGTGGCTTTTATTAGTTGTTTCTTGCGGCTAGTGCCTGTTTCAGTTTTTGCAGGTTTTCCTTGATCAGCAGGTCGTTGGAGGGGAAGCTCCGTGCTTTTTCCATCCAGTGGCGGGCCTGTTCGGGGCGCATTTGTACGTAGTGGATGTGTGCGAGGTTCAGGCAAGCCAGGGCGCTGTCATTGGGGTGCTCCAGCCCGAGTTCAATAGCCTCGGTAAGCATGTCGTTAGCCGGTTCCATATCTTTCCGTTGCAAATAAATCAGGCCAAGTGAAAAGTAGTAGTAGGCCCGGTTGCGCCGGAGCAGCAAACTTGGAGACCATACCTGGTCGAGGACTTTCTCTGCATCCGCCGCTTTCCCTCTTTTGAGCAGGCTGTGGGCCGTCCATACATTGCCCATGAAAGCCTGAGTCAGAAGCAGCAAAACACCGCCCAGGTAGAGGTACCAGGCCTGACTGATGCCCAGCCTGAATTGCAAAACCGCTCCCAGGATAAAGAACAGCCCGATTAATACGTATCTTAAATAAACCGTTGCCATAAGAAAAATTTCTGCAAATATACTCGCTGGGCTTGGGTTTGCAATATTCCACTTCGCATTATCTTAATGATGCCTGAATGGGAGCCATTCAATCTGAAATATTTTCCCAATCTGGGATTTTTGTCTTTTTTTGGGATAAAAACGAATGGTCTTTTTTGGTTAATGTCTTGATTATTAGTTGTTTGTGTTTTTTGGCATAAGATTGGTAATGTACCTACCAGCAAGAGCAAACAAATACAAACTTTCCTGAAAGCAGGGATACGATTGGGGGTAACTCCAACAAACACTCACACAAGCACAACTGAACAACACTTAAGAAACAGTAAAAGGCAATGTGCCTTTCAAAAGAGCTTTGAAGATCTAATCTTCATTAAGAATAGGTAAATAGGTTAAGCTAAGTAGATGGGGAATATCCAAAACGGTTATTCCCCTTTTTTTGTCCACGGGCATCCCGTACTTTTGCAGCAAAAGATCCCTGCTTATGATACGTTTGCTCCTGTTCTCCGTCCTGCAAATTTCATTGGTTTTGGTGGTTGCCGCTCAACCTGAAGTCACCTGGGCGCAGCGTTATGCCGTTGAGTCACCAATCTTTTCTTTTGGCAAAAACCTCAATATAGTCGATATGGCAACCGATGAAGCCGGGGATATTTACCTTTTAGGCTTCCACCGGTCCGATTTGGAGCTCGATAGCATAGTGGTCCACCCGCCATACAGCGGAGCCCAAACCGGCTTTTTGCAGAAGTTGTCTGAGGAGGGCGAAGCACTTTGGTACCGTAGGTTGACGATGGGGGATATGCGCACTTTAGCGGTCAAAGCCGGCAAGGTTTACGTGGGTGGTGAAATTGCCTCTGCGGAATACGGCCCCCTGCTCATTCAGCGGGATACCTCAGGGGCTACCCGGACGTTGTTTGCCGATGGCTACCGGGATGCTTTTATTGCCCGGTTTGATGCCGAAGGCACGCTGGAATGGGCAAAAGCTTACGGCGGAGCAGACAGTGAGTTCTTCGATAAAGGGGACCGGCTGAATGCATTGGCGGTGGATGATGCCGGTTCGATCTACATTACAGGCAGTTATCACCGGGAGATGGATTTCGGTGGCCCTACCGTATTCACGGAGCCGTCTGACCGGGGCAAGACGTTCTACCTGGCCCGGCTTACACCTGATGGCGATCTGGAATGGGCAGAGCAAATTCAGTCTCCCCTGCCCATTGATGGCGGAAATGCGGAGGGCCTGGGCTTAGCCCTGAGTTTGGAGGGTGAGCCCATCGTATCTATTGCCTACAGCGCCGGTGGCTTACTGCTGGACGGCGGAATTTTGATGAATGACAATCAAGATGGTGATGATGGCTGCCTGCTGGTCAAATACGATGCACAGGGCAACCGGCAATGGTACCGGAATATCGAGCCACAGGAAGGCTTAATTGTTCCCTTCGGACTCGAAACGGACGAGCAGGGGCGGATTTACCTGGGTTTTTCTCATGAACAGCAAGTCCTGATTGAGGAATCGGCAACCCTGCAGTACTTTCAAGCCGAAGATGACCTGCTAAAGACGGCTTTGCTCTGCTGGGATGCCAATGGGCAACTGCTCTGGGGTAATACGCTGTTTTGTTCTAATGGCGCGATGGATGTCCACCCGGACGGAAATATCTACCTCTCAGCCGCCGCCTTTCGGGCTGAGGTTGCCCTTTCGGAAAGCACCGCGCTGTCGTTCGAAGTTGGTGGGTCTGTAAGTTTGTGGGCACGTTTCCTCCCGGACGGGCAGCTATCCTGGGCACATCAGCCTGAACTGTTGGGAGATCCCCCCTTCAGCACCAATCATAACATTATGGTGGACGCGGAAGGGCGGGCCTACGCCTCAGCGAACTTCAACCAACCCCTCGCGTTTGGGAGTGGATGGTCATTGACAACCGGCTATGATTCGCCCGACTTCGATGCCCTTTACCTGATTCAAATTGACGATTCGAATATCAGCAGTGTGGTCCGCCCGGCGTATCAGCCACTACGTGCCTTTCCCAACCCTACGTCAGGCACGCTGCATGTGGAGCTTCCGGGGCATGGCCAATTGCAGTTATTGAGCAGTTTGGGGCAGCGGGTATGGGGCGTTGCGCATGCCGGAGGGCTGCAATCCTTTACATTGCCCGCTTTACCAGCGGGCCTTTATTTGCTTCAGGGCCAAACGGGGCAACAGCGCTACCTGTCCCGGATTGTAATTGAGTAATCAATTCTGCCAGTTCAGAAAGGTCTGATTGCCATTCGCTCTAATAAATGCCCCCGTATGTCGAAAGCCTTTTACTTTTGTAGGGAATTAAACTTAATCTTGTGGCCGAAAAATACACCCGGCTTTAATGTCAAACAACACCGAAATAAACCTACTTTCCCGCCTCAAAGCGGACGATCGGATGGCGCTGCAGCACCTCTTCGAAGACCACTACGAAATGGTGTGCCAGTCGATCTACCGCTTTGTGCCTGATGCCAGCACCGCAGAGGACCTGGCACAGGAAGTCTTCCTCCGGTTTTGGGAAAAGCGCCACCAAATCGAAATCAACTCCTCCCTTGGTGCTTACATCCGCCGTATGGCCATCAACGAAGGGTTGGGCTACCTGCGCCGCAACAAACGCTGGGAGCAGGAAGCCTTTGAGCCCGGCCATGAACCCGGCGTGGATGATAGCGCTGAAGACAAGTTTCTTCATGGTGAAATGCAGGAGAATGTTACCGCAGCTATCAATCAACTGCCGCCTAAGTGCCGCACGGTTTTCCAACTGAGCCGGTACGAAGAGCTGACCTACAAGGAGATTGCTGAGCAAATGGACATTTCCGTCAAAACAGTCGAAAATCAAATGGGCAAAGCGCTGCGGGTGCTGCGGGATAAATTACAGCACTACCTGCAGATTGCTCTGCTATTTGGCCTACTATGGTTTACTGCCTGTCAGCCGGCCGAAGCATTGCCTTCCTCACAGCCTGAAGCTAACCTTATGGAATATACTGCCTTTCGCCTAACATCAGATATAGAACTGGAAGTAAAAAAGAAGAAAAAAAATTGAAGCCTGGAGTAGGGGGATTGCCTCAGCGGGTGCATCACTATTCCGGAAACTAACAACAACATGAATCAAAGCGACTACCTTGAATTGATAGGGCGGTATCTCTCCGGAGATATCAGTGAGGCAGACCGGGAGGTGCTGATGCGCTGGGTAGAAGCCGATTCTGCTAACCGGGCAGTTCTCGAAGAAGCCGAAAAGCTTTGGTCTGTGACGGCATCCTACGATATGCCTGACTTCTCTGCCGGTAAGCCGGCGGCCTGGGACTTACTGGAAGAGCGTCTGCAGAAACAACCTGCAGCCGACGAAGGGAAGGTGATAGGATTGCCTGTCCTGAAGTCCTATTTAAAGTACGCAGCAGCAGCGGTCATCCTGTTGATAGGAGGATATTGGGGGTATTGGTACTCCGGCCTTGTGGATCACTCACCGGTTTATGCAACCGTTCAAACAGGGGAAGGCGAGAAACAGACCTTGTCGTTGCCCGATGGGAGCACGGTTGTGCTGAACGAAAACAGTGCGCTACGGTATGCCGAAGCGTTTAAGGACCGAGAAGTAAGGCTAACCGGTGAAGCCTTTTTTGAAGTGGTGAAGCAGAATGGAGCAACGTTTACCATCTTTTCTGAAGGGGCGCAAACCACCGTTCTTGGCACTTCTTTCAACGTCCGGGCTTACCCCAATGAGCCTAAAGTAACGGTATCTGTAGCTACCGGAAAAGTAGAAGTTGCATCCGTTGACCGGGAAGAAGAGAAAGTTATATTGGTTCCTGGTAAATCCGGACAGTATGACAAAATGCTGGAAAAGGTTCGGGAGGCCCCGGTCTCCAACGCAATAGCCTGGAAGGAGAACCGGCTGCAGTTTGACAATCAGCCGCTGGGCCAGGTCGCCAGTGCGATTGAACGGTATTTTGGGAAGAAGGTCGTACTGGCGAATGAACAGCTGGCGAAATGCCGTTTCATGGGGGATTTTCCCAACCCTAAGCTGCAGGAACTGCTGGATGCGATGGCCTTCACGATGGAACTGGAAATTAGTGAAGAAAATGGGCAAATTGTAATCAGGGGCAATGGAAAGAATTGCCAGTAAGCACGAAAAGCCATGAAAAAACTGCTATTATTTGCGGGTTTATTGTTTGCAGGTGCCGGGCTCAATGCCCAGGCTCCGGCAGTACTGGCCAGCTATCGTACCATCAATCAGTCTCTGGGGGAGGTACTCAATGACCTGGAGCAGCAATTTCAGGTGCGCTTTTCCTACAGCCCGGACTTCATCCCGCTGGAGCGGAGGATCTCAATAAATGCGGAAGATGGGGCAAAGCTGGAAACTATAATGGATGAAATATGCCGGCAACTTCCGATTTCCTATCGCAAAACGGGGAATCAGGTCATGCTGAAACCCAGCCGCAAAACCGAAGAACTTGGGCAATTGGCACCCGTACAACCTAAGGTCAAGCAACAAAGCCCGATTTATCCGGAGGATACAGCTGAGCGGGAACGCTTGAGCCAGGATATGCAGCCCATTCGGTCAGCAGAGACAAAAGTGATTAACGGACCGGGTGGAGATGCTTACAAAGAAATCAATATTGACTGGTTTGAGTTGCCTCCTCCTCCGACGATGGCTTCCCAAAGCGATGAAAAAGTGTACAGGGGCGACCGCCGGCTGGCTCAGGTGTCTATCCTGCCTTACGTAGGGACTAACCTTGAGCGCAGCGCTGAGATTACGAACAATGTATCCCTTAATGTGCTCTGGGGCACTAATGGCGGTGTAGACGGCCTCGAAGTGGGCGGTCTTTACAACAAGATCATCAATGACGTTGAAGGCGTACAGATTGCCGGTGTGGGCAGTCAGGTTGGCGGAGATGTCATTGGCACACAGGTCGGCGGTGTTTTCAACGTCAATAATGGCAAAGTACAAGGTGTGCAGGCTGCCGGTGTATTCAATATCGCCGGAGAGACGCAGGCCATTCAGGCTGCCGGCCTGTTCAACATCAGTCATGGCGACGCTGCCGGGCTGCAGGCTTCGGGGTTGTTCAACATTTCCGGAGGTAAAGCGGAAGGGCTGCAGGTTGCAAGCTTGTTCAATAAAAGCCAGGGCTTTACCCGCTCCCAGATATCCGGCCTGTTCAATAAGGCGGGAGATGTGGAAGGCGGTCAGGTCAGCGCCCTTTTCAATAAGGCAAAACGGGTAGACGGCTTTCAGGTGGCACTCATCAACGTAGCGGATACGGTGAACGGTGTGCCGGTTGGCTTGCTCAACATCGTAAAGAACGGCTACAACCGCTTTGAGCTGTCGTCCAATGACGCGTTGTTTGCCAATGCGGCATTGAAGCTTGGCGCGTATTCCTTTTATAACATATTCAAAGTCGGTATGCGCTGGGATATGCAGGAGCAGCCTGGTACAGTAGGGGCAGCTGAAGAAGCGCGGGCTTACAGCTGGGGGCTCGGCTACGGCATAGGCACCACCAAACGCTTCACTCCAAACCTGATGATGAATGTGGAAGCCACCTGCATGCACATCAACGAGTTGGAGCGGTGGACCAAAGAAGTCAACCTGCTCAATCAGCTCAGCCTGACACTGGGCTACAACGGCACGGACCGAAAGACGAGCTTTTTTGCCGGCCCCATCGCCAACCTAATGGTGTCCCGGGTAGCAGACCCTGAGACGGGCGAACTGGGGTCACGGGTGATTGATCCTTCCTACACCCTTGCGGAAGGCGGACAAAATACCCACCTGCGGTTTTGGGTAGGCGTACAGGGCGGTATACGATTTTAGCATGTGATTCCCGGAATAAACCGGGCACCGAATTGACCATTAATTTTTTGAAACAGGCAACGTCCGGGAATCATCCCGGCCAGCCATAGTTATGCCTTGCAGGAACGGTCTTCTGCCGGCTGCAAGGGCGAGAAATCATTATTTAAAATCAACGAAAAGCAATAGATCATGAAAAAGTTAGGATTGCTCACTTTGGCCCTGCTGCTGGGGCTGGCTGTTCAGGCACAGCACGAAACCTTATTTAACAATGCCCGCGTTGTTGGTGGCTTTGGCGCGCCAATCATTGAGATGGGGCTGGGCAATGATATGACGACCGCCGTAGGCGGTGGCGGTGGCGTGGTGATTGATAACTTCTTTATCGGTGGCTACGGCGTAGGGAGTATTGACTTTGAGCGCCTGATTGAGGATGACGACATTCAGGAAATCGAGCTCGGGCACGGTGGTTTCTGGCTGGGGTATACCCTGGCGCCTCACCGCGTGCTGCACCTTTACACAAGTGCCCGCCTGGGTTGGGGCGCAGTCGGCATTGACGTCTCCGACAACTCCTCCTTCCCGGATAATACCGACAATGTATTTGTAGTGACACCGGAAATCGGGCTGGAGCTGAATGTGACCCGCTGGTTCCGTGTGGCGGGTACCGTAGGCTATCGCTATGTGGACGGCATAAGCGACAACAGCCCCTACAAATCCAATGCCTTTGATGGCACTCTGGCTAACCTGACCTTCCGCTTCGGCTGGTTCGGGTGGGACAGGGACAACTAACAAGCTTATAATCACCCGACATTTTTCACTCACTGCAGAGATGCTAACATAGCATCTTGTAAAAAACAAGAAACTATGAAAACGATTCAAATGATGCTATTCGCCCTTGCCACGGCACTATTGGGCAGCGGCTGCTTTATCAACATTGACGACGATGACAGCTTTTCCATTGGCTGCCTGAATGCCGATGGGCCATTTGTAAGCCAAAGTCTGGTCATTGACGACTTCAGCGGTATTAAAAATGAAACGTCAGCAGAGGTCTTCATCCGGCAGGGGGACGTACAGGAAGTCATCGTGGAAGGCAAGGAAGATGCGATTGATGAACTGGAACTGGATGTCAATAATGGTATTTGGGAAATCGAGTTCGACCGTTGCGTCCGTGATCTGGACAATATGGAAATCTTCATCACCCTGCCGGTACTTCGCCGTGTCTACAGCTCCGGTTCAGGCGATATCATGGGCGAAAACCTTTTCCTGGCAGAAGACATCGACTTTCAGCTTAGTGGCAGTGGCGATGTCCGCATAGAAACAGAAGCGGATGATATAGATGTGAAGATCAGCGGCAGTGGCGACCTGATCATTGACGGCCTCTGCGACGAAGCTGTGTACCGCCTCAGTGGCAGCGGTGATGTGCAGGCTTTTGGCATGCAGGCGCGTACGGCCGACATTAACATCAGCGGCAGCGGTGGCACCGAGGTCAATGTGGCGGAGTTCCTGAAAGTCCGCATTTCCGGCAGCTGGGACGTGCGCTTCATTGGCTCGCCCGAGATTGATGTCAACATCACCGGCAGTGGTGATTTGATTGATGAGAATTAGACCATAAAGGGAGCTAAAAAACAGCTAAACCTGACAAGATCACGGGCTGATGCCTGTGGATACTTGTCAGGTTGCTTTATTTACCGCACCACGATTCTTTCTGTCCGTACCTGATCTCCATTTTGCAATTGCAGCAGATACAGCCCACCGGGGCAGGAGAGGCCGATTTGCCCGTCAGCAGGCAGATGAGCCCATTGCTGTATCCGTTGCCCCTGTGCGTTGTAGAGTACGCCCGACCATTGAGTGGGGTTTTCCGTTTGCACCTGCAGGGTTTGGCTGGCAGGGTTGGGGAACACTTTTAAGTTCGGTTTTGCAGTCGTGTTGGCATTGGTTGGTGATGCTACCCGGAGCCAATAGTAAGCCAAGACATTTGAAATCCTTTGCCCGTTGCGGAACTCTTCAAGATGATAGGGTACGATGTAGGATTGACCTGCTGTACCTGGGCTATCCCAGACCGTTCCCCCAAACAGGGGGTTCTCTACAAGTAGCGTGCCGCTCCCTCCGGGATCAACAACATTCACAGGTTGATACCCCGAAAAGGAATCATCTAAATCAGGGATAGAAACCCAAATAGAATCATTATCCGTATCAAAAGGAGTAGGGGAGAAACTCAAAGGCTCATTCACGAGGCTTGTCTCCTCCAAATCTGAAACGACAACCGTAGTATTGGTTCCCTGAAACTGAGGGTTGAGAATGGTATAATGGGCTTGAAGAGGCATGGTTGCCCCCGGATCAAGATTGGCGATCATTTCAGAGAAGCAACATACGGGTGAAGTAATGGTGTACGATCCTCTGGCAGGATACGTATGGGTATTGGTGTAAATCAGTCTGACTAATTCCGGGGGAATATTCGCTTCCTGCAGGAGCAATAGCCAACCTGAACTCCCGTCTCCCCATAAAACAGGTATACTATCTTCTACAGGACTATCAATGGGGCTGACCAGTTGTACCCGGGCTTCCAGCGTCAGATTGGCTTCAGTGGCGTCTTCCTGAATAATACGCATGTTGCCAGCCAAATAAGAACTTTGAGCATGTACCGCAGAATAGGCGCCAATAGTCAGCAAAAGCGCGTAAATCACTCTTTTCATAATACTTTGGGTGTTTGATGATGAATAAAGGTATTAGCGGCCAATACCTTGCCCCGCAATAACTTTATGGTTAAATTCGCGTTCTTTATCTTGATTCTGTTGGCTAGTGGATCGAGGCGTAAATACTTGACAGTTACAGACCAGGCATTACAGAAGGGCTTGAGCTTGAAAATACTATCAAATAATTCGGTCTAGTCGCACTAGTGAGCCTGCAGAAGATACGTGAAAAACAGACCAAAAGCAACCCAAAGAATATATGCAGTTTCTCTTCCCGGCTTTTTTGTTCGCCCTCGCTGCACTAGCGATCCCCGTGATCATTCACCTGTTCCACTTCCGGCGGTTTAAGAAAGTGTACTTTACGAATGTGCGCTTTTTGAAAGAAGTCAAGGAGGAGACAAGCGCCCGCTCCCGCCTTCGCAACCTGCTCGTACTGCTGATGCGGCTGCTGGCAGTAGCGTTTCTGGTGTTCGCCTTTGCTCAGCCATTTATCCCGCAGGAAGATGCCGAGGTGCAGCAGGGCAATAAGGCGGTCAGCCTGTTCATCGACAATTCCTTCAGCATGCAGGCCCTGAGCCAGGACGTGCCTTTGGTAGAGAAAGCCAAACAGCGCGCCAGGGAAATTGTGCAAGCCTACGCGCCCACCGATGAATTTCAAATCCTGACCAATGACTTTGAAGGGCGGCATCAGCGCATGGTTTCTCAGGAAGATGCCCTGGCGCTCATTGATGAAATAGAGCCCGGGCCGGCGGTACGGCAGCTTTCGGAAGTTCTGACCCGCCAACGGCAGGCGCTTTCCACGGCAGAGGCCGATAACGAAGTGGTCTACCACATTTCCGACTTCCAGCGCAACATCACCGATATCGAAGCTGTCAGCGATACGACGCTGGAGCTCAACCTTGTGCCCCTGCAGGCCGTACAGGAAAAAAACATCAGCATAGATTCGGCCTGGTTTACCAATCCGGTGCCCATGCCCAATCAGCCCAACCCGCTCGTTGTTCGGGTGCGCAACCTCACCGAAGCAGCTGCGGAAAACGTCCGCCTGTCTATCCGTTATGAGGGAGAGAACAAACCGGTGGGCACCCTGACTGTACCCGCCGAGTCTTCCGTGGTAGATACCGTCAATATTTCCATACAGCGGACCGGCTGGCACGAAGCCCGCCTCAATATCACCGACTTCCCCATTCAGTTTGACGACAATTACCACATTGCCTTCAATGTGAAAGAACAAATCCGGGTGCTGGCCATCAACGAGCAGCAGCCCAACCGCTTTCTGACGGCGGCATTCCAGGGCATCAACAACTTCAAAATTGACAACCTGCCCAGTCAGGCGCTGGATTATTCCCAATTTGGGAACTACGATATGATTGTGCTGAACGACCTGCGGACGGTATCCTCCGGCCTGGGCTTTGAGCTCCGTCAGTATGTACAGGATGGCGGCAACCTCTTGGTTTTCCCCAGTCGGAATGCTGATGTAGGCACTTACCGCAGCTTCCTTACCGGCTTTCCGGCCAACGAGCTGCAGCAATTCGAGGAGCGCCCCCGCCAGGTGGGGCAGATCAACACCGATGCCTTCATCTTCAATGATGTTTTCGAGAACCGCTCTGCCAACCTGAAGCTCCCCGCTACACAGGGCAATTTCAGCCTGAGCAATTTTGCCAACCGGGGCGAAGAGCCATTGCTCACCTACCGCGATGGTTCGGTATTGCTGGCCCGCTATCAGAACGGACAGGGCAATCTCTACCTCAGTGCCGCCCCGCTTTCGGATGAGTACAACGACCTGGTGCGCAACGGAGAAATCTTTGTGCCCATGTTGTTCAAGATGTCGGTATCCTCTCGTCAGGGGCAGCAGTTGTCCTACACGATTGGGCAGGATGCTACGATCGTCGCCCCCCATGATGCCACGAGCAGCGATATTGTCTACAAGTTGCAGGGCGAAGCCGAAGAGTTCATCCCCGAGCAGCGCATTATTGGCGCGAAAGTCTACCTTACCGTAGGGCAGCAGGTCGATGAAGCCGGCTACTACGACCTTTTCCTGCAGCCGGAGAACCCACTGGGCACCTACGCTTTCAACTACGACCGCCGCGAGTCCGACCTCGACTACTACAGCCCGGATGAGCTGTCCAGCTACGTAGGCCCTCTCGCGAACCTCATCAATGTAGCCGACAACGCTGTGCTCACCGCCACCATAGAAGAGCGGAGTCAGGGCATTCCGCTATGGCGCTGGTGCCTGATTTTGGCGTTGGTGTTTTTGGGCGTGGAGGTGTTGCTGCTGCGGTTTTGGGAGGTTTAGGGGGGCTGCTGCTACGGTTTTTTCCTCTGCATATTTGCTTGTTTTCTTTTCCCAGGCAGGAGGAATTGACAATGGCCATGGAACAAAGGCCTTAGGGGCAAAACGGTCCCCCAATGCCATTTTTCTAAATGTCCACGGGAACTGGATTTTGGTGAGTGATGGGGGCGTGGTGGGGTAAAAAGCGGTTTTTTTTTCGTGCAATTACATTAGCGAGCGCTGCCTGAGCATTGATTTGACCATAGCTACAGGCTTGATTATTAAATTGATATCTTTTCTTCCATTTGTAATTGCCGAAAATCTGCTCTGTCTTTTTTTGGGGAAGGTGTCACAAAAAAGTTTCCGGAGCCTTCTTATTTTTAGGGTGACAATAGGATAAGTGCTTATTCTTTATCTCTCATGTTTTAAACACTGAACAGTGAACTTGCTTAATCTTTCGCGTGGCGCTGTTAATACAGAAGTCACATACACATCCGCCGAAGCCAATAGGCGAAGGAGAACATACACACTTCTCTCCAGGCAACTTAAGCTAAGGAAGGCACGTATCGCGCCTTTTCTGATACTCCTCAGTATTATGATACTGGGCTGGAGTTGTGAGAAGGAGGCACTGCCTGATATTTCAGTGAACAGCGCCATTGAAAACCGCTCTATTGGAGGGGTACTTAGCGGGTCAGGTGAAACCGTTCTTGGTAATGTATTGAACAACCCTTATGCTTTGGATAATATCAATCAGGCTTACCAGATGTTAAGGGGGAGTGCTGGTAATTTACTGCCCACGCATTACTACCTGAAGTGGGTGCCTCAAACGGGTGAGCATATCGAAGCATTAGAAGCTTTTGAGGAGGCCTATGGTTATATTTGAAACACAGCCTATTCACTTTGAGGTCGTATATGAAGGGACAGAGAACTATGTAGATCCTGCGATCGGTGAAAATGGGTTTTCTCCTGAATATGGAGCTATTACGGCTGCTCATTTTAATGCCAGTGCTATGCCTGCCGTCCCTTTCGAATTGCTCGAAGTTATGCATATCCCTCAATATGAAACAAGGCTTACCTTCACCGCATTTGTTATCTCAGGAAATGAAGCCTACTATGAAGCGACAGAAGGTTTGTGCCATCCGGATTGCCCGACTTGGCCGGACTGCCTTGAAGACAGCAGCCTCACTTGTGAGGTGGTGCCGGGGACCGCTTTAGGCACTATAGCACTAGCTGGGGCTGGTAGCGCCGGCACAGTAGCGTCTACAGCACCTAAGGCTAATTTCCCTAATTACATTCTTGATGATCGGATGGGGCTGTATGGAGAGCAAGAGGTCATTAACGCCATTATTCCAGAGCCGATCGAGTGCCCTCCGGGCTGTATCGCAAAATTGAGGCTGAATCCCAGTGCTGGCCCTTTCCACCTGGAGTGGTACTGCGACTGCGATGGAGACCCCACCGAAGGCGACGACGATGAAGAAGAAGAAGACCCTGAGCCACCTGCGGGCCAGGTAGAACAATGCGGTTGCTTCGTTTATGAAAACAAAAAGAAGCCTGGCGGGCGTATTATACTGACCGACACACAAACAGGTGACGAGGGCGTACGACGGGTAAAGGTGAAAACAACCAGGCACCACTGGGGCTTCATTTGGCGAAATACAGACACGGATGATGAGGGCTGTTGGAAAATCAATAAAGCTTACAATGTCCGCCGGATGAAAACCAAAGTGGTATTCAAAGACCGGGCCAGCGACCGGGCCGTCATCCGGTCATTCCGCGGAGCGAGATTTTGGAATGCTTTTCTCAAGCCGGTAAAATATACCTGGAAGCTACGGCGAAATGGTAAAAACTGGCATGCCCTGTGCCTGCGCCTGGAGGATGACCCGGAAGACCACAGCAGCAAACAGGAAGAAGCCTATGTAGCCGCCCTGACCAATAACGGCATGCATGAGTATTATGACGACTTTGGTATTGACCTGCCCAGCCCTGGCAAGCTACGGATTTTGATTCATAACTTAGATGATCGCCTGAATGCCGCCCCTATGTTCCGGACTATTGATAATGAACAGTTTGGGCTTGGGGATATTGCTGGGTACTTATTAGCCTATCAAACCCCCTTTACAGGTCTGTTGTACACTTACTGGGAGCTCTCAAAACCGGATATCTTCATTAGTTTTGGTGATCCCGATCCCTCTGACGATAAGCGGCAAACGGTCTACCATGAGATGGTGCACGCCTCCCAGTATGCCCAGGTAGGTCGGGATTGGTGGATTGATTATGTAACGTATATCATGACGCGGGTGGGCTCCGGGGAGCCTCTGCCCTATGGAGACGGTACGGACCCCGGTGCCGGCCGTGCAGAACTGGCAGAAGGCATGGCGGAGTCCGTGGAGCTGTACCTGGCGGATTTGAAGTATGGGTTGTTGCATAGTGATGGACTGGTCAATGCAAATCGATATGCTAATCAAGCAGAGGAACTTGAGTTCTGGTTAGAAGAGAATAATATTGGGTTCATTCCTGAGGGATTGTTTTATGATCTTTTTGATGAAAATGGAGTCAATCCACCAATACCTATTGCTCCTGCAGCGGAGCCGATGTTATTGGGAAGTCCTAATGCATTAGTTGATAATGTTTCAAGCTTTACTTTTCTAGATCAATTATCTGCGCTCAACCCAATTACAGAAGATGTAAACGGTTTTAGAACAAATCTGTGGCAGCAAAGCGGCCCTCAAGGCAATACACTTGCAGGCTTCAACCAAATTTTTCAGGACTATGGTTACTAGTTTAGGTCGGTTTTTTAGCTTGGTAGGGGCGACATTATTTTTGGCTTCATGTGGCTGCCGACAAGATTCCTTTGGAGAACAATTGGAGCTTGTCATTCCGATAGAAGTGAAGCCAGAACAAGATTCATTCCGTTTAGGAGATACCCTTTGGATATCTGCTGACTTTAGTAAAAATGTAGAGGTACGAGGACAGGAAAAAAAGATTTACCTCGAAAATTTTAATTTTTTTGCGAGCCTTGTCGTTTCTGAAATTAGCGATACCGTAGAGCGGTATATCCCAAATCCTACATTCGTTGTCCGAAAAGGAGAGTTGGAAGTATTGCCGTTGCAGACTGCAATATCCTATCCCATGTATTTTGTGGAAACTGAAACGGCCTACCAATTTGAGGCAGGCATCGTTTTAAAAGTGCCGGGTTTGTTCCATCTCGGGATAAGTTCATCAGAATCTGTACTGGAAAGATATGAGCATCCGGCTATGTACGCTTGTAAGAATGATAGGCGAAGTCAAGTACAGATTTACTATCAAAATAGTGCAACCAATGAGGAGCGTTATGAGCGCTTATTTTTGCAAACAGAGGTAGATTACTTGCTAGAGTTAGTTGACTTTCAGCGGTATTCAGACTATGGAGGTTTTACTTTTATAGTCACTGAATAGCGGCACGGATACCAGCCTGTCAGCCCAATCTGAAGTGCTGGCAGGCTGTTTAGTTTTCGTTTATAATTGACCGCCTCTGGTAGCAAGGCGGCCCCAACGGAAACACATTAGCAAACTATAACCAACTTTTTCAGGACTATGGCTTTTAGAATGATTGCTTTCTGCGGGCTTTTAGGGCTTATCCTGTTCATCAGCAGTTGCGGCTGCAAAGAGGATGAGTTTGGCGAGCAGATGATAATAGAACTACCGGTTTCCACCTACCCAAATAAGGATACCTTTCAATTAGGAGATACCTTATGGGTAGAGTGCCTGTTTCCTAAGGTATTTTCCGTAAAGGATGCCAGTGGGGAAATCGTTTTGGAGGACTTTCAATTCCGTACTTCACTATTTTTCTCTGAAGTGTCTGATACCATAGAGCAGTATGGTAACGAAGTGGGGGTGCTTGAAAGGATAGGTACAGTAGACTTTTTACCTTCATTTACTGCTGCAGAATATCCCATAGGTATTGTTGAGGACTCTTTGAATTATTCCTTCAAAGCAGGTTTCGTTCTGTTAGAGCCAGGACTATATTGGTTTGGCTTTAGTACTCCGGAGTTTTTGTATGAAGATTATGAACACCCGGCGATGTACACCTGTGGCCGGAACCGGCGGTCGAGCGTAAATTTCTTCCATCAAAACCCTGCGACTTCTGAAGAAGGATACCAAAGGTTGATTTCAGAAACCAATGTGGAGTATATTCCGGAGCTAACCGAATTGGAAGAGTATAAGGGAGGTGGCTGTCTGACGTTCCGGGTGTTGGAGTAACCTACTTAATCCCCAGCCTGTCAGCCCAATCTGAAGCGCTGGCAGGCTGGTTAGTTTTCGGTTATAATTGCCCGCCTTTGGCAGCAAAGGGGCCCTAATGGAAATACCTTAGCTAACTACAACCAACTCTTCCAAGACTATGGCTTTTAGAATGATTGCTTTCTTCGGGCTTTTAGGGCTTATCTTGTTTGTTAGCGCCTGCGGCTGCAAGGAAGACGAGTTTGGCGAGCAAATGGTTATTGAAGTACCCGTCTCCACGTATCCGGTAAAAGATACTTTTCGGGTAGGAGATACCCTTTGGGTAGACCTCTTGTTTACAAAGGCATTTTCGGTTAAAGATGCTACTGGGAAGATTGTTTTGGAGGACTTTCAATTCCGTACTTTTCTCTTTTTCTCTGAAGTGTCTGATACAGTGGAACGGTACAACAGTGAAATAAGTGTAGTTGAAGAGATTGGAGAAGTCGATTTTTTACCCTTGGCTACGGCTGCCGGATATCCCCTTGGCATTTTAGAGGACTCCTTGAATTATTCCTTTAAGGCTGGCTTCGTCATGCTTGAGCCAGGGTTATATTGGTTTGGATTTGGAGTCTCGGAATCTCTATATGAAGACTATGAACATCCAGCAATGTACACCTGTGGCCGGAACAGGCGGTCGAGCGTAAATTTCTTCCATCAAAACCCTGCGACTTCTGAAGAAGGATATCAAAGGTTGATTTCAGAAACCAATGTGGAGTACCTTCCGGAGTTATTAGATTTAGAAGAATACAGAGGCACAGGTGCTTTGACCTTTTGGGTGGTTGAGTAGACTATAAATACCAGCCTGTCAGCTTAATCTGGAGCGCTGGCAGGCTGTTTGGTTTTCGGTTATAATTGCCCGCCTCTGGCAGCAAAGCGGCCCCAATGGAAATACTTTAGCAAGCTTCAACACAAAAAGTAGTGCCCAAACATATGGCATGAAGCTAAAAGCATAAAGTTAAAACTGCCCTCCTGATTTCCAGAAAGAATAGGTCATGCTTATTTTGCATTTTCTTTCCAGAAAAAGAAACAATTTCAGAAATCAGGAGGGCTAAAAAATATAGCCATGAAATACTACTTCAAACGCACCTTTACAGCCTTACTCCTACTGCTCAGCACAAGTGCCCTGTACGGGCAGACCTACTTCAGCCTGCGGCTGGGAGGTGGTGTAACGGAAATAAAGGGAGGTGATTTTCACATAGCTTCTTTACCCGATTATTACGAAGTGAGAGATCGGCATCTGCCGCATTGGTCGGTGGGGCTAGGCTTAGAAAAACAGGTCAGCGAAGCGCTCTTTCTTTCCTGGGCGAACAGTTATTATTTTGATCGGGTATTTGAAATATCCGTATTTGGCGCCATTGGATATAGATTTCATCGCTTCAATAGCTGGCGTACGGATTTTGCTGTCAAGCGGTCATTTGCTGATGCCTTTCTTATAGGTGCCGGGCTCGGGCTGAACTACATTCACAACCCTGAGATAAGCGTAACTGGGGAAGATTATTCGGAACTCAGAAATTTGGGGGTCAACACTCCTGATCATCGTTATTTCGAGTACACCTCACACCTGTCACTCGCCTACTGGTACAAAAGGTATATGGTAGAGCTTTCCTACATTCATGGCCTGGGGCTGAGGAACAGGGAGCGGGAAATGCTCCGCCCGATCAATGAGCTTAATCTTACGCTGGTCCTTCAGTTCAAGGCGCCGTGGTCTGGTAAAGGGCGCAGGGGTATGGAGCTTCGGTTTTGAAGGCGTAGCAAAAAAAGTGTGCCTGCTGTATTCAGCAGTAGTTTATATGCTTTTTTACAATGCATGCTTGTCTTTTTGGTAGCATTGTTGTAGTTTGGAAGCATTATCGTATCTCTTTAAACCAATAACGCGTATGAACCATTCAACAAACGGTAGTGTGACTGTATACACACACATTCCATCCGCCGAAGCCAGAGGGCGAAGGAGGACACACTTCCCTCCAGGCAACTTAGGCGAAGGAGGACACCCATCGCGCCCCTTCTGATACTTCTCAGCATAATCATGTTGGGCTGGAGTTGTGAGAAAGAGGCACTGCCTACACCCACAATGATAGAAACAGAGGCTTCACCGGAACCCAGTATTGTATTCCGGTCTGAGAAAGACTCAGTGCCCACTATTCTGGGCGCACAGCGCAACAACCCCTACACCGTATCGAATATGACGCAGGCTTGGAACAATCTTTTCGGCCAGCACAAAACCTACGCCGCTTTGCCGGTCACCCACCACTATGTGAAGTTTGACCCCCAAAGCCTTGAGGAATATAAGGCACTTGTAGAAAGCGGGATCACTTATGTTGATTTTCCGCTGGGCTACGAGGTGGTGCAATTGGGCGATTATTACCCACAGGAAGGCGATGGGCCAGAGGATATTCCGGATTTTTATGGCGTTCTGGAAGCCGGAGAGCCGGTGCCGGCTATAACGTATCAGGTCCTGGAAGACCTGGTTATCCCTCCCTACGAAACCCCATTGACTGCTCGTGCCTTTGAGCAGGTTGGCGGCCTTTCTGCCTATTTTGAAGGGCTGGGTGGCACCGGTGTCAGTGCGATACCGGACCCCTGCGGGCAGGAATGCCCGAATTACCCCAACTGTTTTTATTTCCCGCAGTATTTTGGCTGTTCTGGCCCGCCGACTTACAACGGGGACTGCACGCCAGACAGCCCGGACTGGCCTGACTGTTTGGTGATTTACGATGATGAGGAAGAGGAGCTCAACGATTGCGGCTGCCCGGTGCCGGGCGATGTGCGGATGCCTGCGGGCTGTATACAGGTGCAGGATGTCGAGCGCAACGGGCTCTTCCCGGTAGAAGCAGTGCGGGTGGCCTGGTGGAATGGCTGGTTCACTTTCAAAACAACAGAAACAGATGCACGGGGCTGCTGGCAGATCAAAGACCACCGGGAGCATGGCAAAGCCTATATGTGGGTCAGCTTCCGGAACGACCGGGCGAGGCTGCGGGGCTTTGTAGGAAATACGGTGCAGGTTTGGCGCCTGTTGGCGACCGTGACCGATTACGGCGGGGAGCTCGGTGGCGGCTCCTACAACAACATTCAAACTGAATACAACCTCTGGAACAATCAGGGCGGGCGGGACCACCGCAACTGGTCGGCAGCCACCGTCATGAATGCCCTGCACCATTTCCATACGGAAGCCCAAAATGACGGCATCAACCCACCGCCGATGGGGCTGGATATTTACCTGACGGCTAACCGGACAGATGGGATTGCGCTGATGACCTCACAGATATCAGACCCGTTTTTAGAGCAGTGGACTGTTCAGGGGCTTTTCGGCTCCCAGTTGCTTCCTGATGCCTTAGACAATATAAGTATATTGAGCGTAGTGCCCGATGTAGCCATAGGCTGCAACTTTCAAAACTCTGACGAGCAATGGGCCATTGCGCAGCATGAGCTCGCCCACACTTCTCATTTCACCAATGTTGGAGCCGTATTCTGGGGGCGATTGGGGTTAGCCACTCTTAATGCCCGGATGTCTACAGGTTCTTCGTGGGGGGATGAGAATGTGTTTGATGCCGGCCGCCTCGCCATTTGCGAAAGCTGGGCGGAGCACTTGGAGCATGTGTATACGGATAGGGCGTATGGGGGGAATACGAGTATTAATGAGCCTTGGTTAGTGAGATTGGATAGATGGAGGAACCACCGTCCCAATCATGTACCCATTGGGCTGCATTTAGATTTACTTGATAATGTTGAGCCAGCGATTTCAGATGATAGATTTGGAGGAGGCAGTGGCGCAGTAATTGATAACGTAATAGGTCTGACAAACGGGCAGCTATTTTCCGTTTTATACCGACGACGAAGTAGTTTGGGACCAACCATGACTTCGTGTCGGCATATACTCGTGCGTCGGGTTTGTGCATTACGCCCAAACCTCTCCGTTCCGAGTATAGATGCAGCCACTGATGATCCTCAGGTATACCGACAGCGGATTATCAATGATTTGTTGCCTGGCTCAGGGATCACGGTTGGCGATGTCAACGCACTCTTTAACAGCTATTAAATAAGAACGGGCGGTACCTATTGTCGCCCACTTTTCTTCTGCTTATGAGATATTTAATCATTTTACTCCCCTTCACCCTGATTGTTTGTTGGGGCTGTACCAGTAAAGAATGCCGTGATGCTGACTTCGGCGGCGCTTATCAGTTCGTTATTCCGGCTACATTGAGCCCGGCGAAGGACACCTTTCGGGTAGGGGATACTATTTACGTCTCCTCCGTTTTCAGCGACGAGGTGTTTGAACGGCAAACGCAGCAATACTACAAGCTAGAAAACTGGCAATTTTTTCCAACAACCCGAATGGATAAGATTGATGTAGTCGACTCCAATTTTGTGCAGGATGGCTTGGCTGATTTTGAATATATTATCCCTGTACAATATGACTATGACCGCTTTGATTATGGGTCAGGATCAATCGGTTTACTTGGTGAGTACATTTATCAAGATAGTGAGTATTACCTTGAATTCAAACTAATTCCTCAACAGTCGGGGCTATACTATTTCACTCAGTTCGCAGCGCAGGGTATTGATGATGACCAAGACTTCCCCGGGCGTTGCCCTCGAGTACCTTCTGATACCAATGTAGAACTGAACGGGGGGGCAGATAATAATATTGGTTTTCTTCAAAATAGCCCTGACATATATTACAACGAACGTGTCTTAGCCAGACCGCAGGAAAATTTTCATAATTTTGGCGGCTACTGCTTCTACGTAGTAGAGTGAGATGAAACCTTTATCAGGCGGCAACGTCATAATCGGTCATCCGATGCCGGCCGCCTCGCCATTTGCGAAAGCTGGGCGGAGCACCTGGAGCATGTGTATACGGACAGGGCGTATGGGGGAAATAATTCATGGGCTTTAGCAAATACTTGGCAGACTGTCCTTGAAGAGACGAGGAACGATTCACCCAACCACGTCCCAATAGGCTTGCACTTCGATTTGTTTGACAACATGCCTGATGTCAATAATGCCTGTGGCAGAGATGGCGGTGGCTGTGGCCCGATAGTAGACAACGTAGCGGGCTTTACCAATGGTCAATTGTTCTCAGTATTAGACGAGAATACTACAGATCCCGGTATTTATCAAAACCGGATACTTAATGACCTGCTACCAGGCTCTGGTGTCATGGCAGCCGACGTAAACGCGTTGTTTAACAGCTACTAAAAAACGACTTCGAGTGCGGCTGAGTGCACTGCGCCGCACTCGAAATTCAAAATACCGAACATGAAAAACCTTACGATTTTATGTATAGTGTTCAGTCTGTTCATGGCGGCTTGTATTAGGAAAGAATGTCGGGATATTCCGGGAGGGTATCATTTTGTTTTGCCAGTAGCCATAACCCCAATACTGGACACCCTTAGGATAGGCGATACGATTTTGATCCGATCAACTTTTTCCAATCAAGTCTATGAAATGAATACAGCCAGATATTATGAACTGATTAACTTCAGGTTTGATCTCTCACTGACAGCCGTACAATTAGATACTATAGATGGCGACGAAAATGGTATACAATCATTTCAGGTACTGGAAAATACAGATTTTGAGTTTAGACAGTACAGTAACGGCGTTTCTGCTTATGTAGGTCAATATGAGTACGACAATGAGAATTACAGTACGGAATTGAGGATCATTCCTGAAAAAGCAGGACTTTTTGTAGTGTCACTTGCTGCGCTCATGATAGACGAAAATCAGCGGTTTGCTGGTAAATGCAATGGAATCGGTTCAAGCGCTGTCATGGCACATGAAAATCCAGAGCAGATGAATATCGAATTCCTAACTGAAAGCCCTGATCCCCACTATAGCGAGTGGACCCTTCAACGCCCACAGGAACGTTTTTACGATGCCGGCGGCTACTGCTTCTACGTAGCAGAGTGAGATGAAACCTTCATGGGGCGGCAGCGTCGTAATCGGTCGCCCGACGCCGGCCGCATCGCCATCTGCGAAAGCTGGGCCGAGCACCTGGAGTTAGGTGTATACGGATAGGGCGTATGGGGGGAATACGAGTATTAATGAGCCTTGGGTAGACAGATTGGATGGATGGAGGAACCACCGTCCCAATCATGTACCCATTGGGCTGCATCTAGATTTACTCGACAATGTTGAGCCAGCGATTTCAGATGATAAATTTAGGCGATGAGGGTTTGGTGTTAAGAAAATAAATACTCGATTGAAAATGTCTTTTATTGCTACTCCGGCGACGATTGTGAAATCGTGACCTGAGAACGTGGTCCAGAGTTGCCTTTCAGGTCGCTCCCGCATAGCTATAGGGCAAAAGTCGCCACCTGACTTGAAGTGGAAACCGGGCTTAGCATCAACAACCCGCCCTGCCAGGCCGTTATTCAAAGTAAATGCTTATGGATAAATGGTCAACTTCCCGCCGCCACTTCCTCCGGCAGTCCGCTATGGCAGCTGGCAGCCTGCTGGCGGCCCCTG
>PR_CR_10_Liq_2_inCRDRAFT_1000025_pt1 | contig 47770 bp, 39 predicted proteins | sample PRCRCaboRojoPR_FD_10245 | JGI IMG/M metagenome (IMG submission 10245) | reverse complement strand
CGTATTGCGTATAAGAGACAAACGTTGACTTCCGGAAGGCAAAAAATGAAGATGACAAAATTTTACCTGGGGTTTATTGGTATACTATTGCTGGCTGCTGGTTGCGATATTGATTCAGACACCGTCATTGTGCCGGACGTGGAAGACGAATTTTATCTGGAGCTCGCTGAGACCTTCGAAAACGGCAACCGGTCGTTGAACTGGAAACTGCGCACAATCGAATCCGTTGGCTGTGAAGATGCAGGTATCGACTACACCTTTCAGCAGCAGGAAGGGCAAAAGCTCTTTTTAAGCATCAATCAGGTACTGACTTCCAGTGACTGTGACCCGGCAGATGCGCCGGCATGGGCAGTGGTTGAGGTGGGAGCGCTGAACAACGGTTTTTACCCGGTTTCGATAGCTCTGCGGGAGACGGTAGAACGGGAAGGGACGCTTAGAGTAAGTGATTCCTTTTTTCAAATTGAAATTGAATCGGGAGCAGGAGTGCTGCCTTTGCGCGAACGGTTGTTCCGCCTGCCTGAGTATACTGTCTGGGGATACATCGATCATCAGGGTGTGGATAGCCTGAGCAATGCTGCCGTTGCCTTTTATACGGAACTGGAACAGCTTACGGAGGCGCAGTCGCTAATCGACGGGCACTACGGCTTCTTCGAGTCCAGAAATAATGGGGTGGAAATCCTGTTTTCCGAAACGGCGGCCCCTGCATCCACAACACTAGCCTTCCAACGAGCCCTGACGGCTGACCGGAAAACCGCCGTAGTCGAACTCATCAATAATTACCGGGAGAGCTACGAAGGACTGGATTTTGTAATCGGCAATACTTACGGCGAAGAATGGTAAAGATAATAGTCTACGCCATCTCCTGAGGTTTCCTCTTTGCCCGAGGCTTGCGCTCTGCAGATTCCTTGCGCTTGCTTTCCTTGAGCTCAAAGCTGAGCCCTTCTGCCAGCAATTGTTCGTAACGGTTGCGGTCGAACTGATACAACCGTGCCGGCCGGTGCGCGACGCCTTCCTGTGTTTCCTCCAGGTCCACCAGCAGGTCCATCGTCAGAATCTTTTTTCGGAAGTTCCGCTTATCCAGCTTGGTTTCCAAAATCGCTTCGTAGAGGTGCTGTAGTTCTGTCAGCGTAAACTTAGGCGGCAACAGCTCAAACCCTACCGGCCGGGAGCGGACCAGCCATTTGAGTCGGTTGAAACAGGCATTGAGGATATCGTTGTGGTCAAACGCCAGGTCTTCCACCTCGGCTACAGAGTGCCACTTCGCTTTACGTGCAATAGAAGAAGGCTGAAGCGTGTAGTGGCTGATCTTAATGAGCGAAAAGTAGGCTACCGTAATGACGCGGCCAAAGGGGTGGCGGTTGACGGTACCGAATGTCTTCACCTGCTCCAGGAAAACATTGCGCAAGCCCGTGAGCTGTTCCAGGACGCGCTTTGCAGCAGTGTCAAGATCTTCATTAGGATACACAAAATAGCCCGGCAGGCCCCATTTACCATGATAGGGCTCTTCCCCCCGCTTGATGAGCAATACCTTAAGGTCACCCTCATCAAATCCAAAAATCACATTGTCGACTGTAAAAGCAGACTTAAAATATTCGTTGAATTCGTTCATTATAGCCGGTCATTCTAAAATACAAGTGGAAAATAAAGAAATATTTTAATCCTTACCAAATTAAACACTACACACTTAGTGTATATTATACACAATTTTGCATGGCAGATTAAACTCCTGAGAATCAGTTAACGATTCTCCTCGACAAAACTTCAAGGTATATTTTCCAAAAATGTTTTATATTTATTCAGTATGCGCTTTTCGGCGTAAAAATATAAAAGCAGGAGTGCCCCGGCATTGACAAAACACACTGTTTCAGTCATTTGGTGGCAAAAATAACAATAAGAACCGACAACCATGATTTAAACGCGCTGCCGCCCCTATGAATTGGAGAGAAACCCCTATGCTAAGATTGCTGCTGTCCACTATGGTGGGAATTAGCCTTGCGCACATATTACCTTGTTGGAAGTTGGGACTGGCACTGGCATTTGTTGGTATTATTGCATTGGGGCTTTCGCTATTCCGAAAGTGGGCCTTCCGGCTGCGGTGGGTGCCCGGGGTGATGATAACCATCGCTTTTGCCGGGTTAGGGCTTGTCCTTACCCTACTACACGACACCCGCAGCTACGCCCATCATTTCCAAAATCAACTCCGGGAAGGTGACCCCGCTACACTCGTGGGTGCAGTCATGGATGTTGTGCCCAGCGGGCAGCGCCTGAAAGTTACATTGCGTACTACAGCTATTTCAGACACAACCGGTCACCTCGAGCCTGCTACCGGTCAGGTACTCGCCTACCTCAACCGCCCCCTGCCGAAGGCATCCCCTGTTCCGGGTGACCGCATTATGGTGCACGGAAAAGTCCGATCGGTCGCGCCCCCCCTCAATCCGGATCAGTTTGACTACAGAAAATACCTAGCTGCCCGGGATATCCATCATCAGGTTTTTGCCGATACCAATTGGGTACGGCTGGAGCACAGGCCAGGCCTGTTGAGCTATGCTGCCCATCTGCGTACCCGGGCTCTACAGATACTGGAACGATACCTTCCTACCCCAAACGAATATGCCGTGGGCGCCGCGCTGACCATGGGGTACAAATCAGCCCTGACGGAGGAAGTCGAAAACGCCTACGCCAATACGGGCGCCATGCATGTGCTGGCCGTGTCCGGGCTGCACGTTGGGCTGGTACAGCTCATCCTCATGTGGCTGCTGGGTCGCATCCCGCTGAAGCAGTCCTGGTGGAAAATAACCAAGACCGGGCTAATCATCGCTGGTATTTGGGCGTTTGCGCTCCTGACAGGCGCTGCACCTTCCGTGCTTCGTGCCTCTACTATGTTTAGCTTTCTTGCTATAGGTCTTGCCCTGCAACGGTCCACCAATGTATATAACACCCTGGCAGCCTCAGCACTTGTATTGCTGGCTTCCAACCCCAACCTGCTCTACCACGTAGGTTTTCAACTGTCTTATCTGGCGGTGCTGGGCATTGTCTACTTTCAGCCGCGCATCTACAGTCTTTGGCATATTGAGCATTGGATTGGCGACTATCTCTGGCAATTGTCGGCGGTTTCTCTGGCGGCACAACTCGGCACACTGCCCATCAGCCTGTACTACTTTCATCAGTTCCCGATCTACTTTGTGCTTTCGGGCCTGATCGTAGTGCCCGCTGCCGGGCTTATCCTTTCCCTAACGCTTTTGTTGCTGGCTTTTCATAGTGTGCCCGTTCTGGGAGCACTGATCGCCAAAGCTCTTTACGGCCTCATCTATTTGGTCAATGCCGGCATCTTTATCATTCAGCAACTGCCCGGCGGGCTTTTGGAAGGCATTTGGATTGGACCCGCAGGCGTTTGGGGGCTTTATGCCCTATTGATTGGGTTGGTACTGGGGCACCGGACCCGGCAGTTCCGGTGGGTGCTGGGCAGCTTGTTGATAGGAGCTTTGCTGGCAGGGAGTTACGCCTGGCAGAAGTGGGTAAGCTGGCAGCAACAACCGGTGGTGGTTTACCACGTTTACAAGCATACTGCGATAGATGTATTTCACGGCCCTACCATCACTCAAATCTCCAGCCCTGCACTGGAGGAGGACCGGCTGGCTTTCGCCTGTGAAGCGCACCGCTGGCACCGCCGGGCTCGTGTAGACACCCTCTTTCCCTCCCGGCAATCGGTAAAGGTGGATGCAGCGACCGGACAAAAGGGCTACTGGCAGCTGGGGGAGATCCGATTGTTGGTTCTCGAAAACGCGGAACAGTTACCAGGTCAGGGGGTGTTCCGGGTAGATGCCGTGGTCCTGAGCCAAAGCCCCAAAGTAACGCTTGCCGAAGTCCTGGATCGGGTAAACACGCCATGCTTTATCGCTGATGGCTCCAACCCACCCTGGCGGGCAGCGGCATGGTCAGAGGAGGCGAAAGTACTGGGCCTGCCATTTTACCACACTGCTCAGACAGGGGCTGTAACTTTGGAAAACGGTACCATCGAATCATGGATTAAAAACCGGACAGAATGAAAGACTGGCTGAAAGACTATTTCTACTACACCAAATCAGAGCGCAACGGAGCGTGGATACTGGCTGTCTTAATCTTCATCTTTGCACTGCTGCCATTGGTGTACCCCATTATATCTCCTCCGCCCTCTGCTGACTTTGATGGCTTTGAGGCGGAGCTGGAAGCTTTCCTTGCCCCCGAAGAAGCCCTTTCGACCACTGCCCCGGAGCCAGCCTTATTCCATTTTGACCCCAATACCTTGCCTTTGGACAGCCTTCAGCTGCTGGGGCTATCGCGCAAGACCGCCAACACTATTGTCCGCTTTCGCGAAAAGGTCAGGTCCTTCCGGCAGCCGGAAGACCTGCAGGACATTTACACCCTCTCTGAGGAAGATTATGCCCGGATCGCCCCTTACGTTCGCATACTGAGCCATCCACCTAAGCCCCAACCCCAATCGGAACCTGCTGTCGGAGCGCCTGCCCCTCAGCGTTTCACCTTCGACCCTAACACTCTGCCCGGCGACAGCCTGATGCTATTAGGGCTGTCCGGGCGTACCGTGCGCACCCTGATTAATTACCGTGACAAAGGGGGGCAGTTCCGGCAGCCCGAAGACCTGAAAAAGATATACGGCTTACCATCCGATCAGGCCGAAGCACTGATGCCTTATGTATCGATCCCCAAAAGTGAGCCCAAGCCCAAAGGCCAGGCAGCAGATGAAGAAGCTCAAGCCGCCCCGCCAAAGCCTAAAGTACCTACAGCCCCTGCAGCCATCCGAATCAATACCGCGGCCCCGGAAGATTGGCAGGCTTTGCAGGGAATCGGCCCGACTTTTGCCCGCCGCATCTGTGGATTCAGGGATAAGCTGGGCGGTTTTGCTCATGTGGACCAGGTTGGGGAGACCTACGGGCTGCCCGACAGCACCTTTCAGCGCATCCGACCGCAGTTGGTGGTGGACCGCCCGGTGCAGCGCTTGCGGATCAATCATTTGGATGCTGCCGGCCTCAAGGCACACCCTTACCTGACCTGGAAACACGCCAACGCCATCATCGCATACCGGGGGCAGCACGGTGCCTTTACCTCAGCAACGGAGGTGGCAAAAATCCGGTCGATTCCGGCGGAGGTACTGAAAAAGATGGAGCCCTATTGGTCGTTTGAATAGGGTGGCTACTCCCGTACCAGCAATAAAGGCAGAGGCGTATGCCAGGCCATGTATCTGAGGAGGTGCCCATGCAGCAGGTGTTCATGAAAAGCCCTTCGCGGAATGTACATGGCGAGCATCTGTACCGGGTGTTGCTCCAGGTAATAGGTGATGCCGCTCGTTATTTCCCGGTCGCGCACCATGTCGATACGCTGCCCGTTTGCATCAAGCTGCTCCAATTTGATCTTGTCCTGTTCTCCCGGAAGCATATTGACAAAAAAGGGTTGTACGGAGGCATTCAGTGGTCCGGCTACTTCTTTCAGCCGCTGGAACACGCGCGCTTCGCTGAGGGTAATGTCAATGGCCAGGGCAATGCTCTGCAGGGACTGATACCGGGCCTTCTCCGGGATAATAAGCATGGGGCAAGGGCTGCGGCCAATGAGTTGGGTGGTCACACTGCCGAACAGGTGCTCACGGATATTGTGTTTCTCCCGCCCGCCCAGTACAATGACGTCAGCCTGTAGTTCGATAGCGGCCTGAATGATTCCGGAAGCGGGCTTTCCTGCCCTTACATGAAATTGGATCCGGGGTACTGCTACCGGTTTCCGGGGCTGATCAGGGTAGTCCCCGGCCCAGCGTTGCAGCTTTTTCTCATACGACCGGTTATCGCGTTCGGTGAGTGCCCGCCTGTGCTGCTCAGGAAGAGCAGTCTCCGCCTTCACCGCCTTGTTGATGAAAAGCAGGTGGATTTCAGCATTCAGAGTGGCGGCCAGTTGCAGCGTGTACTCAAAAGCACTCCGTGCAGCAAGAGAAAAATCAGTCGCGACTAGCAATCGGTGCATAGAGTTGGTCCATTTTAGACTGGAAAATAACAAAACCCCTAAACTTCCCGCGGTAAAGGTTGAATAAATCCGCTCAAACATAATTTAACAAAAAACATCTGCGTTATACCCGACGAAATCAACTTCACAACCTATTGAGCGACTTTTTTCATACCCCCAGGTCACATCTTGCCTATCCGTTTGCCCATCTTTTATCCGGTTGCCCGGGGCACAGTCCGTTTGCGGATTAGTCCGCCAACCGGAAAATTTGTAATTTGCCACACTGATAACGGAACGAGGACAAACGACCTGTGAAAAACCTGATTCCACATTTCATTCAGCAGCAATTTAAAGAAGGGCACGCCCGGGGGCAGTTGCAAGCCTATACCCTTTTTGTGGACCTGTCCGGCTTTACACCGCTGACCGAAGCCCTCATGCAACAAGGTAGCCGGGGGGCGGAGCAATTGACCAATGTCCTCAACGAAATATTTGAGCCCCTCGTCCATTTGGTTTACAGCCGGGGCGGTTTTATCCCCTACTTCGCTGGCGACGCCTTTACGGCTATTTTCCCTGCCGACCGTTCTGAGGAGCGGGGGCAGGACATCATCAAGGTCGCCATGCTCGCCCGCCATCTGTTCAGTAAGCGGGAATTCCGTTTCAACAACTTTACCATCGGCATCAAGTTTGGGCTCTCCTACGGTACCGTGGAATGGGGTATTGTGGGCAAAACCGATCATAAATCCTTCTACTTCCGGGGCACGCCTGTAGATCAGTGTGCCGAATGCCAGGTGAAGGCTAAAGATCAGGATATTGTAGTAGACGATGAGTTGGCCCATCAGCTCAAGCAGGAAGGCTTCTACCTGAAAAAACTGGAAGAAGGCTTCTACAAAGTCTGGGGGCTGCTACCCGAAGCCGAACGCATCCTGCCCGAAGCCGTTGTATTGCCGAAGCTGGACAAACGTATCGTTCAGCAGTTTTTGCCCGAATCCGTGGCCAGCTATCAGCAAGACGGGGAGTTCCGCACCGTTATTTCCATTTTCCTGTCCTTTCAGGGGGTGGAAAGCCATGAAGTCCTGGATGAGTTCGCAACTATTGTCATCGAGGAAATGCACAACTTCTCCGGCTACTTTAAGGAAGTGGATTTTGGAGACAAGGGAGGCGTGATGGTCGGCTTTTTCGGGGCTCCTGTTTCTTTTGAGAATAGCAACGACCGGGCCCTGGAGTTCATTTTCAGTGTACGGGAAAACCTGCGGCAGCTACAGTTGGACACAGGGCTGGAGTACCGGGCTGGCATCACCATCGGCACCGCCTATACCGGTATTGTCGGTGGGCGGGAGCGCTGTCAGTACGCTGCGGTAGGCAACCGGGTCAATTTGGCCGCCCGGCTGATGACGCATGCCAAGTGGGGCGACGTGCTGGTGGACGGTGAAATACAGAAAAACCACCACTTCAACTTTCAGCACCGGGGCGACATCCGCTACAAAGGTATCAAAGGCAACGTTCCGACCTATAAGTTGATTGGGCGCAACTATGAATCCCGCCCGGCCTATTCCAGTCAGATGGTGGGCCGCAATCAGGAGCTTAGCAAGTTGTTGTCTTTCATTCAGCCTATATTTAAGGAGCAGACCGCAGGCGTTGCGTACATTTTTGGCGAGGCCGGCGTGGGCAAGAGCCGCCTGATGCATGAGCTCAAAAAACTATTGTTTGAGGAAGGGCTGGCCCAATGGCATACCTGCCAGGCCGATCAGATTCTGCGCAAGCCCTTCAACCCGTTTATCACCTTCCTGAAAAATTACTTCGAGCAATACCCGGAGAGTACCTCCGTGGCCAACTTTCAGCACTTCGAGGAGCGCTACAATCAGCTGCTGGAAGACCTGGAGGGGCTCAACCGCCCCGAAGCCAAGACCGCCCGCCGGGAACTGGTGCGGACCAAGTCGGTGCTGGCGGCGCTCATCGGGCTCAATTACCAGGATTCTATCTGGGACGTCCTTGATGCCAAAGGCCGTTACCAGAACACCATATCTTCCATCATCAACCTCCTCATAGCGGAGTCGCTCATACAGCCGGTGGTTGTAGAAGTGGAAGACGGGCATTGGATGGATGAAAACAGCCGGGAGTTGCTCACGGAATTGGTCCGTCAGGTAAGCCGCTATCCCATCGCAGTGGTCCTGACTTCCCGCTACCTCGATGACGGCTCCAAGCCAAAACTATTGGAGCCCGACCTGCTGGAACAATACAAATTACCTCACATTGAGGTCGATTTGAACACCCTTAACCCGGATGCGGTGCAGGAGTTTGCCGAACTGCGCCTGGGCGGCACCATCCATCCGGAATTTCTGGACACCCTGCTGCGGACTTCCAACAGCAACCCTTTCTACCTGGAACAGATGCTGGAATACTTTGCCGAGCGTGATTTACTGGTGCAGGAGAACGGGCGCTGGACGATCCACGATAAAGATGTAAAGCTTTCCAGTTCCATCAATGCCATTCTAACCGCCCGCATCGACCGGCTGAGCGAACTGGTAAAGGAAACCGTGAAAGCAGCTGCAGTGATTGGCCGCGAGTTTGACATCCCCATTTTGACGGAAGTCATGCGCAAACAGGATGGCTTTGCGGCAAAGAATGGCGCCGCCTCAGCAGTCCTCCGCGATCAGATCAAGCGTGCGGAAAAGGGGCAAATTTGGCATGCTATGAATGAGCTGCGCTATATCTTCCGGCACTCCCTGCTCCGGGAGGCGGTCTACGGCATGCAGCTCCGTACCCGTTTGGAGCAGCTCCATGGCCTTATTGGAGAAGCCATTGAAAACCTTTACGCCGATAACCTGGAAGAACGGTATGCAGACCTGGCCTTCCACTACGAGCAGGCTAATGTCTTTGACAAAACCTGCGAATACCTTCAGAAGGCCGCCGACTACGCCCGCAGCAATTACCAAAATCAACAGGCGCTAGACTATTACGAAAAGCTGCTCAACAAACTAGGCAAACAAAAAGATAATGCCGATCAGATTCATACCTATCTCAATAAAGGAAAAGTGCTGGAGTTGATTGGTAATTGGGAGGAATGCGAAAAAACCTATGAGGAAGCCCTCAGCCTCGCCAAAAAAACCCGGGATGTACTCCTTTTAGGGCAAGCTAATAACAACCTGGGGCGGCTGCTCATGCTCAAGGGCGATTACAGCCGGGCTCAGCAGTACCTGCAGGTAGCTGCCGGCCTGTTTGAGTCTATTGAAGACGAAACCGGCAAGGCCACAGCCTACGGCAGCCTGGGCGAATTCTATTTCCGGCAAGGTAAGTACGATGAAGCCAAGGGGTACTTCGAAAGAAGCCTGAGTACAGATAAGGAAGCTTCTGACCCAACGGGCAGCGCACAGGTGGCCTCCAACCTTGGCCTCACCCATATGAACCAGGGCAACTACGATGAGGGCATCCGTTGTCAGTTGGCGCAACTCAAAGTCAGCGAACAGTACAACGATAAACAAGGCATGGCTAACTTGTTTACTAACCTCGGTATCGTCTACTTTGAGAAAGGCGACTACGATGCCGCCCTGGAAAGCTACCAGAAAGGGTTGGCCCTGAGCGAAGAGCTGGGCAACAAACAACTGACTTCCATTGCCATCGGCTGTATTGGCAGCGTATATGAACGTAAGGGCGATTACCTGCGTGCCATGGAGAACTTCCAGCACGACCTCGAGCTCTGTGAGGAACTCGGCGATAAGCAGGGGACCGCTATCGCCCTGGGGCTGATCGGAGAGCTGTACAGTATTGAAGGACACTTCCAGCGGGCTATTGAATACCTGCAAAAGAACCTCATGCTCTGCGAAGAACTGGGCTATCAGAAAGGGATTGCCAAAGCCCTAAACACACTGGGCGACGTGTTTTACTTCACCCAGGCCTACGACCGGTCCCTGTACTACTACAACCGTGCCATTGAGGTGACCCGGATGATTAACAACCGATTAGTCCTGGGGGCCAGCCTTGCAGAAAAAGGACTGGTACTGCTTGCCCTCAACCGGCTTGAGGAGCTTAAGCCTGTAGCCAAAGAAGCCCTGTCCATTGCCAATGCACTCGGCAACCCGGACCTGATCTTTGAAACCCGGATGTTGCTGGCCAAGCAGGAACATGCCCACGGCGCAAAGGAAAAAGCCTTGCAATCGCTGGAAAACCTGCTACAGGAAGTAGCCGGACTGGAAGAGGAAGCCGCCATCTACTACGAGCTCTTCCTCCTGCTGCCTGAAGTGGAAAAATACCGGAAATCTGCCCTACAGCGGTATGAAGAACTCTACGCTTCCACGCCGAAGTACCTCTTCAAAACCAGGCTCGAAAGACTCAAAGCTTAAGCCTGACCATAGTTAATGCACGGACCGGCCCTTCCACTGATATTTTCTCACGAACAAAGAGGCCAGCCCAATGAAGGCGATGTAACCAATATGCAAAGCTTCCGAGCGGGCAAAGGACTTCAGCAAGTGTTCCTGGTGGAAAAACTGGCAGGCTGTTTTGAGTAGCCGGTAGTCTGCCCCGGATTTAAGCAATAACAACAGCCCCAAAACAACCAGCCAGAAGTGACCTACGGCCAGAAACAACAGGGGCGACAGCAAAATAGACCAACTCAGCAGAAAAGCGACACCCAGCGCAAACGTTGTACCTGCACTTGCCGGTGCCGCTGCATTTTTGGTGCCCCAACGGAGCCGTTGCCGGAAGAAAGCCGACCAGTCCGGAGCCGCCGGCGTGGGCACTGCCACAGTTGCACTTTTTAAAAACCGGACCGGAAGCCCCTGCCCCCTGGTGATTTTAGCAATTAAAAAAATATCGTCTCCCGAAGCCGTGCCCCGGTTATCCGCATAGCCCCCTGCTGCCTCAAAAGCCGCCCGGCGGTAGGCAAGGCTGGCCCCATTCCCCAGCACCCAGGTGCCGGTATGCAAGCCGACTGCTGTTAGCACCATCATGCCAGCCATGTCAAGCGCCTGAAAACGGTAGCGCAGGTTATCCGCGCCGGTAAGCAGTACAGGGCCCGTCGAAGCGGCAAGCTGCCGGCTTTCCAAATGCTGCACCTGGCCCTGTACCCAAAGCGGCGGGGGCTGGCAATCAGCATCAGTGGTCATTAAGTAGGTACTTTGTGTGGCGGCTGCCCCCAGTTCAAGCGCCCGCTTTTTTCCATACTGTCCGGCAGGCAAGCGGAGCAAGGTGAGATTAGGATGTGGAAAGGCTTCCACCATTTCAGCGGTGGCATCTGTGGAGTGGTCGTCAATCACTATGATTTGGAGGGATGCCTTAGGATAGTTTTGTTGGGATAACGCTTGCAAACATTGGTGGATATTAGCCGCTTCATTGCGGGCGGCTACAAGGACCGTCACGGAAGGGTAAGCCTCCATGGGGGTGGGCTCAAAAACGGGGAGCTCATGCCACTGCCTGATCACCCATTGGATCATCAGAAAATAAGTGATGCCCAGCAACAGGCAGGCTGCGCCGATGATCAGCCCGGCGGTCATCAGGACTGACTATCGAAGAAGTCATCGTAATTGCTACGGCGGCGTTTGGGGCCTTCCTGCTCACGGAATTGCTCCTCCAGGCGTTTGAGGTCCATCGGCTCGCTGTCGAGTTCTTCAAAATCGACGTATTCGCCTTCCCGCTGCCGTTCTACTTCCTGCTCCACCTCCCGTACTTTCTTTTTGAATAAGGCTTTACCCAGCAGAAACAGGCTCACCAAAGGAAAAGCGAGGACCGTCAGCAAAATGCCTCCGATCCCTAATAGTGGGTTTGTTTTTACTTTGTCCATCAGCCATTTGCCATAACCCGTCACAGATTTATAGTCGATAATAAGCGCCGCTATCAGCATTACCGGCGAGAGGTAATACAGGATGGTGAAGATGAAACGGGCCACAAAAAAGAGCCCCAGTAAAAAAAGAATGCCCAGCACCACGCCTATGATGGAACTAAAAGGGTTATTATTGGAAGTCTGAAAAGATTTATGGTACTGCATGGTGGATTATCTTACACTGCGAATTTACGTTAAGAACCTGCCACAGCCATTATTTGTTGCTTAAGCAGGCCGTTCTATAGACTGAACCGAAGGAGTTGTCGACAAAAACGGAAGAAAAAGGCGGTATAGGAAAGTAATTCCGGCAGTTTGGTGGCATTAGCGTACCTTTATGCCCGTTATTACGTAAGAAATCATGATTTTCAATCGTTTTTAGCGCAAATTTGCGTATAAAGCGATACTAAACAATATAGAGACATTGAAATTTAACGAATTTGGTTTTGAGCCTTCCCTCCTGGAAGGCCTTTACGCGATGGGTTTTGAAGAGGCTACTCCGGTACAGGAACAGGCCATTCCTCCAATCATGGAAGGGCAGGATGTACTGGCTTGTGCCCAAACCGGGACCGGAAAAACAGCCGCCTTTTTGCTGCCCGTCCTGAACGAACTAAGCAAAGAATCGTCCGACGATAAAGTCCGGGCACTAATCATTGAACCGACGCGGGAGTTAGCAATGCAGGTGGACCAGCAACTGGAAGCCCTCTCCTACTTCACGCCGATCAGCTCCATTGCCATTTATGGCGGGCGGGATGGCCATGCGATGGAACAGGAAAAACGGGCCCTGAAGCGAGGCGCCAGTATCATCGTCGCTACACCGGGGCGTTTCACTTCCCATATGGATATGGGGTATGTGGACTTTAGCGGCCTGAAGTACCTGATCCTGGATGAAGCGGACCGAATGCTGGACATGGGTTTTGCACCGGCTATTATGAATATCGTGCACAAACTGCCCCTGGAACGGCAAAACCTCCTGTTCTCTGCCACCATGCCTGCCCAAATCCGAAAGTTCGCCAAGCAAATCCTCAACGGGCCTACCAAGGAAATCAATATCGCAATCTCCAAGCCTGCCGAGAACATCCTGCAACTGGTCTACGAAGTGGAAGACCACGCCAAAATTGCACTGACAGAAAAGGTACTGGAAACCAACAAACGGCTGGAGCGCGTCATCATCTTTGCCGGGCGCAAAAAGACCGTTAAAGAGTTGGCGCAATCCCTTCAACGCAAAGGCATACAAGCCGGAGCTATCCACTCCGACCTTTCGCAGGAAGAACGGGAAAAACAGCTGCATGGCTTTAAAAGTGGCAATACGCCCGTTATTGTGGCAACTGATGTGCTTTCCCGGGGTATTGATATCAAAGGTATCGACGCCGTCATCAACTTTGATGTGCCAGGTGATGCAGAGGACTACGTGCACCGCATTGGGCGTACTGCCCGCGCTGAAGCTTCCGGTATGGCCTTCACCTATATCAATGGAGAAGACATGTACCGGTTTAAGCGGATCGAAGACCTGATAGAGCGGAAAGTACAGCGGCTTCCATTGCCTGAGGAACTGAAAGATGCCAAACCGCAGCCCCGGAAAGGCCGTGGCGGTGGCAAAGGCGGTGGACGGAATTTCCGAAAAGGGAAGAAAAGCGGTGGCGGCCGCAGGAAAAGTGGCGGGAAAAGGCGATAAAAAAAATGGGTTGCTGAATAGGTAAGCTTAACATCAACAACCCATTTTCAGACTTTCTTCGGTTCTACTGACCGTAGCCAGGTATTATATTTTCCATAGGTACTCTCATCCCATCCTGATATGCAACGACCCAGGCATCAGGAATTCCTAATTGCTGCATATAGCTGCGTAATGCCTCAGCGCTTTCCACATCAGGATACTTTCCGATGATGATTTTCTGAAGCCCGTCGACCATTTCCAGGTCCATATTATCGCCCTCCCCGTCGAGGGTAGAAGGCATATTGAGTTTTTCGAAAGCGCCGATTTGCACCCGGAAGACCAGCCCCTGCATGGAGTTGTCCATCTGAGGCTGTGCAGGCGGAGGGGACATTCTAAGCTGGTCCAGCTCATTGAGCGTGGCCGCAAGCTTATCCTGCATTTGGGCATTTTCGCGCTCCAACTGTGCGATCCGGGCACGGCGGTTGGCCTTCTCTGCCTCCATTTCGTTGATTTGAGCCGCGTACTCATTGGCCTCCGTTTTGTACCGGTCTACGCTTTCGGAGAGGGACTTCAGGGCAGCAGGATTTCGCTTAAACTCCCTTGCTTTACGCTTCCATTCTTTCTTTTCATCTTTTGAAAGCTCCTGAGCCTGCACGGTTACCGTTGTGCCAAAAGCAAAGAGCAATACCGCAGTTAGAATTAGCATTCTCATATTCAAATAGGTTTTTTGTCTGATTGTATTAATGAGTGGCAGAGGCTGTTTATTTTCTAACCTTCTTCCATTGTTGACTAATTTCAGGATCTTAAAGTCGCATTTTTTCCACAAAAAACCGCAGAAGTTAAGAAGATTTTAACGCCCGTATAGCTGCCAGCACTGTTTTTTAGCCATTCGGGAATACCTGGCCTTGCAAAAAATGCTCTTTTTTCATTGGGTTTACGGCTTCCGCTCAAATTTCTGTCCTTGCACCTGAACATTTCGCACTTCATGAGCTTGAAAGAAGAAAATAAGCAACCTATGTGGAAAGAAGAAAATGATCAGCTCAAAGCAACCTTCAAGTTCAAAGATTTCACACAAGCCTTCAGTTTTATGACCGAAGTCGCCTTCCATGCTGAAAAAATGCAGCACCACCCGGATTGGCACAACGTCTACAACACCGTGGAATTTGCCCTGAGCACCCACGATGCCGGCAACAAAGTGACCGATAAAGACCGGGAGCTGGCCAAAGCCATTGATCAGGTTTTTGAGCGTTTCAAATAGGCAGTCCGAAAAAACGGTGGCACTAAAAATACAGCTGCCTCAAACCATAATGATCCCTTTTTGTTTGAACCCTTGTTTTATTGGGGTTTAATAGTATTGCAACCCTGATGCTCACAAGCAAAAGGAGCCCCTAGCCAAAAGCTAACCAATAATCATCAGACGCAGGTGCGCAGAGGCTCCACCGCCGGATTATTTCCGGATTACGGCACAGCGATCGGCACCAAAGCAATTAAAAACCAAGGGATTATGCATGAAGTAAATACTGTAGGCATTGACGACATGGCCGCCTACATTCCTAATCTGTACCTACCGATTGAAGACCTGGCTTCCGCGAGAGATTTAGAATATGCGAAGCTCAATAAAGGGCTGGGACTGACCGCTATGTCGGTGCCCGATGCCCACGAAGATGTGGCTACAATGGCCGCGAATGCCGTACTTGAGCTGTTGAAGCGCAATGCCCTTCAGCCGGAACAAATTGGCAGGATTTATATGGGTACAGAAAGCGCTTTGGACGGGTCTAAACCTATGGCAACCTATGTGCAGGATATGCTCAATCAGTACTTTGAGCCCACGCATGGCGAGGGGGCATTTCTGAACTGTGACGTAGTCGATATGACCTTCGCCTGTATCGGTGCAGTCGATGCGCTGCAGAATACCCTGGACTGGGTCAGTGGAGGAGCCGACCGTATAGGTATTGTGGTGGGATCAGATGTAGCCCGCTATGAGCTGAACTCCGGAGGCGAGTACACGCAAGGTGCCGGTGCAATCGCGGTACTGGTCCGTCAGCAACCCCGGCTACTGGCTTTTGAAGGCGCCTGGGGCGTGGCTTCCCGACCGGTGCATGATTTTTTCAAGCCGGTGCGCCACTTTTCCAAAAAGCAAATTATCGAGGAAGTGCTTCAACTGGCCGGAGTCACGAATGTGAATGCCGAAGCGCTTTTGGGCAAGCTGGAAACAGGTATCGCTAATTCCGTGCTCCACCACAACGATGCCCATGTGGAAATCCACCGCGACACCCCTGTCTTCGATGGCCCCTACTCCAACGATTGCTATCAGCAGCGCATAGGCGAAGCCATGCGGCATTATGCAGAACAGGAGCACCTCTCCGAAAAAGAACCGGTCACAGATGACTGGCACCGTATGGTTTTTCACCTGCCCTATGCCTATCAGGCCCGGCGCATGTTCTCGGAAATTTTCCGGGAAGAGAGCCTGAAGCGGGGAGACTGGGAACGTACCGCTGCCCTGATCGATCAGCCTTGGCCAGATGCTGCAGACTTTAAATCTGATGCCGCTTATCAGAAGACGGTCAGTAAATACCTGCGTGCCATCACTAAAACGGACCGCTACCGGAAATTTGTGGCGGAAAAAATCGAAAAAGGAGAGCGGGCATCCTCCCTTGTTGGCAACCTCTACACTTCGTCCCTCTTCCTGAGCCTGATGAGCACTCTGGAGGCAGACCTGCAGGAAGCACAGCACCTGACTGGCAAAAAAATAGGCTTTTTTGCCTACGGTAGTGGTTCCAAATCCAAGGTTTTTGCAGCCACAGTGGCCGGCGGTTGGAAAGCCGTGGTTGAGCAGTTTGGGCTCAACCAAAAGCTGGCAGAGCGCCGGGCTTTAGATTATGCCACCTACGAGGCCCTGCACCGCGGGCAACAAACGGCTAGCGTGGAACCACCCGAAGGTACGTTCTACCTCAAAGCAGTCAACCGGGAGCCGGGCGTACAGGAAGGTGCCCGGGCTTATGGCTGGCAGCCCTATGTCAAAGTACCGGCTACGGCTGCACAAGGCTGAGGCAGCAAACACCGCAACTGAGTATGGGTTCTGTAAGAGAATGCCGTGACACATTGGGTGCCATGGAAATCTCTTTTACAAAGTAGAATACTGCTATGCCTATTCCCCTTATCATCTACACTATCCTGGTTTTGACCATGGTGTTACTGAATTCAGGGCACAAAGTCCACTTCTTTGGGGTACACCCCCGCCCTCCGGCCCCTTCCGAAAGCGTAACCTCTACGGAAAAAGACCGGGAACTGCTGATCGTAGCCAGGCGGGCCAAGGCTTCTCAGCTGCCGGTCATCGTTGCGGGAGACCTCAATGACGTGGCCTGGAGCTATACCACTGAGCTTTTCCAGAAAATGAGCCGCCTGCTGGATCCCCGAAAAGGCAGAGGTTTTTACAATACTTTTCCAGTTCAGTGGCCGGTACTTCGTTTTCCATTAGACCATATTTTCTGTTCCCGGCACTTCAAACTCCGTCAGTTGCGCCGGCTGAAGTCGATAGGGTCAGACCACTTTCCGGTATTTATTTCGTTCCAGCTTTACAACGAAGTGGTACAGCCCGGAAAAGCCCCGGAGCCGAAAGAGAGAGACCTGGCGGCCGCAAAAGCTAAATTTCAGGAATAACCCTATCTTCCCCCTCCGAACAAAACTGATGGATCATGAAGTATTTAGCGCACTATCTCTGTTGGGTCACGTTGTTTATGCTCAGCGCCTGTGGCGGATCAAACCCGGAGACTCCTGCTAGCAGGTCAGCGGCATCACCCGAAGCATCTCAGCCCACCTTAACCATTGCCACGGCTGCTAATGTGCAGTTTGCCATGGAAGAGTTGATCCGGGAATTTAAAACACAAACCGGTATTGACGCCACATCTGTTGTCAGTTCTTCCGGTAAGCTCACTGCCCAAATCATGGAAGGCGCGCCTTATGATTTGCTGGTTTCTGCCAATATGAAGTACCCAACGTATCTGCAGGAGCAAGGTGAAGCGGTAGGCAGCGTCAGTGTTTATGCTTATGGCACCCTTGTGGCCTGGAGCATGACCGGGCAAAGCCTACGGGTGACTCCGGAATACCTCGTGGAAGGTGGTATATCAAAAATTGCCATCGCCAATCCCAAAAATGCGCCCTACGGTGAGCAAGCCATCAACTACTTTAAGCATTATGGTGTATTTGAAAAGGTGGAGCCTTTGCTGGTTTACGGAGAAAGTATTGCACAAACGAATCAGTACATTATTTCCAAAGCAGCAGAGGTGGGGCTTACCGCCAAATCAGTGGTCCTTTCACCGGAGGCGAGGGGCAAAGGGCGTTGGCTGGAGCTACCCCACAGCAGTTATGCGCCCATTGAGCAGGGGGTGGTGATTACCCGTTATGGCAATGAGCACCATACCAAGGAAAGCCTGGCTTTCTTTACGTTTTTGTTTTCGGAAACTGCGCAGGAAATCTTTTCGAAATATGGCTACAAGCTGCCAGACCCAGACACTAATACTCAGTAAAAAATAACGACCATCGAGAAACGCGTTACATTACTCGGCACAGGAACCTCGCAGGGCGTACCGGTTATCGGCTGCGATTGTGCGGTGTGCCAATCGGCAGACCCAAAGGATAAACGTTTGCGCACAGCGGCTCTGCTGCAGGTGGGTGGAAAAAACATCGCCATGGATTGTGGCCCCGACTTCAGGGCACAAATGCTCCGCACGGGTATTGACCGGCTTGATGCCATTCTCATTACCCATCAGCACAATGACCACATCATCGGGCTGGACGATGTACGCCCGTTCAACTTTCGCAATAACATGGACATGCCAGTCTACTGTACCGCACCGGTAGAGACAGAGCTGAAGCAGCGGTTTGCCTACATCTTTGAAAGCCAGAACCGCTACCCCGGGGCGCCACAAGTGCAGCTGCACCGGATTTCCAAAAGCCAGCCTTTCGAGGTGGAAGGGCAGCGGGTGATTCCGGTGGAGCTGATGCACAGCCGTATGCCGGTTCTGGGGTTTCGCTTTGGCAATTTTGCCTATCTGACCGATGTCAGAACGATTGCTAAGGAGGAACTGGCGAAGCTAAATGGGCTGGACACCCTCGTGCTGAGTGCGCTCCACCATAGTGAGCATCATTCGCACCTCAATCTGGAGCAGGCCCTCGACCTGATCCAACAACTAGCCCCCCGGCGGGCTTTTCTCACACATATGAGCCACCAGATGGGCTTTCATCAGGAGTTGTCCCAAAAATTGCCGGAAAATGTAGCCCCTGGCTACGATGGGCTTACCTTTACGGTTGATTAAAACGAAGTTATGAGATACTCAATTGGGTTGTTCCCGATACTATTATTGCTCTTATCAGGGTGCGGGGACGTAGGGCCCCAGCAGCAAAAAAGTGAAGCGCCACCCCTCCCGGGCCACGAAGAGCGCTGGTCGGTATTCTTACGGCAGCAGCTTGCCGGGCCTCAGGTCATTACGGTAGATCAGGGCTGGTCAGAACAGGCCCCGCTACAGACGCACCCACGCCTGCTGAAAGTTACCGTAAAAGCAAATGAGACGCTGCCCACCGGCTTTCCCACCGAAGCAGAGACCCGGATGGCCAATGAACTACAGGATCAACTGCTGCAAAAGCTGGAACGTGGCAACTTTGGGGTCTTTGTGGGGAGTATCGTTGTGCCCGGCGAGAAGCAGCTGTATTACTACCTGCGTGCAGAGCCCCAAGCCGACGAGCTGGCACAGGAAACCGTAGCGGCATATACCAAGCGAAAAGTGGAAGCCAGCATTGCGCCCGACGACGCCTGGTCCGTCTATACAGAACAGCTCTTCCCCAATCAGCGCGAACAGGCAGAAATCAACAACGATGGCGTGCTCATCCGCCTGCAGGAAGCCGGCGACCCGCTGTCTCAGCCCCGGCCGATTGAGCACTGGGCGTACTTCAAATCTACCAAAGCCCGCAGCGTCTTTCAGGACTCCCTGAAACGCTACAGCTTTGAGCCCATCGCTTACGATACGCTTACGCAAAGCCCCATGCCCTATGGGATACACTTTGTACGGCAGGACAGCATTCACACCCCATACATTCACGATCTCACCTGGGGCCTCACCCAACTGGCGGAAGGGCTGGGCGGTGCTTATGATGGGTGGGAAACGATTGTGGTCAAGCCCCGGCAATAGAACAGGGATTAGCCTTTTTCCGCCACCTCCCGAAAGCCCTCCATGGTACGCATCATATTGGAGCGCACGATAGGGTCGGTGATGAAGCGCGGCAGGGAAGAGGCCTTCGTCGTCTGTATAAAATAGCGGACCTCCGTGTAGCCATTGGCCTGCTTTTCAAATTCCCAGCGCCCGGACAATCCAGTGATCCGCTCAATACCATCTTTAACAGGGTATTGCTTCAATGCCACCGACTCAAACTGAATGGTGGTACTGCCGGCAGCACTACCGGTTTGCCGGTAAGCGATGGTACAGTCATGGTCGCGTGCCGGCCAGGGCAGACCGTAGTGCACGTAAGCGTACCAGTGGCGATCATGCTGACCGGGGAAAGACCGGACCTCATCCACCCGGCGCATCCATTTTTCCGCTTGTTGCTCTTCGCGCAGGGTACGCAGTAAGGTGTGGGTTGGGGCTTTTACTTTCAGTACGGTTTTGAGTTCGCGGTAGGCGTTGCCTTCGGCCGTTTTGTGCCAGCGTTCGTAGAGTTGGATGCCGCTTTCTTCATCAACGAGCTCGAAGGAGGAAGCTGGTGAAACGGAAGGCATGGTCCAGGCAAGGCTGTAGCTGAAAAAGAGGAGTAGGAAAGACATAAAACAGATTGAATGAAAATTTAAGGTACGTTTTTTACCGCCCAATTCACAATTGAATGTGGATGTGGTCGTCGTGGCGAACCGCCGCGCAGCCATGAAAGCGGACCTTTCCCTGCCCTTCCAACCCTAACCTGACTTTCAAATGGGGCTCCAGAAAGATTTTACCTATTGCAGGGTGCCGCGCCAGGCGGAGGAGCAGCTGCCGGTTTAGTGAAGCGGAAAAGTTCAGGTTTTTATCTTGCGGGACAAGGCGGGAAAGTAGGCTGTACTGCCAATAACCCCGACCCTCGCAATTCGCTGCCTGATCATACTCGCCTGCTTTTGGTGCTTCCAGGTAGCCGTAGCCGAGCCAGGAAGGGCTCCCAGACAAGAGTTTACCTGTGACCGGCTTTTCATAAATAAAAGCCAGGTCCAGTTTGCCGCCGTCATCGTGGCTGCGGTGGGGCAGTAGCGGGAAACCATCGAAAAACGGAAAGTTGGCATCCAAAAAGTATAATGTGACGGAATGATCCATTTGGCTGGCGACGTCCAATGCAGCTTCGAGCAGTGCGGGTTTGACGTAATGCCGGTTGGCTATCACAAAAAAATAGTTGGCTGGCTTGAGGGCCGCTTCGGAAAAGACCGGCAAAGGCACCCGCCCGTTCAATCGGGCAAGGGGAGGCACAAGCAGCAGGCTGCCCAGTGCATAGACAGTGGCAAAGGTAAGCAGGCGGTACCCACGCGAACGCCACTTGCCAGGTACTCGCTGGCTGATTGGCCACCGGTTGGGCTGATAAAGCAGGTAGAGTGCTCCTCCGACCTGAGTGAGTACGGTAAGGATGAGGAAAAGGGCAGCACGGCGCAAAATGGCAATCACTGTCATTGACCCGTTTTGAATGAATGGTTATATTTATTCAAAACTTCCGGATGGCCACCAATATTGTCGAACAGTTGATGCAGCGCCCTGTTCATCAACTCAAACCCTTGCACGGTTTCCGCATGGATCATCCTCATAATGGGTCCGGACAACAGCCCGCTAAACTGCTCTCCGTGTATCAGTTCGGTTTGCCCGTCTTTTAATGGGCGTAGAAGTGCGAGCCCTGCCAGGCCTGAGCCTCCCCATCCCTGCCTTTTTTGATGAGCGGAAGGCGCAGGCGGAAGTGGAACGCTTACTAACTGCAACACCTAAGTAGATGGTTCAGGAGGTTACCCGGCGTTTTCCCGCTGGAAGATTTCAGAAGCTGGCAGCTCAAAATCAGGGAGAACTGGCGCTGCACTACAGGTGTCATTTCCCTTACAAACTTTCATTTCCTCCAGTGCCTGCCCTTTGTAGACATGCACTTCCCCGTGATTAGGCAGAATATGCCAAACGATTTGAACGCCAGCCGCCCGGTAGTCTTGCATTTTTCCGACTACCGTGTTCATCTCATCGTGGTTCGAGATGACTTCAATCAGAAAAGCGGGTACCTCATATTCCCCTTCTGCCAAAGCATTAATTTGGGCGTCTGTCAGCCAGCATATGTCCGGGCGGCGGTGGTGATCGCCAAAAAACAGATCGCTCTCCGGCATTAATTGCCCGGACATCTGCCCTTGAAACTTGAGGCGCATAAAAAAATTAAGCAGGTTGTTGAGGATGTAGAGCTGCGCAGCATTCATGGTATTTGGGGTTCGTTCTACCGTACCATTCAGCCATTCGTAGGTATAGCTATCTTCCCGGCTGAGGTACTCCCGCTGGAAGGCTTCCCAGGTAATCGTTGCCTCAGGTTGGGAAAATGGCGGAGATGTAGCTATAGATGATGGCATGGCAGAAAGCTTTCTTGCAAGATAAGGTTTTTACCGCTTCTTCGCCACCACGCCCGCTTCCGACCGCTCCCGCAGTGCCCTGTTCATCAACTCGAACCCTTGCACAGTTTCGGCATGAATCATCCTCATAATGGGCCCGGAAAATAGCCCACTAAACTGCTCTCCGTGTATCAGTTCGGTTTGCCCGCCTTTTAATGGACTTAGTTTGAAGTAATGCTCCCCGTCGAACAAGCCGCGTACAAAAAGCTTTCCGCGCCAGCGGAACTCCGAGCCTACTTGCGCAATCAAAACTTTAGGCTTAAAGATCTGTGGTGCTTTGTTGCCCAGTTTCAGATACGCCTCCAGCGTAGTACCCACCGCAGGCTTGCCCTCTAACTTGACGATAAAAGGGTTCCAGTCCGGATAAGCCTCAAAGTCAGTCAGGGTGGACCAGACTTGTTCCGGGCTTGCATTGATGACGACTCGGGTTTCAATTTGCTTCATGGTGATGTTGATTTTAGCAAGGCCTGGCTTCACAGCGCTGCCGCTACATTTGCCAGGTCTTTTGATAAAAGCATGCCACAAAGCTATGCTTCTGCCGACCGCCCTGCTTTGCAACTGGTGCCAAAGGTTTGGCATTTGATGCCAGGGAAAGGCAATACCTCTATATCTGGAAAAATCGTGCTTTTTGGGATAGATTTTTCCAGATAAAGGGTGTATAATTGAAATAATATGAGACACTTCAGTCTTAGTCACAGCTACCTCCTTTTGTCCGGGAAGGTAAAAGCCAACTCTAGAAGACTAAATCAATTTCAAACAATGACCTTCTCCGGCCGCTTCCTCCTCAACATGATCCACTTCGCTGCCCGGCAGGGGGCATCGGCTGCTGACTTATTGGCCATAGCCGGGCACACACAGAAAAATCTGATGGAGGAAAAATGGCGGGTGGAAGCGCCTGTCTACAACGCGGTACTGGAAGGCGCCTTGTGTTCGATCGCTCTTTTGTAATACATCATTTGCGCATTTGGCTGACATAACGGGAGTAAGAATTGCCAAAAGCTTGCATTATTGCTGTTTTTTTTTACCGTTGGGAAATAATACCTACGTCACCAAAGGGGCTTCAAAGCCACAGAAAACCATCAACTATGCGTCACCTATACCTATCCCTGCTCTGTTCCTTTCTTGTTCCTCATCTTGCTTTTGCTCAACCTTTCACAGAAGTTTTACCTCCCAAAACGATTGACGGCGTCACTGAAGGGCAGGCCCTGTTTCTCGATGTGGATAATGATGGGGATATGGATTTGCTCTTCAATGGCTTATTAACGGAAACCCAACTCTATATTAATGATGGTACAGGCTATTTGACTGAGGATACGGAGATCCCCTTCACGGATGTAATTTGGGGCAGCATTGCGCATGCCGACGTGGACGGGGATGATGATCAGGATATTTTTATTTCCGGACAGGCCGGGGGCGCTTCAAGGGTTTCCGAGCTGTATATCAATGATGGAGTGGGCGGCTTTTCCAAGTCGGCAGAAAATACATTCAAAGGGGTTGCCGGCAGTTCTGTATTTTTCGGGGATATAGATCAGGATGGGGATCAGGACCTCCTGGTTTCCGGAAAAGACAGCTTGAACAACTATTCTAATCTGGTTTATCAAAACGACGGGAACGGTGTTTTCAGCCCGATAAGCACCTCCTTTGAAAGTATGGAAAGCTGGGCTGTGGCGCTATGCGACATTGACAACGATGACAATCTCGACGTGCTGATCAGCAATAGCCAGGGAAGTGCCTTGTTTTCCAATGATGGTACCGGTCAGTTTAATGAGGATTCGATAGCCCTTTTTCCAGGCATTTTGTACCGCCGGTTGGCTTTTTCAGATCTGGACAACGATGGAGATGTGGACTTTTTGATCTCCGGTACTAATTCCGCAGGAGATAAAGAATCCAGATTGTACACCAATACCGGGAGCGGGCAGTTTGAAGTACTTCAAAACCCACCCTTTGAAGACTGGCGTGCTTATGCAGCGACTTTCTTTGACGCAGATGGCGATGGAGACCTCGACCTCTTGATTGGAGGGATCAACGGGGCATCGGAATCCGTCACCGCATTATTCCTTTACGAAGAAAACGAAGGCTTCACCGAGATGCCTGCCATAGGCAAGGGAGCTGATATACTAGCCACTGCAGATATCACGGGAGACAGCACCATTGATGTATTCATAGGAGGCAACGGTAGTGAAACTGGAGACCTGGAACCCTTTTCGGATCTATTCACCAATGATGGTACAGGCCAATTGACCAAAATCCCGTCCTCCTTATTTGAGCAGACAGGCTCTAATGCTATGGAGTTTGCAGATTTTGACGGCGATGGAGACAAAGATTTGATACTGACAGGGTGTGAGGGAGCCTCCGTGGCAGGAATTTACTTAAACGATGGCACAGGTCATTTTTCACTGCAGGCGGATATGCCTTTATCTGGCATCTGCAATGGTGATGTGAAGGTATCCGATTTCGATATGGATGGCGATCAGGATGTTTTCCTGATTGGTAATATAAGCGGTCAAACCTCTGTTGCAAAGATGTACATCAACGATGGATCCGGGAACTTTGGGGAGCTGTCAGATACGCCTTTTACTGGCTTGGCTTACTCTACCGTGACTAGCTCAGACGTAGATGGAGACGGGGATGAGGATATACTTATCACCGGGGAAAACAGCTTGTACTTACCCGTTACAATATTCTATAGGAACGATGGCGGTGGGAGCTACACTGAAATAACAGATGTCCCTTTCGAAGGGGTGGATAGAGGTGACGCACAATTTTTCGATATTGACAATGACGGAGATCAGGACCTCTTGATTTCAGGGCGGACTTCCTTAGCTATTGATGGCCGAATATCAAAATTGTATAAAAACGACGGAGCAGGTCATTTCACCCTTCTTGACAACACTCCATTTGCGCCCGTATACCAAAGTGCTATGGATTTCTCAGATATCGATAACGATGGGGATCAGGACCTACTCATAGCAGGGACGAATGCTGACTATCCATTTGGCATATCCAAATTATACAGGAACAACGGCACCGGCCACTTCACAGAAATCCAGGATACTCCTTTCAAAGGGATTAAATCCGGGTCAGTGTTTTTTGCTGACGTGGATAATGATGGCGATGAAGACCTATTGCTTACCGGCACCTATGGACTACCGCCCAACCCAACGACAGATTTGTACCTCAATGATGGAATGGGGAATTTTGAAGAATATCCGTACCCACCTTTTGAAGATGTAAACTACGGCGTTGCCAAAGCTGCAGACATTGATGGCGATGGAGACCTTGATGTCATGGTTACCGGCCTGAATAAGTCCGGTAAGCCCATCTCCAAACTTTATTTAAATAACAGCTCTCCCACAGGGACCTCTGAAAAAACAGATACAGCAATTGACTTTCTCTTGTTCCCCAACCCGGCACTTAGCGGGAAGGTGACACTGGCCTTCAAAGGCGGAGGCACTGAACAGGCTATGGTCAATATGCTGGACCTTCAAGGCAGACTGCTCCGGCAGTATAGGGTTCCCGATGGAAGTGCCCCCCGCGAGGCAACGCTTACTCTTGACGGGCTTCCGGCAGGGATTTACCTGGTTCAATTAATTGCAGGAGGTAAAGCAGGCGTGCACAAGCTGGTGAAATGGTAAGCAAGGGCGGCCCCAGACCAGAATCCTGCATCCCATACTGTTGTCGCTGTACAGGTCGGCACTTGCCTCCCACCCCAATTATCCATACCTTTGCACCTGTGAAAAGCGCATTAGCCATACTACTCGCCGTTTTCGTGACTTGGTCTGCCCTGCAGCCTTGTCAGGACGGGCACGTGCCGGAAGAAACCCGGGAAGCTTGCCCAATGGTAGTGGCGAATAGTAACGCTCATCACTGCTGTGCCGCGGAAGCCCCACCAAAGGAAGCGTCCGATGGATGTGGCGATGAGCACGGTGCAGACGGATGCAGCACCTTCTGTTCCTGTCAGTGCTGCGGTACCATCTTTTTACAAATCTTACCGGAGCACCGCGCTGTCGAATGGTCCCCCATGGCACGCGCCGAGCTCGCCTACCTGCCCGAAACCGGGCGCGAATCCCCACAACTCATCTGGCAGCCACCGCCCTTTGGTCTTGACGCCCTGAGCACTATTTTTTTCTATACTGACGATTAAGTGGTTTGCCACAGCAAACCTACTCAATGTCAGCATTTACGCCGAGAAGTGTCTTGCTCCGATGTCGCAAACCACTTCGTATTGCGTATAATTGTCAAGACTAAAATTTCTTATGAATAAGCTTTCCAAAGGACTGCCGGGCATTGCCCTGTTGGTCCTCCTTACCACCCATCTGCACGCGCAGGCCGGTGACACCCTTCAGCTTTGGGTAGACGGCATCTGCGGCATGTGTAAAGATCGTATTGAAGATGCGGTTTACCAGGTACCCGGTGTGGCTTTCGCCGACTGGGACGTAGCGTCCCACACCCTTACCATTACCCAAAGCCCTGAGCCCCTGGATGAAAACCAATTGCACCAGCAAATCGCCGGCGTTGGGCATGATACCCGCCGTATCAAAGCTACTGATGAAGCTTACGATGCCCTGCACAGCTGTTGCAAATACCGCGATGCAGCTATTGTGGCACAGCACGAAGGTGGAAAATTAAAAGAAGAAGAACATCACGACCATCTCCACGGGTACGTTTACGAGCGTGGCAAAGGCAAAAAACGCATTCCCCTTGTTGGCGCTAATGTGCGCTGGCTGGGCAGCCCGGAAGGAGCGGTTACCAATGCCGATGGGTTCTTTGAGCTCGAAGGCGCAGACGAATACGGGCAGCTCATTGTCAGCTACGTGGGCTTTGCTACGGATACCGTTACCATTAAACAGGAAGGCACGGTTCAACTGGTACTCGCCGATGCTGTGAATTTGAATACAGTAGAGGTTACCCGCCGCCGCCGCTCTACCGAGGTGTCCTTTATCGACCCTGTTAAAGTGCAGCGCATTGGTGAAGACGAACTAGCGAAAGCTGCCTGCTGCAACCTCAGCGAGAGCTTTGAGACTACGCCTTCGGTGGATGTCGGCTTCACGGATGCCGTGACGGGCACCCGGCAGATCCAAATGCTCGGGCTGGCCAGCCCTTATGTACAAATTACCCGGGAAAACATGCCGGATGTGCGCGGGCTGGCTTCCATACACGGTATGGAGTATACCCCGGGCGCCTGGATTGACGGCATCATGCTGAATATGGGTACTGGTTCTGTTGTGAACGGGTACGAAGCCATTGCCGGGCAGATCAACGTAGAGCTCCATAAGCCGGAGGAGGGCGAACGCCTTTACCTCAACCTGTTTGCCAATGCCATGCAGCGCCTGGAGGGCAACCTCAGCCTGCGCCACTCCCTGAACGAAAATGTACACACTGGGCTGCTGCTCCACGGCAAGCACCAAAAGGGCCGGTTCGACCAAAACGGGGATGGCTTTCTGGACATGCCGCTCTCGGAAGCCCTCATCGGCGTGCACCGCTGGCGCTTTATGGGCAAAAACGGCTGGATGGGTCAGTTTGGCATTAAAGGGACCCTCCTGGAATCAACCGGTGGGCAGTTCGACTTCGAACGGGGACAGTCCGAGGATACCGACCTTTGGGGTTCCACCCACGATGCCCGCCGGGCTGAAGCCTGGGTAAAGGTGGGAAAAGTATTCCCCAACCGCCCCTACGCGAGCATGGGGCTACAGCTCTCCGGCAATATCCACCATCAGGAATCCACCTTCGGCAACCGCTTCTACGATGGCGATCAGGAAAGCTTCTACGTCAACTGGATCTACAAAACCATCATCACCGATACCCGCCACCAAATCAAAACGGGGGCGAGCTGGCAATGGGACCACTACGATGAGGTCTTTGAAGGACAGGTGTTTGACCGCATCGAATCGGTGCCCGGCGTATTCGGAGAGTACACCTGGACCGGACGGGAAGATTTCACGCTCGTGGCCGGCTTACGGGCGGACTACCACAACCTGTTCGGCGCTTTCGTGACGCACCGCCTTCACCTGAAGTACAACTTCAGCGAAACGGCAGTCCTGCGCGCCATTGCCGGCCGTGGGCAGCGCACCGCCAACATCCTAATTGAGCAGATCGGCGCGATGGCTTCCAACCGGAACTTCATCATTGAAGGAGGTGACTCTAATCTGCCCTACGGGCTGGACCAGGAAATCGCGTGGAACTTCGGGCTCAACTACGCTCAGGAGTTCATCTGGGGCGGGCGGCAGGCTCTGCTGAGCCTTGATGCCTACCACACCCGCTTTCAGCAACAGATTGTAGCCGACTTTGATGCCCATCCGCAAGCTTTATTCTTTTACAATCTGGATGGGAACTCCTTTTCCAACAGCCTGCAGGCCCAACTCGATTACGAACTCTTCACCCGCTTTGATGTCCGCCTGGCCTACCGCTTCAATGATGTGCGCGTGGACTACCGCAGCGAGCAGTTGCAAAAGCCGCTAATCGCCCGCAACCGCGCCTTCCTCAACACGGCCTACGAAACGGAAAGCGGCTGGGCATTCGATGCCACCCTCAACTGGCAGGGGCAAAAACGCCTGCCCAACACTACGGCTAATCCGGAAGAATACCGGCTGGAAGCAGCAGCACCCGACTTTTTCCTGCTGAGCGGGCAGGTCACAAAGTCCTGGAAAGACGGGTTGTTTGAGCTCTACCTGGGCGGTGAGAACCTCCTCAATTTCCGGCAGGACAACCCCATTCTGGGTAGCGATGACCCCTTCGGCAACTACTTCGATGCCTCTATGGTGTGGGGCCCCATCTTCGGGCGCAACCTGTATGCCGGCATGCGGTATAAGATTCAGTAAGCTAATAAAGCCCCCGTATGCACCTGCATAATGGCATACGGGGGCTTTATTTATACAGAGAGGGCATGCCAACACACACTAGATATACTTACCCGCCGGTTGCAGCACGACGCTTCCACTGGGAATCCAACACTGCTATCGCATAGTCGGTACCAACCTTACGGCTTTCCTTATCAATATACCGGGCAAAATATGGCAGCGCCTGCTCGGGTAAAATGAGATAGTGCGGTGTTTTCTGCCTCGGAGCATAGTCGCCCAAATAGCCAGGATTGAGCGCCCGGAGCCAGGGAAGGCTGACTTCACAGTAGCGTGCGATTTCATCCAGTTCCACACTGTGGTGTATGCGGAAGACCCGGAAATGATCGGCATGGAATTGATGCTGCTTGGGTTGGAGGCCATGTTGTTCAAAAAATTCGCCTACGTAGATCGTTGCAATCAGGCGGGGCAGGTAACGCCGGGTTTGCCTGGGCAGCTTGTGCTCTATATCCCAAAAGGATGAACAGCCGGTTTGCCGAAGTGCTTTTCTGACTCTTCCTGGGCCACAATTGTAAGCCGCCAGCGCCAGCGCCCAGTCACCAAACTGTTGGTACAGGCGGCTTAGGTAACGCATAGCGGTTTCTGTAGACTGATAGGGGCTGCGGCGTTCGTCGACATGCCCATTGATATGCAAACCCAGCCCTTTTGCCGTGCCCGGCATAAACTGCCATAGCCCAACCGCACCTGCTGCAGATTCTACTGCCGGGTGGAGGCGGGACTCTAACAGGGGAATGTACTTCAGTTCTTGAGGCAGCTGATATACTTTCAGGTAATGCTCGATGATGGGAAAGTACTGTGGCGTCCGCCCCAGCATGGCTTCGGCTTCCCGACGACCGGTACGCAGGTAGCTCGATAGCTCCTCCTGCACCTGCTCGTTGTAGTGCACTTCGAAGGGCCATTGATCCTGAACACAAAGCAGCCGGTAAGGAATATCGTGCGTAACGACCTCTGTCCAATCAGACTGTTCGGCGTGGCTCACTGACGAACTTAGCAGACAGCCTGCCAATAGCATCGTTGGGAGTAATGTCGGGGCTTTCATACACTGCGGTTTAGTTTTCGGTAAGGTTATACGGTACCATACTGAAATCGTTACCCGATTCCCGGTATTTCCTGAAAATAAACCACTAATAATCAAGCCCTTAAACTCTCTCTGAGTCACCAGAACCCTTATCGGTACTGTTCTAACGCAGTATGCACGTCCGCCAGATCACCGAGCTGTTTTTTATTGAAACTTAATGGTGTGGATCACATAGTCCAACTGCTCCATAAAGTCCCGCTTATCCTCTCCGGGGGCGTGCAGGAACCCATCTACAAAAAGCAATTCGCCCTTGTTGGGGTTCAGAATCAGATAACTGATAAAGGAACCGCCCATGAAGTCATTGACAATTTCCCAAACCCCCCGGCCTTCAACTGCATAATTACCATTTACTTTGGTGGTATTGAAAATCACGGGCAGGTCCTCGTCGTTCACCTGCATGTAAGTATCCTCAATAGTAGAGGATACATACTTCTTACCCAGGGAGTCCCGCATAGCGATCAGGTTTTCCTTGCTGAGCTGTTCCTGATCTTCGTACTTCACCTTGCGCAGCATGATATTGCTGGAGATCTTGTCGGTCTCTTTGCGCATCCAAATCACCTCGCCGTCGTTAATGGCCATGAAGTAATCAGAGGGCATACGGATACTGACCCCTATAGATTCTTTGACCTCATTGACCAGCTGATTGTTGACCCCATTGAGGTAGGCGTAGGACTCCAGCTTCTTCTCATCAAACTTGTTGACTTTTTTCTTAATCGCCGGATAATTCTCCTTGAGCACCTTGATCAGGTCCTGATTGGAATAGGCGAACTGATAAAGCAAAAGCTGCCCTTTGGCCCACTTATCCCGGCCGGCAGCGTTGTTTTTCGTAAGGTCGCCCCGGGCACTCTCGCTCATTTCTTCGCCAATATCCTTCCGGATCATCTGTGCCGTAGGGGAGTCTTCATCAGACAGGTTGCCGACCAGCATATAAGTGCGCAGCTCTTTTCGCAGCGGGTCTTTCTTCAGCTCGAGGGGCGTGAAGTGACGCAGATCGAAGACAGGCTCCGGCTGTGGCAACAGTGGGTAAGCGGAGGAATAGTAATAACGTATCGTGTCACCTACCGGGCTCTCCCAAAGCTCATCATCCATGATGATCACAATCTCATTGAGTTGCCCAAAAGCAGTAGGGATAGCTTTCATGCTCCGCTGTACATCTTCCGAACAGCTCTGGAAGGTAGACAGAAAAGGCAGCAGCATAGCAAAAGCCAGAATTCTCAGATATATTTTCATAAAAAAGTCTGTATTTACGGAATCGCTAATAAAGGTAAAATATTAATCATTGGATTCGTAAAACAGATGCTTTCCAGTCAAGTTTTGGCGTGCCTGCCGCCCAACTTATGCCTTCGCTTCCCGCTCGCGCAGGATTTGAGCGACTGCTTCGGGGTCTTTGCAACTGATGAAAAATTTTTGACCGTCCTTAAGATGCAGCCGTATGCCTGAACCCGGCTTGACGCAAAACATGCGCTCGCCCACATGTACGCCCCAGCCACTGAGCTGTACGGATAGCGGCAGGTTCAGGACCTCACAGCGTTCTACTTCCTCCCAGTAAATTTTCTGCTTCTTGCGGTGTACTGGAAAGTACTGGAATTTGATCTTCTCCGCATCCACTTTGACCAGCAGGCGAATGGAAAGCAGGTAAGCCAGCGTGCCGCCCAGTAGCAGGAGCGCCAATACGCCTTTCCAGAAATGGGCTTCCGGCCGGAAATCCGAAAGCATTGTGGATTCGTAAATGTTGTAAAGCGTAAATATCATTAACAGGACCAGTGGCAGCAGGATTTCCCACCGGCGAAAACGCTGTACTTCTTTATGTTGACTTGCCATAGTAACTTTAAATTTACTTTTAATTAACACTGAGTTAACATATGACAAACAAGCACAATCGGAGAGAAGTTCCCTGCCACCTTTAAAATTATCTGTCATGGCTATACTGTACACCTGTCTGACCGCTATCGTATTCAGCCTGAACGTACCGCCCAGCAGCTCTCCCTCCCTAAGCGTGCCCATCACCCTGGAAAACAACAGTGCAGAGACACAAGCCATCACACTTATTTGGTACAGCCCTTTCCGCTTTGGCAATAGCACAGAACAACTGACGGCAGCCCCGGGCGCGCAAATCACCCGCCGCTATGCTGTAGGTACCAAGCTTTATCTGGCTTCGGAAGCAGAAACCGGCATCGTGATGGGTGGTGGGCGAATTGACGATCAGGAGCCTTTCCTGAAGGTGAGCCTGAAATCGAGAAAAGCGGTTTACCCGCTATTCTGAAACGACAACGCCCCGGCTCTCCTGAACTGGAAAACCGGGGCGCTGTCCGTTGTCGCGAAGTCTCAGGCTTAGAATAAGCTTTCGATGACCTTCTCTTCCGTAATTCCTTCCGCTTCGGCTTTGTAGTTGCGCACGATACGGTGGCGTAGTACATACTTGGCAATCGCTCTTACATCTTCGATATCCGGTGAGTACTTGCCATGGATGGCAGCGTGGCACTTTGCGCCCAGCACAAGGTACTGAGAGGCACGGGGCCCGGCGCCCCAGGAGATGTAGTTGTTCACCGCGTCAGATGCCCGTTCGGTATTGGGGCGGGTCTTGGTAGCGAGAGAAACGGCGTATTCCAGCACATTATCAGCGATCGGCACCTTTCGGATGAGCTGCTGATAGTGCAGGATTTGCTCGCCGGTCAGGACATGCCGGAGTTCGTAATTCTTAACCGTGGTGGTGCCTTTGACCACATTGATTTCCTCTTCGTAGGAAGGGTAGTCGAGTGGGATGTTGAACATAAAACGGTCCAGCTGCGCTTCCGGCAGTGGGTAAGTACCTTCCTGCTCGATCGGGTTCTGCGTAGCCAGCACGAAAAACGGTGCAGGCAGCTTATGGCGCACCCCGCTTACGGTTACGGAGCGTTCCTGCATGGCCTCCAGGAGGGCAGCCTGTGTTTTAGGCGGGGTACGGTTGATCTCATCCGCCAAAACGATATTGGCAAACAGCGGACCGGGCGTAAACTTGAAGTGCCGGTCCTCGTCCAGGATTTCCGAGCCGGTGATATCAGAAGGCATCAGGTCAGGTGTAAACTGAATACGTTTGAAGTCGAGGTCAAGCACCTCAGCGATCGTACTCACCAGAAGGGTCTTCGCCAGTCCGGGCACCCCAACCAGCAGGCTGTGGCCATTGCTGAAAAGCGAAATAATGACCGCGCGGACCACATCTTCCTGCCCAATAATCACTTTACCGATTTCCTTCCTGAGCTCTTCGTAGGAAGCCGCGAGGTTATCAATTGCCTTAGCTTCCGACTGAAATTCTGTATTTGCCATTCGTTGATATTAGTTTTGATCGTCCATGCGTGCTGTTTGGGCAGCGCAAGATACGGAACAGGCGAAAATAAACTTTCTTTTTACAGCCGAAAGCGCTTACCTGTTCAATAACACTTCCATAACATATCGGAAAGCGCATAGTTTTTACCGCTCAGGGAAAAGTGCCACCATTCAGTGGTGATGGGTTGAAAGCCTTCACTGAGCATAGCGTCCCGCAGGGTAGCCCGGTTGGCGAGCACACTGTCCGGCAGGTTGGTGTAGGACGGATGGGCCTCGGGGCCAAAAAAGTCAAACGGCGTCCCCATTTCCAGCTCCTCCCCCTGCGCATTGACCAGGGTGAGGTCTACGGCGGCGCCACGGTTGTGCATAGAGCCTTCCCGTGGGTCAGCTACGTAGCGTGGGTCGGGCACTTTTTCCCAGAGCTTCCACTGAATAGGCCGGGGGCGGAAGCAGTCCAGTAATTTTAGGCCCAGCCCTTGTTTTTGAAGACGCTGATGTATCCTTACCACCGCCTTGGCCACCTCAGGCCGCAGGAAGCAACGGCTGCAATCATACATTTTTTCCTCCACAAAGTTCTCCGTGGTCGCATACTTCATATCGATAACAATGCTGCTGTCGAGGCGGGCGACTTCTGTCCACGCTGCGGTATCGTAATCGGGCGGCGGTGGCGGCAGCGGTTTTTGGGCAGCCGGTTGGGGCATGGATGACAGCGTATCGGTGGCTACTTCAGCCGCTTCCTGCCCGGCATCAGGAGCGGACTGACAGGCAAAAAGCCCAAGCATTGCCCAAAAGTAAAAAAGCAGTTTTAATCGCATAATGATGTATCTTGGTGGATAATGAATTCAGCCTGAGATGAAAGCTATTTACCTCACAATTTACTTGTTCCTACGCAGTATCTTCAAAACCCGGCCGTAAACGATATCCGCTAAGCCCCAGTTGTAGCCTTCAAAGTCGGTTGGGCCCGTAAACTGCACCACCACCGCATCAATATCCCTATGGTACCGGGCAATGCTCTGATAGCCGGGGATCAGCCCGGTGTGTTCGTAAACGTAAATCGACGAATAAATTTCCTGCTCTTCACCATCAAAGACAGACCCGTCGTTTAGCGCCCTCAAAAAGATGCCGACATCCTCGGCTGTGGCTAGCATGCCCATGTCCTCACCTTTCAAGTCATGAGGATAGCCAACATAATAACCGCTCATCATCCGGTCAGGATCAACGTCATTGACTGATGCAAACGTATTATTTAGATCGAGCCGGTCCAGAATGGCTTTCTGAATAAACTGGAAGTGGGATAGCCCAGCACTTTGTCCATTAGTTCGCCCAGCAGTAGGTAGTTGGTGTTGCTGTATTCATAGCTGGTACCTGGTTCGAAATTAGCGGGCAGGTCGAGCACGAGCTCCAGGTTTTCCTCGTTGGTTTCCTTTGGTGCCACCCAGTAGTTGGGCGTATTGGTGTAATTCGGAATACCGCTGCGGTGCTGTACCAGCATAGCCAGTGTCACTTTGTCGGCATACTTCATTCGCCCGGCCAGTTCAGGAAAGTAATCGGCAAGGGTTTTGTCCAGGGATAGACGGCCATCGTGCACCAATTTGGCTATGGCTACAGCGGTGTATAGTTTACTGATGCTCGCAATTTTAAACAAAGCTTCCGGATAAGCGGGAATTTTGTTTTCGGGATCATGCCAGCCTGCAGCGTGAAATGCCGGAGGCTGCCCCGCCTGATCTACGTAAACGATGACCCCGTCGAACCCGTGGTCAAGGGCGTCTTCCACCTGCTCTTGTACCGTATCGGGCAGCGGCTTTAACCACGCTTTAAGCATAGGCCAGGGCACGAAGTACAAAGAGCCGATTGTCCCAACGAAGAGGACAATTCTGATGATTTGTGTTTTCCGGTCGGCTGGCATAGGGTATTCCAATTTTTTTACTGTCTGAAGGAACGGCTAAAGACGGGCCACTGATGAGGAAGGTACATAACTTAACAGGATTTACAATGATTATTCTTTTACAGCATGATTGTTCCGGAATCTGGTATGGGCGAATTTGGGTATTTTCAGCACATCAGCTTTTACTTCCGTTATGCTGCCCACCCGGGTAATCATCACGATCTCAAAGTACGGCACTTATGATGCCTTAGCCATTTGTGCCAGCTTTTTAAGCTTTCTTTTGCGAACGGCTTTTTTGATTAGTCCGATAAACCAGGGTACGCCATAGCCATTTTTATAAAGGTGCACCCCACCCATCTTATAGATATTTTCGTGCCCCCTGATGCCATGCCCGTCAAGCAGGCGGTTATAAAAATTAAACAGGCAGCCAACGAGTATGGCCTGATGAAGGGCTTCTTCAGACCAGCCTGCATCTGTTACTTTTTTCACATCCGCTTCCGTCAGCTTGCTGGGTGATAGCGTGAGTTTTTTGAGGTATTGGAAGACAGGCCGCAGTTGATTGTCGATGGGGGCGGTGTCAATATCCCTGACCATTTGTTCGATGACGGAGGGCTCCACTCCAAACTGCTGTGCTACTGCCTTATGGCTGCCATGACAGAAAGCACAGGCATTGAGGCCGGAAACGTAAGCGGCCATCATTTCCCTTTCTGCCGGAGAAAAGGCTGAATGGCCCCTCATAATTCGCTGTGATGCTTTGTCGAGCGGGCCCAGGCGGGAGCGGTCTTTAAAGGTGATGTCCGTAATGTCTGCGTTATCATCAAGATAAGAGAAAAATGCCATGATAGGTTACTTTTGATTTCATGGGCAAAGATGCAGCAGCCCATTATCTCATACTTGACTATTCGTGCCAATGTTTTGACTATTTAAGCCAGAAAGTGATTGTCATGGCATTTCACAGTAGTATACGGTGCAGCCAACCACGCCCTGAGGCGTTTAGACTATGTTTGGAGTTTACTGGTTTATAAAATCAAAACAACAATAAAATAAGAATGATGCAACAGGATAAGGTTATCCATTCTGCTTTCTTTCTTTTGCTATCAGCTATCCTGGCATTGGTGACAGTATCCTGTGGCGGCACAAAAACACTGCCCGAACATCAGGGTGAAAAGGTCAGTAATCAGATAACAAAGAACATGGTTGAAAAGATCAATACAGCAGTAGATCCGGAATTTGTGTACGCTTACGGGCAATCCAGGTTTGTACCACCGGAGGGGAAAACCTTACTTATTATGGGGCAAACGGTGGAGCAGATTACCGAATACCGGAAAGCCTTCCGATCCGAACCCCTCCCCGGCGGATGGTCTGCTTACTGGGGTATTCCCGAATTTAAGGGCGTAGCAAATGCCCATGAAATCGAACCGGGCAATACTCAAAACCACCAGATGCTGGTCAGAAAATTCCCAAACACGGTCGTCCAAAGCGCCCTGTGGATGGTGGGCAAATGGGGAATCGCAGAGAAAGCCGGTAAAGGCGAATACGACGAGGTCATCATCAAATACAGTGCCTGGGCAAAGGCTGCAAAGCGTCCCATCTATTTACGGATTGGCTACGAGTTCGATGGCCCTCACAATGCGCTTGAACCGGAGGAATACGTCAAAGCTTACCGCCACATCGTCGACCTGATGCGGGCAGAGGGGGTGAAAAATGTGGCGTTTGTCTGGCATTCCTATGCCGCTCCGACTTATAAAGGGTATCCTATAGCAGACTGGTATCCGGGAGATGCGTATGTCGATTGGGTGGGCATATCGGTATTTGGGCACGCCTACAACGGAGTTGATTTTGGACCGGATTGCAACCGGGTGCTTGAGTTTGCCAGGAAGCATAAAAAACCTGTTATGATCGCCGAGTCCAGCCCCATCAACGGCATAACGGAAGATAGTACAGCGGCCTGGGATCAATGGTTTGTCCACTTCTTCTCTTTTGCTTACAACAAGAATATCAAAGCGATCAGCTTCATCAATGAAGACTGGACTCAATTGAACATTGAAGGGATATCCACCTGGCAGGACAGCCGGCTGCAGAACAACCCGCAGATTGCGAAGGCCTGGTTTAAAGAGACCAGTAAAGACCGGTATTTGAAACAGTCGGAGGCGCTTTTTGAGCAGTTGGGGTACCAAAAGTGAACGGGCAGTAGTGTATTTTGATAGGAACAACGCATCGTAAGAGCCGGATGGTCTCTCAGACTTTTAAAATCATGCTTTAGAATTACCAGATAAGTGGTACCTTAAATCCATAGTTCCAATCAAAAGGATATAAAATGAGACTCATTTCAACAATGGCGCTGTTAGTGCTGGTGCAGCTGGTTTTCAGTTGCAAGGAAAGCAGCCCAAAAAACAACACCGCTCAAGATATGCCTGATGATACCTGGGAAGTTGATTTCCAAGATGATTTCGAGACTTTCAATCCCGATAACTGGCAAGACCAACGGATTTGGGTGAATAATGAAAACCACTGCTATGTACCCGATGGGGAGCATCGTACCCGTGAAGTCAGCGATGGTACGCTGAAGCTCAGGGTCGTTAACATCGGAGAAAAACGCCCCTGTGACAATTTTGATAAACACGGCAATCAGCATCCTCCTACCGAGTATGTAGCCGGCCGGATATGCTCCAAAAACCGAAAGGAGTTTATCAAAGGCAGGTGGACGGCCCGTTTGAAGTTATCCAGTAACGGGGAAGCCAGTATGTTCCCGGCATGGTGGCTGCTGGGCGCTCAAAACAACGAGCCCCCGGTACAGGAAGAAGACGAAAATGTCTGCTGGCCGCTGACCGGGTCCGGCGAAATCGACATCTTTGAGCACCATGGTGACCATATGAAAGACGAGTTTACCACAGGCGCTATCGTTAGCCTTGGGGAGTGCGACAAAGGCGATTGGGAAAGCATGCGCCGGAACTTCCCGGCTACCCTGAATGAATTTCACGAGTACTCCGTCGAATGGGAAGGCAGCGACCTGGTCTACCGCCTCGATGGCAAAGAGGTCTACCGCAACGAAGGCGAAGGCGACAAATACCCGGAGCCGATGTTTGCCATTCTGAACTACGCCAAAATCACCGACTCCCCTATGACGGGCGAATGGGTGATGGAGGTGGACTGGGTAAAGCACGAGCGGCGAAAAAACCAATGATTTACCTAACTGGTCAACAGAACAAAATGTAGTCAATGAGAAAAGCATTCTTTCTCCTGTTGCTAAGCTGGGGTTTTCTGTCCGTTAGCATGGCTCAGTCCAAAACTGTACCGGAACCGCAAATCTCCTTTGCTAAAGAAGACCGGCCTTTGAGTTATTACGTGGCTCAGGCGGGCTTGTGGTGGGAAAAGCTACAAAAGGATCTTCAAAACGAAGACAGTTGGTACCATTACTACCGGGCCAACCGTAATGCCCAGGGCAAGTCCAACTGGAGCTCTGATTTCGTTAAGGAAGGGCCGCATCTAAGACTTGGGGAGGACATCGTCGAACTCATGGGCGAGCATATACCGGAGTCCTTCACTTACAATTTCGTAAGAGGCTCTACCGCTGCCGTATATCCGGGGGAGGGTGAATATTTAATGAAAGCCTACCAGATGAACCCGGATTTCCCGGGGCTGCTCGCTACAGTCGCCACTTACGCTACGAGCACGCACAACCCGGAGCTGAGAAAAGAAGCCAATCAAAGATGGTTTGAAAAGCGGGAATTTCCAATAGCCCTGATGAACTACGGGTATAATACCCTGCAGTCAGTAGGAGAAAATGGTATATTGCTGACGCAGCACGATAACGACACTTACCCGGTGTGGATGCTTCAGGATGCAAAGGGCATCCGTACTGATGTTCTGGTGATCAATATCGATTTCCTCCTTTTTGACGGGTACCGGGAGCGTATTTTTGAGCAGTTGGATATCCCCGCTTTCATCCTGGAAGAAGTAGACATCAACGAATACGAGACCAACTGGACCAATGTCGTACAGCATTTCCTGGGGTCCTATCAGGGGGATAGGCCAGTACATATCGGGCTATCGGTTTCCGAACAATGGTACCAACCCTTTGCAGACCAGCTCAAAGTCGAAGGACTGACCAGAACCTTTCAACCACAATCTGGAAAAAATAAGGCATTATTCAGGGAGCATTTCATTTTAGATTACCTCCGGGCAGATCTTGAGTTTACAACCTTGCTGTCCCGGATCAGGGATATCAACAAAGGGTATCTGCTTTTCTTTGATGCCGTTTATGAACAGCTTAGTGCTGACGAACAGCGGTTTGTCCGCGAAATCGCCCGTGGTATTATTACTCATATCGAAAACGCTGACCGAAAGTCTTATTTTGAGTCCAGATTTTCGGATTGACCCCATTGTTTCTAACTTATCCAATTATGAAAAGAATTCTTTCCCTTACCTTCCTCCTCTTCGGCTTATTGTCCTGCAGTGAAAGCTCCGCACCCGCCGAACAGCAAGCGAACCCAATCGATAGCCAGCAGGTACAGCATGATATAGACACGGTAAAAAATCTGGTTATGCAGTCTTTTGAAGATATCTGGTCAGATTTGGACACCCAGAAAATCGAAGCCCACCACACCAGAGACTTCATGCTTTTGGAAAATGGTATCGTTTGGAACAATGATTCAGTAGCCAATTATTTGAACAGGGAACGAAAAGAAGTAGAAGAACGGCAGTACGAGCGGCTGAACCGTTTTGACTTCCTGAAAGTCGAACACCATGAGCACGCCATCTGGGTGGCTTATCATAATTACGGTACCTGGGTGAAGGGCCCGGATACTTTAGGCACTGCCCATTGGCTGGAAAGTGCCATTGCCATAAAGGATGAAGGCAGGTGGAAGCTGCAGCAACTGCATTCTACAAGAGTCCGCAAATAGGACCAAATAGCGGCCGGGGAGAACCCGGAGAAGATAGGATAAACCACACGCAGCCTTACTATATCTGCAGCCCTGCCAGCATACAGACTTTAAAAACGATTATTTTGCAAATACACATCATCGAGGAGACCAAAGACTGGCTGGTAGTTAGCAAGCCGGCCGGCATTCAGGTAGAGCGTAATCCCTTTGGGCCATCGGTGGAGTCATTGGTCTATGCGCACCTGGAAGCGGAGCGCCGCAATCCCTATGTGGGCATTGTGCACCGGCTGGACAGGGTAACGACCGGCGTAGTACTGGTCGCCAAGCACAGAAGCGTCCTGCGGAAGCTCAACCGGCAGTTTGTGGAAAAGGACGTGCGCAAGACCTACCTCGCAGCAGTCGATCAACCGCCGCCGTCCGAACAGGGAACCCTGCATCACTGGCTGGAAAAAGACCGGGCAGCAAAGCGGGCTATTGTCCATAAGGAACCTGCCGAAAAGGCCCGGGAATGCCTGCTCAACTACAAAGTCCTGACTACAACTTCGGACAACCAAACCCTTCTGGAATTAGAACCCCTCACGGGCCGCTACCATCAAATCCGGGCACAGCTGGCCTTCGTGGGCTGCCCTATCGCCGGTGATGTCCACTATGGTGCCGCTCAGCCCTATCAGGACCACCACATCATGCTGCACGCCTGGAAACTGGAATTCTTCGACGAGCGGAAGAAGGACCGCCGGTTGGTGGAAGCGCCACTCCCGGAATGGGCAGAAGCCTTAAAGTAGAAAAAGCAGTGGCACAAATTGCACCACTGCATCGATTAAGCAAAATCTTCACAATAGCAATTTTGCTTAGCATCGGACCGGCGCGCTCCTAACTGCCGGTGCCGAAAGATTCACACAAAATGCACGCGCTTTGGAAAAGCGGGCATTTCACTCCTTACATTCTGACTTACGGTATTCTTTGGAAGGTTGGATTATTTTTAATAGAAAAAACGCTCTATTCCCTGCGGGTCCTGCTCTCCACCAAAGCTATACTCCTCCATACCATTAATGCGCAGCTCAGAAGCAGGCACTGGCAGCTGTGCCGGTGTACCCAATTGCAGGCCGCCCAGGGCCGTCACTTCGGTGGAGGCTTCGCGGGGGCGCATCCGTCGGCGGTCGAGCCAAAGACTGGCTGGGGCCGTATTGAACAGCTCAATGGCGCGCTCGTAGAGCAGGGCTTCTTCTACTTCAAAATAGGGGGCCGCAGCGGTAAGGGGCGGTAAGTTGCCCCGGCTGGTACGGGAACCGCCATCGATCACGTTGGCAGCGGCAGCAGTTTGGCTGGTGCGAAGGAGCGCTTCTGCCTGGAGAAGTTCATTATCGGCTTTTAGAAAGGTCGGCATAGGACCGGCAAGGCCATCACCAAATAAGTCAGGCTGGATCAGTTGGCGTTTATGCTGATAGTGCGAAAAGTGCCACTCCCCCCGATCGGCGGGGAATCCCACCACCGGGCTATACACAAAGTCGGAAGTCAGGCGGGCATCCCCGGAGGTCGCCTGTGTCTCTGACAGCGGGGCTTCTCCATTGGCTTCTACTTGCGGGTAGCGGGCGGGTTGATTGGAGTCGAAGGCGGCCACCAGGCGTTGGTCGAGGCGCGCCCAGAAAGGGCCGGCTTCCGTATTGGCAAGGGTATACTGCTGATAGCTTGTCCACTGATTACCATTGGCGATGGGGGCGAAGTCAAAAGTCAGCCCCTGCTCCGCGTGTTGGAGGACGGCCTGCCAATTGGTCGTCTCATTTTCATCTAAGGTGCGGGCGGCTTGCGCCAAAAACCGGGCAGCGTAGCTGTGGGCGAGCTCTGCGAAAGTACTCCCGTCCAGTGGCAGCCCGTTGAAGTAGTTATGGATGAAGTCAATGCCATTCGCCTCAGCCAATTGGATGGCGGCTTCCAGTTCCTCTACTGCCCGGGCATTAACCGTTGTGTAGGGCATAAATTCAATCGTACCGCCCAGCTTGGTATTTTCATCCACTACCGGCGCCTGATCAAACCAAAGCGATAAATAGCCCCAGCTCAGTCCACGCAGCGCATAGGCGGCTGCCCGTACCGACTGATCCTGCGGGCCGTTCTGATCAATGCTCACACCTTGCGACAGGGCATTCAGCACATCATTCGCATCAGCCACCGCCTGCAGGCACCCGTACCAGGGTACTTCCACAATCGCCCGGTAATCCAGGGGCTCGGAATTGAGGTTACGGTAGGAAAGGCGTGGTTCCTGCCCCATGGCAGCCGCACCAAAGTCATCCCAGGGCAGGGCGTAGGCATCCGCGGTAACACCGAGTGCCACAGCAGGCTCAGGGCTGTGCACACTGCCCCACCAGGTGGCATAGCCGCGGCGCAGGGCTTCCTGCAAGTCCGTGCCTTTGCTGATCACCTGCTGCCCATCGGGCGTAAGTTGAGGTGCATTGTCCAGCGACTCACAGGACCAAAGCCCGGCCAACAGCACCGTTAGAACGGAAAAGGTAAATTTACGTAGCATATCAAAACGTTATTTGTGCGCTGAAGCCCAGGTGGCGCCGCAGCGGGTGGTTAAAGAAATCCACGGCAAACAGGGCGGGATTGCCCCCGGGGCTCGCCAGCTGACTGCCCGGTGTTCCAGGCTGCCGCCGCTGTAGGGGATTGCCGGCTGTGGTGGTGGTTAGCGCCGGGTGATAGCCGCTGTAGTCGGTCAGGGTAAACAGATTTCGCCCGATCAGGCTGAAGCGGACTTCCTCAAAAATATTCTTCAGCGCAGGTAGGCGCTCCGGTGTGAAAGTGTAGCTGATGGCAGCCTCACGGAGCATGAAGTAGGACCCGTCTTCCACAAAATAGGCATTGGGGACCAAGTCGTTGGACAAGCCCTCCTCCCCGTAGAAAGTGGCAGGCAGTCCGGGAGAGGCGGCCAGGTCGGCATGACGCTCATTGGCATACATCCACTGTTTGGTATAGTTGTAAATATCCCCGCCCTTGCGCCAGTCGAACAAGGCAAAGAGCTCGAAGCCTGCGTAGGCAAAGGTATGGGCAATGCCAAGCTGAAAGTCGGGGTTGATATCGCCGATGACTTGCTGCACGGGCGCGCCATTCTCATCTGTAATCAGCAGGGGGACTTCTGCAGGCGTCCCGAGGAGGTCCTGCTGCACGATAAAACCCTGCTCATTGGCCGTATAGTCAAAGGGGTTGAAATCGGGATTGTCCGATAAATCATCGGGGGTACGGGCAAAAGCCTGCCCCACCATTATGCCCAGGGGCTGCCCTTCTGCTATACGAAAGAGGTTGGTATTCGCCCAGCCAGGGCCCGTTTCATAGGCAGGAATGGCAAGGGCGGCTACCCGTTGCTCCACCCGCTGCCCGGTGGCTTGTACGTTCCAGCGCACCTTAGCGCCCGGAATGCGGAATAGCTTTTTGAAATCAATGGTGAGGCTGCCTTCGTAAATATCGGCTTCCACCGTCCCGGCATTGCGCCATTGCCCTTCAAAACCGGCACCCCCGGACAGTTGCTGAAAGAGGATTTGATCATCGGTGGTGGACTGAACGTAGGTCCCGGAAAGGGTAAAGGCTTTGAAAATTGTCATATCAACGCCTACTTCCAGTTCCTGCGTACGAGCCGGCTGCAGGGCATCGTTGGCAATGGTTTGCCGGCTCAGGCTTCCGTTGACCAGCTCGTAGGTCTCGTACCGTTGCTGATAGGCGGGGCGCACGCCGGCAGTACCCATTGCCGCCCGGAATTTCAGTTCCTGGAAGATTTTCAGGTTGACGTCCTCGCTCATACGGTAGGCGGCACCGATGCGGTAAAAGGCGGGCCAGTCCACACTTTCGCCAAATAGCGTCGACTGTTCTGCCCGGGCTGCAGCAGTGAACACATAGCGGTCGCGGAAGTCCACATCGGCCTGCGCAAACCCGCTGTAGGTCGTCATCTCCTCCGCCAGGGAAGAAATATTGGTTTCGGATTGCGGATTATCGAGGGAGCGGTTGCCGCCCACCGCCAGGTTTTCGCCCCTTGCCAGGGAAAAGTCCCGGTCGAGGTCCTCGTACAGCAGCCCCGCCCGGAAGGCGGTATTGAAGCCCAGCCATTCTTTGTGCAGCAGGAAGCTGAGTGAGGAGGTGAAGTACTGCTGCAGGCGTTCGGCATATTCCAGCCCGCCGCCGTTGCTACCCTGAACACCCGAGGTCACAAGCGGGCTGAAGCCGACCGGCACGTTCGTACTCAGGTAACCTTTGTCGATAAACAATTGACGCTGTGTGGTGCTGCGGTCAAGGGTGGCAGCGTAGTCGATGTCCAGCCATTTGGCAGCCTCAAAAGTACCTCCAAACATGCCCATCAGCCGGCTGTGGCGCTCCTCAGTCTGTAGTTGTTCCCGCAGGTAAAGCGGATTGGTGATGCGTGCACCGGTATTGTCGATGTCCCAGTCAAAGGAAGTCCCATCTTCTTCGTTTCGGGCATCAAGGTCAAACATGGGGGTCATGAGCAGGGTATTGGCAACAGGGTTGTCGGGTGCAGCGCCCAGTGCTCCCCCCGCATCGTTCTGACTGCTTAAATAGTAGGCGCTGCCCCTCACCTTCAGCCGGTCGCCCGCCTGATGCCCAAGGTTGGCTCGGAAGGCATGCCGGGTGTAGCCTTCGCGCCCCGGGATGACGCCTTCGTCCCGGAAGCGCTGCGCGGAGCCCCGGAAGGAGGTACCGCCTGTCCGCCCGGTCACGGTGAGGGAGTTGGAACGCAGGCTGCGCCGCTCGAACAGATGGCTGCTTTCGTAGTCCTGAAGGTTGGGCAGGGCGTTGGTGAAAGTGTTGGCAGGCAGAGGGCCACCCAGCAGAGGTTGCGGCCCGGCTGGGTTTAGGATTTCCCGGTTGGTAAAACCGAGCGTGGGATAGGCTTCCTGCACGTCACTCACCTGATAATCGGTACGGTAGGTCACCTGGGTTTGCCCATCTGCCAGCTCGTATCCGTTTTTCGTAAAAATCTGTATGACGCCATTGCCACCCTGCGCGCCAAAGGCGGCGGCTCCGGCAGCTCCTCTGAGGACTTCCACCTTGTCGACATCCTCAGGGTTGATATCCAGGAGTTGGGCATCCGCCATGAAAATACCATCAATCAAAACCATCGGCTGTTGGGTGCCGGATAGCTGATTGATGCCCCGAAGCTGTAAATGATAGGCTTGCCCTGCCTGTCCGCCGGGCTGAAGCAGGCGGAGCCCCGGCACCCGTCCGGCCAATGCGGTACTCAACCGGTTCGGTCGGTTTTGCTGAAGCGTGGCGTCGTCCAGTAAGGTCCCGCCAAAGGGTAGCAAAGAGACGGCACGGGGCTGCGCCTGCCCGGTGGAAAAAGACACCGCTCCCGTTGCATTAACAGGGCGGAGCAATACATCAACCCGCTTTCGCCCGATCACCGCTATGGACTGCTGCTCGTAATCGGGGTGCTCGAAAGTAAGGGTAGGCGTAGGGGTGGGATTGAAAAAGTTTTGGTCTACATAGATGATGTAACTCCCGTCCTTTTCCGACTGTGCAGTCTCTGCACTGGTATTGAGGCTCACTTTGACACCCTTAACCGGCTCCCCGGTGAGGGATGAGGTTACGGTGCCCCTAACGGCCAGGCGCTGAGCACCCGCTTCAAAAGCAGGCAAAAGGCATAAGAGTAGCAGCATCCCGACAGGGACGAAGCTCGTTTTTCTCATAATGGTTTGTTTTTCAAGGTTGGGGTGGAGCAGCGTTGCTGTTGGGAGGATATTATCCTGCAACGGGTAATGAACCTACCCGTTGCAGGATGCACCCTTAGTAGCGGGGCAAAACTTTCGGGAAGCTCTTACCGAACTACATTCAGCTCAATCGGGTCACTAAGGGGCGCAGAAAGACAACCCCAGTTCTTGGTGTCTTTATACACCAGCACCAGGTATTTGCCAGCGTGATAGTCGGTAGCTTGTAATTCAAAGCTTGGCTTAGACTGCAGTTCGGTCGTACCCGGCGCCAGTTGCCATTCGGTGCTGCCGAAAGGCTGATGGTAGAGCGTAAACTGATGGTCGGGCTCCGTAAAGGCGTAGTCGATGGTTACGGTCTCTCCCGCCTGAATCGGGTAATCTGCTGTCACCGTTGTTTCCCGCTGATATTTGCAGGGGCGGAATTTGGAAATTGGCAGCTTTGGCTGCAGTGGATTGCTTTCCATAGCTACCGGCAGGGCAGGAGGGCTCATTCGGTCAGAAAGGCCTCCGTTTACACCACCTTTCCGCTGCGTATCGGAGCTCATTTGTCCCTGTATGGGGTCACTTTTCTGGGGCTTGAACTGATCGTGGTAGTCCAGTACGGCTTCGATGCCATAGATCGGGCCACTGCCCGGTATATAAGCGGCCTTGCGGACACCGTTGGTGGTTTCCACGGCTACCTCGAAGTAGTTGTGACGGGCGGGCAGGTTGTTCAGGATTTCACTCACCTGTGCCCCGGCTTTCTGACCGGTAACCACAAGGCTGAGCTTTTCCGGTGTGGGGCCGGCCCAAACGGTGTATTTACAGCCGTCTTCCTGACAGCAGCGCGGGCTGAGCCAGCTTAGGTAAAGCGGCCGGTCAGGCTGCGTGGGGCTGTACACCAGCTGCAGGTCCTGAATAGGTGTGCAGTTAGGGTCAGTAGCAGTTACGCTTATGGTATTGGCTTGCTCTTCCAGCAGGGCTTCATCGATGTATAAGTCATCATCGGTACGCTCAATGCCTTTGGTGCCTATGGTGCCCCGCATCGGAGTGTTTTCGGTTTGACTGTAGGCCTGGGGCTGAGGTTCGTAAGCATTTGAAGGATTCTGAAGGCGGTTTTCTAAATCCGGGATGACACTACTCCGGTTGGCTGTTGCCGCTGCTTGTTCTTCGGCACGAATCCAGAAAGTCTCCGCTGCTACCGGCCGGGGCAGGTCAGGCAGTGGCATGTAGACTGTTACCCGAAGGGTATGGATACCGCGCTGCAGGTCCCGCTGATCAAGGTCGAGCTCAAAGGGCATGTCCAAACCAGGATAAAGACTGACCTTACCCATGTTAATATCCCGGTAGCCAGGGTGCACGTAGGCTACTTCGGCGTAGGGGTTAAGGGCAGAACAGTCAGAATTAGTGGGTAGCTGCAGGCTCCCCCGAATGGTTTTGCCTATGAGGGTAGCTGTACCGGAGACGCCGCAAACCTCCGGAGCATTGACCGGCGCTACAGGTTGAGTACGGTAAGGAGTTGGGCTTGTTTGGCCATAAGCGCTAACCGCAGGCTGCTGAGCTACTGATGTCCCAACCTGAATTGTTGTACCCAGCTCCTTTACCACCGGCATATCGCAATGCTCACCCCATGCGAGGACACGAAGCTGATAATTATTGTCCGGGATTAAGCACAGTGGTTCTGTCCGTGGTGCTACGCCAAGGGCGGCTTGTGGGCGCCCGTCGGCCCGGGTGGGGAACCATTTGCCATTGCCAGCTTTTACTTCGACCAAAAAGTCCCAGGTTGTACCCTGGCAATTAGAACAGGAGATAATGACGGCCGGGCGGTTGAGGCGGTCGCAGTAGCCTGCCGGGTCCACACGAAGGTTGAGCTGTGGTTCTTTACAGGGCTGCTGTACCGCCCTGCTGTTCGTTGGTGTGGCAGGCTGCGGTATGGGCTGGGCAGATCGCGCCTGCCAGTCTGGATTATTGGGCGCCGTCCGCTGCGTTTGAGGCTGCTG
>PR_CR_10_Liq_2_inCRDRAFT_1000024_pt1 | contig 48307 bp, 55 predicted proteins | sample PRCRCaboRojoPR_FD_10245 | JGI IMG/M metagenome (IMG submission 10245) | reverse complement strand
CGGAGACAACAAGCCCAACCGGGAAGCCATCCTGGAGGAAACCATCGTTGCTGCGGAAGACCTGAATGGCGGCGCACTGTCGAGGATCGTCTACCTGGGGGACGCCGAATGGGATGTTGCCACCACGCGGAACCTACAGATTGATTTCGTTGGCGTCCGCCGCCTGGGCGATTTGGAAACGCTCCACGCTATCGGGGCAGAGACTGTTATTCAGGACTACACCTGTTATGCTACTTTTGAGGCCGCGCTGCAAGCTGCCCGCCCGCCGAAAAAATAAGTCAGACTGGAAACTATTTTGCTCAAGTTCCTGTTTCTCAGTTATCTGTAAAGCGAGGGGGCGAAAAGAGTGAAAAAAATAAAATTTCTCCTTTGTTTTTTTCGCCAAACTGCCCTATATTTGCAACGCCTTAAGAAAAAGGCACCGCAACATAGCCAATTTAGGAACCCGTAGCTCAGTTGGCTAGAGCACTTGACTTTTAATCAAGGGGTCCTGGGTTCGAGCCCCAGCGGGTTCACGATGTTCAAACGCTGAAAAAGCCCCGTCTCTGCTGAGTTCGGGGCTTTTTTGTACGGTTCAGCCCCGTACGCGTACGCTTTACAACTTGCATTTTTTTGAGCTATTTTGAAGTATCTGGAATATTTGTTCGCAGTAGATTCTAAACCTCATTCCTTCCTCAAAATTTAGAATGACCGTGGCTAAAAAAAAGAAGGTAAGTGTGTCTCTTTATCTGAACACCAGGGTAAAGCCTAAAGAAGGAACAGATGATAAGTACCCAGTATATGCCAGGGTAATATTTGATCAAAAAGTAGCTACAATCAACCCTTTTCAAGAAACCGTCTACCTTTCAGAAAAGGAGTTTTCCTTGTTAGATTTAGAGAATGGCGGGTTAAAAAAGGGGGTTGAAATAAACGAACGTCAATACGAAGACTACCTGGAGGATATTTGTTTAAAGCTTTTTTGGTATAGAGAAATGCTTTTTAAAGTCGTCGAAGAGCATTCTGAAGTTTACCCAGGGTTCTCTCTTTATAATCTGAGTAAAATAGTTGCACCTTACCTTTTAGAAATAGAGCAAGTTCTTGCACACTCACTGTGTAGTGAAATAATAGCTTACATTGAATGGCGCTTAGGGAAAGATTTTAAAAATACTCATCTTTGGCCACCAGATCCCCCTTACTTTTTGAATAGCCCGGTTGAGTTATGGCTTCGAATATCTAGTTTAATACCTGATAGCGGGTTTGACACAATCGCAACCGACCGATTAAAAAGATTCATGACAGTTTATCTTGCCTTCCGGAGACTTGTAAAAAGTATTCCAAAGAATGTAGAAAGCCCTAAAGTATTTGACTGGATATTTAGTGACGAAGCCGGTTGGTTTGCAGATTCAGTAGCTAAACCCTTTCAAGCTTCTAGTCCAATAGAGGCTTTTTACCCTCCTAATTTAGTTGAACTGGAGGATATGTATAGCATTATTGAAGGAGAACTACTAAAGGTTACTCGAATGCCATACTTGTTTTAAAAAAAATATCTATAGAAAAAGAGCCATGTGTTTATGTGACACATGGCTCTTTTTTTTGCTAAAACCTAGCAATTTGAAAACATAAACTAATTTTCTCCATAAATAAAGTTTTCAAACATGTTTATTATTTGTCTGAAACAAATTTAAAATTATTAAAAGTTTGTTTAGTACAAATAAGTAGCTTAAATTTGTTTCATCGGTAACAAAATATACAAAGATGAAACACGAGAATTTCCTCAAAGACACCATCGACACGCATGAAGCTTGCAAGCTGTTAGGCGTTAGCCGGACTACCCTTTACCGGGCGCGTAAAGCAGGCATTTTGAAGGCAGTTAAGATGGGCAGGTTTTTCCGCTACGAGAAAACTGAAATTGACCGGTTCATCAAAGCAATGACAATCAACGATCACTCGGAGAAGGTTGCGGCATAGTAGCTGGGGAAAATCAGGTAGGTGCAAAAAAAAAAGCACGCGACCCCATTGGATGGACATCAGCGCACTTTGAAAATTAGGTATGTCGCGAATGTACGAAAATTCGCGTACAAAAACAACAAAAACAATCCATCCTTTGGTTCGCGTGTGAAAATTTTTAACAAAAAAAATGTTCAAAATGACACAGCGAACAACTTCCAATCCCTCTCTCATCCAGCAATATGATGAGCACATCAGTCGAAACATGGGCAAAGTAAAAGAAATCGGAGAGCGACTTTCCGCCTTAGGGGAAACGCTTGAAGATTACAAGCGGAAAAATATACTGGCCTGTGAGCTGCTCGTAATTATCCAGCAGACCATCGAACTACAGCGAAAGCAGAGCGAATTGTTCACTCCTCAACAGAAAGGAATTTAGAAAACCCCGGGCGATTGTGGGGACTTTTTCCCGGGTGCCTACGCAGCAAGCGAGGTGACGGCGGCAAAGCCGCTGTCGCCTCCTTACTCACTCCCGGTCATTTCTTGCTGACAGGCTAGAAAAGTCCCCTGTGGGCCCGCCAATCCATTCACAATGAAAGTCCACAAGAAACAAGACCTCTTTGGGGATATCCAACTGAGCGTCGTCCATGCGGCACTTCCCGAACCCATTATCGCCGGCCATGCCGATCCAGACCAGGCCGCTGCAAAACTGATCGAGCAAATTGTTATCAGGTCAAAAGACCTAGCTCACAAGTACCTCGGTGTAGTCAAAAACTCAAAAGGAACCTATCTCAATTTAGAAGACCAGCAAGCATTTGACCAGGCGAAAGACGCACTCCAAGGACTTCGCCGGAACACGCCGCTCCCCCGCCTGCAGTCGGCACTTTCCTCTTTCCTCCCTCTTGCAAAGAAGCTCATGTCATCCTCCAGGAGCCGTTTTCGCCGCAGCCAGGAGGCTAAAATTGATTTTCTAACCCAGGTTTCGGATTTTTCGCCGGAAGCCTTGAAAATAGCTGGATATGTGTCTCTCTAATACAAGTATAGAACCCTGTTTAAATACATTAGAAACGTTCGGCAGCTGGACCAGTGAGCCCGAGATTGGAGTAATTGGTGTTTTAGAGGCAAAACGCTATAAGGCGCCAGAGCAGCTTGGCGAAGATGTTTACAAAGCTGCCAGGAATGGAATGCGGGCCCTCAGGATGATTACCGGCAAACATGAAGCGATGCTTTGGCGGGATCAAATCTCAGATTGGCTGGCAGTTCACGCCGATGAGTTGACCGCAAAGCAGGTTGAGGAACTTTTTAACTTGAGATGCTCCCTTGCTTCGTGTTGTCAGACTGCGCTTTTCCGGAATCACATCAAGAACGATGCGAAAGAGTTTCTTGCCGCGTACACTTGCAAGCACAAATGCTGCCCTGTCTGTAACGCTAACAGGTCAAAAAAGACAAGGCTGAAGTACATCAAATTCTTTGAAAAGAATCCAGACATTCTGCGCAATTACGACTTTATGCACCTTACCCTGACAGTCCCCCACTATGCGGAAGGCGGGAGGTTTGAAGGGTTTTATTCGAAAGAACTCATGCAGTGCTACAATCAGATGCGAAAACGGAAATTCTGGAAGGAAAGAGTTTATGCCGGGATGTTATCGGTGGAAGTGACAAAAAACGAGAGCGGTCTGCACGTTCATATTCATAGCCTTTTGCTGGTTCGGAAAAAGCGTCAAAACCGGAATGAGCTATACCGGGAGGTTCTGTTGGCATGGAATGAGATCACGGGAAGTCAAGTCGCTGGGCTTGAAATGAGTGATGAAGTCCGTCGCTCGATCAAGGAAGTTAACAAAGGCAGGATAACCGATCAGGATATTGATCAAATGGACCCCTCCGGCTCGACTTTCATTGGTCTTGAGAATTTATACATCATCACCAAAAGCGGTAAAAAGCGGTACGTCAAGCCGAAAGACGAAGGTCTGTTTATTGCCGGTATCATGGAATGTGTCAAGTACCATTTTCAGCCCATCGCTTTGAAGAAAGATGGAACGTTGGATGTGGAGCTTTTAACTGAAATCCTCCCAGCAATTAAGCGTCAGCCCTTGCACAAAAAGTTCGGAGCATTCCATTCTGGTACGAAAAACGCTCATCCTGACGCTAAAATGCTGAATGTGAATAATGCGAAGGAGGAGGACGAAGAAGACTTGAAGGAAATACTTGAGGAAACCGGTGGCGAAATCAAAAACCCTGTTACCGGTGAGCCCGCATCCCGCGAGGAATACGAATACTTCAGCACGAGTTTGGCAAACATGTTCGTCGATCGAAAAAACAACAATCGAATTGACGTAGTGCGACCGGACAAGGTCAGGTACCTACACAGGTCCGTTGCGCCCAATGCTTTGGCAGCCCTGAAGTACATCGCCAAAAAGGGCGCAATGGATGCATGGCGGCACAAACGGATGAGGCGTGTAATGGGAAAAATCGGGTACGAGGAGGTCAATTTACAATCACTTTATAACTAGAAACTATGCTTAAAACATCAATTATCGGGCATTTAGGCCAAGACGCAATCGTACGACACTGGAACGGGAAAAAGGCTATTAGCTTTTCGATAGCCTACAACGAAAGTTACCGGGACAAAGACGGCACCCGACATGACAAAACAACATGGGTGAATTGCACACTTTGGCGAGAAGGCGACACCAAACTGGCATCTTATCTGAAAAAAGGTCAGCTAGTCTTTGCAGAGGGTACGCCGGTCGTAAAAACCTACGTGAGCAAGGAAACCGGAGAAATCAAACCGGATTTCCAGTTGAACGTCCGCCAGCTGCAGTTGCTCGGAAAAAACTCGAATAATGATCAGGAATCTGAGGAATCAGCTCAAGAGCCGGAGCTTTCCCCATCCGAGCAGGCAGCATTTCCCGACTAATCCATTTTCAAAAACGAACCCAGCTCCGGGCAGCGGAGCTGGGCAAAACCTTACCTTATGAAAGAGATAAGATCACTGCCGAAAGATAACAAATTCTTTAGCAGTTATGCAAAGATGGTCGTTTTGGTGGTCATTGCAGGCTATATCGCTCAGATCATTAGCGCATTGACCGAAGTGACCGGGATATACACTTTGGCGTATTCCTCTGCCTCTCAAATTGCCCCACACTATGCAATTTGGTTTGCAGGCCTGTTGGCGCTATTAGGAACAGGGCTTATTGAGTTCGGGCTTCGCCGTCTTGTTCCGCACTGTGTCGATGCTGTATTGTTTGGGCGCTTCAAGGGAATGTACCTGGCTATGACGGTTGCCATCTTTCCTACGACAATTCTCCTTCTGGCTTTATCAGGAATACTGAGTTTCAAGAACTCTAAAGTCATCGTTGAGCAAGTCGCTCCGGAAGCCGAGCAACAAACGACCGCCGTCATTGATAGTGTTCACCTGGTACAAAAAGCGGAAGCTGCACGTAGCTGGTCTGCTGACAGCACAACTATCGTTGCCAGCTATGCAACTCAGATCGAAGCCCGGGAAGCGGAGTACACGGGGAAGATCAAAGCTGCGAAGCGGGAATTAAGCAATGTCTATAACCGGGAGCGCCGTACCGGGCAATCGTACGCAACGGCAAAAGACCAGGTTCGGCAAAAGCTGGCTGATCTGGAGGCAGAACAGGCAGCAGCAACGGCAGACCTCCGGGCAGCGCAAGCGCAGGAATTGTCGAAAGCCCGGCTCCAGTATAAGGAGGCTGAAACGATGCTGAACCGCAGGCACACCATAGCAGCGGATAGCATTCTTGCGCTCAATCAGTCTGCCAGGGACGAGCGGAGCGAAACGGTTTCAACGTACGGTGGAGGCCTGGGGTATTTCACGATAGCCTGCCTCATTGTTTTCGTATTCTCTGTGATCATTGAGCGGATTCACCGGAAAGGAAGCGGAATTGAGGAAACGGTTGAGGTCAGCCAGTACGACATCAACCCACCGGCATGGCTGGAAGGCATTACAGCAGTCAGAGAGCGGATTCAATATTTCGTACGAAGCCGCATCCAGGCATTTGCCGACAAAACGCCTCCAGCTCCTCTTCCAGGCAAACCCAACGAACTGTATGATCCAACCCAGGTACCGCAAGTGACGATCAACCTACAGATTGATCCGAATAGCATGGGCAACAACGGGAACACGATCTACATCGAGCCTAAGCGCCGTCAAATCGGTTTCAATCGGAGTACGGAGCAGACACAGAATCGTACAAAAACGCCAAACACGAACGAGCCACACACGGAGCAATCGAATGAGAATACGTCACACACGAACACGGAAAACGAGGCTTCCACACACGGCAACCCGCGTGTGCGTTCGCGTGCAGTAAAGCAGGCACGAGGAAACCACGAGGATATGAGCCTGTCAGACATCCTGCAACGGCTGAAAGACTACAAGAAACGGCTCGGGAAGCACGAGCAAAAAAAGCGCGGTTTGGAAAAGGCAGGCAAGCCTGTACCAAATCGTACGCTTAGCGCAATTGAGAACAATCGAAACTGGGTGGATTATTACACCAAATTAGCGAACCAGGCACAGCCACAAAAACCAAGTGACAATGGACACAACGGAAATAGTTAAGTTGCGTGAAGTAATGGAGCGAAACGTCAAGGCGATGGATCGCTATGCAGAAGTCTTTGACCAGCTCTTTCAGAAGATGCAGCAACAGGCAAGCCCCTGGTGTAGCCCGGAAGAAGCAGCAGACCTGCTTGGCATTCAAAAAACCAAGTCGGGGAACCATCGCCGGAGGCTTTCCAGGGCAGTGGAGCGCGGCCTTATAAAGAAAGTGCGAAGTGGAAAGGAGCCACGATACTGGAGGCAGGAAATGAGAGAGCTTGCAACGAAGTTAGCCCAGGACGAAATAGTCATTTAGAAACACCGGTGGCTGTATCAATTGTGCAGCCACCATCAACATCATCAAAATGCAAACCTACCGTATAACGGCTGAGGCGATTTTGCGCCGGAAGCCGATAGCCCCACCTATGCTTTTTCTTGCCGAATCTGTACGGAATCATCGCGTACAAGTCACTCGTCAGATCATCGGAAGAAACGAATCTGATCAGAAATCGCAACAGGTAAGCTACATCTTTTCAGACCATGTATCGACCTCAAAACCATTCAGCACCCTGGAAGAACTCGCAAAAGTGTACTGGAAACAGAACTATCAAGGTCCTGGAATAAAGTCAATCGACCTTATCGGCTTTGATCTGGAGGAAACGCAGGGAGAAGTCCTAAGCCGTGCTTTTATGCTGGCGCAGTCTTCCGGGCCAGTAGCGGTTGGCAGCTACCTGGAAGGCTGGATTGAAGCTGCGTACCAGTACGGACAACTCAGCACCCGCCAGTATTTGTCTGAGGACTTCCATGAAGCCAAGGCTTTTGTAGTTCTAGCGCTTCGTAATTTGAAATCAACCTCAACCATTAAAAACAGATAAGATGACATTCATGACCTTTTTCGCAGCTCTAGGTATAGCTGCAGGAGCCCTTTTCCTGATAAAGATAGTCGAGGAAGCTATTGACTACTTATCAGCTGACCCATACTGGTACGAAGAAGAACCGCAGAAGCCAATGCCGCTCGATCACCTATACCGCCGTTTGCGCACTCGTGCAAAGCAATCATTTAACAACCGTCAAAACCGCAGAAACAATGGATAAGCATATCATGAAAGTCCAAGGCAATCGCATATACCTGACCTATATGAATGCCGAAGAAGACACGGTACAAACAGAGACTTTTCTTCGTGTACCGAATTATATCACAGAGTTCTGGATGAATTATACAAGTATGAAAGGGAATAGCACAGCCCGGTTCACCGGGATTGAAATGTCATACCAAGAAACAAGGGAACATATCCGGAAAAACTGGCTCCCAAAACTTCCACTAGGTGAGCAGATCACTATCAGGCAGTTCTTTTCAATCTAGAAACCAATTAACTCCACACTGGAGGAATCATCAAAATCAAACCAAAAATGAGAAATTACTATAACCGAATCTTGGGAGAGCTTCAGTCAGAGCTACCTGATCCAGGCAAAGACCTGGAGAAAGTCATGAAGCTAAAAGCCAGGAGCAAAGGTCGCTGGAACTATCTTGTAGGAGGCGAAAAAGTTGATACGAAAGAGAAGGCAGTTGAGATTGCAGTAGAACACCTTTCAACTTGGATACACGAGCTGGAGCAGCTGCGTGACAAGTACGACAAAATGTTGGATGATATTCAAAACGTGAAAATGGAAGAGCATGGTAACAGTTAGAGCAAAGTTGGGGTACTACAAAAAAAAGGATGGGACCAGTCCGATTGTGATCTATGTGTACAGCTACACCGAGCGCAAAAAGCACTACATCAATACAGGGCTATCCGTACAAAAAGATCAATGGAGTGAACGGTTGGGGCAGGTCAAAAAAAGTCATCCGCTATCGAAAAAGATGAACCGGATCATTAACCGGCACATCATTCAGACTCAGGCAAAAATGATGGACGGGTGTAGTGTATCAGATTTGCGGGAGGGTAGGGTAGATAAAACAGACCTGGTAGCCTATCTGGAAAAATACATGAGCAACAACGAAGTGCTAAAACCCGGAACGCTCAAAAAGTACCAAACAACACTTCGCCGGCTCAAAGACTTTCTTTCCTCCAGGAGCCGGGAAAGGCTTCCTTTTTCAGAAATCACACCTACATGGTCTCATGAGTTTCTTGACTTCTTATCTGGAGAGGGAGTAGGTCCGCACGGAAAACGCAACATGTTCAACGTCATCAAGAAAGTCATGGGCGTAGCTTACAAGGATGGAACACATCAAAACCAGGAATACGAGCGGATCCGGATCGACCGGCCAAAGTCTCCGAAGAAGATATACCTTACTGAAGAGGAAATGGAAGCGATCTATAAACTAGACCTTTCATCTAATCCATCCCTGGAACGGTACCGGGATTGCTTTTATGTTCAGTTTCAATTATTCATGCGTCACTGTGATGTTGCTCGAATCGAGCGAAGTATGATGATCGAAGTCAAGGGCAAAAGGTATATCCGTTTTGAATCGCAGAAAACAGATGTAACCGCCGTGGTACCACTTTCTGATCGAGCGTACCGACTGCTGGAGAAGCACAACTGGAATGTTCAAACCTGCAATCAAATCCTTAACAAGGAGATTAAGCGTATCGCGGCTATGGCTGGCATAAATGATATTGTCCGGGAAGGGAAGAAGTCTGGCGCGAAAAGCAGTTTTGTATGTACGCACACTGCTCGTCGAAGTGCAGCGACCATTGCCCATTTGAACGGGATGCGTTTGAAAACGATTGCTGACTTGGGAGGCTGGAAAAAGCTCTCAACTTTGGAGGTATATCTCCGAGCAAGTGTGATGACAACAGCAGAGAATGTTTCAGATCACTCGTTTTTCAAGCGTTAACCGTTTTCGAGCCGGTGTTCACAGAAGTTTACATGTAAACAAGGCTGTGAACAGGTAAACAGATTTGTTAACTTGCTGTAAACCAGCGTAAACAGTAAACATGGACTTTGATGCAGATTTCCTATCAGAATACTACAAAGCGGTCGATATTCTTACAAGGGAGCGCTTTGAGCGACAAAAAAAGCGGCAAAAAGTAGATTCAACCAGCAATAGGGCAGGGGAGCGGCTGGTCTCGTACAAAGTCGTATGTCATTACTGCCAGGAGGATTTCTCTGCGAAGTCCAATGCGGCGAAAACATGTTCTGATCGTTGTAAGAAGCGCTTGAGTCTGGAAAGAAAAGAGGCAAAGAGGTGGTTTGAAGAAAATCAAGATCGAATACAGGTGTTCAACGAAACCGTGAATAAGCTGTGACCATTTCTGCATAAAAGTCCTTAAAGGAAATCACCAAACATCTGTGAATCAACCGTGAATATTAGCCTTCTGCCCTGGTAGAGGGCTAATTTTGTAATTGAACATTATTTGATACCGATGGGAAAAAAGCAAAGCCTGGGAACCAGGTTACCGGTGGAGACAAAAGCAGAGTTCGTAGAGAAATCCGCAAAGATGGGTATGAACCCTTCTGAGGGGCTTCGATACGTGATTGATCTTTTCCTGACTGGAGAGGAAATTGCTTCTGCTGTAAACCAGGACTTCCCAGACACGTACGAAGAACCGTACGAACCGGACGAAACAATATCAACGATGGAAACAGAGACACCCGAAGAAAAACCAGCCATCACCGAAGAAGAGTTGCTGGAAACAGGCTACGACGAGCTTGATGCGCTGTTCGAGGACAATCCGTTGCGCTCAGCTCAGGCAGAATGCGAAATCCGCAATGCCTATGCAGAAGCAGCCAATTCAGGAGAAAGCCCTTTGGAGGTTGTATTTCTTGAACTATTGAGCGAACGGTTACGGAAGTTGTCCAGGGCCCGGGAAGGTTACAGTTGTCCACGCACCGATATTGAGTTGCCAGGTCGGATAGTGGAACACGTTGAAAAACTGTATACGGATGCCTTCAATGAGAGCAACACAGGTGAAGCCGACGAAGTCCTGGAGATCATGTCCAATCTTGCTGAAAGTAAGGCAGCCCAGCTATACAATGCGACCAGAAAGATTGAGATCAGTTTTTCACGCAATGACTGGCGGCTGATTGACCGAATGGTATCCAGGGAGAACCGCACACGGTCTAAAGAAGCAAAACTCAAAGGTCTACGCGAACTGATATATGAATTTCTGGCTACCAAGGTCAAGGAGAGAAGCAGTACAAGTTTCTTTGCCTCATCTGATCCGGAAATGATTGAGTTCTCAGAGGCACTTCAAAGCATTTCAATCACGGGAGAAAATCGGAGCTATGAATAATGAAGTAATCGTATCCACTTTCATGCTGGGTGCCATCTTTGGTATCCTGGTAGTCGCTGGAATCCATTGGTGGAATGGCGAGTTCGACGAGAAAGAAGAACAAAAGGATCCTGAAATATCGGACTTGAGCCAGCGCACGGAAGATTGGCTCGACTGGGCGAAAAACGTTGACCGAATCGACTTAGCATCATGAAGAATCAGCTATACATCTTAATTGCGATAGGGCTTGCGCTGTATGGGCTATCCAGCATCGTACAAGGCCGAAAGCGGCAGGAGGAAATCATTGCTCGCCTCAAGTACGAAAAAGCGAGGCGAGAGGAGGAGGAGCTCCAAGACACTCCGTTCGTTCCAGGAGCTTGGTATGTCTACATTTTCTGGCACCATGCGGGTGACCTGGCGAAAGCCAAGCAGATCGAGAGCGCACTGGAGCAATATACTGGACAGGAAGACCGGATATTCAAAATTCCTTTCGCACAACTTTTGCAAGGGCAAGTGCAGAACAGCCAAGGGCGCTACCTGCCTACGAGCGAGATTGACCGGCTTTTCCCGGGTGTCCGCCAGGCAAGCGAATACCCTGTGACTTACCTCTCGAAACTGAGCCTGGACGGGCGGCAGATGAACGTTGCGAGCATCGAGGGAACAATTGAGGCAGATGGCTTTATGCAGTTGTTCGAGCAAATTGATCAATTAGTCGCAGAAGGCTACTAATTGGTTCATTTGTTTAGATTTTGATGATTTGACAAGGTCGGCGGGAAACCGCCGGCTATTTTTTCAATTAAGCGAAATACCATGGGATTTTGCGTAGGCGGGAAGTGGTGTCGGCGGCAAGACTGCCGTAAACGGTGCGATGGATGGTTTGGCACAATGGGCGAAATCCGGGATGCGTGCCGGTCAGCTTGTCATAATAGCACGTCTTTCACGAAGGAAGAATTCCTATGTTCAGGAGATTACATAGATCAAGAATATGTAATAGGCCGGTACAAGTATGATCCATGCAAAGATGATGATATTACGCTGCCTGGCTTTCTAGACCCGCTGAATGAACGTGAACGTCAGGAAGAGCAGCGACAAGATATGCTTCCGGTATATGCAGGTCTTGGGTTGCTGTTTTTCGCTGCACTAATTGTTATCACAATCGGAAGGTAATGGAGCAGTTTATGTCAGGTAGTGGAGGTGGAATGCCTTCAGGCGGAGGGATGGACCCAATCACGGCGATTGCGAATATGATATCTACCACCATTGATGCTTTCACCTGGAAAGGAAAAAAGAGGTGGGACATCATCCCTGACTATGCAGATCCAGCTGATTATCAGCCTGGGCCGGATTACACGCCAGCGATCATAATAGGCGGAATGGTATTCGTATTTGCAATTATGGCGCTTGCGCTGAGAAAATAACTTTACTATGGACAGATTTAATGTGGATTTTTCGGGCGCATTGGACATGCAAAACCAAGATTACACCAGCCCCGCTGGTAACCAGCAAAGGGGGAAATTCCTTGGGTGGCTAAGCAATAATTACCTGGGGCTTTCCCAGGCGGCAGTGAATGTTTCGTGTCTATTCAACCCTGATACTTGCAGGCAGAATGTGAACATTCAGCCTCAGCAGCAAGAAGAGCAAGCAGGAATGGGAGCAATAGTCTGGATAGTGGTGGCAGTAGTTGCTATCGTAATCCTCATCATTGCCTTGAAATAACAGGTATGCTGGCGGCATATCTGCATTGGTTCATCATTTGAGAGGCTCAAAACGAGCCTCTTTTTCAACTATTTCAGACATGGAGAATGAAGATCAAACAACATCGGAGTATAAAACATACTTTATCATCGTGTTCGCTATTCTAGCTGTAATCACTTTGTTCATCTTGTTTAATCAATAGAAAAATGGCAACAGCAGCAACAACAGCCGCTATGGCGGCTAATGGAGGCAGTGCAGCTGGAGCTGCAGCCGGAGGTGCAGTGGCAGCTACTGCAATACTTGAAATATTGCGAAGCCGCTGGTTCAGCTGGTTCATGCTAATGCTTGTCGTTCTCATGTTCCTTCGATTCCTAGAAAAAAGGTATTGCGGAAATTAGTTCGACGTGTAATCAATGAAGGAAGGAAGCATAATCCAGGTCAGGGCGAAAAGGGTACCTTTTCTGAAGCACTATGCAGTAGTCGTAGGCAGTGAAAACGATGCGCAGTACGTTCTGCACAATACGCCTTTCCAGGGAGCTACTGTAGACCTCCTGGAAGACTTCCAGTCCTCAAGGGGGCAGCCTGTTTCTGTTCACGAGACAGAACTGACAGAGCTTGATACAGCAGGCTTAATTTCGCGTTTCAGGGCGTGTGATCGCCCCTACCGGCTTTTCTCTTTCAACTGCGAGCATTTCATTGACTGCATGAGAGAAAAGCCACAGACAAGCCCTCAACTGCAGTTGTCCTTATTTTTGATTCTTTTGATTTCGATGCTTTTGTTTTTGTCTATGATTTTGAGATAATCGCCTTTTTGACTTCCTGGGTTTATCATTAGCCTGTCGTTTCCGGCAGGCTTTTTTTGTCTTCCCGGCTTACAATTACCGTACAAAAAGCATAATTCATTACCAATTAATTCTATAAGGCTTAATTAATTATTGATTATCAGATGGATATATGTAGTTTTCTATTTCCAGCGGGTTCACAACGAAAGCCTTCAGCATATTGCCCGGTTACCGGCTGAATTGATTAGGCGGAATGGGGTTGGTGTGGATGGGGGGGGACCACGGAACACGCGGAATACGCGGAAAACATGGGAGCCACAGAAAAAGGTTTTTGGGGTTTGGTCTGGTGCGATTAAGCGGCGCATCCGTGTATTCGGTGAATTCCGTGGTATCTAATCTGGTGCGATTGAGGGAACCACGGAAAACACAGAACACGCGGAATTTATTATGTCTCTATTCCGATATGTTGTGATTAAGCGATTTTTCAGTGTGTTCGGTGTATTCAGTGGTAGCCGGTTTCAATTCCAATCTGGTGCAATTAAGCGGCGCATCCGTGTATTCCGTGGTATCTAATCTGGTGTGGATGAGCGGCGCTTCTAAATACGAGGGCGTCTGTTCTTTCCGCAATGAGTGCCATTTTCACAGGGTTTAGAGTCCTACCCATTAAAGATAAGACTCTTGGAGTTCATTTGCAGGAATGCTGTAGTTTTTAGCAGCAGAAAGCGTTTGGTAAGGAGCCTGATGGTAAAGAAATCCGTTATCTCCGAAAGAGCAGCCTATCCCCAATGTCTACCCGTCAAAAAATAACCTCCGTGGCCCCGTACCCATACCGGTGGTGGTACTCATTGCGGAAAGAACGGACTTCCGGCATCTGAATAAGCCGGCTCGCAATCGAATCCCGCAGCTTGCCCTTGCCAATACCGTGGATGATGAATACCCGCTCCACCCCCAATCGAATGGCCTTGCGCATATACTGGTCGAAGTGGAATAGCTGTATGCGCAGGATTTCAGCATTGCTGAGCTTTTTGAAGTCGCTGCGGAGCTCTTCGATGTGGAGGTCGATTTCCGGGATGAACTCCGCCATTTCCAATACCTCATGTGGCATACGGGTGCGGATGTCCTGCCACTCGGGTTTCGGGCGTGAATTTTTGCGGGTGTAATCCCTGAGGTCTTCGGCTTCTGTCTGCTTTGGCTGCTGATCAGCATCCGGGCTGAAGACCAGGAACAGGTGGACTTTCCGGTTGAGCAGGGGAGCTGTTTTGGTCTTTTTGAAAAACTGCTTGGGGCGTATACGCAGGGTTTTCTCCATCTTCGGCCCGGTGCCTGAAGTGGTCAGGCGCCAGCAGGAAATGACTGCGGTGGGCGCATCGTTGAGTTGGTCGAAGTGGAGCTGCCCGACCGGCACAAAAGAGGTGCGGCTGATTTTGTGATTTTCTCTATGTGCCACACGCCCGTCAAGCTGTAGCTCAAAGGTAAAAAGGTAATCGTTTCGGGTGTCGTTGAGCAGGTAGATATTGTACTGCCGCACCTGGCCGTCTGCTTCCGGCAGCGGGTCAAAAGCCAGTTGGATGCCTTTACTCTTGATGATCAGGTACTGGCTTTCAATCGGCGGGCGCTCCGGAGGCGTTTCCACCTTGTCCTGCTTGCCCGGCACGAATTTGGCTTTTACGGGCGGTTTGCTGGAAGGTGCAGGGTCGGGCCGGGAAAGGTCCTCGAGGAAGACCGGGATTTCGTCCCCGTCATCTAGGCGTACCCTTGCCATGCCCTCCTCATGGAGGAGTTCTGTGACAACCCCGTTTTCACGCAAGTGGACCAAACGCACCCGCGTACCCACTGATACGAGCATGGCTTTTTTGATTTTGATTACCTTTGAACGCTCACAAAGTACGACGCTCACCGGTCATGGCAAAAAAACAACATTTTAATTTAAGGTGGAAGATCGCGCAATGGGCGGAAATCCGTTGGTGGAAGCGCTATTTGTCTGAAAAAACGCCGGAAGATTACCTGGCGAAGAAAGCCGCTTACTGGCAGCGGGTAATGAAAGAGCTGGGCATTGCCGTGCCGCCGGGCAGTACGGTGCTCGACGCTGGTTGTGGGCCGGCGGGCATTTTTATGGTGCTCGATGGGGCAGCCGTCACCGCTGTAGACCCTCTTTTGGAACGTTATCAGGCACTGCCGCATTTTCAGCCTGCCCGGTATACCGGTGTCGCCTTTCGGCAGATGGCGCTGGAGGGACTTGAGGAAAAAGCCCTGTACGACTACGTCTTCTGCCTCAACGTCATCAACCACGTTGCCGATATGCAATTGGCCCTGCTACGGTTACGCCAAGCCCTCAAACCCAATGGCACCTGCTGGCTTTCCGTCGATGCACACCGCTATCCGATATTGCAACCGGTTTTTGCTGCAATTCCCGGAGATGTATTGCACCCGCATCAGTATACCCTAACTCAGTACGAAGCACAGGTGGAAAGTGTGGGCTTCAGCATCATGCGCAAACAACTGCTGAAGCCCGGCGGCTTATTCGATTACTGGATCTTTGAGCTGAAAAAAGCTTAGACTGTGTTGGGATTTCACCCTTTGGGCTGCATTTGCCAAATTTTATCCTGCACTTCGTTGCTCTTCAGTCGCTTAGCTCAGGCTAGGCTCCCTCATCGCGCCCCCGACGATGAATGTCGGGATCAAAGACTTGTTCAGAATAAAATTTGACTTCATTCGCTCCAAAAGCGAATTCCCAACACAGTCTTAACAATCAGGGCACTTCTTGCACCGCTTCCCTTTCTTGTACTTTTTACAGCACTTTTTCTTCTTCTTGGCTTCCACAATGGGGAGTGGAAATGGCATACGTACTGCAGTTGGATCGGCATCAGTCCGGTTGGTCGATCTTCTGGTCATGGCTTTTGCTTGTTGATAGAATGAATCGTTAGTTTTATTTAGACAAATTTAAAATAAGCTGGTTCTAAATTGGGATGACGAATGTCACCTTTTTTGTCATGGGAGTGCCATAAAAAAGATTAGCAAGTCAGGGTCTCAGTCTGGAAACTATTAAGCCTTATAAAACAAGAGCTTAGTGTGGTTTTTTGGGGAATTGACGTTTTAAGTCAAGCCATGGTGAATGTCAATGGCTCTTGGTATGGAAGCCCCGATTCCTAATTTTGGTCATCCGAATTTTAATTGGCAATAGCTTTCTTGAGTGGCTTTAAATTTTAGTCATTGAGGGTCTGTTGCCTGATTGTTCTAACCGAAAGAGAAAAGACCATGTTTATGAAACGACTGTTTACCCTTGCAGTCCTGGTATTGCTATGCCTGTCGGCATGGGCGCAAACCGGGCAAATTTTCGGTGTAGTCACCGATGATCTTACCAATGAGCCGCTGATCGGCGCCAATATTCTGATTGAAGGGTCCTCTATTGGGACGTCCACGGACGAGGATGGCCGCTATCTCGTCAACGTCAAACCGGGCACTTACACGATTGTGGTATCCTACGTGAGTTATCAGCCTTCCAAAGCCACTGTGCGTGTAGAAGAAGGCGGTCAGGTAGAGCAGGATTTTACCATGTCTGCCGGTGGAATTATCGGTAGCGAAGTGGTGGTTTCCGGTTCCAAGCGTCCGGAAAAGCTGGTGGAAAGCCCGGCGACTATCGAAACGATTTTCGCCCGCCAAATTCAGGAATATGCAGGTAATCCTGCGGAACTGATTGCCCGGCAGAAAGGGGTGGATTACTTCCGGGCGGGTATTGCCACACCGGCCTTCAACATCCGGGGCTTCAACTCCAATTTCAATGCCAAGAACCTGCAGGTGACGGACGGGCGTTACTCCACGCTTATCGCTACCGGCCTGCCTTTTGGCCCGCTGAATACCACCATCAAAGAAGATATTGAGCGGGTGGAGGTTGTGCTCGGGCCCAATGCGACCATGTATGGCCCCAATGCTCACAATGGATTGCTCAATATTGTGACCAAAGATCCCCGCACCTCTGAGGGCACGACCATCACGCTTAACGGTGGTGTCAGTGGCGATGGCGACCCGCTTTACTCAGTGCGCCTGCGGCACGCTAACAAAGTGAATGACAAATTCGCCTACAAAATCCTTGGAGAGTACTCAGCCGCTACAGAATTTGAATGGGCGGACTCTATTTTCATCGACCGGCTCGACGCCAAGGGCAACTTGCGCGGCACACCGGAGTATGAAGGCCCCGATGGCATTGCCGAAGGGTATGAAGAGCTGGAGCTTGACCGGGGCATTGATTTTACCAAACTGGAAGGCGCATTGTACTACACGCCCACCAACGATCTGGAATTCATTTTTAACACCGGCTACAGCAATAGCAATTACCTTTCTCCAACCAACGTGGGCCGGAATCAGATCATCGACTGGCAGGTTTACTTTGCGCAAGCCCGGGTGAATTACAAGAATTTCTTCGCTCAGTTTTACTACACCGGCAGTAGCACCGATGACACGTATTCTATTGACGACCGCACCAAGCGTTATTACAATGGCATTGACCTGGCGGGCCTGAGCGATGAAGAAGCCCGGGGCGATTATTCTTACGAAACAGGTGCGTTATTTCAGGATGCCTCCAGCCGTTCCAATGCGGAGATTCAGTACAACGAAAATTTTGGCGGGCTGGAGCTGATTGCCGGTGCGCAGTGGCAGCAGGACCGCGCCAACTCCAACGGCACCTACCTCATTGAGAATGAGTTCAATCCGTTTTGGGATGGCGATAATATCGTCGTCAATCAGTACGGCGCCTATGCGCACCTTACCTACAACTTCGGTGGCGGGTTTAAAGCGATTGGTGCCGCCCGCTATGATTACCACGATGTGTACGAGGCCAACTTTGTACCGAAATTCGGCCTGCTGAAGATTGGAGATTATGGCAGCTGGCGCCTGACTTACGGGCAGGGCATTGCCGCCCCTACTATTCTCAATATGTTCGGTGACCTGTTCAGCGGTTTGATCCTGGGCAATGCGGATGGCTTCACCCTGGCTGACGGTACAATGGTGCCTAAGCAAACCGTGGAACGCCTGCAGACGATCGAACTGGGCTACCGTGGCCAGGTGATCCCCAATAAGCTGTTTATTGATGCGAATGCTTATTACAATATTTCCGAAGACTTCCTGAGTCCGGTCACTGTAGTTGGAGTGACAACGGCCCGTGGTGATCAGCCTATTGAGGATGTGCAGTCCGGCTTTGGTGCCTATGGTGGCTTGGTAGCGACTTATATCAACTTTGGCCTGGTCAACACCTATGGTGCAGACCTTTCAGCTACCTACTACTTCACGCCGGAATTCAGCATGACCGCCAACTACTCCTACTTTGACTGGAGCGTGGATGAGGACAACGCGGAGAATGACTTCAATGGCGATGGCGTGGTGAACTTCCTGGATATTCTGGTGAATGCACCGACGAACAAAGGCGGCATCGGGCTGGATTATTCCGATGAAAAATTCTCTGCCGGCCTTTATGCCCGCTGGGTGGAAGCGTTTGACTATTTCTCCAGCTTCCAGATTGCCTCCAGGTCTTATCCCGACCTTACCTATCGTGGCCGTCCGATCATTGAAGATGCCCGCAGTGCCGATACTTACAACTACGGCCCACTTGGTGGATTTGTAACCTTTGACTTAAACCTCGGTTACCGCTTTAATGACCGTTATCAGGTGAATTTATCAGCGGTTAACCTTTTCAATCAGGAGCTGCGCGAATTCACGGCAGCCGCCCCAACCCGCGGTATTTACACGCTTGAGTTCCGGATCAACCTCTAATCAGGCAGTCCGGAAACACCATGAGGGCATGTTCGTAAAAAAGGCCTTGACTTTACGGGCATGCCCTTTCTTTTTTGCCTCCAATGGAAAAAACGGGCGGCAAATACTACATTAGCTTTTTATTCGAAATCAAAAACAATTCAGCGCATGCGCAATGCTTACATCTGCTCTGTGGGAGCCTATGCACCGGAGCAGGTCATACCGAATAGTTATTTTAATGAAACTTTGGGAGAAGACGTGGATACCTGGCTTCGGGAGAATGTCGCCATTTACGAGCGCCGTTGGTGCACGGATGAAGAAAGTACGGCTGACCTCAGTGAAAAAGCCGCTCTTCAGGCGCTGGAGCGTGCCGGGCTGCAACCGGAAGACCTCGACCTGATCATCATTTCCACAGATACGCCGGAGTTTATTTCCCCTTCGACTTCCTCTGTGGTGCAGGACCGCCTGGGGGCGAAAAATGCCGGGACCTTCGACATCAATACGGCCTGTGCGGGCTTTGTAACGGCCATGGACATAGGCTCTAAGTACATCCGTTCCGATGAGCAGTACAATCATGTGCTCGTGATCGGGGCGTACGCGATGAGCAAATACCTGAATAAAGCCGACAAAAAGACGGTCACGCTCTTTGCGGATGGGGCAGGGGCTGTGGTGCTGAAAGCCGGTGATGACACCTCGAAGGGCGTGCTGGCCACCGAGCTTATTACCGAAGGCCAGTACAACGAATGGATGGGCATCTACGGTGGTGCGGCGAAGCAACCGGTGACACATGAGCTGATCGATCAGCACGGGCACCAACTGCAATTTGTCCGCAAATTTCCGAAGGAGCTCAATCCGGAAATCTGGTCTAAAATGGCCAACGGGCTGAGCCACCGTATTGGGGTCAGCAATGAGGAGATCGACCATTTCTTTATCACCCAGATCAACATCCACAGCATCTGGGAGACATTGGACCGCCTGGGGCAGCCCCGGGAGAAAGCCCATACCGTGATGCATTATTATGGCTATACCGGCTCGGCCTGTATTCCGATGGCATTCAATCAGGCTTACGAAGAAGGCAAGCTTAAAGCCGGGCAGCTGGCCTACTTCATTGGCTCGGGCGGCGGGCTGGCTTTTGCCAGTGCTGCGGTGCGCTTTGGGGAGGAGCTGGAATAGGGGTTCACGCAGAGAGCGCGGAGAGTGGCCTAACTCAATGCCTGCTGCAAATGCAACCGATGGCAGGGCTGTGACTCCAGAATTTGCCCCTTTGCGGTCTTTGCGTGAAAACCCAGCAAAGAATTATTTATACCGGTATAATTTAGCGTTTATACGCAATACGAAGTGGTTTGCGACATCGGCCACTGACGAAGCATAGCTTGTCAGGACAGGTACAAGCCACTTCTCAGCGTAAATGCTGACATTGAGTAGGTTTGCTGTGGCAAACCACTTAATCGTCAGTATAGCATAGTACGAAACCCTAACCACCATGCAACCACAAACGATACCACAACAAGACTGGACCGCCCGGTGGGCGCTCTACAGCCCGGAAAAAGTAGCCGTCAGGGAAGCCGAAACCGGACGCACCCTGACCTACGGGCAGCTCGACCGGCTCAGTGATGCCCTCTGTACCCATTTACAGCAGCAATATGGCGTGCAAACGGGCGACCGCATTGCACTGCTGGCAGAAAATAACCTGGAATACATTGCCTTGTTTGCCGCGATGCAGCGTATGGGCTTTGTGCTCGTCCCGCTCAATTACCGTTTGGCCTCAGCTGAGCTCGATTACCTGCTTAAAGACAGTGCACCTAAGCTGGTGATCTGTGAAGATAAGTTTGAGGCAACCCTCAAGGCCGGTGAGGTGCTGGCAAAAGTGCCCCACTACCTGCCCTGGGCCACTTTACAGGCCTTCTGTGAGGCTCAGAAAGACGAAACGCAGCCTCCTTTCCCCTTGCAACCGGTAGGGGAGGACCACCCGGCCTTCATCCTTTACACTTCGGGCACTACCGGTTTTCCTAAAGGCGCTATTTACAGCCACAAGATGCTCTTTTGGAACAGCATCAATACGGCTATGAGCCTCATCGTCAATACGGAAAGCCGTACCGTTAACGTCATGCCGCCCTTCCACACAGGCGGGTGGAACGTGCTGACCACGCCCTTCCTGCATCATGGCGCTTACACGGTACTCATGCGCAAATTTGACCCGGAGCAGGCGCTGAAGCTCTTACAGGAGGAACGGGCAACGCTTTTCATGGGCGTCCCTACCATTCTGAAAATGATGGCGGATGCACCGGGCTTTGAAGTCGCGCGATTCCCTGACCTTTACTACCTGATCGTCGGCGGAGAGCCCATGCCGATCCCGCTTATTGAAAAATGGGATGAAAAAGGCGTGCCGGTGCGTCAGGGGTACGGTATGACGGAAGTCGGCCCTAATTTATTCTCCCTTCATCAGGATGATGCCATCCGGAAGAAAGGTTCAATTGGGCGGCCTAACTTTTACGTACAAACCCGAGTAGTGGATGCCGAAGGGCAGGATGTTGCGCCTGGCACTGCTGGTGAGCTTTGGCTCAAAGGGCCTATGGTTACCCCGGGCTACTGGCAAAATGAAGCTGCTACACAAAAATCAATTACCGATGGCTGGTTCCACACCGGGGATATGGTAAGGGCGGACGAAGGGCACTACTTCTTTGTGGTGGACCGCATCAAGAATATGTACATTTCCGGGGGCGAGAACGTCTATCCGGCAGAAGTGGAGCGCGTCCTGCAGGCGCACCCTGCAGTGGCCGAAGCGGCGGTGATCGGTGTGCCGGATGAGAAATGGGGGGAGTCCGGTCGGGCTTTTGTTGTCCTGCATGCTTCAGGCTATACCGAGGATGAGGAAACCCTGCGTGCCCACTGCAAAGCGCACCTGGCCAAATTCAAAGTGCCTCGGGATATCGTCTTTCTGGATGAACTGCCCAAAAACGATACCGGTAAAATCAACCGGGCCGCGCTGAAGGGATAACAGGGGGCGCAGGACCTGGCATTTGAGAGGCAAGATCGTGGTCTTTACCGCAGCGCAGTTGCGAAAACTCCCTTTTCAGATGAGAAAAAATCCCTACCTTAACCGCTCTCAAACAGAGCGCCTATGAAAAATATCTATGTCGCTGCGACCGGGCAGCATATTGGAAAGACCACGTCCACACTGGGCATCGTAGCTAATCTGCAAAAAATGGGCTACAACACCGGCTATTGCAAGCCGGTTGGCCAGCAGCACCTTACGGTCAATGGGAAGACCGCCGATAAAGATGCGGTCCTCTTTTCCCAGGTGATCGGCTTTGAACTGATGCCGGAGTACCATAGCCCGGTCATTCTCGGGCGGGGCGCTACCAAAGCTTATCTGGCTAATCCGGAAGATTTCAATTACCCGCAAGCCATCCACGCAGCGGCTAGCAAGCTGGAGCCTGATTTTGATATTATGGTTTATGAAGGGACCGGCCACCCGGGCGTGGGCGGCGTGGTGGACCTCTCCAATGCTGATGTGGCCAAGATGCTCGATGCGGCAGTGGTCATGGTGGTGGAAGGGGGCATTGGGCGTACCATTGACCGTCTGATTATGAGCATGGCGCTGTTCCGGGAGCAAAACCTCCCGCTGCTCGGCGTGATTGTCAACAAGGTCATCCCGGAAAAGCACGATGAGGTCACGCAATTCGTCGGCAAGAAGCTAGAGCGGATGGGTATCCCCTTGCTCGGGGTCGTCCCTTTTGATAAGACCTTGTTGTTTCCCATCATGGAAACGGTTAACGAAGTCGTTGGCGGCCGGGTGGTCTTCAACGGGCACCGCCTCAATAACCGGGTGGAGGACATCATGGCAGGCTCATTGGTTGACCTCAATGAATTCAGTGCTTTTCGGAATATTCTTCTGGTGGTGAGCCACAAGCGCCTGAACGAGGCCATCGAAAAGGTCAAGCATATTGCCAAAGTGAAAAACCTGAAGCGTACCCCATTGTCCGGTGTAATCGTGACCGGCGATGGCAAGCAGGCCAACTGGTATAAGCCTGAAGAAATGGAGCACCCCTACTTCATTAAAAATGAGATTCCGGTCATCACGACACAGCTTGATACTTATGGTTCAGTGGTCAAGGTGAGCCGCATCGAGGTAAAGATCAATACCCGTACGCCCTGGAAAATCAAACGGGCCATTACTTTGATCCGCGAGCATGTGAATTTTGACCTGATGATCGAGGAACTGCAGAAATTGAGTTGATCTTGCCTACCTTTGCGGCATGAAGCAAGTAGTAATTCGGAAAAAGAAAGCGGCAGCCCTGCGCCGCCGCCACCCCTGGGTTTTTAGCGGAGCCATCAAAAGCACACCGGAAGGCGTTCAGGATGGCGACCTGGTGCAGGTAGTTGGAGAAGATGGGGAAGTTTTTGGTGCCGGGCACTTCCAGCACGGCAGCATTATGGTGCGTATGATCGGCTTTGGGGATACTGCGCCCGATCAGGACTTCTGGAATCAACGCCTGCAAAATGCGTATGCTTACCGGTCCACGCTGGGGCTTACGCAGCGGGATGACCTCAATGCCTACCGGCTTATTCATGCCGAGGGTGATGGGCTGCCCGGGCTGATTATTGACTACTATGCTGGTACCGCAGTGGTGCAATGCCACTCTATTGGTATGCACCGGGCGATGGAGCAGATTGTTAATGCCCTGCGCCACGCGATGGGGACTCAGCTCAGCGCTGTTTACGATAAAAGCGCCGAAACCCTGCCCCGCAACTACAGCGAAAACGTAAAGAATGCCTATATCTGGGGCGAAGGCGCCCCCACTGAGGTGCTGGAATATGGACATACTTTTCAGGTCGACTGGGAAACCGGGCAAAAAACCGGTTTCTTTCTGGATCAGCGGGAAAACCGGCAACTGCTGGCACGGTATGCACCAGGTAAGAAAGTGCTCAACACCTTTTGCTATACCGGAGGCTTTTCCATCTACGCGCTACAGGCTGGTGCGCGGCAGGTGGAATCGGTAGATGTTTCTCAAACCGCTATGGCGCTGACCGACCGGAATGTGGAACTGGGGAACTTCGAGTCGGGGCTTCACCAAAGCCACACTCAGGATGTCATGGCATTCCTGAAAGAAGCGCCCGCAGACTACGATATCGTGATTGTAGACCCGCCGGCTTTCGCCAAAAACATCAAAAAACGCCACAATGCTGTGCAGGGGTACAAACGCCTGAATGCGCTAGCTCTTCAAAAAGTAAAGCCGGGGGGACTACTCTTTACTTTCTCCTGCTCTCAGGTGGTAGACCGGGCCTTGTTCAATAATACCATCGTGGCAGCTGCTCACGAAGCCGGCCGTAATGCCCGTATTATGCATCAGCTTTCGCAGCCGGCCGACCACCCGGTGGGGATTTTCCATCCGGAAGGGGAGTACCTTAAAGGATTGGTGCTTTATGTGGACTGATTCAGCCCCAGCCGGTGGTCGAAGCTTTCGATGATACGGTCGCGCAGGTACTGTGCCACTTTCGCCTGAATGCCGGAGCGGAAGAGTGAAATCTGGGTAGCAGATAGCTTCGGCAGGCCCGTTTTCACCATCACACAATCCTCAGGCACCAGGCTTTGTGGCAATGCCGCCAGGCCCAGCCCTGCTCGTATGGCCAGTAATTTGCTGCTGTAGCTCTCGCTCACATAAGCCAGGTCAATTGAGAACTGCTCCGCGTTCAGTTGGTGCAGTACCTGTCGCCGGTAGACACAAGGCTCGGGGGAGACAATCACGGGGACGTGCTTAGCAAACTGCCAGGCATTGCACTCTTCCTCGCTTCTGCCCACCCATACGAGCGGGTCGTACCAGGTCTTCACGATGCGGTCGGGGTAAGCCACATTGAGCTGCTCATGCTTGAGGATAACCAGCTCGTACTCGTTGGCTTTGAAGTTTTTGTAGAGGTTTTCCGTCAGGTCGCATTCCACAGAGAGCTGAATGCGCGGGTACTGTTCCCGAAACCGTGCCAATATAGGAAGCAGGTAGTGGATGGCCAGATCCTCCGGAATACCCAGGCGCACCCGCCCTTCAATTTCCTCACTGTAAAGCTCCTCTCTAAGCTGTTGTTCCACGCGCAGCATCTCCATCCCATGCCGGTAGACCACCTCGCCAGCTTCCGTCATTTGGAGCTGCCTGCCCTGTTTTCTGACCAGTTGCTGCCCCGCCAAATGTTCTAGTTTTTTGATTTGCTGACTGATTGCAGACTGTGTGCGCCCCAGTTCATTGGCCGCCAGGCTATACCCCTGCTGATCGATAACGGTAATAAAAGTTCGAATTAGCGGTAGGTCGAGATATAATATTTTGGGATCTGTCATTCTGCTTGGTGTTTACTTAAGGGGGCAATTATCCAACTTAAAGGTATTAGTTTTTCTTATGATTTAAATCAAAATTTTTAATTTTATTTATAGTTTAACTCCTTTTACCTTGTAGCCCGAAATCAATCCATATCAAAATGATTTTAATCGGACTGCTTACTTTATCATTACTTGGGCTCCTTAGCCCGCTGCCCAAAGCGGAGCGACTGAGCACCTCCCTTACCGGGGCAGGGTTTTTGCTTAGTCTGTTTGGACTGTACGCACCGGCCTTGCTAACAGATGGGCTGGGGCTGGTCTTTTCTCCCACACATACCTTGTTATCAGCAGTTGTCTGCTTCATAAGTCTGGCGATTCAGGCTTACGGGTTGCGGCATTTCGGTGGCCATCGTAGTCAGCGGGAAGTCTTTCGTTACCTGATGGCGCTCACCCTGTCGCTGGTCTTTTTCAGTACCGCTGACCACCTGTTGATTATGGCAATTGGGCTGATGGTGAGCAATGGGTTATTAGCCCGCCTCATCGGTTTCCAGCTGGAATGGAAAGCGGCGGCGGCTTCGGCCCGTTATGCCCTTTTGCACCTTGGAGGGGGAGCATTGCTTTTGCTGGCAGCTGTCGGTTTGGTCTACCACACACAGGGGCACTGGTCGCTGGAGCGCCTTTTCCTTTCTGTAGAAGCTACGCCCTGGCTTCCGGTCATCGGTGGGCTCGTTTTAGTGTCTGCCCTTGCTCAGTCCGCTGTCTGGCCTTTCCACCGCTGGTTAATCGCTTCTGCTAATGCACCTACGCCGGTATCTGCTTTTATGCACGCCGGGTTGGTGAATGGAGGAGCGGTCGTCCTGTATAAATTGTACCCGGTATGGAGCACTCTGGGCTGGAGTGCCACACTTCTGGTGGTACTGGGCGGGCTAACCGCAATTGCGGGCACCCTCTGGATGCTGGTACAAAGCGATGTGAAGCGCACCCTCACCTGTTCCACGATGGGTCAGATGGGCTTCATGATCATGCAGTGTGGCATGGGGCTCTTTCCGGCCGCTATCGCGCACATGATCTGGCACGGATTTTTCAAAGCCTCTTTATTTCTCAGTGCGGGCTCAACGGTAAAAGCCGCCCGCAATAAAAGCCTCAGTTTGTATGGCCCCAAAGCCCTACCCGTTTTCATCTTCGGACTGGTAATGGGTGGCTTGGGGGCCTTTATCTTTTGGATGTTTACAGGGGCTACCGGAGGACTGGGCAGCACTTATGTACTCCTGCTGCTGTTCTGCGGCATCACCTGTGCCCATGCCGTTATGACGATTGCGGAGTCTTCGCCCACTGCCGGGCGGTTGTTACTGGCGGCGGTCCTCGGGCTTTTGGGTTCAATGGTATACGGGCTGTCTGTCTGGGCGGTCGAATCGCAGCTGGCGCACTTTACTGCCCCTGGCCTCAATGGGCTGCACATCGGTATTGGTCTCTTCTTCGTACTTGGCTGGTTGCTGATGATCTTCCGGGACTACCTGCCTGATCCGGTCGGTGATGGCTGGATTACCCGGATTTATGCCTGGGCGCTGCGTTCCAGTCAACCGCTGCGCCAAACGTTAAATATACGCCGCAGTGCTTACCGTCTTTAAACCTCACGTTCCAAAAAAGTAAGACATGACAATGACCAAGACTTTCACACAACAGCATACCGATAAGGGTTTCCAAACGCTACAGCAGCACCTGGATCAACTCGGCACCCTTATTGCTCCCACCTGGTCCCTTGCGCATGCCGTGGCCTGTAATCCCCTGCAGGGGTTGGAGCGCCTGTCTTTTGCGAAAGCGGTACGCCGCGGGCAGGAGCTTTTCGATGCCAATACCTTGCCGGCTCTCTGGCAAATTCGCAATGCGGTAAAAGATGGGGAAGTACAGGAAAAGGCGATGGCGCAGGCGGTCAGCCGGGCGCTGGAAACCCTGCCGGCTACCTTGCCTTTTGGCAAAAGCGCTGTCAACCTGGAGGCCTTGCTTACCGCTATGGTACAGGAGCTGGATGAGCGCACTATGCAGCAACCTGTTGATGCGTTATTGTCGGAAACCCTCAACGAAATGGGGCAGCAGCGCCCCTGGCAGCCCACGCTGGAGCCGGTCAACCAAGAGGTGATCACCTGGCTGGGCGCTTTCCTGGATGAAGGTCAGGCCGCCTGGCCGATGCCTTTCCGCGAGCGGGGCTTTTACCGGTCGGTGAAGATGCTGTTGCTGCACCAGGTGGGGCAGACGAACTTCATTAAGCGGTTGCCGGAAGCCACCGGGCCTGCACTGCTGATGTTGCTGCGTCATTTGGGCATTGAAGCAGCGGAGCAGGGAGACTTCCTGCGCGACCACCTGATGGCACTGCCGGGCTGGGCTTCTTACATCCGCTGGCGGAGTGAACAAACAGATTATGCGCCTCAGCAGCGGTATCCTATTGATTTGGAAGATTATCTGGCGGTACGCTTACTGGTTGCCGCTGTACAAGTGCCGGACGGGTCAATGGATGCCCCCGCACCTGCCAAAGAATGGGCGATGCTCCACCACTGGGCGGCAGCACAAATAGACCCTGCCCTGGGTACAACAGCGGTAGAATGGGCACCCCTGCTCAAAGCGCTGCGGGAAGCCTACTACCTGATGCGCCTGTCCCTATTGGAATCCTGGGAGCAGTCCTTCCGCCGCCGGATGACGGCCGACCTGCAGTCGCAACTTAAAGCCCCGGCGGTTGAGGGCCGCCCGGAGGCGCAGCTGGCTTTCTGTATTGATGTGCGCTCCGAGCCGTTCCGCCGGCAATTGGAAAGCTGCGGTGACTACGAAACATTCGGTTTTGCAGGCTTCTTCGGCTTGCCGATTGCTTACCAGACCGTGCTGGGCAAGCGCGTGAAGTCGCTGCCGGTGCTGCTGCAGCCCGCGCACGAGCTGAAGGAAGTGGCTGGCAGCTGCTGTAGCCACGATCTGGAAAAGCATCAAAGCGGATTGAAGCTACTCAAAGAACTCAAGCAAGCCTATAAATCACTGAAATACAATATCGCCACGCCCTTTGCGGCGGTGGAAGCCTTGGGCTTGCCTGCCGGGCTGATCACGATTGGGCGTAGCCTGATCCCCGGCCCCTTGTCCCGGTTGCGCCGTATGGGCCGCCGCTGGTTCCGCCCGGAGGTGGACCTGTTGCCCGATGTAGCGCAGGTTGGCAATTGGGGTATCCCAATGGAGCAGCAGGTCGCCTACGCTGGCAATGCGCTGCGCATGATGGGGCTGACCCGGAACTTTGCGCCCCTCGTTGTCCTCTGCGGGCACGGTAGCCAAACCGAGAACAACCCCTACGCCGCCGCACTCGATTGTGGTGCCTGTGGGGGCAGCCACGGTGGGCCCAATGCAGCAGCTATGGCGAGCATGCTCAATCAGAAAGCAGTGCGGGAAGCGCTGGCAGAGGAAGGGATTGCGATACCGGAAGACACCCTCTTTGTGGGGGCTCAGCACAATACAACGACTGATGCCGTCCAACTCATCAATCTGCCGGAACTGGATACAGAAAAGCAGGCGCAGGTTGCCGGTTTACAAGCGGGCCTGGCTAAAGCTCAGCAGCGCAACCTGGAAGTCCGCTCAACCCAGTTTGGCTTAACCAATAGCAAGGATATGCTGCGCCGCAGTGCCGATTGGTCGGAAGTACGCCCGGAGTGGGGCCTTGCTGGTAATGCGGGCTTCGTCGTGGCACCCCGTCACATGACCGCCGACCTCGATCTCAAGGGGCGTTGCTTCCTGCACTCCTATGACTGGTCGCAGGACCCTGAAAGCAAGAGCCTTGAGGTCATCCTCACCGCTCCCCTTGTTGTGGCGCAATGGATCAACAGTCAGTACTTCTTCTCTACGGTGGATAACACGGCCTTCGGCAGCGGCAGCAAAGTCACGCACAACGTCGTCGGTAAAATCGGTATCATGCAGGGCAATGGATCCGATTTGATGCACGGCCTGCCCTGGCAGTCGGTGATGAAAAACGATGAGGAGCTGTACCATAAGCCCCTACGCCTTACCGCCTTTGTAGTGGCCCCCAAAGCTGCCGTACAGCAACTGGTGGAGAGGCATGAGGTACTACAGAAGCTGTTCTACAATGAATGGGTATTCCTGAAGGTACTTGATCCGGAGACGGGCGTAACCTGGGGGTTGGAAGCGGATGGTAGTTGGGTAAGCTAAGATTGGTTTAGTCGGTTCCGAAGGCTTTATGTAAAGCTTACCATCGAACCCCTGACTGGCAGTAGTAGCTGGTCAGGGGTTTTTTCATCCTTTGTGCTCGGTTTTGCCTGTCAAATACGATGTGGCAGGGAAGCGAAAAAAATATTCATATCTTTCAAAAAGTATTGAAAGTTATGAATAAAGTGGTTATCTTTGATGTAACCAAAACCACCAAACATGAAAAGGACCCTAATGACCGTCGATGCGTTAATACAGTTTCTGCTAATGGTTAGTTGTTTGATTTATCCATTTACCCTCTTTGCCGCCTTTTTTCTGGGTATCTGGCAATTAAGCAGTAGCCTGCTGAAAGGTCTGATTATGCAGAGCTGGATTCATATTCAATATTTTCTTGCCGCTGCAGTGTATTGTGTGCTCCTCATTGCTGCCGCAAAATTCGGGGACCAGCTTTGGTTGTCGGAGTGGTCAGGCGAAATGTATCTTTGGATAGTCCTTGCCGTACCTCCTCTGATCGGCGCAGTATGGTACTTTCTGCGGAGCATACAGGATCTGGTAAGTCTTAATGAGGCGCCATCGGAATTGGTTTAAGCCTCCCGGAATAACCTGCGCGTAGCAGTGAGCCCCAGGACCGGGCCTAAGACAAGTATCCAAAGGCTGTTCGATATGCCCCAGTATTGGTTCAGAAAAGTCAGGCCCTGAATGCTGAATATGGTCACCGCAAAACCAATGCTGTTGACAATAGTCAGGGCGGAACCGCGGGATTCGGGCGGTGCATTTTGCGCTACCAGCGTAGAAAACTGTGGGGAATCACCAACTACCGCAAAGCCCCAAAGGAAAAGCAGGGCCGTGAAAGCCTATCCCGGCAGCTGAAAGAGCAGGGGAGAGGCCAGGCATAGGAGCCCGGAGATCAGCAGCATGGCGTAAGCCACCTTGGCGCTGCCAGTGCGCAGTGACCAATACCCACCCAGGATACAGCCAAGTGCGCCTACACCAATGGCCCCGAAGGCAAAAAGAGCTGTTGAGGCAGGGGAGAGTTCCGGAAACCTGGCAAGCAAGATAACCGGGACAAACGTCCAAAAGGCATACAGTTCCCACATGTGCCCGAAGTAGCCCAGGGCGGCCGCCCGGAAATCCGGGATACGAAAGATGGCAACGATGGCAGCCGGCTTGAAGGCGGTGCCGGATTGCCGGTAGGGGCCATCGGGAATCAGCCACTGAATCATCAGCCCACCCATTACCGCCAGGAAAGAAGTGCCCTGCATGACGCGCTGCCAGGGCACTTCCGCAGCGGAAAAGCGCAACAAATGCGGGAAAGCGGTACCTAAAACCAATGCGCCAACCAAATATCCCAGTGCTTTCCCCAAATCCGCAGCGTACCAGTCAGCGGCTATTTTCATCCCAACCGGATAAATCCCCGCCAGGAATAAGCCCGTAAGAAAACGGAGCGCCAGAATACTGGCATAACCTTCTGTCACCGCCCCAATGCCCAGGTTGAACAAAGCGCCCAGCATCGCAGAGAACAGGAAGACTTGTGAGGGAGAGAAACGATCTGCCAACATCAGGATAGCGTAAAGCAGTGTGCCAGCGATAAAGCCAAGTTGCACCGCAGAGGTCAGCCCGCCGAGCGCGCCCCCGGGCAGCCCGTATGCCGTCTGCAGATCCGGGAGGACTGCGTTGCCTGCAAACCACAGGGAAGTGCCGGTGAACTGGGCGAAGATGATAACGGGCAGGGTGTATTGGGGCGGGGTCAGCTGATTTGTCATAGGGCAAAGCATTACCAGGATTCGTTATGAAGTTTGGTTTCAAAAAACCTTTGGGAACAATTATTTGAGCTCGTCTGGAAATACAAACGGATCGAAGCCCCACGCGTAGGGCAAAAGCAGGTAAACCATCAGGCTGAGCAGAAGGATAGAGATTAAATTCAGCCATACGCCTGTTTTGACCATATCCGGTATTTTGAGGTACCCCGAGCCAAAAACAATGGCATTGGGCGGGGTAGCAACCGGCAGCATAAACGCGCAGGAAGCCGCCAGGGTCGCGCCCACCATCAGTACATAGGGGTGCACGCCGATGACCATGGCCAGAGGGGCCAGTATGGGAAGGAGCATGGCAGTGGTGGCCAGGTTGGAGGTGATTTCGGTCAGGAAGTTGACTGCAGCCACCAGGATAAGCAGCAGTAGAAAAAGCGGTAGCCCTTCAAGCAAAGACAATTGCCCCCCGATCCATCCTGCGAGCCCTGTGGTTTTGAACCCTTCCGCCAGTGCAAGCCCTCCGCCGAATAGCAGCAACACGCCCCAGGGCAGCCTGACGGCTTCGGCCCATTCCACCAAAGGGCGCTTGTGCGCCTTGCCTGCCGGTAAAATAAAGAGGGTGGTAGCCGCCATGATCGCAATTATCGTATCGTCCAGAGCAGGTAAGAATTGATTCAGAAGGAAAGAGCGGGTAATCCAGGCTACTGCGGTAAGCACGAAAACCCCCAGGACCAGTTTTTCCTCATACGAGACAGGGCCGAGCTGATTCATCTGCCGTTGTATTTCCTGTTTGCCGCCCGGGAAAGACTTTTGTTCAAAGGAGGCGGCAAAATGGGTGAGGTAGTACCAACAAATGATCAGCATGATGATGGAAATAGGCAGCCCGATGAGTATCCATTGAGAAAAGGTGATCTCTATGCCATAAATTTCCTGCACAATCCCTGCCAGGACCAGGTTGGGCGGTGTGCCAATCAGGGTGGCTACGCCTCCAATGGAAGCGCTGTAGGCAATGGCCAGCATAAGTATCTTGCCAAAGATTCGGTTTTCATCCGCCCGGGTGTTGGGGTTATCTTCAAGTTGTGTGACAACAGCGAGCCCAATGGGCAGCATCATGACGGCTGTAGCAGTATTGGAAATCCACATGGATAGAAATGCAGTCGCTACCATAAAGCCCAGGATAATACTTCTGACATTCGTGCCGATATAGCGGATAATATGAAGGGCTATACGCCGGTGCAGGTTCCACCGCTCGATGGCAATGGCCAGGATAAACCCGCCGGCGTACAGGAAGATATACCGATGGCCAAAGGAAGTGGTAGTGGCTTTTAGGTCCAGTGCGCCGGTAAGTGGAAAAAGTACGATGGGCAGCAGAGCGGTAGCGGCAATAGGGATGACCTCCAGTATCCACCAGGTGGCAATCCACAGGGTAGAGGCAAGAACTGCATTGGCTTCGCGGCTCAACCCTTCCGGATGGGCAAAAATCAGGGTGGCGACAAAAAGTAAAGGGCCTAGCAGGAGCCCGATTTGCTGTTTTTTCATAGGGTTTTATACTTTTCCGGAGTGGCAACTGCAGGTAGCCCCGGGCAGATCTCGCTAAGGTAACCCGAAAAGGGGAGTTGCCAGCATTGCTTTCCAGGGTAAATACCGGTGTATAAAACAGCGGCACCGTAATCTTCCTTGGCGAAGATTACGGTGCCATCCATATCAGAGTCTGTCGATTCTGTTATCCAAGATAAGCCGAATACATCCAAACCAGTTTTTCCTGTTCGCGGATGTAGTCGCTCATGAGGGCATTGGTGCCTTCGTCTCCGGATTCGCCGGCCAGCTCCAGCAGCTCCCGCTCCAGTGGCAGGAGGACTTCGTAGCCTTTGAGGATTTCTTTCACGGCTTCCACACCATCTGAGATGTTTTTGACCTGACGGATAGCCGAAATTTGGGTGTAATCGTCATAAGTATGCAGGGGGGTAAATCCAAGCGTCAGGATACGCTCTGCGATCTCATCGATTTTGATCAGGGAGTCGTTGTACAATTCTTCGAACTTCAGGTGGAGCTCAAAAAACTTATTCCCTTTGATGTTCCAGTGAAAGCCACGGGCGTTCATGTAGAAGAGCTGGTAGTTAGCCAGCAGGGTGTTGAGTTTGTTGGACAGTACTTGTGATTGTTCCTGATCGAGGCCGATGCGGCTTAAGGTATTGGTCATGTTGACTTTTTTGTGATGAATTAACGGTTATCAGCGGTCGAGCACGTCATAGCTTAGCCGCTGTTGATGTCTACAAGTTGCAATTTTTAGGCATGAAAGTCAGTGCGTTATATCACTGATTGGGGAGTTTTGAACGCCTTTTTGGAGGCACTTCGGGCATTGTGTACATTTATACCTAAATTGTTGGGCCATCAACGAAAACCAAGTACCATGAGCCCACAAGACCTGCCGGAAGAACTCAAAAACATGCTGCTCAACGATGAGCTAAAGGAAGTGATTGACCGGCTTCGGGCGCACCTGCCGGAACTCAGGGGGCAGGTCACCGAAGAAGAGCTGCTGCAATACGCCGCCCGTCTGAATGCCGTGGAGCGGGAGTGGAAGCTGGGCATCATCACAGCAGAGCGCTACGGGATTGAGAAGAATCAACTTCGGCAGATTCTCATTCAAACCATTACTCAGCTCAGGAAAGCAGGGGATGCCCCGGTACCAGAACCCCCTAAGTCTCCGGATGGGCCGGAGCGGCTGCTCGAAAAAGGTCGCCAACAGCATCAGGATGGGGAATATCAACAGGCGGTAGTTACGCTTCAGCAGGCGATAGCCCACCCGGGGATTCAAAAAGGGGATTTGGCGCAAGCCTATGCTGTACTCGGCAATACTTACAATCAGCTCGGCTACTATCAGGAAGCCATTGATGCGCATCAGCAGGCACTGGAAATCCGGCCGGATACGGCCTCTTACTGGACCAATCTTGGCATCTGTTACCGGCTGACCGGGCAGTATGATAAAGCTGCTTCCTGCTACGAGAAAGCCATAAGCCTCGACCCGGGCTATGCAGAAACCTACACCAGTCTCGGGGCGCTCCATCTGACCCACACGATGCAGTTTGAGCAAGCCGTTCACTATCTCGAAAAGGCTATAGCGCTTGACCCTGGCCAGGCCATCGCCTACGCCAATATGGCGATCGCTAAAGCTTCCCTGGGGTTCTTTGATGAAGCGGATGCGCTACTGCGGCAAGCTGTAATGAAGGGCTACCGCAATGCGAAGAATGCCCGGCAGATGATTGATAATTTGCGGGCGTTGTAGGGTGCCTTGCATTCCAGTCCTGATTTCTGTATTTTGCAACAAAGACCAAACTATGACTTCCCGGACCACAGAAATAACCGATACCCACCGCTTCTCCGCAGAAGCCTACCATCGTATGGGGGAGGCCGGCGTTTTCGGGGAGCAGCGTGTCGAACTGCTCTATGGCAAAATTGTGGATATGAGCCCGATAAAAAGTAATCATGCAGGCACGGTGAATGAATTGATCCGTCACTTATCCTTAAATCTTCCGCACGAAGCTTATGTGTTTACTGCACAAAATCCAATTCATCTGGACGATTATTCCGAGCCCGAACCAGATATCAGTATTTTACAATACCGGTCAGACCTTTACAAGCGTTCTCATCCAACAGCTGAAGAGACGGTTGTTCTCATAGAAGTTGCTGACAGCAGCCTGGAAAAAGACCGGGATATCAAGCTGCCTCTTTACGCCAGCCATGGCATTCCAGAGGTTTGGATCGTCAACCTGCAGGATAAGCAGATAGAGCGTTACCGCAGCCCTGGACCAAAGGGTTATACCGATATCCATATCTTCCTGCCGGGTGATGAAATAGCTACGGATTTTATGAAAGCGGTGGAGGTTTCGGCCGTGTTGGGCGTTTAGTTTTTTTGGCAAGATTGGCAGGCTAAACCTGGCTTGCCCTTTTCCTGGGAAAACCGTACTTTAATTTGCAAGAAAAAAAATAACCAATGGCAGAGGCAACCACCGTACTATCCCCATCCGCCTACCTGGAGTGGGAAGCAGAACAGGAAGAACGCCATGAATACGAAAATGGAAAACTGATTGCTATGGGCGGAAGTAGTAAAGAACACAATAAAATCACCTCTAACCTGCATGGGCTTATTTGGATGTATCTCAGGGGTGCAACAGGTACAATGAGTATCTATCAAGCGGATATGCGGGTGCAATCGCCACTTTCTGATAAATATTATTACCCGGATCTCGTGCTCACGGAAGGAGAAGAGCATTATCTGGAAAATGCCCCTGACACCCTGCTCAATCCCCTCCTGTTAATCGAAGTGCTATCCGATTCCACAGCAGCCCGTGACCGCGGTCCTAAATTCGAAGCTTACCGGGCTATCAACAGCCTGCGGGAGTATGTACTGGTCGCACAGGACCAATGCCAGATAGAGGGTTTCTACCGGAACGATGCGGGCGAGTGGATCATCCGGGAGCCGGTGGCTGGGCAGGATAATGCCTTTTCCTTCATCACACTGGATTTGGAGCTGAAGCTGGGAGAGGTATATCAGGGGGTGGAGGTGTAGGTTTGATTTCAAGTCTTTCCCTTTGGTCAGCACCTTATCTATTCTTCGACTTTATTTATTCAGCACATCCGTTTTGATAAAATCATTGCGCAGTACCGGTTGCCAATCGAATTCTGGTAGTGAAGTGACTTCGAAGAGTTGCTCCGGGGGCGTACGTAAAATCAGGTCCGTAAACGCATCTTCCAGCCGCTTAAGCTCTTGCAGTCCTTCCTTTGATAGTTGCTGCTGTTCGGCAAGTGCCGACAGACGGATGATTTCTGCGGGCTTCACGCCAGGTTTCAGCTGAATGCCCAGCGTTTGACCATTGTCTGTACGCTGAACGATGAACAGGTAAGGTATGTCCCGGGTGGTATAGAAGGTGTTGAAGGGATAGCGTGCTCCAGTCATGTACGTGGCAGCATCCACAAGACAGGGCGTCGGCTTACTGACTGTCCGGAGGCTGGTGCGGTCAATGATGGAATCAGGAAAGAGTTCGTAGAGGGCTGTTTTTAATCCGACGAAACCAACTGCTAATCCATCGCAGCGGTGCCCATGGAAACGGGTGAGATCTTCGAGGCTTACCAATTGATGATGCCGCAATTTTCCTTTGGAAAAGTCGGTATCGAGCACGCTCAACGGTGCCCGGTTACCTGTGGCCGGCAGGTACACGGTGTAGTGGCCATTGTGCTGTAGCCCATCGAGGTGTCCGGTGGTACTGCGGTCGGCTGCCAGGAAGTGCGGATGGATAAACTGGCCTTTGTGGGTGAATACCCCTTGATGATTACGGGAAAAGAAGCCTACAATATCGCCTGCTGCCTGCTCCAAAGTAAAGCGTCGTTTGGCACGGTCATGAGCAGCATGGCTGTGCCGATCTTCTGTCTTGTCCCGCATGATAATATGATACTCCACCTGGTCCCATTGACCGGATAAGCGGAAGGGGAACGCTTCCTCTGCCCCATAACCATGGGCTTGCCCCAAACTGTCGATCAGCGCTTCCAGTGCTTTTGGCCCGTCAATGTGGCGGTCCATCTCGTAGGCAGCCCAACGTGGGACGTAGGCGTACACCAGGAATGGCGCCCGTATACCGGGACTGACCTGAGTTATGATGCCAGAGGGGGTAGCAGTTGCGGTAAACGCTTGCCCATCGAATACGGTGATTTCGCCCTGCAGGTCTTCTACTGGCCCCAGTGCGAAAAGGTGGGGATGCTCTAAAAGCGTATCGAGTCGAACATGGGGCGAAAGATCGGTGCCCATCATCACATTACGGGCGGCCCCAGCGGTAAAGACCTGCTGAGCCTGTGCCGAAAAGCTGATTGTAGTTGCAAGGGTAAATGCAATAAAGCAACGCATAGATTAAACTAGATTTGTCTAAAGAATAAGGTTGAACAATAGCCCGGACAAGATGATAAAGGTGGTCACCACCCCGAAAAAGATCAGGATCAGCTTCATGGTCATTACCTTTTTGAGCAGGGTCGCTTCCGGCAGGGAAAGTCCGATTGTGCCCATCATAAAAGCGATGGCTGTACCCAGGGGGATACCCTTCGCGACAAAGACCTGAATGACCGGTACGATACCGGCAGCGTTAGCATACATCGGGACAGCGAGTATTACAGCCAGTGGAACGGTCCACCATTGGCCTCCGCCCAGGTATTGCTCAAAAAAGTCTTCCGGGACATAACCATGCATGGCTGCACCGATCCCAATACCAACAAGAACATAAAGTAAAACGCCCCTCACGATACTCAGGGCTTCCTGTGTGATGCCAGGCAGGCGCTGCCGGAAAGTCTGCCCGTTTTCTTCAAAATCCCCTGCCAGCGCAGGCTGCTCCGCCATTTTTTGCACCCAGTCACTGAGGTAGCGCTCTACGCCCAGCCTTCCGAGTACCCATCCGCCGACCGCACCCAGCAAAATACCGGAGCCGGCGTAAATCAGCGTCGTTTCGAGCCCAAACATGCCGAGGAATAAAGCTAATGCCACTTCATTGACCAGAGGGGAGGTGATGAGAAAGGCAAAGGTGACGCCAATCGGTATGCCTCCGCGTACGAACCCGATAAACAAGGGCACAGAGGAGCAGGAACAAAATGGCGTCACCGCTCCAAAAATGGAGGCTAACAGGTGCTCTAATCCGAATAGCCGGTTGCGCTGTAGAAAGCTGCGCAGCCGTTCAACCGGAAAGTAGGCATTGACTATGCCCATAACAAAGGTGATGAGAAACAGCAGCAGCAGGATTTTGACGGTGTCGTACACGAAAAAATGCAGGGCTGCTCCCAGATGAGTGTCCGGTGCGAGCCCCAGCAAGCCAAAAATCAGCTGATCCGCCAGCCATTCTATCCAGGTGAACATAGATTAGGCTTTTAGCAATGCTTCTAATTCAGCAGCCTTGGGCACACGACCTTTAATTTGCACCACCTCGTCGATTACCACCGCAGGAGTGCTCAGGATGTTGTACTGCATAATGTCCTGAATGTCTTCCACTTTCTGAATGTCAGCATCAGTGCCCAGATCAGCTACTGCTTTGCGGACGACAGCTTCGGTTTGTTTGCACTTTGGGCAGCCAGTGCCCAGGATTTTGATGGTTTTCATGTTTTTCTTATTTATAGTTTATCGTCGATTAACGATGAATAGAGGTAAAAAAAGTTTTATTCTTCAAAGAAATGGGTGAAAAGCAGTTTGGCTTTCCGCCAATTCTCCTTGTTGATGCAGTATTTCACCCGTGGCGGATTGATCTCGCCCTGTATCAGCCCTGCATTCTTAAGCTCACGCAAATGCTGGGAAATGGTAGATTGTGCCGCAGGAATGACTTCAACCAGGTCGCCGGTAAAGCAGCAAGCCTGAGAATCCAGCAATTGCAGGATTTGCAGCCGGGTAGGATGCCCTAATGCCTTGGCAAATCGGGCCAGCTCCTGGTTAGCGTTTTCAGAAATGGGCTGCTCGGCAAGTACTTTCATGCTCTTTAATTTGCTTCATCGTAAAACTACGATAAACGATGAAAGGATGCAAGTTTTAAGGTGCCAAACTGTCCCACGGAGCCCTGTTTCTACTCAATCACTTTTCTAAACTGATCAATGCTTTCCTGGGAGCCGGTAACGTAAAGGATATCCCGCTGTAGGATTACCTCGTCAGGGCCGGTGTGTGTGAGGAGCTCGTCTTTTCTGGAGAGGCCAAGGATATTGATCCCAAATCGGTTTCTCACATCAAGTTCGCTTAGCGTTTTTCCCACAATGCGGTAGCTGTCCGTTCTGACCTTCAGGCTGGTGATGTCAAACTCCGGATATTGGCTGGGGCGGAAAGTGCGGGGGATGCTCTTCTTGTTTTGGAAGAGGCTGTAGTTATCCGAGCGGGTGATCTCCGCAAAGTGCTCGATGTCGTCCTCAGGGATCAGGAAGTAGTGGAGGGCCCGGGAAAAGATTTCGATGGAGGTCTCGAATTCCTCCGGGATAACGTCATCGGCACCGTGGGCAATAAGCTCGGGTATCTCATTGACAAATCGCGTACGTACGATAAGGTGGACCGACTGACTGATGGTGCGGATGTTTTGCAGGATCACCTTGGTGCCTTCAGGGTCTGAAATCGCGATGACTACCACCCTGGCTTTGGAAATGTTGACGGCTTCAAGGATAGGGTCTTTTGCAGCATCCCCAAAAATAATGGGTACGCCCTTTTTTTGTTCTGCTGAAACCGTTTCGGCATTCAACTCCACCGCTACATACGGGATATTGCTAAAAGCAGCCGCTCTGGCCAGGTTCCTGCCATTGATGCCGTAGCCGATGATCACCAAATGGTTATTGAGCTGATCTGTAGCAACGGCATGTTTGGCTTCCTGTGAAGCGAGCAGTTTTTCATCCCAGGCCTTTAAAGGACGAAACTTCAGCACCCCAAAAGCGATACGCTCCGAAAGAATAATGACGAAGGGCGTCAGCAGCATGGAAACAATGGAGACCGCCAGGAAATACTGATTGGTCGATGGATTGAGCAGGTTGTACTGAATGCCGACTTTTGAAAGGATAAAGGCAAACTCGCCCACCTGAAAGAGCGCAAGTCCGGTCAGCAGGAAGGTGCGCGGCGGGTATTTCAATACAGCAATTGCCAGGGAAGCAATGAACGACTTGACTACAAAAACGATTAGGACGACCAGCAGCACAATGCCTATGTTGGCCCAAAAGAATTGTAAGTTCAGCAGCATGCCAACCGAGATGAAAAAGAAGCTGGTAAATAGCTCCCGGAAGGGCAGGATCACACTTGTAGCCTGATGGCTGTATTCAGATTCTGAAATGACCAGTCCTGCCAGGAATGCGCCCAGTGCCAGCGAGAGGCCTGCTTCAGCAGTCAGGAAAGCGACGGCAAAGCAAATGGTAATCGTGGTAATCAGGAAGAGTTCCTTGCTGTCGGTTTTTGCGATGCTGTGCATCAGCCGTGGCACCAGGTAGCGCGCACTTACGATGGTAATCGCCACCACCACAGCCGTCTTCAGCAGCAGGATGAGGATGCTGCTTGTGATATCCCCGGACTGCCCGGCAATAATGGGCGTAAACAGCATCATCGGCACTACGATGATATCCTGGAAGATGAGAATAGCGAGGGCATTCCGCCCCTGAGGAGCCGACATTTCATTGCGGTCCTGCAGTACCTTCAGCACAATAGCCGTGCTCGACAGCGAAAACAGGAAACCCACGAAAAGGGATTCTTCCCAGCTGTTGCCTAACAGATAATATATCAGCCCAGCTACGACAACTGTCAGCCCTACCTGAAGAGACCCGCCTATGAAGACCGAGTATTTGATGGACACCAGATGCTTGATGGACAATTCCATGCCAATCACAAAGAGCAGGAGGATCACACCGATTTCCGAGATGAGTTCGATCTGTTCGGATTCGCTCACCAGCCCCAACCCATGCGGCCCGATCAGAATGCCAGTCACCAGAAAGCCCAGGATAGAGGGCAGCCGAATGCGCTGCAGTGCGTACACGACGATTGCCGAGAAGCCCATGAAGATGAGCAGGTCCTGCAATAAGGGAAAATGCATGGCCGTTGGATTTTTGGGTGAGGGTTAGGTCGGTATTCAGGCATTTAAGCTAACGAAGTGGGATTTGGTTTGCCAGAGTGGCTTGCTTTTTTTGAAAAGTTGGGGTTCAGTATGCTCAAGTAAGACCAATGTTGATTTCGAATAATTAATTATATTGATCGAATAGAAATCATGATTATAAATTTTGGTGCTCAGCTCGGTCACACTAGTGCGACTAGACCGAAATATTTGACAGTCTTTTCACGCTTGAGCGCTTACTGGTGCTGGGCGTAAACTGTCAAGCATCTACGGCTCAATTCACTAGGTGAGGCACATTGCCATAGAAAGCAAATGGGGTCAAGTGTATAGCCACTGAAAATAGAGATATCAATGCGATTTTTTCCTGAACTTTTACTTTTGCTCACGAGCTTATCCTTAAATTATATCCCACCTAATGGCTTATCAAGCGGTAGGCCTTATACTTTACAAAAAGGTTATACAGCAGCAGGAGCGGACGAGCTTATAAAGATTGGTGATTATAGTGTTCGCCTAGAAGAGTTTAACTCTGGAATTGACTTCAAATACGATGATTTTCAGCACTCTCATGGAACATGTTATGCCCAGGTGAAAAAATGGGATAAGTCCTCAGCGAATTACAAGAACTATTTGATTGACAGGACCGGAAAAGCGTACCCTGTGGTTTACAGTGTTGAGGATCTTACAGATACAACTTTGGCTATAAACCTGAGTAACCAGCAGTTGGACAGCTTGCCAAGCGAGATTTTTGAGTATCCAGCGTTACAGGTCTTAATAGCCTCTTATAATCGTATTCAGAAACTACCTGCCGAAATCGGACAGTTGAGTAATCTGAACAAACTTGATATCAAGGGTAATCAAGTTAGTGACCTACCTGCTGAAATTTCGCAATTAAGCAACCTAAATACGCTTATCCTTCGAGAAAACCAACTGGAAACTTTGCCTCCTGAAATTGGACATTTGCGAAACTTAGCATTGATTGACCTTTTTGGCAACAAATTAAATGCCTTGCCTCCTGAAATTGGGCAATTAGAGAACTTAACCAAACTTGACTTATTAGGTAATAAGCTCAGCAGTCTTCCAGTTGAAATAGGGCAGTTAAGAAAGCTGACTGAGCTAAATCTTACCAGTAATGATCTCATTGAGCTGCCTGTGGAATTGGAACAGTTGCAAGATTTGACCACGCTTAGTATTTCAGGTAATCAATTTAGTGCCTTTCCCGCTGTAGTCACCAAGTTACGGAACTTAATCTCATTAAATCTTTCTAACAATGGTTTTAGTGATATACCGCCCGAAATAGGTGCACTAAAAAGCTTAACCTATTTAAATTTATCCTTCAATAATCTTCAGTCCCTTCCAATCGAAATTGGTGCGCTGCAAAATTTGACTTGGCTTTATTTATTCAGCAACAAACTCTACAACCTTCCCGCTGAAATTGGGTATTTACAAAACCTGACAGAGCTTAACATTTCCTACAATGACTTCAGTAAACTGCCAGCTGTAGTAACCCGCTTGCAAAACTTAAAATTACTGAACTTAACCTTCAATCACATTCGTGCCCTTCCCAGTGAGATAGGAAAACTAAAGAACTTGACAACGCTTGAGCTTTTTGGCAACCAGCTCATCTCACTACCTCCTGAGATAGGACAGTTAGAAAACTTAATCAAACTGGAACTTGGAGCCAACGAACTCAGTGAGCTGCCACCGGAAATAGGGCAGTTAAATAGTTTAGCTCTGCTATACCTTAGAAAAAATAATCTTAATGTTTTACCAGTGGAAATTAGTGAGCTAAAAGCACTTCGGTTCCTTAACCTGAAAGAAAATAATTTTTCAGAAGATTATATTCAGCAGTTACGGCAGACCATACCTTGGTGTTTGATAAAGTAAAAGTGCGGTATTTTTTAATACCGCCCCGCAGCCAAAATGCCCCCGACACCATACTCAACCTCATTCTGCTCATTGAAGTGTTCTCCGGCTCTACCGAAGCGCGCGACCGCGGCCCCAAATTCGAAGCCTACCGGGCTATCGGCAGCCTGCGGGAGTACGTGCTGGCGGCACAGGAGCAATACAAGATAGAAAGCTTTTACCGCGACGACGCAGGCAAATGGATTGTCCGGGAGACTGTGGCTGGGTTGGATGCAAACTTCTCTTTTACCACGCTGGATTTAGAATTGAAATTGCATGAGGTGTATCAGGGGTTGAAAGTGTAGGTGTTGGCATCTGATTTCATTCAAAAACCTCAGCCAGTGGCAGTTCAATATCCAGCACCGCGTCTCTGAGCGTTTCTTCCGGGCGGTATATTTCGTAGGTATCCTTGCCGGAAAAAACATAAACATTGCCCAGTTCCAAAAATACGACCCATACCGAGCGCACGCCATGATCAAAGTATCGGCCTGCCTTGATGATCAGTTCTCCTAAAGGCTGGGTAGGCGAGCTGATTTCAATTGCACAGAGTGGTGGCTCCAGCGTCTTGGTCTGATCATTGCGCAGGTCGAGTGGTTGTTTAGGATAAATGCAGAGGTCGGGGACGGAGAGCCAGTCGTCGAGTTGTAAGCTTAGCTCGGAAAGAATTCGATACTTTTCCTTGTAGCGTAGTTTCAGCTCAAATCCTAAATTAAGCTGCACGGTAGCATGGTTAAAAGAGGGCATAGGCTTCTGGCGTTCGACTTCGTATTCGTGTTGGCTCACCTCCGGCATAAAGGATTCTTTTTTGTAAAAATACGGAAATACGGGGGGATTGTCAATCTTTGGTACACTCCGCTGCTTAGTGCTTGTTGGGATGTGGAATGGCTCTTTTCTTAAAGGTGCCTCGTATTTCATCGTTTGACTGACGGCTCGGCTCATGCTGTATAATACCGCCGCCGCAGCCAAAACGCCACAGTCACCAGCACAATCAAAGCCGGCACTTCCACCAGCGGCCCGATCACCCCGGCAAAGGCCTGCCCGGAATTCAGCCCGAAGACCGCGATCGCTACAGCAATCGCCAGCTCAAAGTTATTCCCCGCTGCCGTGAAGGAAATCGCAGCGTTGCGGGGGTAGTCTGCCCCCAGCCATTTTCCCACAAAAAAGCTGATGAGGAAAATCAGGGCGAAGTAAATCAGCAGTGGAATTGCAATGCGGATTACGTCCATGGGTATTTCCACGATCAGCTCGCCCTTAAGGCTAAACATGACTACAATCGTAAACAGCAGGGCGATGAGGGTTATGGGGGAAATCACGGGCACAAATTGGTGTTGGTACCATTCTTCACCTTTGGCCCGCACCAGCAGCACCCGGCTTAGTAGCCCCGCCAGGAAGGGGATGCCCAGGTAGAGGGCTACGCTTTCCGCCACCGTAGCGATGGAGATATCCACAATTGCCCCTTCAAACCCCAATACCGGAGGCAATACCGTAATGAAGAGCCACGCATAAAAGCTGTAGAAGAAGACTTGGAAGATGCTGTTCAGCGCCACGAGCCCGGCCCCGTACTCCCGGCTGCCCTCCGCCAGGTCGTTCCACACAATGACCATCGCAATGCAGCGCGCCAGCCCGATGAGGATGAGCCCGGTCATATACTCCGGATAGTCGCGTAGAAAAACAATAGCCAGCACAAACATTAGGATTGGCCCCACAATCCAGTTGAGGAACAACGATAAACCCAGGATCTTTACATTGCGGAAGACCTGAGGCAGCATGCGGTAGTTGACCTTTGCCAGCGGTGGGTACATCATCAGGATGAGGCCGATGGCAATCGGGATATTGGTGCTGCCCCGGGAAAAGGAATTGACTAAATCGGCTGTACCAGGCAAAAAGTAGCCCAACCCGACACCCACTGCCATGGCCAGGAAAATCCAAAGCGTCAGGTAGCGGTCGAGGAAGGAAAGGCTTTTGCGAGTCTTGGTGGTGCTTTTTGAAGTCATGCGGATTTCATTTTTTGAGCTGCCATACTGACGATTAAGTGGTTTGCCACAGCAAACCTACTCAATGTCAGCATTTACGCTGAGAAGTGGCTAGCTCCGATGTCGCAAACCACTTCGTATTGCGTATAATTGCATAGCGTACAGGATTTCCCGCCCAATCTGCCGGACGCGCTCGTCGTATCGGGTCGTTTCCTCCGGCGTACCATCGGCAACCTTAGGGTCATCGTAGGTTAGCGGCAGGCGGAAAGCTGCTCCTGGGATAAAAGGGCAATTCTCGTCTGCATCCGAGCAGGTCATAATGGCCGCAAATCCGGATTGAGGATTGACCGGCGCATCAAAAGTCTTGGAGTAGCAGATCAGTGGGGCATGCGTTTCCGCGAAAGCAACCTGATAATGCGGATTCTCACCGCCCGGGTTGTGGATTTGGAAGCCCGCCCGTTGCAGCGCCGCCACCGCCCTGGGGTTGAAAGCCGTGGCCTCCGTTCCGCCAGAGTAAGTTTGCACGCCCGGGATTCCGAAATACGCGGCCCCGGCGTCCGCCCAAATCTGAGCGATATGGCTGCGGCGGGAATTATGGGTGCAAATGAAATTTAGTTTCACCGGCGTACTTTTTGACTGCACCAGATAATCCGCAAGTTGTTGTAGCAGTGCTTTCCGTTCGTCCGGTATCTGTTGAGCTTCCTGCAATAGCGATTCGGCGTAAGCCTTCAGTTTTGGTAATAAACCCATGGTCGTCTTCAATTTTGAATTTTAGCAGCAGCCACTGCCCGGTGCACAATTGTTAGCAGCGGACAAAGGCAGTGAAGCTATTTCGGGCATGCACGTTTCCTTAGCCAGGCAGTCGGTCTGCTTTGGCATCAGCACAAATTTCCCCTGTTTGAAGTCCAGCGCATACCGGCCGATGGTATCGGTTTGGTATTCGATTTCCACCTCTGGGTTTTGAGCCTGGAGCAGGGGAGTGGCCATATCGATAATGCCGATCAGCTTATCCGGGCTTAGCCGATGGTCGTAGTCCTCGGCCACCCAAATTTGCAGGCTGGCGTGCGCTTCTGTGCGGGTAGTGCCGCCGCAGTCAACAAAGTGCTTGGTGGTCAGCCCCATCTCTGTGATGTGAAAATGCAGCGGTACGACCTGCCCGTTAGGCTGCTGGAAAACCAGTTGGTCAACGGATTGAAGGTGTGTTTTAAATTCAGAAACCGTCATAGTGAAAAGGAATTATTGATTTAAAGATAACTTTATTGCAATATTGCAATATTAGCGTTCAGGGTTTTTTAATCATCCTCGCAAAACGGGTACTTGTTTCAACAGCACTGCTCACCCGGCTCCATACCCAGCAGCCCGCCCAGCATCTGACGGATTTCGCGCCAGCGGTGGGCATTGATGCAGTAGTTCATGCTTGAGCCTTCGATGGTGCCCTTTATGATGCCGACTTTTTTCAGCTCCGACAAGTGGCGGGAGATGGTAGGCTGGGAGAGGGGCAGTACGTCCATCAGATCGTTGCCGATACAGGCGTTGATTTCCAGCAAATGCTGCACGATGGCAACACGCGCCGGGTGGCCCAGCACTTTGGCAACGGTGGCCAGCTCGATTTGCGCTTGTGTGTAGCCTTCTGTTTTGGTAAGCCCCATAGCGTTCTTGTTTTTTAATATTGCAATATTGCTATATAGTAACCATTTTTCAAAATATATGCCCAACTTTCTTGTACCGGTAGTGGTGAAATACTGATTTTCCCGCAACAAAAGAGCTGGAATTCCATTTTGCTATTCAAAATTCACAGAAATGATTGATGCTGTAGTTGTTTGATAGTCAGTGCTTTTACAGACTGGCTTAAAAAGAATTCAAAAAAAGTAGAGTACGGTTGCAACGTTTCCATCACCACATCACAATAGATAAGCAAAAACAATGATCATGCAACGAATTACAATCTGTTTTTGCTTAGTCGCATTTTTTACGCTGACCAACTGCGAGCGGGAAAATTTCAATGAAACCATTGATATCCCCGAGGAGGTTACGCCCGCCGAGGTGGAATTCCAACAAGGTCTTGCCCTGAAAGCGCAGGAAGAGGATGTTTTTGTGTCTGAGGGAGATGCCCGGCGATTGGTTGGGGCAGGTAACTTCCTTTCCTATGTATTAACCTCTGGCACAATTACATGTACCGGAGGGACTTCATACAGTGCAAGCGCCAATGGCGACGACTTCTTTATTTTAGAGTTTTACGTTTTCGAGGGTGAGGAATACGTTACCCAGGTGGGTATTACTGCGGAAGTCGATGGGCAACCTACGGCATTATTCAGCCTTTTCTCTCCAGGTACAGGTTGTGAACACCAAAAGGCTGAATTAACGATTACGGAAATTACCGAGACGGAAATCACGGGGACCTTTACTGGTGACTTCTTTAGAATAGACGGGCCTTTAGGCAATGATTTGCCCTGTAGTGGGTATGTCTATGTCGGGGAGTATACGGCTTCATTCAGCATGGCTTACGAAGATTGCGAATAAAGAGCGCCCATGAATACCGCTACCCTCATCAAAAAATGCCTGAAAGGCAACGCCCGGGCGCAGCAGCTGCTTTACGAGCAATACCTGCCGTACGTACTGTCTATCGTGCGCAGGTTTGGCGTGAGGCAGGCTGAAGAACGTGACCTTATTCAGGATATTTTCATTGCGGTATTCCAGGGCCTGGAGCGATTTGACCCCAATAAAGGGGATTTACACCACTGGATTCGGGGATTAGCGATTCATAAAACTATTGCTTTCCAACGCAAACAACAGCGGCTTCGGGCGGAGGAGCTCATGATTTCGGAACAATCTTCCCACACCACGACCATTGACCTATCGCACTACGATGCGGAGTATCTTCTTGACCTGATTGCCCAATTGCCGGCAGGCGCCCGCACGGTGTTTAACCTTTATGTAGTGGACGGGTACAGCCACGAGGAAATCGGTAAGATGCTGGATATTAGCCCGGTAGGGTCGTGGTCGCAATTATAACGCGCCAAAAAACTATTAAGAGAAGCGTTGGAAGCACAACAAATAAAGGGTCATTATGGAAACATTTGATCAACGTGGCGGGCTCAACGATAAGCTGGGCCGGCATAAATCAGCAGATATTCCAGCCAACCTGAGCTGGGAACAAATGGGGCCAAATATCAGGGCAGGTCTGGAGCAGAAAAAACGCCGGCGACTGCTTTTCTGGTGGTGGCTGCCGGTTGGTACATCAGTGTTGTTGGCTATCGGTTACTTTGGCCTGTTTGGTGGTACAACTGAGCTGGGCTATTTCCCGATGCCCGGCCATTTAGCGGACGAAAATTCAGCTATAGCTGAAACTGCAACGGAGATGTCAGAAGACATAAAGGGGGCTAATGAGACGGATATTGCCTTCTCAACGGATGATTCGAAAGCGAAAGACGGCACAAATGTACTGGTTGCTTCGTCCAACCCCAAGGAGAGAAAAGCCTTAGCGCCATCAGCCTCAGAGGCTACATCAACACCAACACAATCAGTTCCTTTAAACGAATTTAAAGAAGCTCAGCACACTACTAGACATTTTTCAAAAGGGATTGATTTTTTCAGCCTCCGCACGCCCCCTAGCCCCCTAAAGGCGGGAACTGCAGCCCGCAAAAATCAATCCCTTTTACTCATGAAATCCAGTTTGTCTAGT
>PR_CR_10_Liq_2_inCRDRAFT_1000023_pt1 | contig 49485 bp, 35 predicted proteins | sample PRCRCaboRojoPR_FD_10245 | JGI IMG/M metagenome (IMG submission 10245) | reverse complement strand
TTGAGATATAGCCCGGCGGGCGCTGCTTAGGCGGCGCCCGCAGTGGGCAGACCGGGAGGCCGGGCATCCGAAAGGGCGCCCGGCCTTTCTGGTTTTTAGGCGACAACCTTTTCTGAATTGGACTTTAACCGGACAACTCGCCTGGTAGCAGAGATAGAAGGTTGTTTTTAGTTTGCCTACCTTTACAGTCCTGTATATTAGATGAACAGGTATGACGAAACGTTTGATATATCTTTTTCTTGGCGCGGGGGCGTTGGCCCTGGTTTTTTGTACACGTGATTTGCCGGATAAAGCAGTTCAATCTGATACCTACAAAAACCTGGTACCGGGCGTTGCGTACGTAGGGATGCAAACCTGTAAATCCTGTCACGCTAATGTGCATTCCACTTTTATCCATACAGGCATGGGGCGTTCTTTTGACCGGGCAACCCGGGAAAAGACGGATGCCACGTTTGGGGCACATGCTGTAGTCTATGACGAAGCTTCGGATCTGTATTATTATCCTTTTTTTCGGGATAGCCAGATGTATGTGCTTGAGTACAGGCTGGAAGGCTTGGATACCATCCATCAGCGGCTGGAACAAATCGATTATATTGTAGGCTCCGGGCAGCACACGAATTCTCATATGGTAGACTTCAACGGCTACTTGTACCAGGCACCGGTTACCTATTATACGCAGGAAGGGAGATGGGATATGGCTCCCGGGTTTAAGGGGGATAACATCCGGTTCAGCCGGTTGTTATCGGCAGAATGTATTACTTGCCATAATCATTTGCCGGAACAGGCCCTTGGCTCTATGAACAAGTATGTGAAAATGCCAACGGGGATAGAATGTGAACGCTGCCATGGCCCCGGTGAAGTTCATGTAAGAGAAAAACTGGCAGGGGAAATCATAGATACTTCAAAGTTTACGGACTATTCCATTATCAACCCCCGTGACCTTTCGCGTGACCTACAGATGGACCTCTGTCAGCGCTGTCATTTGCAGGGAATTACTGTTTTGCAGGACGGCAAGTCATTCTATGATTTTAAGCCAGGAATGCGCCTGAATGAGGTTTTCAATGTGTTTCTGCCCCGCTATACCGACTCTCATGAAAAATTTATCATGGCTTCTCAGGCGGACCGGCTTCGCCTGAGTGCGTGTTATTTGAATTCAGAAATGACCTGTATTACCTGTCATAATCCACACAAGAGCATCGAAGTGACAGGGAGGGATCAATACAATAATGCTTGCAGGAGTTGCCATGATGGTCCGGAAGAATCCGCCTGTGCCTTCCCTTTAGCGGAACGATTGCCGCAAAGCAATGACTGCTCAGGGTGCCATATGCCCCGCTCCGGTAGTATCGACATACCTCATGTCAATATTACGGATCACTACATCAGCAAAGAGACTACGCGAATGTCAAAAAAGGAACAACCGGCGGCACAAAAGGGCGTATTTTTGGGCCTGGAGATTCTGACTAAAGAGAGCGGAACAGCCCTGGAAATGGCAAAGGGTTACCTTGCAATGTACGATAAATACGTACAATCGCCAATGGTACTAGACTCTGCCCGGGCGTACCTTCAACGGTCGAAGGCTGCAGAGGCAGCGCGTTTTCCAGTGGAGGTGCATTACTTCTTTGCCAGGGAAGATTACTCGAATGTTTTAAAGCGGAGTGCTGGCAAAAAAGCGTCTGAGGTGAAAGACGCCTGGACGGCTTATCGAATTGGCGAAGCCTTTTACCAGGCAGGGGCGTTTCAGAACGCAGCCACTTTCTATCGCCGGGCGGATGAGCTGCTGCCTTTTCACCTTGACTTTAAAGAAAAGCTGGGAGCGGCTTTAGTGCAGCTGCGGCAACTATCGGAAGCGGAGGAAGTCTTAGGTTGGGTGATCAGGGAGAACCCTAAACGGCCCAGAGCACTTTCTAACTTTGGCTTTGCAAGAGTGCTGCAGGGGCATACAAAAGAAGCAGAAACATACTACGACAGCGCTATCGCACTGGACCCGGATTATACTCAGGCATTGCTCAATAAAGCAGCAGTCCGATTGCTAAATAGAGATTACGAAACCGTAGAGGACATTCTGAACCGTGTCCTCAAGCTAGATCCGGAACATCCACAGGCGATGGCTATTTTGCAGCAATTAAATGAACTACAATAGTATGGCAGGGTCCATTTTGCGCAAGGCGTACCGTATTCAGGCCAAAAACGGGCGATGGAGTACCGGTAGCCTGAGTAATCTTAAGTTAGAAGAGGAAACCTTACCGCCCCCTGCTGCTGGTGAAGTGCAGGTTGGAGTCCAGGCAATTGGGCTAAACTTTGCAGATATCTTTGCCATTTGGGGGCTATATGGGGCAACGCCGGCAGGGGCTTTCGTGCCCGGCCTTGAATATGCCGGAACGATTTTAGCTAAGGGGGCAGGCATAGAAAATGTGCAGGTTGGGGATCGGGTAATGGGCGTAACCCGCTTTGGTGCCTATGCTTCTCATCTTAATATTGATGCCCGGTATGTAATTCCCATGCCAGACTCCTGGACCTTTGCAGAGGGGAGTGCCTATCTGGTACAGGTCTTAACAGCTTACTACGGCCTAAAGCAATTGGGGGACATTCAAAAAGGGCAATGCGTACTGATACACAGTGCAGCCGGAGGAGTAGGGCTTTGGGCTAACCGTATCGCAAAGCAATACGAAGCGTACACCATAGGTACAGTGGGTAGCCCACATAAGCTGAAGGTACTTCAGCAGGAAGGGTATGATCGTGGAATTGTGCGCCGGAAGTCTTTTCGGAAGGATCTGGAGGAAGTACTTGGCGATAAGGAACTTCACCTGATCATGGAGTGCATAGGCGGAAAAATCTTCAGTGCAGGCTATGAGGTGCTGGCACCGCAGGGTAGAATGGTCGTCTATGGGTCGGCACGTTACGCATCTGTAGGCAACCGGCCGAATTACCTGCGCTTATTGTACCATTTTCTTACCAGGCCAAAGCTGGACCCTCAGAAAATGCCCGAACATAATAAAAGCGTTATGGGCTTTAATCTCATTTGGTTGTATGAGCGTGCATCATTAATGCATCAATTGCTCGATGATCTACAAACCCTGGATTTGGGGCGTCCCGTTGTAGGAGAACGATTTGCTTTTGAAGAGTTGCGTCATGCTGTTTTGCGCTTTCAGTCTGGTCAAACAGTGGGTAAAGTGGTTGTGGAATTATCCTGACGCCGGTTTTAGGTCAGTGAAAAGTCAGCCCAGTACCGGTAGTCGCTTACCGGAGTCTGTATAGGGTCATCTTCATCAAGCGGCAACAATTCCCGGAGCGGGTAGGAGCGTATGGCCCTGCCTTTCTGAATAGAACCAATCAGCCCTGATTTCCCCTTCGGATCAATTCCTTCGATACCCAGGATCTGCACTTGGGTGCCTGGTGCAATTTCATCCATGAGCAGCCCTTCAACTTCTGCCGGAATCGGGTACTTCACCTCATGCTGGAAATGGTAAAGCCAATTGCCCAAATCGTCATCATTGTAATCCCGGGTAAGAATCCGGAACATCCGTTTGGCCTGCACATCCTTTCTGATATTTCCCCAGAAATAGGAATGATAGGCCAATCGTTGCCGGTCCAGGGCTTCCGTTTCCGTATCTCTGGGCGTGACAGCTTTTAAAGCTTCCTCTGGTATTTCAAAAAGGAAAGGGTTGTCCCCATCCGCTAATTCCACGATTTCTTTAAGATACTTTTCCGGTAGTTTATCAATGGTTTTACTGTCCAGACTGATCACGAAAAAGTTCGAATTGCCATCCGTGACACCGGTTTCTACTCTTCCGCACCATCCCTTGGCAGTAAGGTTGGGCATTTCAAAACTTTGGGGGTCCAAGTCCATTTTGATACTAACGACACTTCCCGGCTTAAATCTGGGGTTAGTGATTTTCTGCCACATAGGGTCAATGGAAAACTCAAATTCATCCGGGTCGAAGTTACTTTCTTCTTTTTCCCAATTGGTATTTTGAAAATCCCGCAGGTGAAAACCAGGATGTAGGGGAGGGAGAACCGACCGGCTGTCATTAAAATAAGAAATAGATAATGGACTGTTGCTCATGCATCGATCACTTCAAATGATAAAAAACTACAGTTAACCTGAACAAGCTCAGATTTAGGCAGCTAGCGTACAATCAAAGGTTTTTAATGACTGAATGACAGTTGATTAACTCTAACAGACTTGGTAGGCAATAGCGACTATTTTCTTTGGTTGACTACTTTACAAACATCAGGAGGGTGCCGATAGTTTGCCTCACTAAAAAAGCCCCTGGTGATTTTGGTCCCAGGGGCTTACGATGGTTTTCCTATTTAATATCTTATCGGGTCAGATACATATAACGCTGTTTGTCAAGCTCCCGGAAGAAGGGGTCCGATAGGTCTTTGATGAAACGGATACCCTCACCGGTGGATTTCATCTCCGGGCCGAGGTTCTTGTCCACATTCGGGAATTTATTGAAAGAGAAGACCGGCACTTTAATGGCAAAGCCACCCGGACGGGGTTTGATGTCAAAGTCTTTCAGCTTGTGCGTACCCATCATCACTTTAGTTGCGATTTTGAGGTAAGGCACCTGATAAGCTTTAGCGATGAAGGGCGTCGTTCTTGACGCCCTTGGGTTGGCTTCGATAACATAAACATTATCATCCTTGATCGCGAATTGGATGTTGATCAGGCCACGGATATTGAGCGCCTTGGCTAGTTTTTCGGCATATTCTACCATCTTATTGACGGCTTCAACGGAAAGGCTGTAGGTTGGCAGTACGGCCGAGCTGTCGCCGGAGTGGATGCCTGCAGGCTCGATATGCTCCATGATGCCCATGATGTGCACCTCGTCTCCATCGCAAATGGCATCGATTTCTGCTTCCTTTGCCCGGTCAAGGAACTGGTCAATCAGGACACGGTTGTCCGGGAGGTGCTTGAAAATGCTGAGGACATGCCGCTCCAGTTCTTCATCATTAATGACGATTCGCATTCGTTGCCCGCCAAGTACATAGGACGGACGGACGAGAGCCGGATAGCCTGTTTTGCGGGCTGTTTGCAGAGCCTCGTCAGCATCATTGGCAACCCCGTACTCAGGGTATGGGATCTCGAGCTCCTTGAGCAGGTCCGAAAAGGCCCCCCGGTCTTCTGCCAGGTCCATATTTGGGAAAGAGGTGCCAATAATATTGTAGCCTTTCTGATGCAGGGTTTCTGCCAGCTTCAGGGCCGTTTGGCCACCGAGCTGTACGATAACACCCTCTGGTTTTTCCAGCTCCAGGATTTCCTCCAGGTGTTCCCAGAAGACGGGCTCAAAGTAAAGCTTGTCAGCCATATCGAAATCGGTGGAGACCGTTTCCGGGTTACAGTTGATCATAATGGCTTCGTACCCGGCTTCTTTAACAGCAAGCAGGCCGTGCACACAACAGTAGTCAAACTCAATACCCTGCCCAATGCGGTTGGGGCCGGAGCCAAGGACTACGATCTTTTTCTTATCGGTGGAGGGGATGCTTTCGTTTTCCTTATCGAAGGTGGAGTAGAAGTAGGGGGTTTGGGCTTCAAACTCAGCAGCACAGGTATCCACCATTTTATAGGTACGGCGAATGCCCAGTTTCTTCCGGTAGTTGCTCACTTCTTCATCTTCAATGCGTAGCAGCCAGGCGATTTGGGCATCCGAGTAGCCAACCTCCTTGAGCTGTCGCAGGAAATCTTCCGGGATATCCTCCGCGACGTTGTAGCGCATCAGTTGCTGCTCCATTTTGACCAGCCGCTTGATCTGCTTAATAAACCAGGGGTCGATACGGGTAAGCTTATGAATAGTTTTTTCCGGTACACCAAGGCGCAGGGCATCTTTAAGCCGGAAGATGCGGTCTTCACTTGGCTTCTCCAGACGCTCCAGAATATCTGCTGTACGAATCCATTCCTTTTTATCAGCGCCCAGGCCCATGCGGTTGTTTTCCAGGGACTGGCAGGCTTTTTGCAACGCCTCCAGGAAGGTGCGTCCTATGGACATCACCTCACCTACTGATTTCATCTGCAGGCCTAACTCGTGGTCTGCACCCTGGAATTTATCGAAGTTCCAGCGGGGCATTTTTACAATCACGTAGTCCAGCGTTGGCTCGAAGTAGGCTGAAGTGGTTTTTGTAATTTGATTTTTGAGTTCATCGAGGGTGTAGCCGATGGCGAGCTTGGCGGCAATCTTCGCGATGGGATAGCCAGTCGCCTTACTGGCTAGTGCAGAAGAACGGCTAACACGTGGATTGATTTCAATGACGATCAGCTCTTCCGTCTCCGGGTTGATAGAAAACTGGATATTACAGCCTCCTGCGAAGTTGCCCAGAGAGCGCATCGCCTGTATCGCTTCATCCCGCATTTGCTGGTAAGCCGTATCGGAAAGCGTCATTGCTGGTGCCACGGTGATGCTGTCACCGGTGTGCACGCCCATTGGGTCGAGGTTTTCGACTGTACAAATGATCACGACGTTGTCGTTGGCATCCCGGAGCAGTTCCAGCTCATATTCTTTCCAGCCCAATACCGCTTTCTCCACCAGTACTTCATGCGTGGGAGACATACTCAGCCCCCGGCGCAGGGCCGCATCAAACTGATCAGCACTGTGCACAAAGCCACCACCGGACCCCCCAAGTGTATAGGAAGGACGGATGACAAGCGGATAGCCGATATGCTGAGCAGCCTCTTTACCCTCCAGGAAGGAGTTGGCAATTTTGGAAGGCGCTACGCTCAGCCCGATGTCGATCATGTGCTTTCGGAAAGCTTCGCGGTTTTCTGTAAGTTCAATAGCCTCAAGGTCAACACCAATCAGGCGGGTGTTGTATTTTTCCCAGACCCCTTGTTCACCTGCTTCGATAGCCAGGTTAAGCGCGGTTTGTCCTCCCATAGTAGGAAGCACTGCGTCGATTTGCCGCTCTTCAAGCACCTGAACGATGCTCTCAACGGTTAGCGGTAACAAATAAATATGATCAGCGGTGACGGGGTCCGTCATGATAGTCGCCGGGTTATCGTTGATCAGGCTGACCTCAATGCCCTCTTCCCGCAGCGAGCGGGAGGCTTGAGAACCGGAATAGTCAAATTCACAGGCTTGCCCAATCACAATAGGTCCGCTTCCTATGATCAGGACGGATTGGATAGATTGATCTTTTGGCATTACGAGTATTTTAGACCGCTAACCGGCGGAAGGAAGGAGATGCCGGCAAGGGGCAATTACAAATTGCATGCAAAGATACAATAGTTCAGCGGTCCAGAAAGAACCGGAACCCAGGAATTTTTAGTGGAATAGTGCTATTCTGTGACGTTGAAGGGCTGTTCAGCAGTATAGTACTCAATATCAGCTATGGCTTTGGCTCCCTTCAGGTCGATTTCCTGATGTTGCTTTTTGACCAGATAAACGCGGTGCGGCCCGGGCTGTAGTTTGCGTAGCCGGATGGCTGCAACAGGGAAGGTGTCTTGTAGAGCGGGGTTGGTAAGCGTGATGGTCGTAGCTTTGTTATTTTCATCGCTGAACAGGAGGACGATGCTTTCGCCCTCCCCGATACGTTCGTCTTTAATGTATAGCTCCATGCCTTCGGACAGGCTGGCGGTACCACCAATAATGCTGAAGCTGTCAATTGGTGCCAGCTGAAGGGTGACTTCCTGTGTGATTCCGTTTGCGGCCTTGAATCGGAACTGATGTTCTTTTGCAAATGCTGACCGGGTATCGAGCAGGTAGCGTACTTGCTGGCCGGGAAGCTGCCGGGCCTCCATTTGCCGGCCTTGATAAGTGACACCACCAGGTATCTCTACAGGCTGAGCAGTGGACAGGCTGTCCCCTTCACGGAATGCAGCCGTTGCTTTTAGCTGGCCCTGGGGAGCGATATACCGAACGAACAGGTTTGCATAAGTGGAAGGGCCGGTTTGCGCTGCTTGCGTGTCCGGTTGGCAATTGCTGACGGAGAGGGCGATCAGGCACATCAAGGCAAAATAGAAGGAGGTCAGGCGCATATGTCCAAAAATTTAGCAGGTTTAAATTGAGGGGTAAATTTAACCCCTTCTTTGGGAATTATCGGCACGGATGACTGCTGAACACATTATTGTTTTGGCAGATGAGATATGGGAAGGGTGCTTTTACAAAAAACGAGGCGCAAAGAAGGGAACTTGTGCCAATGGCAGACAAATAGGTTCATGAGCGGTATGAAGCGTGGAAAAATGTTAAGCGCAACTTAGAATGACGGTATTCTGAGGCGATCAGGAAATTAGGTGAAGCCTTCTTGACAACGGTATAAATTCCTTGTCAGCTGGAGGACTAAAATATCATTCTTTGGAATTAGCAAGGAAGCGTTATATTTGCGCGGTCCGTTCCGCTAAAGCGGCAACATTAAATGGAACGGAATCGTCCGGTTTTTAATCAGAAACCTGACTTATGCGCAAATGTGATTGGGTATGAACAGGGATATTTTCCTACTTTTGAGGAAATACTTGCATCAAACCCCTTTAAAAATCCTGAAAACAACAAGCAAGAAACAAAGCGATAAAGCCTGAAAATCAACAGGCTAAGTAAGAGAGCGAACATTAATTTACACAGCTAGGGAAACCCATTGGTTTGTCGAAATTTTAAAACAGGAAATTTTATGGTACGTAATTTACTCGTGTTATTCGTACTCCTCCTTTCAGGAGCGGCTGTCTTCGGGCAGACTTCGCTTCAGGGAGAGGTGGTAGACGATACCGGGGAGCCGATTATTTTCGGCTCGGTAGCACTCTACAAAAACGGAGTACTCATTACTGGTACTGAGACCGATTTTGACGGTAACTATGCCTTCAACGAAATCGACCCCGGTACTTATGATGTTGAAGCCAGCTACGTTGGCTACAATAAGCAGCGTGTGGAAGACGTAAAAGTCTTCGCTGGTAAGGCCAACCGCCTTGATATCACAATGACCTCGGATGCGGTTAACCTCGATGAGGTCGTGGTTACTTCCTATAAGGTGCCGCTCGTAGAGCAGGATAACACCACACAGGGGGCAACTATCACCAGTGATCAAATCAAGAACCTCCCTACACGTAACATCAACGCGCTCGCCGCAACCACTGCTGGCCTTGCCAGTGCGGATGAAGGGGACGCTATCGCCGTCCGGGGTTCCCGGAGCAACGCAACCGATTACTACGTAGACGGTATCCGTGTACAGGGTAACCTGATTCCGGAATCGGAAATCGAGCAGCTGCAGGTCATCACCGGTGGTATCGAAGCGCAGTACGGTGACGTGACCGGTGGTATCATTTCGATTACAACCAAAGGGCCGTCTAATCAGTTTTCCGGTGGTGTTGAAGTAGAGACTTCTCAGTTTACGGATGCATTCGATCAGAGACTTGTGGGCTTCAACCTCTCAGGCCCTATCTTAAAGAAGCGGAACGAAGATGGTACAAAGGGAGAGTCCATCTTAGGGTTCCGTTTGGCGGGCCGTATAACGGATCAGCTGGATGATGACCCACCTGCAACCTCTATTTTCAGAGTGAAGGATGAGGTCCTGGCTGAGCTGCAGGCCAACCCTGTTATACAGGTCGGGGGTAACAGCCTGGTGGCTGCGGACTTTCTGACCGACGAGGACGTGGATATATTGGATTTTCAGCCTAATGAGCAGTATACACGCTATGATCTTACCGGTAAACTTGATGCCCGGTTAAGTGATGCAATTGATATTACGGTTACGGCTCAGGCGTACGATCAGGCGAATCAGTTTACACCTGGTGAGGGCTCTCAATCCGGAACGAACTGGCGCCTGCTCAACCTGCAGAATAACCCAACGAATTTTGAGCAGAACTACCGTGGTAACTTCCGCTTCCGCCACCGTTTGGGTGGTGCCAACTCCGGAGATGAAAGTGGTGGCTCTTTGATTCAGAATGCAAGCTATACGCTACAGTTTGGATATGAAAAGAACCTTCAGGATCTTGAAGACCCGCGTCATGGCGATAACTTGTTTAACTATGGCTACATTGGTCAGTTCGAACAGGAATGGCGCCCTACCTGGAACATTCAGCCGGACGACTCTCTGGGCGTGGTAGCCATTCATACAGACTACCTACAGGTACTGACCGACTATACACCGGGTGATGTCAATCCGGTTTTGGCCAACTACAACAACGTTTTCCAGGATGGTGATGCCTTTGAGATACCACCTACCCTGCAGGCCTTTAATACTTTCAATGGGGTAACGAACTCTGTCTTTAGCAGTTCGTGGAACTTCCACACCAATGTTGGTACGGTATACAACCTAAACCGTAAGCGCGATCGGGATACCTATACTTTCCAGGCGCGTACTTCTTTCGACCTGGTGCCGGGTGGTTCTGACAAAGGCCGTCATAACATTCAACTGGGTGTATGGTACGAGGAGCGGATCAACCGCGAATGGTCCATCAATCCACGTTCTCTGTGGCTGCTTTCCCGTCAGCTGGCAAACAGCCATATTCAGGGTATTCCATTTGGCGAAGACAACCGCCCACTTAGTGACACACTGGATGTCGTACCTGTATTTGACCCACAGACAGGAGCTCCTATTATCAATCCATTTACGGGTGAGCAATTTATGGGAGCTATTCATGACGTAGTGATTACGCCGGGTGATGAAGCACAGTTCTATGAGCGTGTTCGTGAGGTAACAGGTGATGGTCTTAAGGACTTCGTTAATATTGATGCCCTATCTCCTGATCAGTTGAGCCTGGATATGTTCTCAGCCCGGGAGTTGAATGACTTTGTGGTAGGCGGGTCGCCTATCCTGAGTTACTTTGGTTACGATTACCTTGGTAACGCTTTTAATGGTTCTTTTGAGGACTTCTTTACCACTCGTGACCCCGTTACAGGGCTGCGTACCTTCCCGGTAGCGCCTTTCCGGCCGATTTACGGTGCAGCCTATATTCAGGATAAGTTCACATTCAAGGATATCATTTTCCGTTTAGGTGTACGGGTTGACCGCTATGACGCGAATACAAGCGTACTCAAGGACAACTTCTCTCTTTACGAGATACTTGGTGCAGAGGACTACCACACTCAATTCGGTGGGGAGCGTCCTGGCGGTATTGGTGACGACTTTAAGGTATACGTGGATGAGTCAGGCGAAAACGTTCAGGCTTACCGCGATGGTGAAAATTGGTTCCGCCCCAATGGTAACCCGGTTAACAACCCTGCCCTTATTTTCCAGGGTGGTACGGTGAACCCGATCTACGCAAGTGAGCGTGCCCGAGAGGATGTTGACTACATTAAGAAGGAGGACTTCAACCCGGATGCGTCCTTTGAGGATTACGAGGTGCAGGTTAATGTGATGCCACGTCTGGCCTTCTCTTTCCCGATTTCTGATGAGGCGAATTTCTTCGCTCACTATGATATTCTGGTTCAGCGTCCGCCTTCGAACTCGATCGCATCTCCGCTGGATTTCTTCTACTTCTTTGACCGCCCCAACCTGGATCGGAACAACCCGAACCTGCGTCCGGAGCGTACCATTGACTACGAAGTTGGCTTCCAGCAGAAGCTGTCTAATTCATCTGCTTTGAAGATCGCCGCCTACTACAAGGAGATGCGCGATATGATTCAGCTGCGTACTTTCTTCCCGGTTCCAATTATTGGTCGTTACACGACTTTTGATAACCTGGATTTTGGTACGGTTAAAGGCTTCTCGCTCGCTTATGACCTGCGCCGGACTGGTAATGTATCTCTGAATCTGAACTATACGCTTCAGTTTGCTGACGGTACAGGGTCAAATGCAGAGTCACAGCGTAATGTAGCCAACCGTGGTGTACTTCGTACGCTGTTCCCACTTAACTTTGACGAGCGTCACCGTATCGTTGCTGTACTGGATTACCGTTACGGATCAGGTAAGCAGTACAACGGACCACGTTTATTTGGTTCAGACATCCTTGCCAACGCAGGCCTGAACCTGCAGGCAACAGCCGTATCCGGTCGTCCATTCACTGCCACAAGCCTGCCTCAGGAATTGGGAGGTGCTGGTGTGATTGGCTCTCTGAATGGTGCACGCCTGCCCTGGAATTATGTACTGAATGCACGGATTGATAAAAACTTCAACATCGGTAAGAACATGGGGCTCAACATTTACTGTCGGGTTTCCAACCTTCTTGACCGTCGCAACGTGATCAATGTATATTCTGCTACTGGTTCTCCTACAGATGATGGCTACCTGGCTTCACCTTTCGGACAGAGCCAGATCCAGAGTATTGATGCTTCTCAGCGAGATGTACAGGCCTTCCTGGCATCTTATCAGTGGCGGATGTTGAACCCTAACTTCTTCAGCCTTCCACGGCGGATTTACCTGGGTGCAATCTTTGATTTCTAATACAACTTTTGATGTGCCCCGCCGCATGCCTTGCATGGTTGGCGGCGGGGGCAGTCATTCTTCATTCTTTCAATTTTAAAAATGCGTGCTATGCGTAAAATATTATTCACTTTATTGGGAGCCGTACTTTCGGTTGCCGTGGCTTCTGCCCACGTCAATCCCGAACGAGAGAATGCCCCCAATAATAACAACGATCAAGTCAGCTTCCGGTCTAACTGTGATGTGGCCAAAGCTCAGCGGGATCAGGCGGTGAACAACGTTCGTGCCCGTCTGACAACCGGAGGTGACGTGTGGTGGGATGGCAACGACGGCCGTTACGTCGTGCCGAAGGTCCCACCTGGTGAGCCTGAAGTATCTTCTATCTTTGCCGGTGCCGTTTGGCTCGGTGGTGTGGATGCTGCGGGTAACCTTAAGCTTGCTGCTCAGACTTATGGCCGGAGTAGTGGTGCTACCGATTTCTGGTCTGGTCCATTGACACCGCTTAACGCGGAAAACCCAGGTGAGACGGACCAGGAAACTTGTTCTAACTGGGATGCATTCTTTGTTGTGACCGGTGACGAAATTGACGAGCACCTGCGTCTCTACAATGAGTCTATCGAAAACGGAACGCCCTACGAGGCTTCACAAATACCAAGTGGTGTACGTGGCTGGCCTGGTCGTGGCAACCCTTATTTCTTTGATGTTAATGGCTTTGAACTGCCAAATACTGCTCAGGGTCTTGCCGGATTTGCCGATCAGGATGCAGATGGTTTGTATAACCCGCTGAATGGTGACTTCCCAATTATTGAGATTCGCGGATGTCCGGAACCACAATATCCGGATGAAATGATCTTTTGGATCTACAACGATAACGGTAACGTTCACACACAGTCTAACGCGGATCCAATCCGTATGGAAATTCAGGTTCAGGCTTTTGGATATGCTACAAACGATGAGCTGAACGACATGACCTTCCAGCGTTATAAGCTGATTAACCGTGCACTTGAGCCGATTGACTCTACCTTTTTTGCGATGTGGGTTGACCCGGATTTGGGTTGCTATACGGATGACTTTATTGGTTGCGATACTTTGCGTAGCTTAGGTTATGTATATAACGAAGATGCACTGGACGGGCAGACAGGATGTACATGTCCCGGTGGGGTGAACACCTATTGTGACGAAATTCCGCTGCTTGGGGTTGACTATTTCCGTGGACCACTTGCCCCGGTACGTTATGGAGAGAACGGCGAGTTGATTCCAATCGAAGTCGGGGAAAACCCGGACACCGCAATTGAATTGGGTATGTCTTCTTTCACCTATTATAACAACGGTGGTCTTCCGGGAACACCTCCAGGTACTTCTGATCCCGGTCAACCTATTGAATACTACCGGTACCTCACAGGTCACTGGCGTGATGGTACACCATTTACCTACGGAGGCGAAGCCTATCAGGATGGTACTGAACCTATTGATTACGCTTACACAGAAGCACCGGACGATGTGGACGGATGGTCTATGTGTACCGCAAATGTAACGCTTGGCCAGGACCGCCGTACGATTCAGGCTTCCGGTCCGTTCCTGCTAAACCCAGGTGCGGTAAACGAGCTGATTATTGGTGTGGTTTGGGTTGCTGATCAACCTTACCCATGTCCTTCCATCCGTCAGTTGCAGCAGGCCGATGATATTGCACAGGCTTTGTTTGACAACTGCTTTGATATTGTGGATGGGCCAGATGCACCGGATATCGATATTATTGAACTGGATGAGGAGCTGATCCTGATTCTGACTAATGATGAGGTACAGTCCAACAACGCATTCGAAGCATATGCAGAGCGTGGGCTTGAAATCCCCGAAACAGTTGAAGATAGTCTTTATGTATTTGAAGGCTATAAGATTTATCAGGTTGCTGGCCCTAACGTAGGTCTGACTCCTGAGAATGTTAACAACCCGAACCTGGTTCGCCTAATCGCACAGGTAGATATTACCAATGGGGTAGACCGCCTCTTCAACTGGGTATCTGTTGATAACCCAACCGGAGAGCCTTACTATGTGCCTGAGTTGCAGGTGGAGGGACGCAACCGTGGTATTCAGCATACCTTCCGGATTACAGAAGACGCCTTCGCAGAGGGCTCCCGCTCGCTGGTCAATCACCAACAATATTACTTTGTAGCGGTAGCCTATGCTTTCAATGAGTATGAGCCCTTCGATCCCGAAACGGTACTTGGTCAGCCAGAACCTTATCTGGAGGGTCGCGGTAACATCGGACCTAATGGTGATGGTTTGCCGTACACTGCCATACCAAGACCTATTATCTATCAGGATCTGAATGCAGCTTACGGTGATGGTGCAATCATCACGCGCATTGACGGTGTCGGCGCAGGCCGTAACTTCCTGGACCTGAGTGAAGAAACTCAGACAGGAATGGAGGAAGCGTTTGCCAATGGTGAATCCTACAAGGAGAATCTGGTGTACGCACCGGGTGCCGGCCCAATCGAAGTCCTGATCTACAATCCGCTTGATGTTGTTGATGGCGAATTCGAGATTGAATTTATGGACAGCAACATGGACGATGAAACCCTGGAAGATGATGCCCGTTGGGTACTTCGTAATCTGGGCGACGGCACTGAAATTATGTCCGCCCGTACGATTGAGGTGCTGAACGAGCAGATTATCGCTGAATTTGGTTTTTCTGTTAACATCGGTCAGGTTGCTGAGCCGGGTGAGCAGGAAACAGAAGAAAACGGATATATTGGCTTTGATATTGATTACGCGAACGGCAATGCTGCTAACCCATGGCTGGCTTACATTCCTGAGAACTTTGACCTCACCGGAGGTCAGGCAGGTTTTGGCAACAGCCAGTTGTTTGATTATATATCAACTTCCGATGGAGAGCGGGATGCAGCGATTGATCCGGATGGCGGTTTGACGCAGTTTGGTGAGGCGCCACTTATGCCTTATTATCTGCTTGACTGGACCGCACGCGGAGAATTCCAGCTTCCATTTATCAGCCCGGTTTGGGCCAACAACAGTGGTAGTGGTATCGTTCGTAACCAGATGGACCTGGAAGACTTGAATAACATCGATATTGTATTCACACCAAACAAAGATCTCTGGAGCCGTTGTGTCGTTATCGAAACAGCCAACCGTTTCTACACAGAGTCCGGGTTTACCACTCAGGGTAATGTGAATCAGTTTGATCTGCGTGCAGCTCCTTCGGTAGGTAAAGATGCGGGTCCTGACGGCTTGCCTGCGCCTGATGGAGATGGTACAGGTATGGGGTGGTTCCCAGGCTACGCCATTGATGTGGAAACGGGGCAGCGTCTGAATATCTTCTTCGGAGAGAACTCTGTTTATCGTCCGGATAACCCACTGCTTGCAGATACTGCGGTGACTTTCACAGATGGCAATAACGGAGCGGACATGATGTTCAACCCATCCAGCCAGATTGTGATTCCTGAGGTGGCTAACCTTGGTCTGCTACCAGTATATGCAGGAGGGCAGCATATGATTTACGTCACTAAGACGCCATACGATAGCTGTGCTACTTTCCGGGATAACTTCGAGCCTAGCCCGCTGCCACTGTCTAAGGTACGTTCCGTACGTGAAATTACCTGGGCAGGCCTGATGGTCGGTAACAACGATTTCCCATTCACGAACTACGAGCAGGGACTGATTCCTGGTGGTGAGGAAGTGCGTGTGAAACTCCGCGTGACCAATCCATATCAGGTAGAGGTGGATGCTGATAATATTGATGGCGATCAGCGTACTGGTACTGGTGAGAACAACTACCATCCGAAGTATCAATTCTCTATTGAGGGTGCAGCGCCATCCCCGCTTGACGAGGCAGGGGTCGCTGATGCACTTGAGGACATCCTTGTAGTACCGAATCCATACTATGGCTTCTCAGACTACGAGACTTCTCAGTTCACAACTACAGTAAAGATCACAAACCTGCCAGCGAAATGTGTAGTAACGATCTACACCCTCGAGGGTAAGTTCATCCGTCAGTACAACCGTGATGAGATCGGAACCATTCCGGACGGCGGCAACCGTGCTGTTGAGCGCAATCAGATTACTCCTGCACTGGAGTGGGACCTGAACAACAGCAAAGGTATTCCGGTGGCAAGTGGTGTATACCTCATTCACGTTGCAGCAGAAGGACTCGGTGAAAGAACCATTAAGTGGTTCGGTGTGAACCGTCAGTTTGACCCATCAGGGTTGTAAGCAACCTAGAATTTTAAAATTTAGAGAGTCTTTCCGTCCCTGCAAAGGGGCGGAAAGCTCCTCAAAATATTTGGTATGAATAAAATTACTACTTTACTTTTTGCCGTGGCTTTGGTTTGGGGTGTTACGGAATCTGCCTTCGCAGGTAACCCGGACCGTCAAGGTGAGGCAGGAGCGGCACAGTTGCTGCTCAACCCCTGGGCAGAAAGTGCAGGGTTGCACTCTATGACAACCTCTTTTGTTTCGGGCGTGGAAGCGATGCGTATCAACGTGGCTGGCTTGTCCCGGATTAATAAAACAGAAGTGCAGATCGGACACGGTCGCTACCTGGAAGGTACAGACATTCTCCTGAACGGGCTGGGGGTATCCCAGAAGGTAGGAGAGTCAGGTGCAATTGGTATCAGCCTAATGTCCGTGGATTTTGGTGATATTCCTGTGACGACCACTGATCAGCCGGGAGGTACCGGTTCGACGTTCTCGCCCAGCTTTTTTAATCTGGGTATTGGTTATTCGCATACCTTCGAGAACAAAATCTCCGTTGGTGTGCTGTTCCGTGGTGTATCAGAGTCTATTGCGGATGTTAATGCGTTCGGCTTTGCGCTTGACGCGGGCGTTCAGTATGTTACCGGCGAGAATGATAATTTCAAGTTTGGTATCGCACTGCGCAACATCGGTGGCCGTATGCAGTATGGTGGGGAAGGACTTACCACGCAGGGGCCTTCACCCAACAACGGTGGTTACGAACTGACGTTCAATCAGCGTGCTGCAGACTTTGAGTTGCCTTCTATGCTGAACATCGGACTGTCTTACGATTTCCTGATTACCGGTGGTACGCACCGCATCACAGTACTGGGTAACTTTACTTCCAACTCCTTCTCTCAGGATCAGGTTGGTGGTGGTATCGAGTACTCACTCAAGGACTTCTTTATGGTTCGTGGTGGTTACCGTTATGAGTTTGGTGCCGGTGATGCTGATGCCTTCGATGACCCGATTTATACCGGGCTGAGCGCAGGTGCAACGATTGCTGTACCACTGGGCAAGGACACTCCGGAAAGCCGTGCTTCGCGCTTTGCGATTGACTACGCTTACCGGACTACCCGTGTCTGGAATGGTACCCACAACATCGGTGTACGCATCTCAATTTAAGATAGCCCCCTGATACTTGCTTAATTCAGGGGTTTCTCTTATATTTGTTTTTTACCCAGAGGCAAGAACGCTTCCGTCAATAGTACAGGAGCGTTCTTGTCTTTTCGTATAAGAATAGGAAGTTCCCTGTTCCACTCACATACTACCCTTTCAATTCTGAATTTTCCCGGACTTACCCTTTGGCTTTCTACCCGGATTCCCGCAGAAAGCAATCAGGGTTAACGTCAGGTCAAAGCGTAGCGCATGCAGTGGGTCAATACAGGGGATATTGTTTTAATCAAACCATAGATTATGTCTGGTATAAATTATCTGACCAAGGAAGGATATGAAAAGCTGAAGGCTGAATTGGACGAAATGAAGACCAAAGGGCGAAAGGAAGTAGCTGCTGCAATTGCAGAAGCACGTGAGAAGGGCGACTTGTCAGAAAATGCCGAGTACGATGCCGCAAAAGACGCCCAGGGCATGCTGGAGTTGAAGATTAGCGAAATGGAGAAAGTCTTGTCTAATTCCCGCATTTTGGATGCCAGTCAGCTGGATATGTCAAAGGTGACCGTTCTGAGCAACGTGCTTATCAAGAATACTAAAACGGGCAAAACCGTAAAGTATACGCTGGTTTCAGAGTCAGAAGCAGACCTGAAAGCCAAAAAGATATCGGTAAACTCCCCGATTGGTAAAGGCCTTCTGGGCAAGGAAGTCGGTGAGATCGCAACCATCGAAACTCCACGGGGCAATATCGACTTTGAGGTTATGGAAATTTCAATTGACTAAGCATTATGGCTTCTATTTTCACAAAAATCATCAACGGGGAAATCCCTTCGTACAAAATTGCTGAGGACGATCGCTACTATGCGTTCTTAGATATCCGGCCGCTCGCCAAAGGGCATACGCTTGTGGTACCTAAGCAGGAAGTAGACTACCTCTTTGATGTGGAGGATGAACTGCTGGGCGGAGCTATGATTTTTGCTAAACGGGTGGCTAAAGCACTGGAATCCGTAATTGATTGCAAACGAGTAGGCGTGATGGTTATCGGTACCGAAGTGCCGCATGCGCATATCCACCTCATCCCTTTCCAAAAGGAAGCGCAGATTGACATCACGCGTAAGCCCATTGAAATGAGCAGCGAGGCCATGGAGGCGCTGGCGGCGGAAGTGCGCGCTAAGGTAGCGCTTTAATCACCAACTGAAACACGGCCAGCCCCGGGTGGAAATGCACTTATGCTTTCCTTCCGGGGTTGTCTTTTAGGAAGCTGCTCCAGTCGCTGTAGCGCTTCTTCCCTTTGAGCACACTGCCGGATTGATAGAAGTGGCAGACAGCGGTAGCGAGGGCATCCGTGGCATCAAGGTAATAGTCATCCATATTAAACTTGAGAATATTGCCCAGCATAGCAGCCACCTGCTCTTTGCTTGCATTCCCCTTGCCGGTGACTGACTGCTTAATTTTCCGGGGGGAGTATTCTGTAATCCCTACGCCCTTGGTCATTGCAGCAGCGATAGCAACCCCCTGAGCCCGGCCGAGTTTCAGCATGGATTGCGGGTTCTTCGCGTAGAAAGGGGCTTCGATGGCCATCTCCCGTGGCTGATAGATCTCCACAATGCTTTGCAGGCGCTCAAAGATGTGCTGTAGCTTTTCCTGATGTGTATTGAACTTGCCCGGGTATATGACACCCATGTCGCAAAGTACCATTTTACGGCCTTTGATATCAAGAATGGCGTATCCGAGAATGTTGGTCCCGGGGTCAACACCCAGTAAGCGGTAAGAAGAGTCTTCAGTTTTCAAAAAAGTCGTTTATATTACGGCAGTTGTCAGGTCTTCGCAATATAGTTTTATTTTATCTGACAACAAATACTTTGAACGATTTTGTTAAGTAAAACGAGTTTGCATGTGCCTAAACCGGGGTTATCGCTTTTGGCTGAATGCAGCGTTCAAGGTGTTGATCGTTGCAGCATTACTTTATATACTCTATCGGGAGATTGGCGGGCAGGAGCGGCTGGCTGACCTATGGCAGCAGTTGTGCTATCGCCTCGGTGAAAGCAGCAAATGGTGGCTGTTGCCGGCCGTCCTTCTGATGCCCGTCAACTGGTGGCTGGAAAGCTGGAAGTGGCAACGCCTGTTGAAGCCCTTCTGGCCTGTTAAACCCTGGCGGGCCTTTAAAGCTGTTGCTTCGGGCATTACCTTGTCCTTGTTTACGCCCAATCGGGTTGGCGACTATGGAGGGCGGATCCTTGCCGTCCCTGCCCGGCACAACTGGCATGCCGTGATTGCAACCATGGCCGGCAACGTGGCTCAGTTGCTTGCGTTATTATCCGGAGGGCTACTGGGGGCATTGTACTATCTGGAAGTGCAGGGCGGGCTGCCCAGACTGTTAATCAGCAGCTTTTGGTGGGTTTTGTTTGCCGGGATAGCGGTGACGTACCTGTTCTATTTTAACCTGCACTGGCTAGCCCTTTTGCTTCGGACGCTGCCTGTACCCCGGAAGTGGCTCAGGCCCGTCCTAATGATTCGCCGCTTCAACCGGCTGCAGCTTGCAGAAGCGTTGTTGCTGGCCTTTGCCCGCTATAGCGTTTATTGCCTGCAATATTACCTGATGGCGCGATTCTTTGGCATTTCCGCGCCCCTGTTTGGCGCCCTTAGCGGGATTGCCACTATTTTTCTTTTTCAGGCTACCGTCCCCCTGCCGCCGGTTGCTGCCCTGCTGGCCAGAGGGGAAGCCGCACTTTTGGTATGGGCGCCCTTCTCAGACAATGAACTGAGTATTCTGGGCGCTACTTTCGGGCTGTTTATACTAAACCTGGCGCTGCCCGCGTTACTTGGAGTGATGTTTATCGTCAAAATAAATGTCTTAAAATCGCTAGGTTATGATGCAAATGCCCCTGAAAATCAACGCAATGGCGTTCCCGGTCCTCTTCCTGATCGCAACGTTGAGCCCTCATCAGAATAAACAGGCTCAAACACAGAGCCATGTCATCCATCAGGCTGCCACCTGTTCTGTAGAGAATCAGGCCTTCAAAGATGGAGAAACCATAACCTATAAGCTTTACTACAACTGGAATTTCGTCTGGCTTTCTGCTGGTGAGGTACAGTTTAAGGTTAAAGAGCTGGATGATCAGTTCCATTTTTCGGCAGTGGGCACGACCTACAAGTCCTACGAGTGGTTCTTTAAAGTGCGTGACTACTACGATAGCTACGTAAATAAGGAAACGCTGCTGCCCAAGGTATCCATCCGGGACGTGGAGGAAGGAAAGTACCGCTTGTATGACCGGGTGACTTTTGATCAGGATATGGGCAAGGCTTTCTCCCTGCGAGGCAAGTCTAAGGAAACCGCAGAAATGGCCAAATACGATATTGACCCCTGTATGCATGATGTACTTTCTATGGTTTACTTCCTTCGGAATGTGGATATCACCAACTACAAGAAGGGAGATGCACTTCCCCTCAAAATATTCATGGACAAGGAATCCTGGCCCCTGAAAATGACGTACGCGGGCAAGGAAGAGGATGTCAAAGTAAAGGGCTTGGGGCGCTTCAATACAATCCGGGTCAGCCCTGAAGTCATTGCCGGTGATATCTTTGATGACGATACGGAGATGAATATCTGGGTGACGGATGATAAAAACCGTTTGCCCCTTTTGATAGAATCTCCGCTATCTGTAGGTTCCGTTAAGGCGGTGCTCAAGGACTACAAAAACCTGCGGTACGATTTAAGTGCTGAAATCAAATAAAACGCATGGTCAAGAGAGTGCTGATCTTCATTGGGTTCCTTGCTGTATTTGGAGCCGGTTTCGGGCTGGCGTACAGCCTGCTACGTACCTCGTCTTCACCTGAAACGACTATTCAAAACAGCACGGTACTGCTCAACCGGGTGGAGGAAGTCTGCAAGCTGGTGACTGTGGAGGGGCATTTCAGTGAGTTGTACGATGAGACGAATATCCGGCGCTTTACGGTCTATGTGCCCATGCCGAGCACGTTTTCCTTCTCCAAAAAGGCGATTCTTCAGGTGGAGGGCAAGGTTTTAGTGGGCTATGACCTGAAAAACATCAAAATCACAGCAGATAGCACGCAGAAACGAGTCGTGCTCAGCCATATCCCGGAGCCGGAGATCCTGTCCGTTGACTATACGATTGCCTACAAAAACCTGTCCGAGAGTTTCTTCAATAGTTTTGACCCGGAAGATTACACCCGGCTGAATGCCAATGCAAAGGCGATGCTCAGGGAAAAGGCCGGGGACAGCGATCTGATGCAGGAAGCCCGCCTGGAGGGCAATCAGCTGATCCGTATTATGGACTTTATCGTCCGCTCGGCAGGGTGGTTGCTTTTTATTCAGCCTCCTGACTCCAACGTTCCTCTGCCAGCCGACAGCCTCCTTACTTGAGTAAAATACCTACCGTAATGGCGTAAGTAGGCAGTGTACCGGCTATCGGGCTAATGCCTTCCACGCCTTCCCGCCAGGCCCTGACTTCCTGCCCATCGGTGGACAGTTCTGCCCGTTTAGGGAATACGCGGCCTCGCTCCCTGAGGAAAATCCGCTCTGAATGGCGGAAGGGCACACGGTAGTCGCCCCGTACAAAGAGCTCCCGGCTGGGGTTCAGTTCAATCGCCATTTCAAGGCTGAATTTCCAATTGTAAATGCGGTCTCCAAGGTACATATTCACCTTATTGGCTTTAATGGTTTTATCATCTGCTTCAAAATTGCCGTAGTCATTATCCGCTTCGCTCAGCTTTCTGGCATAATACATTCGGCTGAACTGTACCATCGGGCGCACGTAAACCGGGCGGTACCGCTTGGTCAGGTTAAACTGGAAGCCGCCTCCGATTGCGCTTTCCCGGTAAATACTGTTCCACAAATCCCTGGCAAGGGTCCACCGCAGCAGGTACCGGTCTTTGTACGTGATGTCCAGGGCCCATTGGTAAACGGGCTCGATATCACGCGCTTCGAGGTTGTCTGTCAACTCCAGAATAGGTTCAGGGGAGGTGGTATAAACGCCCAACGTATAGGCGGCCGCTTCCGTTGACAGGAAGTGAACGCCTGCCCCGTAGCTGAAATGAAAACCCCAGTTGGAGGCGCCTCTTAGAACCGGAGGGCTGCCCGGCGCGTAGCTGATATTGAAGCTGTCGCGCCCCTGTTGATTTTGAGATTGGACCTGAGCGATGGAGTCCTGTTGCCGCCGTAGGGTATTGAGAAAAGTAGTGTCAAAAACCTCGGTTGCTTTATCCTGATTGTTGAGCTGCCGTACTGTCTCGGCCAGGCGTTTATCATTGATGGGGGCGGTATTGTAGGAGGTCCAAAAGTCTTCATCGTAAGTCCCGGTCCGGTCAAGGAACCGGTCGTTCCGGTCCAGTCGTTCCATGTAGGGAATGACCTTTCCGCGGCCGGGTTTGACCTCTGTGACGATCAGCTCATTGGTGTAGATGCCGCCATCGCGCCAGGTGCCCTCCCGGAGTGCCTCACTTAGGTGCCACCGCCCGTCAACCTCACGGTAGTTGACGAAGTAACGGTTGCCCTTCCAGTTGCCGGTGTAGAGTGGATAGTCATTGTATTTGCGTTGTGCATCCGGCAATATCTCGAAGGAAGCGCGTACGAATGCATAGGATAAAGTATCAATGTAAAGTTCGCCTTTCATGCGTGCCCGTTTGTCTTCCGCCTCCCGGTCGAACCCGATGACATATACCGGCCGGTCATTGTGTGTGGTGATGCTGGAGACCCAATATTTGTAAGCCCCAAAGTTGTCCTCTTCCAGGAAGTCCTCCCGGTTTTTTACAAAGTCAAACCGGTCGGCAGCGAGGTGGCCTGAAGAAAAGCCAGTACTGTTGCGCAGTTCTTCCTCCGGGACAAGGGTGACTTGCCGGCCCTGAATCAGCCCGACCTGCCCTTCCTTTTCGTTTTTGTAACTGGTTTTATACAGGTTTAGCACCCCCTCTGCGAGGTAGATGTAATCCTGATCTGAATTGGTTTTGGATTCCCGGTAAAAACCAGTCATGGAGGTAGGGTAGTGGGGGTAGTTGTCCGGGATGCTCCGGACCGCTCTGCGGATGATGTCCTCGATTTTTTGTTCGTCCATCACCACGATTTCCTGAAGCATGGAGGGCGCAGGTTGCAGGCGGATGGTCAGGGGCCCGTTTATGCCAGCAATAGACCTTTGGAAGTTTTTAAAGCCCAGGTAGGAGACCTTTAGCTCAGAGCCACGGTAGTACTCCGGTACTTTCAGTGTGAATTTACCATCGTAACCGCTTGTCGTACCGATGGCCCGCTGCGGGATGCCAACATGAGCGTGGGAAAGCGGGGCCCCGGTTATAGCATTTAGCACTTGCCCGCGCAGTACAAAGTAGCTGTCCTGTTGAGCCGGAAGCAGTATCGGAAAAAGCAAAAGGATAAACAGGTAACGCATAGGTTGAGGAGTTTTTCATTAGCATGACGGTCTAACAGGCGATTTGGTTGCAAAAAGCGCAGTAAAAGTACTGTAGTATGGTTATCCGATACGGGAAGAGTATATTTGCAAAAAAAGAACGCATGAATATCCTTTTGTTAGGCAGTGGTGGGCGGGAGCACGCTTTTGCCTGGAAGATGAGCCAAAGTCCGCTTTGCAAAGCTTTATTTATTGCGCCCGGTAATGCGGGTACGGCCCAACATGGGACCAACGTTGCCCTCAACCCTAACGATTTTGAGGCAGTCGGTGCTTTTGTGCTCGAAAAGGAAATCAGCATGGTGGTGGTAGGCCCTGAAGAGCCACTTGTGCGGGGGATTTATGATTACTTCAAAGCAGACGATACCCTGAAGCACGTGCGTGTGATCGGTCCTTCTGCACTAGGGGCAAAGCTGGAGGGCAGCAAAGCTTTTGCCAAAGCATTCATGCAGCAGCGCGATATCCCAACGGCCGCTTATGCCGAGTTTACTCCCGATACGCTGGAAGAAGGCCTGGCTTATATTGATCATCAGGAATTACCCATCGTATTGAAGGCGGATGGATTGGCAGCCGGCAAGGGGGTCTTGATCCTCAATGATCGTGCGGAAGCAAAATCAGAACTTAGGGCGATGCTGAGCGGGAAGTTCGGGGAAGCTAGTGAGCGGGTGGTGATCGAGGCTTTTCTTGACGGCATTGAGTTTTCCGTTTTTGTACTCACCGATGGCAAATCCTATAAAATCCTGCCGATTGCGAAGGATTATAAGCGTATAGGGGAAGGCGATACGGGCCTGAATACCGGAGGCATGGGCGCCATCTCCCCGGTTCCCTTTGTGGACGATACGCTATTGAAGAAAGTGGAGAACTGGATCGTGAGCCCCACCCTGACCGGGCTAACGGAACTGGAAGCGCCCTACGAAGGCTTTATCTTCCTGGGGCTAATCAAAGTAGGAGAGGACCCCTACGTCATCGAATACAATTGCCGGATGGGCGACCCCGAAACAGAGGTCGTCTTCCCACGCCTGAAGAGCGATCTGGTGGAATTGCTAGTCGCCCTGGGCGATGGAACACTGGACAACAAAAAGCTGGAAGTGGAAGCGCAGAGTGCTGCAACGGTATTTTTGGTATCCGGCGGCTACCCGGAAGCCTATGAAAAAGGCAAAACTATTACCGGGTTGGAACAGGTAGAGGGCAGCCTGGTCCTGCATGCCGGTACCAAAACTGAAGATGGCGTAGTGAAAACTAATGGTGGCCGAGTATTGGCCCTGACCTCACTGGCGGGCAATTACAAAGAAGCCGTAAAGCAATCCCTGGAAAATGCTGGCCGCGTACAATTTGACGGCAAATACTACCGCACGGATATTGGATTTGACCTGTAGCAGAAAGTGAGTTTGATGGGCCCGGTACAAGTGGAAATTATTGGAGGTGAAAATGGGAATGCCTATGTCCGGTTGCCGGCGGGTAGTTCACCGCAACTGGAATTGTTACTGAAGTACGCTGGCCAACGCCCGTCCTACGGTGGCTCATGTGTACTGGTGGCAGACCGGGAGGCACTCCCCGAAAACTGGACGTCTCAGCTTCAGGGCAGTACAGTTGATCTGGTTGTTGGCTGGGGATTTGAAGAAGAAGAAAGTACGGAGTGTCCTTTTGTTGCGCTCAAGAGCCCGGCAGCTGCCCGCCAATACTTTGGCCGTCATCCCTTCAGGAATACTTTATTTCTTGTGTTTGTAGGCAATGAGCCTGCCATCGGTGACCTGCTTGGCTATATGGGAGCCCCCTTGCATCAGGCCACCCTGCAGGTTGACCTGAACGCGCTTTTCCACAACCTGGAGGCACACCGCAGTGCTTTACAACCCGGGACAGCGGTGGCTGTGATGGTCAAGGCCAATGCCTATGGGGCGGGGCTGATTGAGACAGGGCGAGCATTGGAACGGGCCGGCGTGGATTACCTGGCTGTTGCTTATGCAGATGAGGGGCTTCAGCTCCGCCGGGCTGGTGTAGAGTGCCCGATTATGGTGCTCAATACCGAAATAGCTGCCTTTGAGCATTTTATACAGGGGCAGTTGGAGCCGGTGGTGTATCATTTCCAACTGCTAAGAAAGCTGGCAGCGATGCTGGAGGAACATCAGGTTGACATGCCGGTACATCTGGAGTTCAATACTGGTATGAACCGGCTGGGCTTTGAGCCGGAAGAAGCCCAGGCTGTTGGCGATTTTATTTCCGGGCAAGCTCACATCCGGGTAGCGACTACTTTTGCCCATTTGGCGGCTAGTGGTGCTCCGGAACATGACGGGTTTACGGAGCAGCAGATGGCGAAGTTTATTGCAGCTTGTACCGAACTTGACCGCCACCTCGGCTATCGGGCTCCCCGCCACCTGCTCAATTCAGGAGGGGTTGCCCGTTTTCCGCAATACGATATGGACATGGTGCGTTTGGGGATCGGTGTTTATGGTGCAGACGAAACCAGTGTGCTCCAGCCTAAGCTACGGACGGTGATGCAATTGCAGGCCTGTATATCCCAGGTCCGTACCCTGCAGGCCGGTGAAACGGTAGGGTACAGCCGGGCAGGGCAACTGCCGGTGGGCAGTAAAGTCGCTACTTTAGGCATTGGCTATGCGGACGGGGTGCCAAGGGCGCTCAGCCGTGGGCGGCATCAGGTGCTGATCAACGGGCAGTTGGCACCGATCGCAGGCAATGTGTGCATGGATATGTGCATGGCCGATGTGACGCATATTCCTGATGTGGAAGCAGGCAGCCTGGCTACTATTTTTGGCGCTGAGCCCACGGTGGAAATGACAGCTGAGCGGCTGGGGACAATTCCCTATGAAGTTTTTACCAACGTGGGGCCACGGGTGCGGAGAGTCTACCGGGAAACGATTTAGCATAAGGTGGAAGGGCCAAAATATGAGATACCATACGACACCCAACAGATAAGGAATACAGCAATATTTTTTAGGGTGCGGTATTTTGCTAATTTTGCGGCGGTCTCCTCTAAATTGAGAAATTTTAAACAAAAACGATCATTCATGCTCAACCTAATGATTAAGCGCTTTTGGATGCTGATGGTGGCAGCAGTATTGCTACCCGGGCTTAGCTTTGGACAGGACGACCCTGTTTTGTTTACTGTTGATGGCAAGCCTGTGCATCAGTCTGAGTTTGTATACATCTATTCCAAAACCAACGGCAAGAATGCAGACTTCTCGGAAACCTCTCTGGAAGAGTACCTGGACTTGTACGTCAAGTTCAAGCTGAAGGTGGCCAAGGCCCGGGAAATGCAGTTGGATACCATTCCTGAACTGATGAATGAGCTCAATGGGTACCGCCGGCAACTGGCAGATTCCTACCTGATCGACAAGGAGGTAACAGAGAAGCTGATTAAAGATGCTTACGAGCGTTCTAAGCAAGACGTTGACATCAGTCATATTCTTGTAGCGGTAAAGCCGGAGGCGACAGCGGAGGAAGTGGCTGCTGCAAAAGGAAAGCTGGAGCGGGCGATGAAGCGGATTGAAGAAGGGGAAGACTTTGAGATCGTTGCCCGTTCGGTTTCTGACGATCAGTCGGCCAAGAATAATGGTGGACGGATAGGTTATGTAACGGTACTTTTTCCCAATGGGTTTTACGAGCTGGAGAAGGCGGCTTACGAAGTACCGGTGGGCAAGCTGAGCGGACCGATTCGGACTGATGCCGGGTTCCATGCTTTGTTGGTACACGACCGCCGTCCTGCCCGGGGAGAAGTGGAAGCCGCTCACATTTTATTGCGTACGGATGGGGGCAATCAGGAGAAAGCGGTTAAGGCCCGCATCGACAGTGCGTATCATGCGCTGGAAGCAGGGGCAGATTTTGAGGCTTTGGCGAAAGCCATTTCCGAAGATTCCCGCACCGCCTCAAAAGGCGGGTATATTGGGTACTTTGGGATCAATCGTTTCTCCAAAGATTTTGAGGAAGCTGCTTTTGCACTGAAAGAGGAAGGCAGCTACACTAAACCCGTTAAGACCAGTGTCGGCTGGCATATTCTTAAACTGATTTCCCGCCGGGGCATACAACCTTATAATATTGAGCGGGGTCGTTTAGAGAACGAGATTAAAAAGGATAACCGGTTTGAACAGGCCAAAGCCGCTATGGTGGCGCAGATCAAAGAAGAGGCAGGGCTGAAAGAATATCCTGAAGCGTTAGGCAGCTTCACGGAGACGCTGACTGATACGTTCCTGACTTTTCGTTGGCGTGCACCAGAGACTCCCGACGAGACCCTGTTGTTCCAGTATGGCGAGGACTTCAAGGTGACGGTAGGAGACTTTGCGGACTATCTGGAGCGGGCATCCCGCGAGCGCATTCGGATGGGGCGTGGCAAAGATGTAGCCTCAGCGGTGCGGTCGCTTTACGATAAGTACGTCGATGAGCGTGCCATGCGTTACGAAGAGAAGCAGCTGGAAGCTAAGTATCCGGACTTTAAGGCACTGATGCGGGAGTACGAAGAAGGTATACTGTTATTTGAGGCGACCAAGCGCCTGGTTTGGGACAAAGCTTCTCAGGACACGGTAGGCCTCGAAAAGTTCTATGAAAAGGTAAAAGGCAAGTATCGTTACGGCAGCCGGGCAGAAACGAGTATTTACAGGGTTTCTAATGAGTTGAAAGAGGAGATGGAGGAAGTTCGGGCATACATTGCAGACAATACGCCGGAAGCCGTGCTGGAAAAATACAATGACCCGGAGGCTACCTTCCCGCTTATTACCCATGAATCAAAGAAGCTGGATAAAACCTTGTATCCGGAGTTCAAGAGCATGGAGTGGAAGAAGGGGGCCATGTCGCAGTCGGAGCCCAATCCGCAGGCCCAAAAGTTTAAGATTGTAAAAATTGAAGACCTGCTGGAGCCCCGGATGAAAACGCTTGATGAGGCACGCGGCTACGTGGTAGCAGATTATCAGGACTATCTGGAAGAACAGTGGGTGGAAGAACTGCGCGAGACCTATAAGGTGGATATCAACCGGAAAGTGTTCAAAAAGCTAATTAAGGAATAGAAGGTATGCTGCAAGGTGCGAAAGCCGGGCAGGCCCTTCGCCGTCCGGCTTTCGCCGTTTTATTGTCCAAAAAGCCGACCATGAAAAAAATAGGGTTTTGCATACTGATTGCAGGTGTGATGTTTGGAATAGCCGCCTGTTCCACTGGTGATGGGGAAGGTGCCACAGAGGATCAGCTCCTGGCGAAGGTCCACAATAAGGCGCTTTACATTTCGGACATGGAAGGCATGTTCCCCGAGGGCACCTCTGGTAAAGATAGTACCATCATCATTCAGATGTTTGCCAACCGGTGGATGCGGGAAGCTTTGCTGTTGCATGAAGCCGAGCAAAATATCCCGGGTGACCTGAATATTGATAAGCTGGTAAGGGACTACCGGGCTTCGCTGATCCGCCACAATTACGAGAAAATCCTGGTTCAGGAACTGCTTGACAGCACTGTGACTGATGAGCAACTGGCTGAATTTTATGAGCGCAATAAGCAACAGTATCAACTCGAAACCCCTATCGTCCGTTGTTATTTTGTGAAGGTGCCTATGCCGGTGCCGGAAGCGAACGAGCTGCGGCAGTTATGGAATAATAAGCGGGAAGACCTTAAGCCTCTGGTGGACTACTGTTCCCGGAATGCGGAAGCCTATTTGCTGAACGACAGCATGTGGTATAAGGTGGAAGACATTGCCTGGGAGATGCCTAAGGGTACGGTGACGGTGGACAACATCAGCGCTAAGCAGGACTTTAGTCAGCGTGACGATGAGTATCAGTACTACTTTAAGGTATTTGAGGTGAAGAACCGGAAAGATATTGCACCGCTTTCGTACATAAAAGGGCAGGCCCGGAAGGTCATCCTGCGCAACCGAAAAGAGAAATTACTGGAAGATAAGATCGAAGCCATGTATCAACGCGAGCTTCGGCGCAACAACATCAAGACATATTACTGATTATGGATACAGCAATGAAATATTGGATTAGTGCGCTGTGCTTTTTGTTCATCGGAACGAATGGCTGGGCACAACGTGAGGTGATTGACAAAGTCGTTGCCACCGTTGGCGGGGAGCTGGTCCTGCTTTCTGAAGTGGAGGAGCAACGTGCCCTGATGGCTTCTCAGCAGTCCAACCTGCCTGATGACGTCCGCTGCAACATCATGGACCAGATTATGGCCAACAAGCTGTTGCTCAACCAATCTAAGCTGGACAGTATCATGGTTACCGACGAAGAGGTGGAAGTACAGCTGGATGCCCGTATTGAGCGGATTCTTGGTTTTATGAACAATGATGTGACCCAATTTGAGGAATACTACGGGCAGTCGATCAATGAGGTGAAAACCCAGTTTCGGGAAGACCTTAAAAATCAACTGCTGGTGGATCGTATGCGTGGGCAAATTATGGCAAGTGTGACTGTAACGCCTTCTGAGGTGAAAACCTTTTTCAGTTCTATTCCCCAGGATAGCTTACCTTATTTTAACTCAGAGGTGGAAATTGGAGAGATTGTTTACAAGCCAAAAGTCAATAAGGAAGAACGGCAGCGTGCCATCAACTTGCTGGAGGAACTGCGCGAGCGGATTGTTGAAGGTGGCGAGAGTTTTGCCGAGCTGGCCGGAAAGTACTCTGATGATGGCTCTGCCCGCGCCGGAGGTGACTTGGGTTGGGCCAAGCGGGGCCGCTATGTGCCGGAATTCGAAGCTGCCGCCTTCCGCCTGGAAAAGGACGAAATCTCTCCTGTGATCGAATCTGAGTTTGGCTTCCACATCATTCAAATGCTGGAGCGGCGCGGTAACTCTATACGGGTGCGCCATATTCTCATTAAGCCTGATATTACGGATGCCGACCTGGAATTGGCCCGGAGCCACCTGGACAGTGTCCGCCATCTGGTCATGAACGACTCCATGAGCTTTTCTCTTGCCGTAAAGCGGTTTGGCAATGAAGATCAGCAAAGTTACAATAACGACGGGCGCATGGTGAACCCGGCCACCGGCAATACTTTCTTCGAAATAGGTGACCTGGACCCTGATGTTTACTTTACCGTGGATACGATGGATGTGGGCGATATCTCTGCACCATTCATGTTCCGCGACCCAACCGGTGAGCGCTATTTTCGGGTAGTGCAACTGCAGTCCCGTTCCAGTCCGCACAAAGCGGACCTGAGTAAGGATTATTCCAAAATTCAGATGGCGGCGATTGAGGCTAAGAAAAGCGAATTTATCAGCGACTGGGTATCGGATAAAGTGGGGGCCACCTATATCGATATTGACCCCATGTTTAATGGTTGCCCGGTATTGAGAAAGTGGACGGTCGATAAGACGGCGAGACCCTGATTTTTTGCCCGGGGAAGCGTTCTCCGGGCAAAACTTTCTGCATTATCGTTCGTTAGATTGCCGTAACTGAACATGCAAACTGCGAAAGCTATATGCACGATATCGAGCCTTATTATCGCTGGAGAGGAAAGTATATTTCGGCTCAAGATGAGCGTTCCCCTTTCTATGGTCGTACCTACAGCGAGTTTACCTTTTCCAATAAAGTCTACAACTACTTTATTCACCCGCAGTGGGATGAGTTTGGCTCGGATACCCTCTACCTGAAAGTCATTTATGCAGACTATGATGAGGCCTTTGCTATCATTGAGCTCATAGGAGAGTGGAATGATGCAATGTATAATGACATCATGTACCTCAAGCGGGAGGTGGTGGACCGCATGTCTGATCAGGGCATCTACAAGTACATTATGGTCTGCGAAAACGTCCTCAATTTTCATGGCTCAGATGATTGCTACTACGAGGAGTGGTATGAAGATGTGGTGGAAGAAGGCGGCTGGATCTGCTTTGTCAATACCCTGCCTCATGTGAAAGAGGAAATGAAAGACACCCAATTGCATCAGTTTGTTAACTTTGGCGATGCATTTAATGACATCAACTGGCGCCCCCACAAGCCTAAACTGTTTTTTAAGGCGATGGATGCGCTGGTACACGGTGAACTTCAGCGGTATTTGCCGGAGGAGCTGTGATTAATATAACTACATGCATCAATCCGGATTCGTCAATATTATCGGCCGGCCCAACGTCGGCAAATCCACGCTCATGAACGCCCTTGTGGGCGAGCGTATGTCCATCATCACCAACAAGCCACAAACTACCCGCCACCGCATCATCGGCTTGGTTAGTGGGGATGATTATCAGGTGGTCTTCTCCGATACGCCCGGCGTGATTGAGACGCCTTCCTACCGTATGCAGGAGTCGATGAACCAATTCGCCTTCTCTACCTTTGAGGATGCGGATATCATGATGTTCGTCACGGAACCGGGCGAGCATTACGCGGATGACGACCCCATCATTCAGCGTTTGCAGAACGTCAAAGTTCCGTTCTTTCTGGTGATCAATAAGATCGACACAGTGGATGACGGTAAGGTGCTGGAGTTGATAAAACTCTGGAATGACCGGATCCCTTTTACAGAAACTGTCCCCATCTCTGCGCTGCAAAAGGTCAATACAGAGCGCCTTATGGAAGTGGTTATGAAATACCTGCCTGAGGGCCCTGCCTTTTATCCAAAAGACCAGTTGACGGACCGGCCGGAGCGCTTCTTTGTGAGCGAAATCATCCGGGAAAAGATACTGCTGCTATACCAACAGGAGATTCCCTACTCCTGCGAAGTGATTGTTACCTCTTTTAAAGATGGGGAAACGAAAAAAGGCGAACCGCTTGTGCGTATCGGAGCGGAGATCTTCGTTGCCCGAAAAACGCAGAAGTCCATCATCATTGGCAAGGGCGGGAGCGCTATTAAGAAACTAGGCATGGAAGCCCGCAAAAGTATTGAGGAGTGGCTGGAAAGCAAGGTGTTTCTGGAGCTGCATGTCAAGGTGAAAGACAACTGGCGGGATGATGAGCGGTCTTTGAAGCATTTTGGGTATTAGAAATTTATCGCCTCACCTCATAATCTTTACCAATCTCTACCTTATACTCCCGTATCGCCATCGCCTGATCATACTGCCGGGGATCAATACCGGTTTCCAGTAATTTCTCTATTGGAGCGTTGCAGCGGGCACAGGCACCTTCCACAATCACATCACCGGCAGGATTAAGCCAGAATTTTTCCGGCACCACAGCGTTGTCTTCCTTTTGGCGGCAGGCCGGGCAGAAGACGTCCCTGAGCGCAGCGGCGTAACGGGGCTTGAAATTCCTGCCCATAATCAGTTGCAGGTCCTCTTCGGTGATGGAAATATCGACGTACATATGGCTTTTATTATAGATTTTATTAACGCAGATTTTGTAAGTCTCTGAATGGTCTTTTTCACCATTTCTGCATCTCGTCCTCACCTTCGTAGCTTTGGCTACGAGGTTCCGGGCGTTTTTTGATCTGGCAAAAAATACTCATCCATACCCAATACAAAACCTACCTTAATAAAATCTTATCTTCGGAGCAAATCTGCGTTTATGAAAAGCTATGTATACAACGGTCTGGCCTTCGTATGGTTTGCGATGGCAATGGTGGCTTGCAGCCCTGATGTATCCAAAATTGAGCCCGGTATGGTCATCACACAGTCCACCAGCTTTGAGGCAGACACCCTGGTCTTGCCAAGCGATTCGCTGGGCCGCCCGGTCCTCGTGATAGAAGGGGAGGGGCTCACGGTTGACTTTGGGGGCACCCTTCTTCGGGGGAGTTTGGCGGATAGCCTGCCTGATACCTTCACCGGTTTGTCGGTACTCGTGCGCAACAGCAAAAACGTGACCATCCGCAACCTTAATGCCCGGGGATACAAGGTCGCTCTGATGGCGGAAAATACCGACAGCCTTTTGCTGGAAGACTGCGACTTCAGTTACAACTACCGGCAGCGTATGAAAAGCACCCCGGAGGCTGAAGACCTTAGCGACTGGCTCTATTACCACCACAACGAATCGGACGAATGGCTGCGCTACGGGGCAGCGGTCTACCTTAAAGGGTGCGATGCGGCTACAGTACGCCGCCTCCGCGTCACCGGTGGGCAAAACGGGCTGATGATGACAAACTGCAACAACGGTACGTTTTACAATAACACCATTCACTTCAATTCCGGTATTGGGATAGGTTTGTACCGCAGCAGCCACAATCGTGTGATGCACAACCGGCTCGACTGGAATGTGCGCGGCTTCAGCTATGGAGTGTACAGCCGGGGACAGGACAGTGCTGGCATTTTGTGCTATGAGCAAAGCTCGAATAACGTTTTCGCCTACAACTCTGCCACGCACTCCGGAGACGGATTCTTCCTTTGGGCAGGCCAGCATACGATGGATATGGGTGAAGGCGGCTGCAACGACAACATCATCTTTGGCAACGACTTTTCCCATGCGCCGACCAACGGCATCGAAGTGACCTTCAGCCGCAATATTATAGCAGGAAACCGGCTGGAAGAGTGCCGCTATGGTATCTGGGGCGGCTACAGCTACGAAAGCCTGATGTGTGACAATGCCCTCAGCAACTGCGACTATGGCATCGCCATTGAGCATGGGCAGGACAATACCATTTTGTACAATAGCTTTGATAGCTGCGAGGTTGGGGTTAAGCTGTGGGAACGGGCAAAGCAGCCCGAAGACTGGGGTTATGCGCAACAGCGGGAGGTGGAAAGCCGGGACTATGACCTTCAGCACAACCTTTTTTACAAGACAACGGTACCGCTTGCCATTGCTGGTACGGACCGCGTTGCCATCAACGATGACAATCAGTTTTATGCTTTCCAAACCTTGCTAAAGGCAGAGCAGCCGAACGACCGCCTTGTACTGGTGAAAAACCGGATTGGCGAGGGGGATCTGGGAGACGCTGTGCCCTTCGCCCGGGACAATCCCCCGGCAACGCTGCCTGCACCCAATGATGGCCGTGACCTGGTAAAGGCTATGCCGGAGCAAGCGCCCCTTGAGAAATATCGACCCGAACCCTTATCCGATGGGATGGACGCTCTGCTTCCGGAAGCGCATCTGCGAGGCCGAAAGTATATCCTGGTCACCGAATGGGGCCCTTACGATTTTCGCCGTCCTGTGGTGTGGAAGCGGGCTGCAGATGAGGAAACGATGACCTTTCTGCTGCTCGGGCCACAGGGCAACTGGCGGCTTGCCGGAGGGGAGGGCTTTACCCGGGTGACACCTAAAACCGGGACGTTCCCCGCGACCGTCACTGCCCGGATTGATCCTGAGGCAACCAAATATGCTTTGGATTTCGAGTTTGTGGGGGAAGCGGTAACCACAGAATTTGGTCAGGATTTGAAGCGGGGCGCAGGCGTTTCCTTTCATTGGAGGAATTAAACGTGAAGCCTGAATTGAACCTGATCTCCGGGGCGGCATTGCGCCAGCATGGGTAAGTCGTTGGTGGCGACCTGTGCAATCCGTAGGTAGCCACCGGTCGTCTGTGCATCCGCCATCAGGATAATGGGCTGGCCAGAGGGCGGGACTTGAATGGTTCCTGGCAATACAGCAGAAGAAAGGAGCCCGGGCAGGTGGCCTGTTTCAGGCAATTGTTCTTTTAGGCGCAGCCCCATCCGGTTGGAATCTTTGCTTAGGGTAAAGGGTTGAGTCAGGAAGAGCTCCCTGGCTGAGTCGGAAAAAGCCTCCCATTCCGGTCCGGGAAAGACCCTGACCTCACCGTTTTTTGGAAAAATGGGGTGATCCTGCGGCGGGAACTGCCGGATTTCTATGTTCGGAGCGTTCTGAATTTTCAAAAGCTGACCCGGCTGTAGCCGGCTGTCCGGTGTGAGCACCTCAGACTGATAAGGCGGCGGGCTGCAACTGCCCAGCCATTTCTGCACCTGCCAGTCACCTCGTATGGCGAGATAGGTACGGCAACCCTGCTGCATACTCCCGATGTTGAGAATAGCTTCAGAAGGTACATTCACGGTAGTGTAACGTGGTATGGGCTGCCCATTTAGGGTAGGACGGGCCAATGCTCCGGTCAGCGCAATTTGTGCAGGACTATGGAAGCATAGCCTTGGCCCAAGGAGCGTGCTTTCCAACACCGGCGTACTAAGAGGGTTTCCCACCAATTGGTTGACCAGCGCTGCGGATCGCCGGTCCATGGCACCACCGAGCGGAACACCCTGCGACTGATAGCCGGGACGCCCTTCATCCTGTAGGGTATCAAACAATCCGGTCGATATGATTTCCACTTTCAGCATGACTTCAGGCTGGTTTGAAAATAACGGTATCCCCGGGGCGCAGCAGGAAGGGGTCCTCAGCTTCTGCATCAAATACCTTCTGGGAGGTATGGCCAATGATCTGCCATCCGCCCGGTGCTTCAAAGGGGTAGATCCCAGTTTGTGCACCGGCCAGCCCCACGGCTCCAGCGGGGACGGAGTGCCGGGGTGTCTGTTTGCGTGGGCAGTGCAGGGCTTCCGGCAATGGGCCCAGATAGGGAAAGCCCGGTAAAAAACCAATCAGATAGACCCGGTAGGGACGATTGCTGTGCAGGTTGATGAGCTCCGGTTCGGAAAGGCCGGTGCGCTGCGCGACTTCAGGCAGGTCGGCGCCATTGTAATCGACTGGGATTTCGAGGGTACGCCCGGCATGCCGGGCAGATGGTTCGGGGATTTTTAAAGCCTGGATTTTTTCAGCCAATGTATCGAATGCGATTTGCAGAGGATTGAACACCACGGTGAGGGAGCAGTAGGCCGGAATACTGTACGCCACCCCTTTGATAGCTGCCTGCTCAATGGCTTGCTGCCAGGCATGCACTTTGGCATTTAGCTCCGGGTCTATACGCTGTTCCCAGTTGATGAGCAGCGCACGGTCGCCAAAGGGTTGGAGGGTCATAGGTTGCCTTTTTGAATGCCAGATTGCCGGAAAAAGTGGTCGAGTGCCTGCAGGATGGGTACAGCCATGGGGTTGTCTCCGTGTATGCAGAGGCTATCGACCTGAAGACGCAGGCGGGCACCGGTATTGGTGGTGACCATCCCTTCCATCAGGATTTGGCGGACTTGTTCGACGACTTCAGCAGGGTCGCGAAGGACTGCCCCTGATTGCTTTCTGCTTAGCAACTGCCCGTCGGGGGCATAGCGGCGGTCGGCAAAGCCTTCCCGGATATAGCCCAGACCGGTATCGCTGGCAGCCCGGGTAAGTGCGGAATCAGGTAGCCCCATCACCTGTAAGTTGGGGTCAATGGATTGAAAGACCGCCACAGCGAGCTGAGCCTGCCTTTCATCCCTGCAAAGCGTGTGGTAAAGCGCACCGTGCGGTTTGACATACGACAATTGCCCGCCGAGGCTTTCCACCATACCCTTAAGGGCACTGACCTGGTACCGGAGCATCGCCTGTAGCTCCGCTTCCGGTAACTCCATAGGCATCCGGCCAAAGTTTCCCCGGTCGGGGTAGGAGGGGTGGGCACCGATGCGCAAGCCATGTTTTAGAGCCTGCCGGATAGCCTTTTCTATGTAGACCGGGTCTCCACCATGGAAACCGCAGGCGATATTGCAGGAGGACAGGTAGGGAAAGATCTCCGCTTCATGCGGGAAGCGTTTGGTGCGGGTGCTTTCGCCCAGGTCGGCGTTGAGGTCTACTGCATGCCACATCAGTCCCTCTTTTGAAAACGGTAGCCAAAGTTGAGTTTGGCATAGGGCAATGGCAGGCCTCCATCCGAGAGTGAACGCCCGATACCAAAGCCCACATCAAAGAGTAACCCCCTTTCAGAAACCGTCTTATAGCCAAAGGTAAAGCCTGGCCCGACACCTAATTCCGTAGCCCCTCCAACGAAGATGCCGATGTTGAATCCATCGTAGCCCCGTTTGGGATTTAGGTAGTACCGGCCATTCAGGTTGACAACAGCACCACCTTCAACCGCCAGGAGGTAGCCTTCGAGCCCAATGTAATCGGCGACAGGGACTTCAACTGTCCCAACAAAGGCTGGAATCAGCAGGCCAAATGGCGAGATACTGACATCAGTTTGTGCACTAAGGAGGCTTTTGGAAGCGGTAAATAGGACAATAACCAGGATTAGTTTTCGCATGATAAATACATTTTTTGATGAGGATGATAGAATTAAAATATACAGAGAGGGGCAGAGGCTTGTACTTCAGCCTCTGCCATCTTCTATTGTTTTCTTACTGCTTTACGACTTTGAAAAGCCGGGGCAGGTCCACATGCTCAAATCCTAAAAAGTAAGTGCCGGCTGGCAGGTCATACAAAGATACAATGCCGCGGGTAATTTCGCCATAGTTGACCAGCCGGGCATGCCGTACCGTCTGTCCTGAGGTATTGATAATCCGGACAGGCAGGAAATTAGTATTGTCCAGGCCGCGGATTTCCACCTGCACAAAGCCATCGGTTGGGTTAGGATAAAGTTTCACTTCTTTTCCGAAGAAGGTGTGGCTCAGGGAGGATGTCATCTCGACCGTTACCAGCAGGCTTTGCTCACACCCTGCTCCGTCGCGTACTCTGATCGTATAGTTGCCGGGGGCTAGCCCTTCAAATAAATTACTGTCTTGAAAGGCCCCATTGCCAATTTGGTAAGTCAGGTCGCCCTGCCCGCCGGACACATTGACCAGAATACTGCCGTTTGGCTGGCCCTCGGTAGCATTAGTAACCTCCGCCGACAGCTCAAGGGCGCAGGTTGCCAGGGTCACAATTGTATCTGCCAGGCAGCCATTGACATCCCGGCCCACACACTCGTACGTTCCGCCGGGGAGATTAGAAAATACCGGACTGCTCTGGAAGGTATCTCCGCCGTTGATGCTGTATTCGAAATCTTCCAGGCCATTGGAGAGGTTGAGGATGATGCTGCCGTCCTCTGCACCAGGTGCTGATTCATTAAGGATTGAGGCATCTATGGACAGGAGGCAGCTGAAGGTTGCGCAGAAGGTACGCTGTGTCTGTGTTCCAAAGTTGATGTCGTCGCCAAGTTGGGCAAGGATGTTTCCTTCTCCATCAACGATTTCAAAATCACCGGCAGGCGGGCCGATCAGGCCGTCGCCCCAGCTGTCATAGAGGATAAACAGGTAACAGGCATCAGGCAGGCAAAATTTGGCTTCTTCCAGCGTGATTTGTTCCTGATAGGGCCCTCCTTCGGCGATAATATTACCCATAAGGTCACGGATTTCCCAGGAGGTTTCCTCCGGATAGGAGTCTGTCAGCAGGCGCACGGTAACTTCCTGCCCGTCGAGCACGGCTTCAAACTGTATTTCCCGGCTGTCGTTGGTCTGATTTTCGTCATTGACCTCATTGGGGAAGCCCACGCTTACGGCAAATTCATTGGTACCGTTGTTAAGCGGTGAAAGCTCAATAACGATGGTTTCTGTGGCTCCGGGAGCCAGGCTGCCTTCCCATTCGATATCATCTCCAATCATCCCGTTTAGCCCGGTGGAGATAAAGGCAGAGAAGAGGGTGTCCACGCCGGCATTTTGAATGACAATCTCAACGAGGGCTGAGGTGTCGCAGACATTCTGCTCCAGGCCCAGCACTTCGGCAATGGCGACATCATTACGGGGGAGCTGTTCTACCTGCACCCGGAGGGTATCGTTAAAATTGGCGGTATCCAGCGGGTGGCTGGTAAAGAGTAGAAAATCGTAAGTATCAATCAGCGCCATATCCACGGTTTCTGCAAACGTATGCAGATACACGCTGTCTGAGGCGAGGGTATCCATAATGGTATCCGTGAAAACCATGCCGTTTTCAAACTGAAAGCCAACGGTGTAGCCAGACATAGGCTTGTAGCCAAAATTCCGCACGGCTACCTGCACCGGTTCTGCATCAGTGAGGTAGCCGGAGGACTGCGGTGAGGTGAGGGCTTGGATACCCACATCGTTGGAGTCCCGGCGAAGCCTTGCCGACATAATTTTGGTGCTCCAAAGCCCATCCGGACCCATGTATTCGCCGGTGAACCAGAAATCGGTACCGGTCAGGGGGTCAATGGCCATAGCCGCATAGTCTCCCCAGCGGGCACCATTCTGTGAGCTGAGCCCTTCGGCAAATTCGTATTCTTCCACCGTCATGATGCCCAGGGGGTCTCCGTTGAGGCGGCCGGTGTAACGCAGAGAGAGGTCCCGGGTGGGCCCGCCAACAGAATAGGCCATGAGGATGTTGCCGTTGAAATCCATGGAAATACCACCGGCAAACCGGCTTAACCCGTCATCTTTACTGTAGGTGCCTTCCTGGTAAATGGACCAGTCACTGTTGCCGCTCTTCCGGAGCTCCATCCAGCGCAGCCCCGCCCGGTCCATGCCGTCTACATCCACCGCGAAATGAAGGAGGATGGATTCGTGGGAGCCGAAGTTGAGGTAGGGCACCCGATGGAGGATGATATCCTTAAGGCCGTCCACCAGTTGCCCGTTCGGTTGTTCTATGCAGTCGAAGAAGCTTCCATTGGGGCAGATTTCAGCATCAAAGGGTGCCCCAACCATATCTGAGGGGCCGGACACAAAGTTGCCGGCATCATCTGCCCAGTCGAGGTGGACTTCCCACAATTCCACTTTATCCTGCCCGCCATCCCAGGCATCATCGTACATTCTTACCACGTAGCCAGGTGCATCTGTGGGCGGAGGGTTGTTACCGTCCCAGTCTACCGGGGTAGCGACCTGGAAACCTCCGCCGGGAAATTTTGGTATGCCCAGGCGCTGCACACCGGGTTCGGCTCCCTGAAGCATGGCTGCGCGCTCCAGGGCATAGATCGGCACATTATCATCAGAAGGCTCGTTGGTGGTGACGAGGTAGGCGTTATGCCAAATGGAATACTTGGGATAATCCGGGAAACTTGGCGTTTGAAAGCGGTAGGCGTACCACTCGCCAGCCGGGTCATCCGTCACTGAGACAGCCACGAGGAGGGCATTGCCCCCAAAGTCCTGAAATTCGGAGATCATCCACCGTTCTGCGGCATGGTCCCAGAGCACGATGGGGTCGCCCAGGCCGGAAACACCAAACTCGGCCCAAAGTGCAGAGAGTGAAGGTAGGTTAAGGGTCAGGTTGCCCTCAAGGTCATAGACGCGCAAAGTAGCGCCTCCGCTGGAGTTAGCCATTTGGATGTAGTGCTTGCCATTGAGGTCGCCACAGGGGTCTGGAGGGGTAATTCCACCGGAAGCTGGCCGGTCGATGCCTTCGAATACGATCGACGGCTCCACCATCAGGTTTTGGCTGCGCAGTTGCTGGGCTTCGAATCTGGGGTCAGCGCCTTTAGGTAGTGCCGTAGCTGCGGCGTTGCGCGGAATATGCTGGCGCTGCGTGAAGTTTGGGATTTCCTTTGGGATCACCTTGCGAAGTTTAGCCTTTCCGGTGCGGTCCCGGCTGAAGTCAGCAAGTTCTGTAAGGGCAGGGCTTTTGCCTAAAAATTCAGCAGTGCTCCGCTCGGAGGGGAAAGTATGTTGCTGAGCCGTTAATAAGGCGGGGATGCTAAGGATGAGCAAAAGTAGGGTTGTAGTCCGTTTTTTCATTATTCTTCCAATGGTTTTGAGTGGGCAAGCGCAGTAGTATATGGTTCGCTTTTCCCTGTTTTAAGACCTGAATATAGCAGATTGAAGGGGGCTCCGGGTAATTTGCTGTCAAAATTGTATTTACCTTTGCCAAAAATCTGAGCCAATGTCTAATCTAGCTGATGCTGTACTGGAAACACATATGAATTTACCGGGCCAAACGGCGTTTTACCGCGGAAAGGTGCGCGATGTTTACACAGTAGGTGAAAAGTTGGTAATGGTTGCTTCCGACCGTATCTCTGCATTCGATTATGTGCTGCCCCGCCCCATTCCTTACAAAGGACAGGTGCTGAATCAGGTCGCCACCCATTTTTTGCAGGCTACAGCCGATATTGTGCCCAACTGGCTGGAGGCCGTGCCCGATCCCAACGTGGCAGTAGGCGCAGCCTGTGAGCCTTTTAAAGTAGAGATGGTGATCCGCGGCTACCTGGCTGGCCATGCCTGGCGGGAGTACAAGTCTGGCAAGCGCGAATTGTGCGGGGTCCCTATGCCGGAAGGCTTGAAGGAAAGCGACCGGTTCCCGGCGCCCATTATCACTCCTGCGACCAAAGCAGAGGAAGGGCATGACGAGGATATCAGCCGGGAAGAGATCATCGCACAGGGCATTGTGAGCGAAGCCGACTACATTCAACTCGAGCAGTATACCCGGGCGCTTTTTCAGCGGGGTACAGAGATGGCTGCAAAGCAAGGGCTGCTATTGGTGGATACCAAGTACGAATTTGGGAAGCGGGACGGTAAGATTTACCTCATTGATGAAATCCATACGCCAGACAGCTCCCGCTACTACTACGCAGAAGGGTACGATGAGCGGCAGCAGCAGGGCGAGCGGCAGAAACAGCTCAGCAAGGAATTCGTGCGTGAGTGGCTCATGGCGCATGGCTTTCAGGGCAAAGAGGGCCAGATCATGCCCATTATGCCGGATGCATTCATAGAAGAAGTTTCAGCGCGCTACATTGAGCTCTATGAGCGCATCACCGGACTAACCTTTGAACGCACCGATACAACGGGCATTGAAGACCGCATCGAGCGCAATGTCTTGGCTTACCTGAAAAAAGCTTAGGCACTTACGCCCTCAACGTACCCCTTCAGGTATTGGAAGTGAGGGCCTAGTTGGCCGCCGGCTGCAACGGTAGCCCGCTCTATCACTTTGCTGTCCGGCTTCAACAGTTCGGGCAAAATATAGTCCATAAACTGTTGCCCAAAAGCCTTGGAGGCATCCCGGGGCAGCTCATTGGGCAGGTTGTCAATCGTCATCATATCCACTGTATCAGGCTGGTAAGGGGGCGTCTCGCTTCCGGTAGACGGATCAAAACCGAAGACGGGCTCCGGTATGGTACTGGGCCGCAGGGTAGAGGGGATGGAGGAAACCGGTGCAATATCACAGGTTACATCCGCAATGACCTGAATGTTGAAGTCTGGCGCCTGCATATCTTCTTTTGTGAAAAAGGCGGGGGCTTCGTTGTCCCAGTAGATGCCATTGATCATCACGTCGGCCGCGGCAGCATAGGGCCCGAATATACTTTTATAAGCAGCTGGGTTTTCGTAGAAATCCTGCTTTTGAAAGGGCTTCCCATCTTTGCGGGCGGCATAATCGGCGCAGGCCAGCACGGTGAATACGGCTTCGTCGTAGCTGTTGTTCAGGAAGTCATCAGGCTCCACTTCGCGCAGCCCCATATCGCGCAAAACGAGGGCCGCACCTTTGCCTACCCGTCCGGTACCAGTCAGCACGACCTTCATAGGGGGCCATTGCATCCGTTTATAAATTTGGCGGGCTTCGGCATAATCGAGGCAGTCTTTCATGCGGATCAGGTCGAACAGCCCGGTGCGCTTTCCGTACGTCAAAATGCCATTATGGGCGCCTACCATGCCCGCAAATTTACCGAATGCAATCAGGCGCTTGCCCCGGTCATCGGTCAGGACCTCGTAGTCGATCAGGCGGATGTTTTTTTTCAGGACCGTTTGCAGGAGCTTCCGGTTATAAGATTGCTCCTTGATGGTATGAGAGAAAAAGAAATAGGTTTTGTTGGGGATCAGCTGATCAACGGGCACTTCCTTGACGCCCATCAGCACCTGACAGGACTGCATATCCTCTGTCAGCCTGATGTTTTGGTGCCGGTAAGCCTCATCGGGGTAACAGCGCCCCGGGGAAGGCTGGACGACGATGTCCATGCCTTCATACTTTCCCATAATGGAGGCACATTGTTCTGGAATGAGCGGAACGCGGGAGTCTGGCGGGATTTTACCCTCACGGATAATGCCAATTTTCATGAGCTATAATTTTGGTGACTGAAGGAGCTTTACTCCTCGTTTTATTTGGTTGTTGGTAAAAATATGGAAATCGGTGGGAACTGAAAGCAGCAAAGGTAATTATTCTGCGCCCCGCTTTTCTCCGAAGAAATGAAACAGGAGGCAAGTGGAAGGTCTACCTTTCTGGTTTACAGGATGATGCCTGATGCGCCTGTCAACAATAATACGCCGTCAGTATTCAGGTACGATATTGTTTCTTCCAGGTAGAACTTCATACCTCCGCTGATTCCGGGGATCACTATTCAGGATGAGGATTGCAATGCCGTTAACCTGGTATGCCTTCATTAGTGTATTTTAGGCAACAGAAACGAAACTTGTCTATTCAGCCTGTGGGACTGGAGTTAGCATTGTCGTTAAAACAAAACACCGTTATGAAAAATCAACTTATTCTTATTGCAGGAGCCTTTCTGATTGCGAGCTGCAGTACGGAGGCGCCCAAAGAAACGGCGGCTTCAGTCACCCGTATCGCCTTCGGTTCCTGTGGCTATCAGGATCAGGTACAGCCCGTGCTGCGGCTGGCAGCAGCGCAGCAGCCTGATGCCTTCGTCTTTTTAGGCGACAACATTTACGGGGATACGCACAATATGGATACCCTCCGCAATAAGTACGAGCGATGGATGGCTAAGCCGGAGTATCAGGCGCTGAAAGACAGTACCACCATTTTGGCCACCTGGGATGACCACGACTACGGCTGGAATGACAGCGGGCGGCACTATCCGGAAAAGGAGTTGTCCAAGGCCATTTTTCTGGATGTCTTTGAAGTACCGGAAAGCGACGAGCGTTACACCCGCCCCGGGATCTACACGGATCACATGCTAAAAGCTGGCGACAAAACCGTTCAAGTCATCCTGCTTGACACCCGCACCTTCCGCGATGATGTACGTCCTTACGAAGGACAGGAAGTGGATACGGTAGCTTTTCACTACGAGCTTGGGTACTGGCCTTACGAAACCAAAGATTCCACGATGCTGGGCGAGGCGCAGTGGGCATGGTTGGGAAAAGTACTGGAAAAGCCAGCGGATCTGCGAGTCATTGCCAGTAGTACACAGTTTGGGATAACTTACAACGGCTATGAAGCCTGGGCCAACTTCCCACACGAGCAGGAGCGCATGCTGGAACTCATCAAAGCCCAAAAAGCCAATGGCGTCGTCTTTATTTCCGGGGATGTCCACTACGCGGAGGTGTCTAAAGTGTCTCATCCGGGCTTGTATCCCATCAATGATGTCACCTCTAGCGGTATTACCTCCACCTGGGGTTTTGCCACACCCAATGACAATCGTATTCAGGGCCCCGTAATGGAAAACCACTTTGGCTTACTGGAGATGGATTGGGAAAAAGAGGAGCTGCGCATGAAGGTTATCGATGTGGCAGGGCAGGAACGCTTTACGGAGGCCGTGGCTTTCAAGGCACTGAAAAGCTGGTAGTAGTTGTAGCACTGACTATGGGTAGTAATGAACCAAATCCCCCCTTCAGAGGTCATTAATAAAAAACTTTGAAGCTATGAAGATGAAAACAATGTTAACCCTGGCGCTCCTTAGCCTCTTTTTCAGCAGTTGCGTAGTCATCCGCCCCGGTGAGGTGGGTGTAAAACAACGCCTCGGCAAAATCAGCAATGAAGCCCTTTCAGAAGGGCCGAGGGGCTATAATCCCTTCACCACCAGCGTTATAACCCTGCCAACACGAACCGTAAATCTGGAGATCAAAAGTAATTTACCTTCTAAGGAAGGGCTAACCATTACTTCAGTGATGTCCATTTTGTATCGTATTCGCCCTTCCAGTGCCCCTACTTTGCTTCGGGATGTCGGCCGAGCCTATGAGAGCGAGATTATCCTGCCCGTTTTCCGTTCGGCAGCGGCGGATGTCAGCTCCCGCTTTCTGGCCAAGGATATGCACTCGGGTGAACGTTCAGTGATTGAAGCGCAAATACGTGACAGGATGGCCGAAATCCTGGAACCCAAAGGCCTGATTGTCGATAATGTATTGATGAAGACTATCATTCTGCCAGCCGGGCTCTCCCGTTCTATTGAAGAAGTATTGCAGGCAGAGCAGGATGCACAGCGAATGGAATTTATCAAACAACGCGAGCAGCTTGATGCGGAGCGTCGGATCATTCAGGCACAGGGCGAACGGGATGCTGCGGTTATTCAGGCGGATGCAGAGCGGCAGCGTTTGGAAATACAAGCAGCGGGTGAAGCCGCCGCCATCCGTCTTCAGGCGGAAGCACAGGCAGAAGCCAACGCCAATCTGCAGCAATCCCTCACCGATGAGGTGCTCCGCAACCGGGCCATTCAGGCCTTTTTGGATATGGCGCGTTCTCAGAATACGAAAATTATCATCACCAATGGAGAGTCTCCCTTCCTGGGTTTGCCTGCCGAGGAACTGAATGTCGGGAATTAGAGTGATTAGATGACCGTTGCGCAAGTATAAAACTGGCGTAACGGTCATGTTTTTTATGTAGACCTGTGCCTCTTACAGGGTAATTATTCCTTACTCATCAGACCGAATCCATCAGGGTTCAGATGGAATGTTCAGCAGTTTTATTATGCGGTTGTGAATTTCAGTGTTGTCAAGTGTTCCGGTAAATTGCTCTGCTCCGGGGCCGTAGGCAAAGCAGGGAATAGCAACGCCGGTGTGGTCATTGGTACTGAAATGCCCTAAGACCCAGCCGTCTTCCAGGTTGCCGTCCAGCAAAGACAGCCCGCCAGTCTCGTGGTCTGCCAGTACGATTAGCAGGGTTTCCGGATGTTCGTCGATGAAACGTAGGGCCCGGGCTGCCGCTGCATTGAGAGACAGCGCTTCATCAACCGTCATTTTCATATTATTGCTATGCCCGCCGCCGTCTACGCGCCCGGATTCGGCGACCAGGAAAAAGGGCTTGTCCGGCTGATGCAGAAAGGCCAAAGCATCCTTCAGCAGATTGGCAAAGGCTTGTCTTGAGGCTTCACTGCTGTCAGCTTTGAAGGTGTCTGTTGGAAAGATAACCACCTGACTGGAGTCGCTGTCCACCCGGATGCGGTTGGTCAGGAGTTGGCGGCCCGTTGCCTGTAGTGTATCAAATGATTCTCCGAAGAGCTCCAGAAGGGCATCGCCTTCGCCGACCAGCAAATGCAATGGGGCCTGGTACATACTGCTTACGATTTCCCGGATTTGATCGCGCTCTGGCACCTGCGCATAGAATGCCGCCGGCGTGGCATCCCCGACATTTACGGAAGTGATGACGCCGGTGCGGAACCCTGCCTCTTGTAAACGTTTGGGCAGTTGGGGGAGGGGAGTATGGTCAGGTGCGACACCAATTTTTCGGTTGTCGGTTTTTTGCCCGGTGGCGTAGGCGCTCGCACCAGCTGCGGAATCGGTGCAGTAAGCGTCTGCACTGCGCGTGTGCACCCGTCCGGTATGTTTAAGGTTGAAAAGCGTGAGCTGCCCGGCATTGGCCGTGTAGGCGGCGTAAAGCTGGCTTAGCCCGGTGCCATCCCCGATGAGGAGGATGATGTTTTTTGGAGATGCTGGAAAGTAAGGGTATTGAGGCGTATAGGCCGGTTGGGGCACAGGGTTGTGGTAGAAGCTTTTGGGGTAAGCCTCCACGAAATGCCGGGCCCGGTCTACCTCGTCTGTACCAATGATGTCCACGCCGTTTTTGATGAGTAGCTGCCAGGAGGAGGGGGTGTCCGGAGTGCCCCAAAAGCGGAAAGGCTTGCCTTGGTCGTGAGCACGCGCAACGATTTCTTCCAGGATTTGCTGCCGGTCGGGCGTGAGCTGCCCTTTGCCATTCCAGGAGGCAACGGCATTGAAGGGAGCGCTCACCATCGCCACTTTCTCCATTTGCCGGGCGGTGAGCCGGTCACCGGGCCTGCCGTCAATGCGAATATAGTCAGGCAGATCAGTCCAGTCCTGGGGCTCGGGGCGGGCGCCGGATAGTACGAGGTCCACACCGCTTGGGTGTTGAAAAATGTCGGGGTACTGTTCAGCGGTTTGAACCAGGTAATCCAGGATGGTATCCCGGGCATTTTTGATGTCAATCAGCAGATGGAGCTGATGGCTGGTGTCCTTATAGATGCGTCCCTGTTGCCGTTGGAGCACTGACCGGATGGGATCAAGATACAGGCTGTCGAGTTGATAGCCCAGAGACAGGTCACCGGGATCATGGGCAACGTAAACCCGCCCCTGGTGCCAGTACAAGTCCGCCTCAATAGAGCCACAGCCCGCCGCCCAGGCATTCCAAAAGGGCAATTCCCGGGCATAGTCATTATGAGCATGCAGGCGCTGCGGGTGGGGAAGGGGATAGGGTTGTGCGAGGGACGCAGTAGCAGTCAGCAACAGCAGAAAAAGAAGCAGGTGATTTTTCATAAGGGCTTATTTCTTCACAACTTTAAGATAACAATAGTTCGGTAATTTTTTGAAGCATTTGGATAAAACGAAAGGAAGCATCGTTTTAGTGATATGCGACTATCTACTAATGATGCTTCCAGCAAGAGCCAGGCTCTTGTGGAAACGATACTAAGCAAAATTGATGGCTTAAACAAGCCGAGACGAAATTTTATCATTTCGATCATTGTACTGTATTTATCTCTACGAGGTCGATACACGTTCAAAGGCATGGAGCGATATGGCACTTACTGTGAAAAGACCTACCGACTCCAATTTGAAAAGTCATTCGATTTTCTCCAATTCAATATTGAGTTAAGTAAAGAACATTTAGGTGCTCACCGGATTATCGCCTTTGACCCAAGTTATCTTCCCAAAAGTGGGAAGCACACCCCACAGCTTGACAAATTCTGGAGTGGTTGTTTGGGTAAATCCGTCAAAGGCCTTGAAATAGGTGGTTTGGGCGTAGTCGGCATAGATGATCATACGGCTATGCCATTGGAAGCTATCCAGACGCCTGGTCAAAAAGAACTCAAAGAAAAAGGACAATCCCTGGTAGATCACTATGCCCAGTTGATCATCGAAAGGAAAGAGCAGCTTCGCCAGGTATCTAAGTATGTCGTCGTAGATGGCTATTTCTCAAAGATTTCCTTTATCGACCCGGTTTGCAAGCAGACCGATCTAGAAGTTGTTTCTAAATTTCGTAAAGACGCTGATTTGAAATATCTCTACGCCGGTCCTAGAGAAAAAGGACGTGGCCGGCCCAAGAAGTATAACGGTAAAATCAAGCTGAAGAAAATTGACAAAGACCAATTCCAACTGCTCCACGAAGATCAGGAGGTGAAAATATGGGGATTGATCTGTTGGGCAGTCCGTTTGAAAAGAAAGGTCAATTTAGCCTATGTTGAGTTCCTTGACAAAGGTCAGCCTACAGGCCGGTATGCCGTATACTTTTCAACGGATCTGGAACTGGATGGCCAGTTGATCTACGCTTATTATAAGGCTCGTTACCAGATTGAGTTCTTATTCAGAGATGCCAAGCAATACACTGGTTTGACTCACTGTCAATCCAGAGATGAAAAGAAGATGCATTTCCATTTCAACACCTCCTTGACGGCGGTTGGAGTAGCCAAGGCCGCCCACTACCTGGACCAGGATGTAGAACTAAGAAATGGATTTTCTTTAGCTAACGTAAAGACCTCGTATTTCAATGAACTGATACTGGATTTATTTTTATCCAACTTCGAAATCGACCCAGAACTGGAAAAAAATAAATCTGCCTTGCAAAGGCTATTGAATTTCGGCAAGATTGCCGCTTAAAAAATTACCGAACTATTGTCTGGAATACTCTATT
>PR_CR_10_Liq_2_inCRDRAFT_1000021_pt1 | contig 49622 bp, 42 predicted proteins | sample PRCRCaboRojoPR_FD_10245 | JGI IMG/M metagenome (IMG submission 10245) | reverse complement strand
CCACGTTCGGCATCGGCGCACAGCTTTCAAAAATTAATTCCATCCGCGAGCGCTTCAGGGCTATAGGCAAAATTGCCGCCTGATTTGCCACGGACTATTGTTAGTAGCTCTCTTGCTTTATACTTCAGGCAAAGGTTGGAGCCAATGCGCCTCAATTGATGAAGGCAATTGCCTGTCCGGGCTGTAGCCAATCAGAAATCCGCCGCCGCCGGCACCACAGAGTTTAAGGTAGAACTGATGGGATTGCAGCCCCTCTGCCCAAACCGGCCGGAAGGGCTCCGGAATAAAGTCCCGGAGCAGGTTCAGCTGGGCTGTCGCGATCTGAAGCAGGGCACGTTCGAGGTCGGGCGTATTTTGTTCCAGGTAGGCCTGGGTGGCAGCGGTGGTTGGCGTAGCCATTTGGTGCAGCGCCTGTTCCCGGAAATGGTCAGACTCGCATTTGGCTTTGAATTGCTGAACGAGTGGGGCGGTCCGACGGCTGATCCCGGTATCTAACAGGAAAAACAAGCCGCTGTCTTCGGCGCGGGCAGCGACTGTGACTGGCCGGATAGCATTTTGTTCAATCAGCAGTGGGTGCTGCAGATAGCAGATCAGCGGGTCTGCCCCGGAGCTTTCCCCGTGGAAATAGCTTTCCAGTTGAGCCAGTTGTTGCTGCAGCGTAGGGAGGGCAGAGGTATGGTCTTTCGCGATAGCCGGATTAGCATAGCGTTCGTAAACAGCGGCACAAAGCGCGCCAGAGCTGCCGGCACCGTATCCAACCGGTATGTTGGAATGGAAATACAAGCCTGCCTTAACCTCCCTACGGAACCGTTGGGTATCCAGGGGAGCCAATAAGTGCCTCTCCTGACTGAGCAGGTGGAGATGCTCAGCAAAGGGCAACAAGTCCTCGCTCGGTGAGGTACCACCGGCTGCCCATTCTCCATAAAGGTGGGGTAGGGGCAGTGCCAGAGCTGTGCTGCCCAGCAAGACGGTGTATTCCCCGAAAAGGAGCAGTTTTCCGGGCGTACGGACGGTACTCATGCAATCAGCCGTGGTGTTTCGGTAAAGAATTTTTCCTTCCATTCTTCGGGGCAGATCAGGTAGCCAAGGTTGGGTTTGGGGGGCGGCTTACCGAACTCTACCGGTTGTCGGTTGAGGTAGCTGTGGCTGTACCCCAGCTCTTCAACAATAACTTTCTCTCCGCTCAAGTCCCAGTAAGGGATTCTTGGAGATAGAAATATATTAACGTCCAGTTCGCCCCTCGCCATCATGAGGGTACGCCGGGCATCCGTCCGGAGGATCCGGTCATCATCAGCACCCAGTTTGCGGTAAAGGTTGTTGTAGCGTTCTCCCCGGTAGCGCAGCGGATGAGCAAACGTTAGCGCTTCCAGCGGCTTAGGGGCAGGAGGGGTTATCCGGCGTGGCGCTTCGCCCCCTTCCTCAATGTAGGCTCCTTGGCCCTTCACCGCGTAGATCAGAGTGTTAATCCGGGGGTAAAAAACCAGGCCTGCGCAAAGCCCGTGGTCAGGGTGGTAGTAAGCTGACTGATGCGAAAACCCCTTTTTGAGGTCGATATAGTAGCTAGTGCCATCCAGCTCGTCAGCGATGACGTAGGGTAGGCTCCGGTCAATAGGCTGCTTGGGGGATTCCTCACTGTAAAGGTGGATCCCTGGCAGACTCGTTTTAATTTGAGCCTGTAACAACTTGGAAATGGCGAGGTCTACATCCGTCACCCGTGAATGGTCAGGTTTCTCGTAGACTTTATATTGCCCGTCAATCCGGTCCATCATAATAGATCCGGCTTCCCGGGCGATCCGCTTAAGAAAATTGAGGACGTGTGTTGCGTTCATAGCTCAAAGATACCGCCAAAAAAAAGAAGTTTGCAAATCTGTGTATCCGATAGCACAAATCTGCAGCTCGGATTGTTAATAATTTGCACGTTTATCAATTAGGTGCCTTGGTTTTGGTAATTATTTGAGCGGTTTTAGGAATTGAAAGCGCGCAGGTGGCAGATAATTACCATAAAAAACAACCTAAAGGTCAAAATCGATTTTTGAGGCGATAAAAAGTGAAAAAATTTGGAATTTCCGAAAAATTCATTCATATAAATGCCCCCTGTTACAAATGTTGTGGCAGGCGATTCATTGAAATCATAAAACCCTTAAATATTTATGGCAAACTGTTTTGCACTCATGGGCTGGAGCCTGCCTGTGATTGAAAGTGTACAGAAATCTGGTCTTCCTTATGTTGTTGTTTCATTTCCTGAATTTGGTGCTTATGCCAAAGAGCACGACATACCCTTTGTCGGATATAAACTGGATGAATTTGGTTCGCACTCCAACTCTCTGGAACTGGTAGAGCTGCTCAAGCCTTTTAATGCTGATGTAGCGGTGCCCCTGTACGAAGAAACGGTGGAATGGGCGGGAGCACTGAACTCGATTTTCCGCGATGACCCCCGTGTACTCAACCGTGCATTCCTTTTCCGCAATAAAGCGATGATGAAACGCAAGGCGCTATTGGGTGGCCTGAAAGTAGGGCTGTTCGAAGAAGTCTATGACAGAGAGCATGTCCATAAGTTCCTCGACCGCCTGAATGAAGCAGAACTGCAGCTGCCCGGCGAAGATGATGCCTGGTTCCACGCCAAGCCATTCGCAGCAGCCGGTACGGTCGGGCACCATTTTATCAAGTCCCGTGATGATATAGACCGGAAAATGACCACAAAGGATTTCCCCTGCCTGGTGGAAAGCCACCTGAGTGGTAAAGAATTTTCCTGTGAGGCCTTTATCCATAATGGTAAAGTCCGTTTTCTGAATATCACGGAGTACGTGAAGCTGGGCTATTCCAACTTTATCCCGGCAGGTCCTGAACTGGAAGCTAAGCGGGAGCTGATTCACAATGAGGTACAGAAAATGGTGGATATCTTCGGCATTGAGTTCGGAATGGTCCACCCGGAGTGGTTTGTCAGTGACGACGGCAAGACTATCAATTTTGGTGAGGTTGCCTGTCGGATCCCCGGTGGTCATATCCTGGAGTTGTGCGGTCAAGCCTATGACTTTGATGCCCTGTTGGCCTTTGTGGTCAGTCACGATCCGAATATGTCGGAGGAGGAACTGGACAAATATTTCCCCCCCAGGGGCTATATGCCGGAGAAGAAGTACGGTAATGTTATGGTATTCCCCAAGCCCGGGCAAATTTCCCGTTTGGAAATTCCGGAAGAACTGCTGGAAGAGCCTTACTACCTTGATAACAATCTTGTAGAACCACTGGGGCCACAGAAGATTACAGAACGCAGCGGTTTTGGTAATCACTTTGGCACCGTTAACTTCGCTGGTGAAGATCCTGTACGCATGCGGGAATTGTTGAAGCATTACGAAGATGTACCCTTTTACGTATAATTAGTATATGGCATTAACCTTAGATCAGTTAGAAGACCGTTTCCTGCACAGCCTGAAAGCTTTTCAGGATGCTCCTTCCTTTAGCAAGGATGACAAGCGGAAGCGGCTCATTAGTCAGATCGACTTACTTAGCCGGAATGAAGAGGGGGTGGAACTCCTCTATCACCGGCTTCCCGAGCTGGATGAATCCGGTTTCTTTAAAGGGACGGTATGGGAAAACCCCAATAACCTGGTGCCTGGTCTGGTAAAAGGGACGTTGCTGGCGGGCCCGCCTACGAGTACGATCGAAATGCTCAATGAATTCCGGATACTCAGTATCAGCGAAGGCCGGATCAGCCACCCTGCTTTTTCGGCTGAACAGGCAAGAGGCTTTATCCATGAAATGCTGGTGAATACCTTTGAGCTGGCCTTTGAAAATTTTGAGCACGAAGGATGGAGCGCCCGGTACGCCGAAGGAGAGCTGAAAAAAATCAAGATGCTCTTCAGGATTGTCCGGGAGCGGATCGACCTGCAGCAGATTAAACCTCATTTGCTGGAGAAAATCGAGGTTATCGTGGCCCACCGCCCGGTGGTTGTCACCCGCATTAAGCGGATTTTGAGTGTGATCAACCGGGAGCTCAAGCTGGACCTGAGCGAAAAACAGGATCGTCGCCTGAGCTATTTTATCAATACGCTATTCGGTCCCACGGAGCTTGCCCGAAAGTACAAATCTTCCGGGCAGTACGAGATCGCCCTCGAAAACCTGGACGCAGATGGCCTTCGGCAGGAGTGTCAGGAAGTGGGCAGGATGATGGTGGATACCGGGCTGGTTTCTGAGCATCAGCTGGTGTTGCTACACTTCGTACGTAAGCATCATACAGAACTGGTGCCTGAAGTGCTGGCCCTGAATGCTCATGGCCGGGCAGATTATGAGCGGCATCAGCAGTTTGTGGATCAAATGATTCAGGACTTTATTGTTCCCGGTAATAAGCAAGCGGTATATGGGCTGGCGCGAGTATTACAGCGCAATATTTTTTCCCAAAAGACGGCGTGGCATGCCATGAACCGATTGGTGAAAATCAAAGTACACCCTGAAGTTAGCAGGCGGCTTGAACAGGGCAACCTGACCCGGTTTGACCTGTCCCCCATGCAGTCGCTAATTGGTGGCATACTTTGCGTGCTGGGCCTGCCGCTCGGTGTTCGTCAGGGTAATAACCCTACTTGTCAGTCTGCGAGGGGCATCAGCATGTGGAGCCGCTACGCACCGGCTAAGCTCATCAATATGATGATTGACGCAGCCACTACGAATAATGTCGTCTTCCGTTACGAAGGCGATCAGATAAAATCACAGCAGGTCGCTGAGGGGTTGACGCAGCAGTTCGACTTTCAGCTGGATCCGGTATCTATTGTGCTGGTGCCGCTGCTGGACAAGGTGTACAACGAGATGATGAAGCGCGCCGGGCTGAAGCACTTTGGCAAAGACCCTCACGCATCGGTGAACCCTGCCTTTTACGGGCACTGGATTCAAACGGGCTTCCGTTCGGTGTACAATCCCGCACTACATGCTGTGGAAAAGTACGATGAGTTTGTGCGCATTTTTTATGCTTCCTTCCATCCGGATTACAACGGAGGGCATCATCTGATTTATCCTGTGCCCACGGGGATTTTCATCACCGACTCCTCGGCTCAGATGCTGGGCTACCACGCCATTTCGCTGTTGCGTATCGAAAAAGCACCCGAAACGGAAGAATGGCGGGCTTACTTTTTCAATCCCAACAGTCAGGGTAAGCAAGACTGGGGGCAGGGCATTCAGCCAACGGTTTGGGGCAATGGAGAGCGACACGGAGAATCTTCGCTCCCGGTGGATGAGTTCGTTTCCCGGGTCTACGCATTCCATTTTAATGAGCTCCGTCTGGAAGATAAACACCATCAAGTGCCGGTGGAAACGGTAGCAAAAGTGACCAGGCTGTCGAAGGAAAGCTGGGGGCGGAAGTACCGGTGGATTTAACGAAAAAGAATTATGACAAGAAAGCAAATCGGCCACTTTGAGCCCTTCGTTCGGAACGTCAAGCACACCTCGCGCATTGAGCTCAGCCAATCCGGGCTAAAGAAGAATATCAACTTCATTCGGAAAAAGCTTTCCGAGGGTACGCGCCTGTCTTGCGTGGTGAAAGCCAATGCCTATGGGCACGGCATTCCTCAAATTGTGACCATGCTGGGCAAGGTTGGCGTTGACCACATCTCCGTAGCATCAGCCTATGAAGCAGAGGAAGTGCTGGAATTCCGAAAGGAAGGCACCGATATTATGATCATGGGCATCCTGTATGATAATGACATCGAATGGGCGATTGCGCATGATATTGAATTTTATGTGTTCAATTACGAGCGGCTGAAACTGGTGTTGGAAAAAGCCAAAAAGCTAAACCGCAGGGCGAAGGTGCATATCGAAGTGGAAACCGGTACCAACCGGACCGGCATGACGGAAGATTTCTTCAAAAAAGCACTTACCTTCCTTAAACGGAACAACGAATACATCACTTTTCAGGGGTTGTGCACACATCTCGGGGGTGCTGAGTCCCTAAGCAGTACTTTCCGGACAGAACAACAAAAAGAACGCTACAAAAAATACCTGGCCGAATGCAAAAAGCGCAAATACATGCCTGTTACCCGGCATATTGCCTGTTCCGCATCCGCCCTGGTAATGCCCGAAACCCACTACGATATGGTGCGGGTTGGCGTGGCAACCTATGGTTTCTGGCCGAGCCCGGATGTTTACTATCAGCACCTGCAGTCCGTGAATAAGATGAAGGATACTCCAATGAGCCGCATCATCACCTGGAAGTCGGATATCATGGATATCAAGCATGTACCAAAGGGAGACTTCATAGGCTACGGTACGGCATTTCAGGCTACGCACGATATGGACATCGCCGTCATCCCTGTGGGCTACTGCAATGGCTACCCCCGTGGGCAGTCCAACCGGGGCTATGTGCTGATTAACGGGCGGAAAGCCCGGATCACAGGCCTGATCAATATGAACTTATTTATGGTGGATATTGGCGATATCCCGAATGTACACAGCGGGGATGAGGTGGTACTGCTGGGCAAGCAGAAGAATAACACCATCAACGTCAGTTCCTTCACCAATTACACGCAGTTGCTGAATAACGAAATGCTGAGCCGTTTGCCCACTGCTATCCCCCGCAAAATTGTCCGATAGAAGAATTTATGAAGCAAGAACCAATAGTATTAATCAAGTATGGTGGCAACGCTATGCTCAACGAGGAGTTGAAATCTGCTGTAGTCGCCAACATCAAAAAATTACAAGAGTCAGGTATCAGGGTGGTTTTGGTGCACGGCGGTGGCCCGTTTATCAAAAGCATACTGAAAACAGTGGGCATCGAGTCCGAATTTATCGGCGGCCACCGCAAGACGACACCGGAGGCGCTGAAGTATATTGAGATGGCGCTTAAGGGCGAAGTCAACAGCAGCCTCGTTCATTTGTTAAATAAGGTAGGGCTGCGTGCCGTAGGCCTGTCTGGTAAGGACGGGCGGATGGTCACCGCAGTAAAGCGTTATCACGAAGTAACCGAAAACGGGCAGACTGAGCGTTTCGACCTCGGTCAGGTCGGGGATGTCACTAAAGTAGACACCCGGCTTTTGAAGACGTTGCTTTCGAATGACTTCGTGCCTGTTGTTACCTGTATCGCTTCAGACGAGGCAGGGCAGGATTACAACGTGAACGCCGACATGTTTGCCGGTGCCCTGGCCGGTGCCCTGAAAGCACAGGACTATCTGGTGCTGACCGATGTAGACGGGCTGCTAAGGGATATTGACGACCCGTCTTCGCTCATTCGGCGCCTGACACTTGAAGAGCTGCCCGGGCTTTACGGCAGTGTGATCAAAGGCGGTATGATTCCCAAGCTGGAATCCTGCCAAATTGCCCTGGAGCACGGTGCCCGGCATGCCCGCATTATAAATGGCACGAAGCCAGACACCATCGCTGAAGTCGTGCAATCCGATAACCACTCAATAGGAACAGAAATATGCTTGTAGAGGAACAAACCACGAATGCCACCTTGCATCAGGTGGATAAACAATATTACCTACCCACTTTTAACCGTATGCCGCTGGCGTTCAGCCGTGGCGAGGGCGCGAAGCTCTGGGACGTGGAAGGCAACGAATACCTCGACGCCCTGGCAGGCATCGCTGTTTGCAATTTGGGGCACTGCCACCCTCATGTCGTGAAAAAGCTGCAGGAGCAGGCGGCCAGGTTGATGCATATTTCTAATTTTTTCGTAAGTGAGCCGCAGGTGGAACTGTCGGAGCAACTGGTGAAACGGTCAGGTCTGGACCGGGTATTTTTCTCCAACAGCGGCGCAGAATCAGTAGAAGGCGCCATCAAGATTGCCCGGAAGTATGCCCACTCGAACGGGCGGGGCGGCACTATCATTTCCATGCAAAAGTCCTTCCACGGGCGTACGCTGGCGACGATCGCTACCGGCAAAAAGAAAATGCAGAAGGGCTTCGGCCCTATGCCTTCCGGCTTCCAGAAAGTGCCTTTCAATGATATTGAAGCGGTGCGCGCAGCAATTACCGAAGAAGTGGCGGCCATCATCGTAGAGCCTGTACAGGGCGAGGGCGGTATTAATGTGGCCAAGCCTTGTTACCTGCGTGCCCTGCGTGAGCTTTGCGATAAGGAAAACATCGCGCTGATATTCGATGAGATTCAGTGTGGAGTCGGGCGTACCGGCGAGCTGTTTGCCAAGGATCATTACGAAGTGCAGCCGGATATTATGACGCTGGCGAAAGGTTTGGGCAATGGTTTGCCGGTTGGTGCCATTCTGAGCAATGAGAAAGTAAGCTGTACCATCGAATTTGGTGATCACGGAACGACTTTTGGAGGCAACCCCATGGCTTGTGCTGCCGGATTGGCCGTTTTGGAAGCCATGGACCAGGAAAACATCCTGCAGCAAACCCAGCGCAAAGGTTTCTGGCTGAAGGAAATGCTCGACGACCGCCTGGGTACCCACCCGAAGCTGCGCCAAATTCGCGGGCTCGGGCTGATGATTGGCGTGGAGTTCGACTTCCTAACCAAACCACTGGTGCTGGAAATGATAAAGCACGGCGTCCTGGCGAATGCCACAGCCGACAACGTGCTGCGCATGGTGCCCCCACTCGTGATTTCCTACGAAGAGCTGGAGCGCCTGGCAGACACCATCGTCACCTGCATCAAAGCACTGGAATCACGCGGCGAGTTGTAAAAACACCCACAAAAACAATGACACCTACATATAGATGATCAAAACAGCAATTGTTGGCGCTACGGGCTACACCGGGTCTGAGCTTGTGCGTCTGTTGTACAACCACCCGGATGTTGACATCCAAATGATCACTTCGGAAAGCCGCAAAGGAGAGCCTTTTTCAGCGGTCCACCCGCACTTTGAGGGGTTGGTCGATCATGTCCTGCAGCCGGCCTCGGCGGTTCTGGAGACAGAGCTGGATATGGTATTTCTGGCGCTCCCGCACGGCGTTTCCATGGACTACGTGAAGGGGTACCAATCGGCAAAATTCAATGTTGTCGACCTGTCCGGGGATTTCCGGCTTTCTTCCCCTGAAGTTTATGAAGCCTGGTATAAAAAAGACCACACTCATCCCAAAGGCTTCGAAGATGCGGTCTATGGGCTGCCTGAGCTGCACAGTGCAGCCATTGAAAAATCCTCATTGGTCGCCAATCCTGGTTGCTATCCCACAAGTGCCATCCTGGGGCTCGCTCCGTTGATAGAGGCTGGTTGGGTAGATCCGGTACACGTGATTGTCGACTCCAAGTCAGGCATAACCGGTGCGGGCATCAAGGCAAAGCCAACCACACATTACTCCAATGTCAGCGATAACTTTAAAGCCTACGGGCTGAAGTCTCACCGCCATACTGTGGAAATACAGGAGCAGCTGTCTGGCCTCCGCTCGGAGCCCCTGCAGGTGCAGTTTACGCCCCATTTGCTGCCGGTGGACCGGGGTATCCTGTCCACTATTTACACCACGCCCATCCGGGAGGAGGTGAGTGATCAGGCCATCAGGAAGTTGTACGAAGACTTCTACGCGGATGCCCCTTTCGTGCGGTTGCGCAAAACACCACCCACCCTGAAGGACGTGCGGAGCTCTAATTTCTGCGATATCTTCACGACTTACGATGAGCGGACCAACCGAATCATCACCCTGGCAGCCATTGATAATTTGGTAAAAGGTGCGGCTGGGCAAGCCATGCAGAATATGAATCTGCAATTTGGCTTACCCGAAACCCGTGGCTTTGTATCCTTGCCTCTCAACCCATAAACCCTATATACTGCATGAACACCAATAAAGAAATGATAAGAAATCTTACCACGGTCCGGGGCATCAAATGCTGGGGCGCCCATATTGGGATCAAGTCGATGCGGCGTGACCTGGCACTCATTTACTCGGAAGTGCCTGCCAGTGCTGCCTGTACTTTTACCCAGAATGAAGTGGTGGCCGAGCCGGTCAAGCTTTCCCGGGAACACATCAAAAGTGGGAAAGCCCAGCTCATCGTCTGTAATGCCGGCAATGCCAACGCCTGCACGGGTGAGCAGGGGCGTCTGGCGGCAGAAGCCATGGCGCAATCGGCTGCCGAAGAGCTAGGTATCGAAAAAGAGCTGGTCATTGTGGCCTCCACCGGACTGATCGGTGAGCCTTTCCCAACTGACGATGTCGTCTCAGGCATTCGCGAGAATATGGCGAAGCTTTCCAACGATGCCAAAGCGGGCTCCTTTGCGGCCAATGCCATTCTGACTACCGACACCTTCGCCAAAGAAGGCTTCATGGATTTCGACCTGAATGGCACTAACATTAATATTGCGGGGATATCTAAAGGGTCGGGTATGATCCACCCCAACATGGCGACCATGCTCGGTTTTATTGTCTGTGACCTGGCCATTGAGCCTAAGCTGCTGAATAAAGCAGTAAAAGAGTGTGTCGACATGTCCTTCAATATGATCACGGTGGATGGGGATACTTCTACCAACGATATGGTGGCGGTGCTCTGCAACGGTATGGCAGGCAATGAAATGATCAAGTCAGAAAAGGACGAAGGGTACCAATTGTTCCGCAACCGCCTGGAAGAAATGATGGTCCACCTGGCGAAGCTGATCATCTCCGATGGGGAAGGGGCGTCTAAGTTCATTGAGTATCAGGTGGTCGGTGCACCTTCGGATAAAATGGCGCGGACGCTGGTCCGCGAAATATCAGACTCCACCCTGGTAAAAGCTGCCATGTTCGGGCGTGATCCCAACTGGGGGCGTATCGTTTGTGCGGCGGGCAATGCCGGGGTGCCATTCGACTATGCTAATGTCGACTTGCACCTGGGAGACAATGAAACCTTGATACAGGTACTGGATAAAGGGAAACCCGCCGAATTCGACCGCAACCACGTCAAGCGATTGCTTCGGGAGTCTCACCTGCGCATCCGGCTGGATATGAATGCCGGCGAAGGGCAGGGCGTAGGCTGGGGAGCTGACCTGACCACGGATTATGTGATGTTCAACTCGGTTTATACGACCTGATCGGATACCTGTTGGAAAGAAATAGGGGCAGGTGTTGAGCTTTTTTCAGCACCTGCTTTTGTGTTTTTTAGGCCACTTCCTTCAGCTTTTTTTTCAGCGCAAAGAGCTCGTCCCGGAACTGTGCAGCTGAGATGAAGTCCAGTTCCTTGGCTGCCTTTTTCATCTTACGCTCGGTATCTTCGATCATCTTTTCCACCTTGTCGCGGCTCATGTACTGCAGTACCGGATCAGCAGCAAGGCTGGGCTCTTCCGGCTCCACATAAGCACGTTTCTGATTGCCCCGGATGTCGAGAATGGACTTCTTCGCCATGATTTCGTCCCGGCTCTTGCGGACAGTCTGCGGGGTGATGCCGTGTTCCTCGTTATACGCTGTCTGTATGGAACGCCGGCGGTTGGTCTCGTCGATGGTGCTTTGCATAGCATCGGTGATTTTATCGGCGTAAAAGATGACCAGGCCATTAACGTTCCGGGCGGCCCGTCCGGCGGTCTGTGTCAGAGAGCGGTTATTACGCAGGAAGCCTTCCTTATCAGCATCAATAATGGCAACAAGAGACACTTCCGGCAAGTCGAGCCCTTCCCGGAGCAGGTTGACGCCCACAAGCACATCAAATTCGCCCAGGCGCAAGTCCCGCAGGATTTCCACCCGCTCCATCGTGTCCACCTCGCTGTGGATGTAGCGGACTTTGATGTTCATCTGTTGCAGGTACTTAGTCAGCTCCTCTGCCATCCGCTTGGTGAGGGTGGTAACGAGCACGCGTTCCTCCCGTTCGATACGCTGCTGAATTTCCTCCATCAGGTCATCAATCTGATTCATGCTCGGGCGCACTTCAATGGGCGGGTCGAGTAGGCCAGTGGGGCGGATGATTTGCTCTACCAGCTCACCGCCGGTTTTTTCCAGCTCGTAGTCGCCCGGCGTTGCACTCACAAAGACGACCTGATTGATGAGGGATTCAAACTCAGAAAAATTCAGCGGGCGGTTGTCCATAGCTGAGGGCAGGCGGAAGCCATTGTCTACCAGGCTCAGCTTTCGGGCGCGGTCGCCTCCGTACATACCCCGTACCTGAGGCACTGTCACGTGGCTCTCATCGATAATCATGAGGTAGTCGTCCGGGAAATAATCGAGTAGGCAGAAGGGGCGGGTGCCCGGGCGGCGCCCATCAAAGAAGCGGGAGTAGTTTTCCACGCCGTTGCAATAGCCCAGTTCCCGGATCATTTCCAGATCGAAGGTGGTCCGCTCCTTGATGCGTTTGGCTTCCAGGAAGCGGAGTTCGCGTTCAAAGTATTTTTCCTGTTCGTGTAGCTCATCCTCAATATCCCGGATGATCTGATTCATGCGGTCTTTGGGGGCGATGTACAGGTTGGCAGGGAAAATAGCCGCCGTTTCCATGCCTTCAATCCGCTTGCCGGTTTCAATCTCAATGCGGTCAATGGACTCAATCTCGTCCCCGAAGAAGACTACCCGGTAGCCGAAGTCGACATAGGGCAGGTTGATGTCAACGGTATCGCCCTTCACGCGGAAAGTGGCCCGCCGGAAATCGGTTTCCGTTCGCGAATACAGGCTGTCTACAAGGCTGTACAGAAAGTTGTTCCGGGAAATCGTCTGGCCCACTTTGATCCGGATGATGCTGCTTTTGTAGTCTTCCGGGTTACCCATACCATAGATGCAGGACACAGAGGCCACGATGATGATGTCCCGACGCCCCGACAGGAGCGAGGATGTGGCCCGGAGCCGCAGTTTATCCACCTCTTCGTTGATGGAAAGGTCTTTCTCGATAAAGGTATCCGTGGTGGAAATATAGGCTTCCGGCTGATAGTAATCGTAGTAGGAGACAAAGTATTCCACTGCATTATCGGGGAAGAACTCCTTGAATTCGCCGTAGAGCTGTGCGGTCAGGGTCTTATTATGGGTGAGAATGAGGGTCGGGCGGTTCAGGCGGGCAATGGTGTTGGCCATGGTAAAGGTCTTACCGGAGCCGGTCACGCCGAGCAGTACCTGCGCCTGTTCTCCCCCTTCCACACCCTGAATGAGCTGCTCAATGGCTTGTGGCTGATCGCCGGTAGGGCTGAAGGGGGACTGGAGATTGAAGGGCATAGAAAAATTTAGTTTTACTGTAATTTCCCAAGGATAAGCTGAATCTCTTTGATGAGATTGGGGAGTATGTCTGTAACTGTATTCCAGAGGATTTGGTGGTCTACCTCGAGATAATCATGGATCAGTTTATCGCGCATTCCTGCCATCTGTTTCCATGCAATATTAGAATGCTCTTCTCTAAAGGACCTTGAGAGTCTTTTGGTTGCTTCACCAATCACTTCAAAGTTTCTGATAACTGCATCGATTGTTTTTCTATCATTAAGGAATTCGGCTTGGGTAAGCCCATTTGTGTAGCCAGTAATTTGACGGGCACAATCAATGATATGAAGGAGATAAGTTTTATCAGACTTCATAGGGTCTATTCATTATTGTTATGACCTCTTTCTCCACTGTCCCTTTAATGTGTTTGCTTAGGGCACGCTTTGTTACCAGGTCAACTTTTATCCCGAGCGCTTCTTCCAATTGCTGCTCCAGGCTAATGAGCTCGAGGAGGTTGATTTTCTTGCCAAATTCCACCAGTAAATCAAGGTCGCTGTCTTCTCGTTCCTCATTGCGGGCATAAGAACCGAACAGTCCCAGGAATATGGGGTCGAATGGAGCAAGCTTAGTCTTGATGATAGCCAGTTGTTGATCAGTTAACATTAGAAGACAGGGTTTTTAGCAATATACAACTTTTCCGCACCAAACGTTCCCCCTTACCGCTTACGGGCCACCAACAGCCCATCGCGTATGGGCAGCAGCAGATTGTCTACCCGCTCGTCTTCCTGCAGTGCTACATTAAAGGCGTGCAGCTGCTTCGTATCGGCATCGGTTTTCCGGAGACCGGTAGCCACTTTGCCACTCCAGAGGACGTTGTCGGCAATAATCAGCCCGCCGGATTCCACCCGGTCAATTATGAGGTCATAATAGGCCTGATAGTACTGTTTGCCGGCATCAATGAACACCAGGTCGAAGGTGCCGGGCAGAGTGGGAATGACCTGCATGGCATCGCCAATATGGACTTCTACTTTGTCTTCCAGTCCCGCTTTTTTCAGGTACTTCCGGATGAGGTACTCCAGCTCGGGATTCGCCTCAATGGTACGTACCTGGCCACCTTCGGCCAGTCCCTGCGCCAGACAGATCGTGGCGTAGCCGGTGAAGGTGCCAATTTCCAGTACGGATGTTGGGCGCTGCAGGTGGCTGAACAGCTTAAGCAGTTGGCCCTGCAGGGCACCGGAAAGCATCTGCGGGGCGAGGGTCTTGAGGTGCGTCTCCCGTTCCAGTTCATGGAGTATCGGATCGGGTGGCGCAGACCATTGCTCGCAGTAGTCGAAAATCGTAGCGTCTAATCGTTGCATACTCGAATCAACGCTTAATTAGGCCAGAGGTTGAACGGTTAGAGCTGCTTCGTCAGTTCCGCCAGGTCTACCTTGGTCATCAGGTGGAAATTCTCCCGGAATATCTTGATGGCAATCGCCAGCAGGATGATGCCAAAAACTTTGCGGAGCACGTTCGCACCGCTCTCGCCCAGCTTTTTGCTAATCCAGTCGCTGCTACGCAGTACCAGGAAGACAATCAGGGTGTTCAGCACAATGCCCAATGCAATGTCAATTGGGGCGTATTTGGCTTTCAGGGTGAGAATAGTGGTCATGGTGCCGGCACCGGCCAGCAGGGGGAAGGCAATGGGAACAATTGTCCCGGTCTTTTCCTCCAGATGGTCGTCCCGGAACAGCGTAATGCCCAGCACCATTTCAATGCCCAGCAGGAAGATAATGATGGAGCCCGCTACGGCAAAGGACTCTACGTCTACGCCGAACAGGCCCAGCAAATGGCGGCCGGTTAGCAGGAACAAAAGCATAAGCACCATAGCAATCAACGATGCTTTAGCCGATTCAATCTTTACGCCCCGCTTCTTCATATCGATAATCAGTGGGATAGAACCAATGATATCGATGACAGAAAACAGGATCAGAGATACAGAAATGAGGTCTTTTGGATTAATCATGTCGGATGTTGTGTTCATGGTTTCTCAAAAAAGCGCGCAAAGGTATGCCCGAAATTTTGAAAAAGTAAACCCCGGCAGGATTAATTGTGGGTTAAGTTATTTTCAGGTTTAGAAGAGCAGCAAATGCAAGTCGAACAGCTTCACAATAGCCAGTAAAACCACGGCTACCAGCAGGCGGTGCGCCCATACATTAGCCTGAGGGTAGGTCGCTGCGTAGTGCGCAGTAAAGAAGCCCCCAATCGTTTGCCCCACTGCCATGAGCAGCCCCACTTTCCAGTCGATGAGCCCCTGCCACTGAAAAACCAGGATGACTAAAAAGGTGTAGGCACCTACCACGAAGATTTTCACCGCATTCGCATCCACCAGGCTGTAGCGGGCATAGAGGACCATGACGGCAAGGAAGAAAACCCCCATACCCATCTGTATGAACCCGCCGTAGAATCCCAGCGCCAGGTAGAGTGGAATGGCAATCCAGGGATTAGTCTGCTTGCTAAAGTCGGATTCCCGCAACCAGCGTTTGGGCTTCACGAGAATGACGATAAACATGAAGATCATCAGGAAGCGGAAGACGCTGCGAAAGGCTTCGTTGCTGACATTCACGGCCACCGCTACGCCGCCGATAGCTCCGATTATCGTAAACAGAATGGGCAGGCGGCTGCGGTAAAGATCCAGCTTCCCACCCCGAAAAAAGGCATAGGAACCTGCTGCACTCTGCGTGAAAATGCCGACGCGGTTGGTACCATTGGCGAGGTTGCCGGGCAGCCCCAGCAGTTCGGTCAGAATGGTGAGCGTAATCGCTGAACCATTGCCCGCCAGTGTGTTGATGCTGCCGGCCAGAGCACTGCCAAAAAAAACGATAAGGAGGTGTTGCCATGAAATATCCATAGCCGTCAAAGGTAGGGTTTTCCGGCTTAGGGCTTCTCGAAAATTACACCAATACTTATCGGAGGTAGGCTCTGAGTAAATCCATCTCCACACGCAGATCATGGCCCGGATGATGCTGTACGTAGCGCAGCAAGCCCACATCCTGCGCGAAGAAAAGCGTATCATAACGAATTTCCGGAGTATTCTGCCCGTCAGGTGGGTACAGGGACACCTCCATGGCATAGGCCCGGGTGGAATAGGAGCCGTAGGGCGTAGTTAGTATGGGGCCCTGATCAATGCTGCCTGTTGCAGATTGTGCGTTTTCAGGAAGTAGGCTGTGGGGCACGCTGAAGTTGCTCTTGTTGATTTGAGTGGAGAAGTAAAGCTGGCCTGAGGTGTCTACGGCTTCAGGGCCGGAAACCCGGAGAACGGACTCGAAAGCCGCGCCCAGGCGGGTACCTTTTTGCACGTGGTAGAGTGCCCGGTCAATGAAAGTGTCGGAGGCGACATGTATACTGTCCAGCTTGGAAAGCAAAAGCGTATCACCGGTCTGTAAGTTGATATTCCGGCTTTGATAAACCCAGGCATTGCCCGGGCTGAGCTGTAAATACTGATTAGCAGGTACCGATGGCGGCAGAGCTGGATCAGGCTCAGGCAGTGGCGCGTCTTTGCTGCATGCCCAGAAAGCCATTAAAAGCAACATTAAAGCGGCGCGGTTGAATATCATAGGTCGTTTTCTCGATAATCGGTTCATATCGTAGAGCCTTTTGAAACTCAATTCGCTTCCTGAAGCTCAAAAATTAACACTCTTAGGCGGAGGTTTTGGAAAAAAGGGAGACGCAATGAGCATATGGGCTGAAAATTCGTTGTATAATAAAATGCTGAAAATCAAAAAGTTAAATATGAAAAGGGACGGAAGTCACGTATCAACTCACGAACACGAAGATATCTTGTCATGGGCAGAAGCCCGGGAAGCCCGCCCGGTTGAGGTGCGCAACTTCGATGGCGAGAAAATCAACGACCGGGTCCGGTTCCGCTTCCCGGGAGAAGAATACCCCGACGAGGCTGACCTGGAATGGGATCAGTTTTTCGACATCTTCGACCGCGAACAACTTGAATTTCACTTTGAGGATATCGCTGATGAAGCAATGGAAAACAGAAACGTATACCAGTTCCGGCCAAGGTCTTACTGATCCGGAATTTGTAAGAGCTTGTTGGGGTTTTGCTTTTGGAGCGAACGTAGCCAAATTTTATTCTGAACAAGTCTTTGATCCCGACATTCATCGTCGGGGGCGCGATGAGGGAACATCCGTACGGACGTGACCGAAGAGCAGGACAAAATTTGGCAAGAGCAGCCCGAAGTGTAAAATTCCAACAAGCTCTAGAATATTAGTTTGGTTTAGTCGATCAGGTGTGTGGCATGTGGCTGCGCACCTGATTTTTTATGGTACCTTTTACTTCTGCTGCAGCCACTGCTGAAGCTGGTCAAAGGCGGCATTCATTTCCGGGCAGCAGGCTTTGACAAAAGCTTCATCGAGTGATTTGTTTTTGTAGGTGGTGCGGGCTAGCTGAAGCGCCATTGCACCATTAAAATCTACGTACGACAGTCGGGCTGTCAGTTCTTCTGAAGGGCGGCCAAAGTCATAACTCGGTAGCAGGGCGATGCCGGTATCTTCCAAAAGGCGCTCACAGAGCTGTCCGCTGTTGCTGATCCCTTTATTGCTCAGATTGGTTTGATAGAACGAAAAGTTTGGGAACAGGTAGAAACCACCTGCCGGCTTCGGGGCGAATACCCGCATCTGGGTCAGGCGGCCGTGGAAATACCGGCCCACACTCCTCAGGATACGCTGCGCATCCCGCAGGTACTGGTCAATTTCCTCATGCGGGCGAAACGCTTCCACCGCCGCATACTGTATGGGGGCACTGGTAGAGGTAAAGGTCTCGCTGGCCACAATAGCCATAGCGTCAAGCAGCCACCGCAGTTCCCCCGGGAATACAAACATGCCCAGCCGCCAGCCACCCGCACCACACCATTTCGAAAGCCCGCTGCTGATGATCGTGCCCTCAGGATAGTACCGCGCTACGCTGACATGCTGACCGGAGTGGTGTAGCTCCCCGTAAATCTCATCAGACAACAGGATGACCTTGTATTTCCGGGCCACCTCAGCGATTTTCTTTAGCCGGTCTGCGGTGTAGGTGGCACCGGTAGGGTTGGCGGGGTAATTGAGAATGACAATGCGCGGGCGCTCAGGGTCAGCTTCACAAATACTTTCCAGCTCTTCGGGCGTCAGGCGCCAGTCATTTTCCTGATGGGTTTTTACCCAATTGACCCGCCGCCCCAGAATGATAGCCTGTGGAGAATAAGAGACCCAGCTGGGTGTTGGAATGACCAGGTCGCCGTAATAAGCGAGTTGGAGAATAAAGAGGAGCTCCTTTGAGCCTGGCCCGATGAGCACATCTTCAGCGGTCCGTTTTATGCCCTGCTGCCGCTCGTAAAAACCGGCAATAGCCTGCCGTAGAGCCGGTAAGCCCTTTACCGGAAGGTAGTCCTTCTCATGGGCGTGCTGCCGCAGGCTTTCCACCACCGGTTCCGGCACTGGAAAAGGGGACTGCCCAAAGCCCAGTTTGTACACCTGCCGCCCCTGCTCCTGCAGTTCACGGGACTTTTCGTTGATGGCTAAGGTTGCGGATTTCTTCAGCCCCCGGATATTGAGGTTGAGGTCGATGCGGACATTCTGCCGTTTTGCCACGATGTATCGTTGTTGGTTGTGAGGGTTAAGTTATCAAAATATTAGAATAAAGAGCCCCTGAAGCGTCGTTCTATCTACACTTCAGGGGCCTCATTGGCTGTATAGCTTATCTTAATTAAGTGCGGCTCCCTGCGCTATGCCATTTGAAAGGCCTTTGGACCGCTTAGTGGATTTTGCCGGGCGGATGATCGGATATTCTTCCTCAAAGAAGAACCGTTTCTTACCAAAAGCAGGGTAGAGGTCATCCAGCCAGATCGCTTTGGGGTCGTATTTGGCAAAGAAGGGCCGCGCCACCCAGTCCGGGTTACGGCCCTGAAGGAATTGCAGGGTGAAGACTTTTTCGCCAGCGACCTCGCTCACACCTACGATGTGCACTTTGCCAGGCCCGGCTGACATCGACGGCCCACGCACAGTCCGTGCAATCCCACTCACCCGCTGATAAGCCTCCCGGAAAATACGCCAGGCGCGTTCCAGCGATACCGCAAAGTAATCCTGCGCTCCTGTATCCCGGGCAACAAAAAAGTAGTACGGCACACAGCCCAGTTCCACCTGTTCCTGCCACATTTCAGCCCATGCGTCCGGGGTGTCGTTGATTTTGCGCATTACCGGAGACTGTGTCCGGATCATGGCACCGGTGTTAAGAATGCGGTCAATTGCGGTCTTCACTTCATCGGTGCGCAGCTCTGCGGGCGCATTGAAGTGGCCCATGAAGGCAATATGCAAGCCTGCCTTTTTGGCTTTCTCAAAAACGCGCAGCAGCTCATCCGCGTCATTGTCCTGTGTGAAACGTTGTGGCCAGTAGCCGAGCGCCTTGGTGCCAAAGCGGATGGTGCGGAGGTTGGGCAGCTTGGCTTCGATCAGCGCATCGATATAAGCACTGATGATTTTGGTTTTCATGATGAGTGGGTCGCCGCCCGTGAAGAGGATATCCGTCACACGTGGATGGGCACGCAGGTACTTGATGACGAGCTCCGTGTCCCGCATGGCGAATTTCAAATCATTCATACCCACAAACTGAGGCCAGCGAAAGCAGAAAGTACAGTAGGCATGGCAGGTTTGCCCCTGACTGGGGAAGAAGAGCATTGTTTCCCGGTATTTATGCTGTACACCGGTGAGCTCAGTGCCATCAATCTGCGGCATATTTTGAGAGCGTTGCCCGGCTGGGTGCGGGTTAAGCTCCATTCTTATTTTGTTAGCGATCAGCTTGAGTTCAGGCTTGCGCGCGCCGGCGCGGATGGCGCTCGCCATTTCTTTGTAGTGTTGGGGTTGCAGCATGTCCCTTTGCGGGAACGTCAGAATATAAATAGGATCCTCTTGGTAATTGTTCCAGTCAATCAGTTGCTCAACAACGTAATTATTGGCTTTAAAAGGCAGGACATTACCCACGACTTCGATATCGAATAGCTCTTCTGCGGAAAGGTGTTGTTGCAGTTGAGGGACTTCCCGGAAGTTTCGTAAAGTATAAGCTATGTATTTTTCCATGGCTCCTTAATTTTTAAGTTGTACAAAGGGTTAAATCAGGATAGTGAGGAGCCGGTTACTCAGGAGGGATGTACATGAATTTTTGCCCGCCCCACGTACAGTGGCGGCTAAGCAGGGTAAAGAGTTTGGTTTTGGAATGCATCATATGCAATTCGTTTATGGCGTTCTGAAAAGGGTATACGCTTTGGCTTAAGCTGCACGTCTGGCAACATGCAGTAAGCCCGGTGAAGCCTGTCGTGCAGGCGCACCAATGCTTTTTGCTTGCTTGGGGCAGGTGCCTGTTGGATCGAGCCGCCACTGCCTGATCATTTAACCCTGATTGTCATCGGGGCAGGCATAGCAGAGGCTACAGGGGCGAAAGACCAGCCGTTGATTCAGGCTGACCGCACCAGGCACTATTCAGCAAATTATCCTATAGGTTGTTGCTGTAGCGAAAGGAGCTAGGGGGCTGTCAAACGATACCCATTCGACGCCTTAACATTCGGCTTCATGCAGGTGGCAGACTGGTTTTGAGGCGCTGAAAAAGCACAAACGGTCACCGGCTGCAAAGACGTGCAGCGCTGAGATTCGCATGAATGGTGTATTGAAATGCTAAGGACAGGGAATGAACCCTCTAAGCTCCATTAGTGGTTCACAAGATAAGAAAAATACTGGACATTTTTGGACTGAATCCGGTTGTTGAGGACGGAAAGGTGTTGCACCGTGCAGGGCTGTAGTGCACGGTGCGTAAAAGAATCCTGTAAGCGCTCTAAATACCGCACTTTGGGTAGTGCAAAAAGCGCTGTTTGTTTTTGAAGTATTTGACCGGGAGAGGAGGCTAGTCTTCGTCTTCGTCGTCCTCCTGCAGGCGCAGATCCTGCTCATCAACATCCGTATCATCGTCCTCCTGCATACCTTCAAGGCTAATCATGTCGCTGTCGATATCATCAACATCGATATCATCATCATACACACCGTCCACATCGAAGTCGTCGTCATCGTCGAGATCAACAGGCTTGACTGGTTTGGCGGCGGTTGACTTCCGGATCACGCGGGTAATGACCTTGTTTTTAGAAGGTTTAGGCGTTTTGCGCTTTGGTTCTTCGTCCTCATCCTCATCAGGAGTGCTGACCGGGCGGGTAGACACGGGAGGCTGCGTTTTGGCTGCCAGGCTTTTGGTGGTGGTAGGTACTGCCCGCAAACGTTTTTTATCGATAAGCTCGCCGGTGACGGTACAAATGCCATAGACCTTGTTGCGGATTCGGATCAGTGCATTTTGCAGATCCTGAATGTACCGGCGCTGACGGATGGCCATGTTATTAAGCATTTCGACATCGCTGCCGGTGCTGCTGTCGTCCATCCAGTCTACACCATGGTCATCGCCAGAGTTTTCGGCAATTTCCAGTATTTGCTCCTGCAGGGAGCTCAGTTGTGCCTGTGCTTTTTCTAGCTTCGATTCAATGAGTACTTTGAATTCTTCAAGCTCGGCATCGGAGTATCTTACAACTGTATTAGCCATCGTTCTAAGGTTTGCTGATTAGGGATAGCAGTATTGCCTTTATTTTGCGGGTGCAATCTGATGTATTCTTTTGAAATAGTCAAGCATTATTATCGAATTATAGCTTCACTTTAATCTAAATATACGCTTAACATATAAAGTTTGCACCACTTTTCCCAGTATCGTAATTTTGTCAAAAATAATATGACAGACGAAGGCTACATCAAATTTTCGGCTGACTGGGAGTATGCGCCACCTTTTCCGGAAGTAGCAATCGCAGAGCTCAATGCGTTTCGGCAGGAGCTTTACCAAATGAGGCTGATTGGGGCGTATGAGAATGGTATTGGTTTTGGCAATATCAGTCGAAGAGCGGAAAGTGGGGGGCTGTTCTACATTTCAGGTTCCAAAACTGGCAATTTCACCGAATTGGACACCCGTCACTATGCCTTGGTTACCGATGTGAGTGCTGCCGAAAACCGCCTGAGCTGTACCGGCCCAATCATTGCGTCTTCCGAGTCCATGAGCCATGCTGTCATCTATGAGGAGTGCCCCGATGTGAACGGTGTAATCCATGTGCACGATCTTCACCTATGGCAAAGCCTGATGCACAAAGTACCTACGACAGATGCCTCTGCGCCCTACGGCTCTCCGGAAATGGTGGAAAGTATCCGTTGGCTGTTGGAGGCAACCGACTTAAAAGCCTGCAAAATCTTTGTAATGGAGGGGCACGAGGAGGGCATTTTTACTTTCGGGACAGATCTTGCTGAGGCTATGGCCATTCTGAAATCTCACGTATGAAAAAAATGCCCCCGCGACGACGGAGGCACTTGACATACAATTAGAATCCCATGATAAAAAGTTACACCACTTTTGTGGTGGAATTGCGTTCTTAATTAGGTGGTGAATAAACGTCTGCCTTTTTGGTATAATTGCATAGAGCAGTAGGAATCTGACGGGAAAATAGGTTTTCGGCACAAACGCAGGGTATGTCACTTAAGAACACTATCTTTATCGTATATTGTTACTTCTTTTGCATCTCCCGTCACAATGAAGCACACTCAATATTTTATCTAAAGCCATAAAACAATTGCATTATGTCTGTAAAGGCGAAATACCAACCCGTACTTGACCTTGGCGAAGAGCTTAATATTCAGGATGGCTACGTTGAGGAACTGGATGGCGTGCTCAAGGTAGGCGGTACAGCAAGCACACAGTACCACAAGAATCTGCTTTGGGATAAGATCAAGGAGATTGGTGGCGAGAATCCTTCTGATATTCAGGCGGACATCAAAATTGCCACTGAAGACTACTTCCACAAGCATACCGTGAAAAGTGGGGACAGCCTTTCTAAAATCGCGAAGCACTACTACGGCGATGCGTCTAAGTATATGGTGATCTTCAATGCGAATACGGATCAGCTGAAAGACCCTAACCTCATCCACCCGGATCAGGAACTGACGATTCCTTTCCCGGCTTAAGCTGTAGCATAAAATAGCAATCAAGGCAGGCTGCGTACACCTTAAAGTGCGTAGCCTGTTGCTGTTTAGGAAAGGACCGTCTTCAGGATGCTATGGGCGTTAATCTCTGGAAAGTTGTCAATATGATAGCGATAGAAGATCAGCAGTTTATCGAGTAAGCCCTGACGCATCTGCCGGTCGATCCTGACTTCATGGCACTGGCTATAGTCGCACCGCAGCAATTGATAAAGCACCTGGCTACTGGTGGTGTCAAGGTATTGATGGCTGGTAACTTTGCTGCTCGCAAACAGGCCCTCCTGAAGATCAAAATAAGGCGTCTCTTCTGACCATGTTCCCCCCGGGACAAAGCCCAGGTGAAAACTTAGTTCCAGCAGAAAATGAAGGTGCAGGTTGGAGATAGGCAATGCTGTGTGGTCTAAAAACTGAAAGGTGCGGAAGAGGAAATCAAACAACCGGGGGTTCTCCTCGGGCTCCCGGATCGACTTACGGGCAACCTCTGCGATGAAGAGCCCCACGGCACTTTTATGAACCTCGAAGGGCAACGACTGGTACACTACTGCGCTCTTGATCTCCCGGATACGGTTGAGCCCCTTTTCATGTTTTTCGTAAGCTACCATGTCTACCAGAGACATAACCTGCAGCAACCCCGGGCTGATCCGGGCATTTTTCCGCCTTACGCCCGGTACCAGATAGCTGCGCATGCCCCGCTCCTCCGTGAAGATATCCACGATAACGCTCGATTCGCTGTACTTGATCGACCTGAAAACAATGCCCCGGGTTTTAATCAGCACTTTTTCTGTTTTTTGTGGTAATGTACACCAATTCATCGAAAAACTATCCGGGCTCATCCATATAACTGGACAGGTGCAACCTTCCGGGCTTACCTTCGTCTATATAGAAAAGCAGCAGCCTCAATCTTTGTTGTGATTCACCCGACTTAAAAGAAAATTATGAAAACCCTATTCCTGACAACCCTGTACCTAGGGTTTAGTTTTATGGCTTTGGCATCTGCTGACCCTTCGCCCGCTAAACCGGAATCCTGCCTTGTGGCTCCTGTTCTTGCAAAGCACCTGCCTAACGGGGTTTGGTTGGGGACAAGCGCGGATGGACAAGAGCTTTCAGTCGTCTTTTATGAAAATGGGGTTGTGCAGTGGAACGAAGGCACTGTCCAAGCTCCTAAGGTGGCCTTATACGGCTGGGAGGTTATCCCGGGCGTTGGCGGCTGTGCGTTTTTGCAAATGACGGATCAGGTATCCGGTACCACCTATAACTATGGAGTAGATGTGGAATGCAATCAAATACAGCTGATCTCAACAGATTTTTCTTCACAATCTCTGAAGCAAGTGAAAGCCAGGGATGGTGCAAAACACAGGCAGCTGCTTAGCGGCGAATGGGGCAATTCCACTTATCCGTTTGAAGTCTCCCGCCGGAACGCACCTGATATGGGAGACGCTTATCTGCAATATCTGTTTTTTGAGGATGGCTCTTTCATACGTAAACTCGGCAACCGAAACCGGCAGGTGAAGGAAGCAGGCAATTACCTGGTCAGCGATGACGGGCATTATGTACTGTTGCAGTTTGACGAAGGCTGCGTTACCGTGGTGGCACTCAAGTACCTGCAGCTTGACGAACTGGTACTGCAACATGTACTCCGCTGTGAAGACCCGGCTTTTGCCACAGGCAGAAAAGATTTCTACTTCAACAAGCTATAAGGGCTTTTTGCCTCACTACTAAGATACATTTCCTGTTTTAGAATTTCGGCTTGGCCACGGAGGGCATTTCCCTGCCGTGGCCATCTTTTTAGACCTGCCTGCTACAGCGTTCTGGAGAATACTCTTACCAATCCATCCGCCCCCTTTTCATAGACCCGGTTCCCCTGATACCGGACCTGTATACCTGATTTGATATCCCCTCGCAGGACCTGTTCCCGCAGGGTTTCAGGATTGTAAGCGCGTACGCGGTGGTCACCGTACAGGATTAATTTACCGTCCTGCAGCTGTACAGACTGTACATCAGGGTAGGGGAGGAGCTGATGGAACTGCCCAAAATTATCAAAAACATAAATACCCTGCCCCGGACAATTGAGGTATACGATGTTGTTGTTGGCAAGTAGCTGTGTCGCTTTTGGCGGAGCATCAAGCAGCGCACTCAGGTTGTCGCTTTGAACCAGCACTTCGCCATTTTGACCTACCTTTTTCAGCCGGAATGCCGCCTGATCATAGACCCAGATATTATTGTCCGTAGCCAGCCCAATCGCCGTTGCATTGAAGATACCCGCTGTGAAGAGCTCAAGCACTCCGGTTTCATTCATAGTGCGGTCTAAAATAGCCACTACCTGTAATTCCGGATAAAACAAGAGCAGATTGAAAGGATCAGTAGGGTCAATATACGTTAAAGCGCCCCGGGTATTATTGTTAAAATGGAACTGCTCCCGCCCGTCCGGTCCGTATTTGTGCACCCGGTTATTGCTATCAATTACATAAACATTCTGCAACTTATCCGTAGTAAAATCGCGACAAGGCGCTGGCAAGGTATGCAAGTGCTTTTGAACACGCCCTGTATCAAGCCCCCCCCACTGCCCACTGCACCACTGCCCACTACCGACTCCCAACCTGCCCACTGCCCACTGCCAACCTGCCGACTGCCAACCTGCCGACTCAAAACCTGCCGACTGCCCAACTCCCCAACTCCCCACCAAAAAACTAACCACCACCAAAAACCCGACCTTCTTCATTTTCAAAAAAAGCTAAATTGACAGAATCACCATCGAAGACAGCGTAAGAATTACTGTAGAGCCATTCCCCCAGATTAATATAACGGCTGTGACCGTTCTTTAGCGTGTACTCAATAGGAAGGTGCCGGTGCCCGAACACAAAATAGTCGATGGGCTCTGTTTCCAGTTTACGGTTAGCATAGGTGATGAGCCATTCCCGGTCCTCCCCCAGGAAATCTTTTTCTTCAGGGTGGTCAGCAGCCCGGCTACGCTGTGACCAAAAGTTAGCCAACCCAATTCCAAAGTTCGGATGCAGCCGCTCAAATAACCACTGGCACGCCGGATTAGCAAAAACTTTCTTGATGCGCTTATAGCCATGATCTCCGGGCCCCAGCCCGTCACCGTGCCCAATCAGGAATTGCTTCCCCATAATCTCCCGGCGGATCGGCCTGCGGTAGGTCGGGGTATCCAGCTCTTCTTCAAAGTAGCGGAAAATCCACATGTCGTGGTTGCCGGTAAAAAAATAGATGGGAATACCCTCATCGCGCAGTTCCGCCAATTTTCCCAATAGCCGCACATGCCCCTTAGGCACTACGGTCGTGTACTCAAACCAAAAATCAAATACATCCCCCACCAGGTAAATCGCCGCCGCATCTTCGCGGATATACTCCAGCCAACGGACAATTTGCTTTTCCCGCTCACTACTCGTCAAACGGCCATCAATCCCTAAGTGAAAATCGGAAGCAAAGTATACTTTTTGCATAGGCTATCATCTACCCCAACAAAAGTAAGCAAAACTCCCCAACCACCCACTGCCCCACTGCCCACTCCCCACTGCCGACTGCAAAACTCCTCACTCCCCCTCCATAACCGTCCCACAACGCTCACAAGTCCGCAGTTCCTCCGAAGCCATAAAATTCTGAATAGCCGCCTTCAACTGCGCAACGATATCCTCCAGCGGAAAAGCCTCCTCGTGCAATTTATGGTTGCAATTTTCACAGAACCACATCAGCTTGTCCATCTCGCCCTCCCGGCGGTAGCGCTCAATGACGAGCCCAATGGTATTCGCAGGGCGTTGCGGAGAGTGTGGGATGCGCGGTGGCAATAGGAACATTTCGCCCTCTTTGATGGCAATATCCTCCGGCTCCCCGGCTTCATTGATGATCTTTAGGGTAATGTCGCCCTCAATCTGATAGAAAAGCTCTTCCCCCTCTTCCCAGTGATAATCCTTGCGCCCGTTCGGCCCGCCTACAACCATGACAATATAGTCGTCGTTGCCTTTGTAGACTTGTTGATTGCCCACAGGGGGCTTGAGAAGGTGGCGGTTGTCATCTACCCATTGCTGAAGGTTGAAAGGTTTGGCTAGTGGCATAAGTTAAGGTTTGTATGAAATTCTTTAAATTTAGCCGGAATATACAAAACACACTCCATGAACTTAGACTTGAAAGGAAAAAATGCGCTCGTCTGTGGCAGCAGTAAAGGAATTGGAAAAGCCGCCGCTTTTGAACTGGCAAAGTTGGGCGCTAACGTAACCCTGGTTTCCCGTTCGGCTGATAAGATGGCAGCTATTACCAAGGAAATGGCGCGGGTCAAAGGGCAGCAGCATGACTTTCTTGCCGCTGACTTTACGGATACTGCTGATCTGCGAAAGAAGGTCCTGGGGCTCACTGCGACCAAGCCTATCCATATTTTGGTCAATAATACCGGCGGCCCTCCCGGCGGGCCGATTACTGAGGCCGAACTGGAGGAATTTACCAAAGCTTTCACTACTCACCTCATCTGCAACCACCTTTTGGCGAAAGCTGTACTCCCTGGCATGCGCAAGGAAGGCTACGGCCGCATTATCAATGTGATTTCCACTTCCGTAAAGGCGCCATTGCCTGGGCTGGGTGTGAGCAATACGGTGCGTGGAGCTGTGGGCAACTGGGCCAAAACCCTGGCTAACGAAGTGGGCGCAGATGGCATTACGGTCAATAACATCCTCCCCGGAGCCACCAATACCGGGCGCCTGCAGGAAATTATTGAGAAAAAGGCCTCCGCAACCGGAAAGTCGATAGAGGATGTAACGGCTGCCATGCAAAGCAGCATCCCCCTGCAGCGCTTCGCAGAGCCCGGAGAAATCGGTGCGGCCATTGCTTTTCTGGCTACACCTGCGGCAGGCTACATCACCGGGGTAGCTCTGGCGGTCGATGGTGGGCGCCTCAAGAATATGTAATAAAAAAGTCACCGAAATGCGTTGCTCTGTAGTATTCTTTTTATTATCTCTGCTGCCTGTTGTGGGCTTAAAGGCACAGCCTGCCACAAATCACCAATTGTTGTGGGCCATAGACGGTCCGGATTTACCGGGGACTTCTTATTTGTACGGGATGGTATATCTGGAGGACGAGCGGGTCTTTCAGTACAGTAATGAACTCTGGGATAAGCTTTTGGAAACAGAGGTGCTGATTTCCGAAATAGACCTGGAGACTTTTATTACCTGGACACGTGAAATTGGCGTTGATGAAAGGCTGACCCCTCCTTTGAATGCCGTAATGGCACCAGAGAAAATCTTTCAGCTTGACAGTATACTGCAAGCGGCAGGCTATCCTCCAAATACGAGGCTGGCAGATCAATATCCTTCCCGCATTCGTGACGAAATCAGTAACTGGTACAGCCCTGCCGGACTGTCAGGACGAAATATCGACCTTGCAACACTGTTCTTCAAGGTAGCGCGGAGCCTGCGCCTTCCTGTAGAGCCCCTTGATGATATTGAAGCCTTCAACAGGGACGCAGTAGCCGACCTGCAGGCTATTGTCGCCGGAGATATAAAGGTGCCGCCAAGAGATTCCGGGGCACTGCAAGACAGTCTGTATGAAACAGGCATTGCGGCATTTCAGTCCGGAGATTTGAGCCGCATCCGGGAGGTTATGCCCAAAGAGGGGCTGAATAACGCCTTCAGTAGCTATCGGATCGGGTCTCGTAGCAGGAAGTATGTTCGGCAACTATTACCCATCCTGAAAAGTAAGCCTGCCTTTATCACCCTTGGAGTAGGGATGTTGGCCGCTGAGGAGGGTATTCTCGGGGAGTTAAGGGCAGCAGGGCTGACGGTGAAACCGGTAAAAGTTACCTTCGATGGTGCTGGGCCTGCCCCTCCGGAAGGGAAAGTACCTGTTCCGGCAGTTAACTGTTATACTGACAGCATAGCTGGCTTCCGGTTGTGCACACCGGCTTTCTCCTATGAAAAGCCGGCGCCAGTTGATTTAAAGGCTTACATACAATATGACTTTTGGAGCTTTGATTACCTGAGTAAAACCAATTATATAAGTGCTCATGTTGACGATGCTCCGTTGGGTGGTAAGCCTATGGCGAAGTCGCTGGCCAAAGCTTTTGCCCTGAACTTAGGGTGGGAAGCAGGGCCATTAAAGGAAATAGCCTCGAACCGGTACAAGTGTTGGGCAACGACTCAGCAGGGCGGTCAGTTTGAAGTCCGGCTCATTCAGCGGGATAAACAGTTTTTTATTCTGGCAGCAGGGAAGGTTGATGCAGAAGTGTCAGCTATCTATACGGATGGCTTTTTCGAAAGCTTTACCTTGTTGCCGCCACATCCGGAAGCTTACTGGACGGTGTCTGCACCGGAGTTAGGTTTTGAGCAGAAATTCCCCCGTCGGCCGGCCTATTACTATTCAAATAAACCCTGGCCGGAGGATTCCCTAAAGGATTTCCGGTCCCATACTTACCAGTGGACGAGTGGCAATGGAAAATGGGATTTTATTGTGACCGTTAAAGATTATCCGATTGGGATTACGGTACTGAATACTGATGAGCTGCTTGATGTTAGCGAGCGTGAGATACGATCCTTTTTGGAAGATGCAGAGGTCTCAGTGGATACCTTCACGATTGATGGGCTTCATGGCCGGCAGATGGTACTGCGGCAGGATGAAGTGCGATATGAGTGGAGAATGCTGATCCGTGGCAGCCGGACTTATACATTATACGCCAATGTGCCAGATTCCACACCCAAGGATACCCTGAATGCCTTCTTCAGTACCTTTCGGCTGCTACCACTATCGGCTTCCTCTTACCCTCTTCGGCGACTAACAACGCACAATCTTTCTATCCGGACACTCCCCATACTTCAGGTTCAAACAGAAGAGGTCACTCCCGACAATCATCCATTGATGGATATGGTGTACTATTACATGGAAGACACACTCAGTGCCCGGGACATGTTTGTGCAGGTGAAATCTCTTGACCCTTACATTACGCTGGATCAGGAAGCGCTGGCGTCAGAGTTGGTCTTTAATGCAGAAGAGTATTTGGAGTCTCCGAGACTGCTTTTTGCAAAAGATACAATTGTACTGGGGTACCCCGCTTTATGGCTGCGTCTAAAACCAGTGGCAGGGGTGGGTGCCGAAGACCGGCTCTTGTTTTTCTATGGCCCTCACTTTTATTACATCTGGCATGAAACGGGTACAGAAGAGGAACGTTGGGAGGAGCTATGGGCGTCTATTCAGCCTCTACAGTCGTTTCCGCCTGATTATTGGCAGCAAGACAAAAAGAGTGAACTGGTTAAAGATCTGGGGAGCCAGGATCCGCAGATTCGCCAGATAGCTATGCGGAGCCTTGACCGGTCTATGCTCACTGAGGAACAGCTGCCTTTGATCTATGAGCTGTTGTTGCGCCAGAATCTGCCTGAGGATACTATTGATGGCGTACCGCTTCGGTATCAATTGATTCGGGAGTTTCAGTATAATCAGGACGAGCGCACCCTGTCTTTTATCGACAGCTTGTTCCGTACAGCCCCGCCTGAAGAGCAAAAAGAATTACTATTGATTTTAGGTAAAATCAAATCCCGCGAAAGCTACGAGCGGTGCCTCGCTCTGGTGGAAAGGCTGGATCAGGATACTGCTGCCACATCTCTTGATTTAGGAGGGCTCGCCAACGTCTTAAATGACAGTACGACCTTACTGTGGCCTCATACAGATTTATTGCTGAAGCTGCAAAACAAGCCGGTGGGGGATGAGCTGGCCTACGAGCTACTTTACCACTTGGTGCTCTCTGATACAACGGGCGCATTTGCAGAGCGGCTTCAGCCTTACCAGGAATTCTATTTGGAGCAGGCACAGGAAATTTTAGACAAGGCTAAAGCTAATATCATTCAGGATACCCTGAGCGGTCTGGAGTCTCCACGACTGTCGCAGCTCTATAGTTTGTGCAGCTTATTGGGGGAGCTTCCACCACAGCCGGCAGTGGATACTTTCCTGAATGCGGTGTTGCAAGTCCGGGATCCTTTTTTAATGCCCCCGGTAATAGATGCTCTCCTGATGCATGGTGCACCTGTAGATAGTGTTTACTTTGGTGTGCTTCGCCAGTACCCTTACTATTGGGGCAAATTATTACAAATGCTGGGTTACGAAGGGCGCCTTGAGGTCATCCCCCCATCACTGTATTCCCCCAAAGCCATGGTCAAAGCGTATGCTTACTTCAAATTTGGCAATGATGTGGCACCGCTGACTGGCTTCGACTGGTTTGATGAATTACCCTTCATTAGCGAGGGGACCGTTTACACTTTGTATTACTTCCTTTTTGAGCTGGAAGGTTACGATGGGACCTACCTGGGAATCGGAGGCGTGCCGAATGGTGCTCCGCCCAGCGCTGCCCCTTTCTTTTTTGATTATTCAGGTACACCTTACGATGGGTACAACAGTGATGTGCTCATCAATGAAATATTACAGCGTTGGTAAGGCGTGTTTTCAGGTAAGGTTAGTTAACTTGTAGCAAAAATGCGATACCTCATTCTTCCTGTTTTACTGCTTTTAATCCTGGGCTGTCAGCAGGAGCAGCCTTCAGCTGAACCGTCCCGCTTTGAGCCGTTTACCTATGAGGGTTCTGAGTTTATCGGGCCCAAAAGCGGACAGGTGTACCTACCGCCTTCCTACTTCACGGATACGCTGCGGCAGTACCCGGTACTCTACATGATGGACCAGCAGAACCTCTTCTTCGACAGCCTGGCCTACGGTGGTGCCGCCTGGCAGATACACCACACCACAGACAGCCTCTCCACTGCAGGGCTTATACCTGAAGTCATTATCGTTGGGGTCAACCACGCCAGCGAAAAGCGGTTTCAGGAATACCTGCCTGAAAAGCCTACCGCTCGCTTCGACAGCTTGCTTGAAGCGCGGGTGGGCGGCACCGCCTTTTCTGATGCTTACCTGAAGTTTCTCACCCGCGAGCTGAAGCCATACGTCGATCGCACTTACCGTACCAAACCAGGTAAGGGGCATACCTACATCGGTGGCTCAAGTATGGGCGGGCTGATATCCATGTATGCAGTTTGCGAGTACCCGGATGTCTTCGCCAGTGCCCTCTGCCTGTCTACGCATTGGCCGGTTTCTCTGCAGGATGATACCCCGGAAGTGGCTCAGGCCATTATTGACTACTTTGCCGCTCATTTGCCGAAAGGCAAGCGCTGGTACTTCGACTACGGCACAGAGGGGCTGGACCAATTCTATGCGCCCTATCAGCAACAGGTAGACTCCATCCTGCAGGCGCAGGGCTATCAGGCGGGGCAAAATTGGATGACACAGGCTTACCCCGGTCACGACCATAAAGAGCGTTTCTGGCGGGAGCGGGTGCATTTGGGGTTGCGTGGTGTTATTCAGGAGTGAAATTCTGCAAAAAATGCCTATTTTTCCCAAAATCAAACTACTAATGACCGATTACATGCAACGTCTGACAATCCTGGCGCTCCTGACTATTTGGAGTGCCGCTCTTTTCGCCCAATCTCCCCTGCAGCGCGTAGAGCCGCCCAACTGGTGGGCTGGGATGCATAACCCTAAGCTCGAACTCCTGCTCTACGGAGACAATCTGGCGCAGTACAAAGCTGCCCTAAGCGATTATGAGGGTGTGAAAATTACCTCCACAGTGCGGGTGCAAAACCCCAACTACCTCTTTGTCAACCTGGAACTGGCCGAGGGCGTGGAGCCGGGCACTTTTCAGGTGCAGCTACTGGATGGCAAGAATATCGTAGCCTCCTACGACTACGAGTTGCGGGAACGGGAACCAGGATCTGCCCTGCGCGAGAGCTTTACGCCGGCGGACGTTATGTACCTCATTACCCCGGACCGCTTCGCCAACGGCAACCCGGATAACGACGCGGTGGCGGGCATGATGGAGAAGCCCAACCGCGACTTCAAAGGCGGGCGCCACGGTGGCGACATTCAGGGCATCATCGATCAGCTGGATTATATTGAGGACATGGGCTTTACGGCGATCTGGCTCAATCCGGTTTTGGAGAATGATATGCCTGACTATTCCTACCACGGCTACGCCGCTACCGATTTCTACAAGGTGGACCAGCGCTTTGGCAGCAATGAAGAGTACCTCGACCTCATTCAGCGGGCAAAAGACAAGGATATCAAGATCATCATGGACATGATCCTCAACCACTGCGGCTCCGAGCATTGGTTTGTAAAGGATATGCCCACGGATGACTGGATCAATTTCGGAGGGGAATACGTCAACACCTCTCACCGCCGGAATACCGTACAGGACATTCACGCTTCGGAGTACGACAAGCGCATGTTCTCCGATGGCTGGTTTGTGGAAACCATGCCGGATATGAATCAACGTAATCCGCTGCTGGCCACTTATCTGATACAGAATACCATTTGGTGGATTGAATACTCCGGCCTTTCCGGTATCCGGATGGACACCTACCCTTATCCGGATAAAGACTTTATGACAGAATGGACTTGTGCCCTGCGTGCTGAATACCCCAATTTCAACACCGTAGGCGAGGAATGGGTCAACAATCCGGCGATCGTTTCCTACTGGCAGGAAGGCAAAGACAACCACGATGACTATACCTCCTGCCTGCCAAGCCTGATGGACTTTCCCATTCAGTTTGCGCTTACGCAGGGGCTGGTACAGGAGGAAAAGCAATACGGCAGCGGGCTCATCGAGCTGTACAAAATGCTGACGCAGGACTTCCTCTATGCAGACCCCTACAGCCTTGTGACCTTCCCTGACAATCACGACATGGACCGCTTTTACACGCAGGTGAACGAAGACCTCGACCTCTTCAAAATGGGCATTGCTTACATCCTGACTCTGCGTGGCACGCCTCAGCTGTACTACGGCACCGAAATCCTAATGGACAACGAAGGCTATCCCGGTGATCACGGTATCATCCGCACCGACTTCCCCGGTGGCTGGGCAGGCGATGAGGTCAACGGTTTCACCGGCAAAGGCCTGACAGAAGACCAAAAAGAAGCCAAGGCCTACATCAAAAAGCTGCTCAACTGGCGCAAAACCAATGAGGCCATCCACCATGGCAAGCTCATGCAGTTTGTGCCGGACGGTGGCTTCTACGTTCTCTTCCGCTACACCGACACTAGCAAGGTCATGACCATCCTCAATAAAAACGAGGACGCCACGCCCCTGCAACTCGACCGCTTTGAGGAAATGCTGGGCGGTACCAAGCAAGGTAAGGATGTAATGACAGGCAAAGCCTACAAAACTTTGGGAACCATCAATGTACCTGGTAAGTCGGCTATGATCCTGGAAATCGAGTAATCCCCTACACGGTTAGCTCGTAAGGATTGGCGATGGTTTTCCGGTCGAATCGGCGGAGCAGTTGGGCTTCATTGTTGATATCCAGGTGCTCCGCTTTGATAATTTCCCGGACACGAGGCTGCCCCAAACCAGGAATGCGGATAAGGAAAAAAGGCCAGAGGGACTTGCTCTTATATACCTTGTCTAGCTTTGGAAAACCTACGATGGGGTAGAATTCGTCAGATCGGGCTTTGAATTCATCACTGTAGGAAAAAGTCCATATTCCTTCCTCGCAGCTTAGCTCTCCTACTTTTAAGTCTTTTAAATAAAGGGTAAAGCGCTGCTCTTCCTCATCAGGGAGGTGGAGGTTAGAACCGGTGGACTGGTCCTTTTGGAATCGTTTGCGCAGCTTACTTAACATCGAATCCTTTATACTTGGGAACGAACAATTTCAAACCTTTTCCTGAGTAGCATTTTCGTCAACTCATACCTGTCTTCAGAAAATAAGAATTTAAATTCCTTATCAAGCAGTTGGATGACTTTTTTCTCATTTTGGTCGCTAGATATACTTATAACGATTTTCTCATAATCACTATTGTAACTAGAAAGATACGAAATAAGTTTGAAATGGTTGATCGCTTTATCTGACTCAATGCTTATTCTGGGACATGCATTCTCTAAATATTTGAAAAACTTTTTGAAAGATGGATCAGCTGTTTGTCGAAGAAAACTGCTGATTTTCTCTTCATCAAAATTCCAAAATAGTCCTCTGGAGGAGTCATAAACCGGAGCAATTCGTGGGGGCGGACCTGGTTTTGACAAGGATCGTATCACTGCCCAAGTGTAAAAATGCCTGTCATTATTACCGACTATTGCATCAAAGGTTAAAATGTAAACCAACTTCCTTAAAAGGTCCTGCCCATGAGTTTGAAACACGTCTAAAATCGCCTCTTCGATGAACTCGAACGTAAATAGCTCTCGTGCTGTGGTTTTATCATTTGCTATTTCTTCTGCAAACGCTTGGTCTTCGAGGTAGTCTCCACATATTTCAGCTCCGTGGATCAAAGTTTCATTCTGTTCCAGAAAGTACTGACTCAGAAACCGGATTTGATCATTGATTCGATAGAGTCTTACCTCATTCATCTCAATACCTAAAACCTGACCGATTCTATTGATTAGGTATTCGATCACGGATTCATGTGGATACCATTTCGCCCCTGTTTTTGCAATATAGGGAATCCAGGTTTTAGGTTTATTTTTACGAACGCTACCATCCCGAATGTATCGGTATACTCTAATAAACTGCTTTGGTGCGTCACCGTCCAAATCGTAATCCTCTACCAAATAATGAGTCTCTTTAAGCCAGGGGATTCTTTGTTCATTGAAGATGACCCCAGAACAATTTTGAGATTGTTCAACCCTTAGTTTCTCTTGTATCTTTTGAGCGTACTGCATAGCCTCACCTCACCTCCACCTCCAACAACTGACTCGTATCCACCCCCAAAATATCCACCACCTTTACCATGATGCGATACTTGCCAGGCTTTTCATAGACACGGGGCACTGAGGTGAACTCCAGGGTACGGTCCTGCTTGGTGCGGAAGCTCTGCCACTCGTTTTCGAAAATGTAGTTGCCCGTCCACTTCTCCTCTACGGTGCCGTCCTCAGCTTGCAGGCGGATGATCTCCTTTTTGCTGTCGTAGTCAAAGTCCACGCTCCAGTAGTCGATCCAGTCGTGCCACTCGGTGGTGAGGGGCTCGCGCTTTTGTACGCCGTTTTTGTCTTTGCTGACTTTGATGATCTGACCGTTTTTAAGCCGCACTCGGCTTTTTTGAAAATGATTATAAGCGCGTAAAGTTATATTATTGCGTAAGATAGCAAACGATTATCCCTTTCTTAAGGACAAGGGAGGGGAAAGTTGCCCAACTCTTGTGATGCGAACGGTAAGTTGGTTTTGTTTATAGCCACTTTGGTGTAGGTCTGATCCTGACAGCCATTGGGAGCGACCCAATTTGGAGCTAAAACCCATTTGCAGAGTGGTTTTCCCTGCTCTCTAACTCCTCCTGAAAACAACAAGAGCGAACCCGCCCACGCGAATCCGCTCCTGTCATTTTTTATTTTAGCAGGTAGACTTTTAATCCACCACAATCATGCGCTGCGTGGCGCGGTCGTTAGCTGTTTCCACGGTGTAGAACAGGACGCCGCTGCCTTTCAGGTCGGTACGGTTGAGCTGCCATTGCTGCTCGCCGGCATCGTAGTCATTTTCCTGTACCAGGAGGACCTTGCCGCTGATATCCGTCACCGTCAGGCGTGCCCAGCCTGCCTCCGGCATACGGAAGTTGATGAGGGTGGACTCCCGGAATGGGTTGGGCTGGTTTTGCTGCAGGGCAAAGCCGCTTGCATCAGCGCCGGCACCTTGCTCAAATACTAAGCCAAGGTTAGATACCTGCAAGCCATTGCTGTAAGCTTCTGCCTTTACTTTCTGCTCGCTCAGTGCCAGTGCTTCGCTCAGTTGTACCGGGCGCTTGGCCTGGAAGGTGAGGAAGAACAAAGGTTCATCTGTTTTTACTTCAAAGCCGGAAGGTTTTACCCAACTGTTGGTGATTTGGCCTTCCTCTTCGAAGATGCCAAAGTGGTCTTCGGTGAGGTTAGTCAGGCTGCCGGGTTTCATGCCCTGGAAGTCCAGCATGTCCGTATCGAAGTTGAATCCGAACTGGTAGCCTTCCAGATTGGCAATAGCGGCTGAGGTGACCGGGATGTCATAAACCTGGCCGGCTTCAAGCTTCATATTTTGCATTTGGAAGAGGGTCAGGCTGCGCTCGCCCACTTCACCGGAGTGGAAACCATTAGGAATGGCATCGCCGGTAACGTCCGCAACTTTTACCGCAATAAACCGCAGAGCCATATCCTCCGAGAGAACATCATCCACTGTAATGGTTTCCGGGAAGTCTTCGCCCTGTGGCTCATCCGTCTGGAATTCGTACTTGGCGTCTACAAAGCGCCAGGAGAAGTTGTTGGGGAAGAAGTCTGCCTGCCCCAGGATAACCCGGCGGATGTAAATTTGGTCGAGTACAGTAATAGTGCCGCTGCGGTTAACGTCTGCAGCAATTTGCTTGTAGGGGCTGTCCAGGTTGATGACACCAAGGATGTGCTGCTGAATACGGATAAGGTCCGCTGTAGACACGCCGTTGGTGAGGTCATCGTCCCGTTCCATGCCGACCATCGTCACATCACATGCCGGTACACCCCAGAAGTCGAAGCGGCCTTCGTCATTGGTCATGAGATTCATCGGTCCGGTGGTGTTGATGACATTCACCATCACAGAAGGAACCGCCTCGCCGGACTCTGTGACTACCTCCCCGGTGATGTCAGAAGTCATATTGTCACAAATTTCATCGTGAGTCATGGCTTTGAAGACCTGATCCTGCATAAGCTTGATGGTCGTATTCTTCATCAGCACATCGTGTAGGGTTGTATTCTTGATCCAGTCCTTTTCGGCATCAGTTAGTACGGGGTCGTTTTCATAGTAGAAGCGGTCGCCGTCCCGCAGGTTAGTGAACTGTACTTCAAGAATACGATTGAGCGTTTGCCCAAGAATAGATCCGGGTACAGGTTCTTCAGCCAGCATGCCGACCCAGGGATCCAGCTCGTCTATATTCCCGTATAGCCCGATCAGCCGTGCATACACTTCCTGATCGTTATTGATCTGTTGGAAGAAAGAGTAGCGGTTGAGCCCAAAGTTTTGGCGGATGGTATTGAAGTCTGCCACTCCGCGCTCCCGGGCCCGCTGTATATTGATGGATACAAGGTCAAGTCCACCTGAGCCCGGAGGGCCAAACAGGAAGTTACGGACATCATCTACGACCTTGGAATCAAAGTTTTGCATCATCTGTTCGCCCATGCCCTGGAAGAAAGGCTCGAGGCCAAGTTCCATAACCGGATATGGGTTGAAGAAGGCATCACGCAGCAGCATATGCCCTTCGGGAATTTCGTTGCCATTCTCATCTACGCGCAGCAGTTGACTGTTGAGCAGGGTGTGCCCGAGGCGGAAAGCAGCAGCAGTGAAGACGTTGAACAGTTGCGGGTGCACGGTTTCATCATAGCCCTGATAAGGTTCCAGTTGAACCCCCATTGCTGGCAGCCACTCATCATAAACGATAGACTGAATCAAGCCGCCCACCAGCTTGCGGGCGTGCTGATAGATCTGCTCATCGTTCCAGTCCGGATATTCCTGTGCCAGCTCGTCACACAGGCGGTTGTGCTCCCGTACAAAGAGTGCATGGAAGGCGAGGAGCAAAGGGTTTTCGCCGGCACGGGGGTCACCGCATACAAAGACTTTCTCGGTCAGGCCGACAGGATTGTCCATGTGTGGCGTATTTGGGTCGATTGGGGCGTCATATTCACCGCTGAAAGTATTGAAAGGCGGAAGGTTCCCCGCAGATACTTTCAGTTTGCCCCCTTCAAAGCTCCGCAGCCAATTGGCCCGGAATTCATCAGAACCATAAACACCTGAACCGTCAATGAATGCCGTAATCTCGTTTGGATGGCGGCGGGGGTTGGACGTATTGGTTCCGGTGGAAGGATCAAATACATTACGGACCATAGGGATGATAGCCTGGCCCGTGTTGAATGGATCAAACATAGGATCACCCTGAGGTACGCTAATGTTCATAGGCTCTGTCCCGTCTGGGGTGAGCCCAAAGTCGTGGTCAAGAAACTGGCCGAAAGCCCAGACAAAATCGCTCAGTTCGAAAGGGTCGAAGAGGGGAGCACCCTGAGAAAAAAGCGAATTACTGACCCGCCGTGGATTGGGTCGGTTAGGCCCCGCCGGCTCGTCAATAAGGTTTTCATAGGCAACCTGATCGCCGGAAATGAGCAGATTGGTGTGTGCCTGCCCCCAGTCCGCGTTATTCAGGTTGTTGAAGGAGCCATTGTAAGTGCGATAGAGGTCCACATTTAGCGGCTGCGCGAAAAGTGCCGTTGAGACCAGGACTCCAAGTAGCATTAATTGTAAAGATCGTCTTTGCATAGTGCGATAATTTAGCTCATGGGTATTTATGACTTATACCTCAGTCAAAGTACCAGTGAATCAATAACACAAAATTCCAGTTACGACCAAAATTTAAGGGAGCCGTAACCTGTTTTGGGTAGATGACCAGACTTGTTTGTTTTGGTATGCAGACGAGTCAGCGTAATAATATTTTGTACGCTGTAAGTTGAATTGCCCTTTGTCAGGGCTCGCTCAATATAGTTTACGAGGGGGGATTTTAGACTGTTGCAATTTGAGGCGAAAATAACTAAATATTTTAGATATTTCCACACCTTGCATTCAGTTTGTCTGTCCGAATTTGGTTAAAAACAGGAATGTATGGCGTCTGTTGTAATACAAAGCGGCTTTTTTGCCCTGATTTTTCACTGAAATGTTAAATTGTATTAATTTACACATCCTAATTTCCTACTTAGCGAATAAATCCTGATCAGAATCGGTTTAACAATCGCTACGGCTAATGAGTGGTATGGCAAGAGTGCCTTACACTCAATAGCCATACAACAGTCGGGTGATTTCTTGAAGAAAGGGCAGCTTTGGTTGCCCTTTCGTTTTTGACTTTACCCGGACATCCTCTCCGCTGCGGTGTACGCCAACTGCTTTTATTTCGTTATTTCGGGAAACGCAACGCAAGTAAACACGCATGCCAAAGGCAGCCAGGATATGGGAATGGATTGAAGCATGTAGAGGCATGGCCTGCCGGGCGATAGCCTTATGCTGGTTCCTGTTCCTGTTTTCCAGTATGTCTGCTCAGGATACCCCCGCCAACAATTTGCGCACTATTGAATATACGCCTAACTCTTCCTTGTCGTGGTCGGATTCGCTGACCATCGTGCCTGGCAGCCTGGTGGCCACGGATACGCTCGGGCAGTCGCTTCCCCAAACCTGGTTTAAGGTGGCAGACAGAGAGATCCGGTTCGATACTTCAATTTTGCAGTATCCCAAGGTGCGGCTCTCTTACCGTGTACTGCCCTTTGCGCTGGGCGCGGAGCAGCAAAGACTGGATACCAGCCTGGCTAAGCCCCTGGATGACGGAGGCATCGGTCTGGCGTATAACCCCTATGAGCGCGATGAGCAGCTCCTCGACTTCCGGGGGCTCAACTACAATGGCAACTTCACCCGGGGCATTTCCTTCGGCAACAATCAGGACCTGGTCCTTAACTCCAGCTTCAACCTGCAACTGGCCGGGGAGCTTGGCGATGGGGTGGAAATCCTGGCGGCCATTACTGACGAGAACATCCCCATTCAGCCGGAAGGCAACACGCAGCAGCTTCGGGAGTTCGACCGCATTTTTATTCAGTTGCGCAAAGGGCAGAATCAGCTTACAGCAGGAGACTATGAATTGCAGCGGCCAGACAGCTATTTTATGAATTACTTCAAAAAACTGCAGGGCGCGACGATCTCCAATGCGTCCACCTTTGAAAATGGCGGGCAGTTGTCGTCACAAGCGAGTGTGGCCATCAGCCGGGGGCAATTTACCCGCAACTTTATAGATGCCATCGAAGGGAATCAGGGGCCCTACAAACTACGGGGTGGGGAAGGGGAACGCTTCATCATTGTCCTCTCTGGTACAGAGCGGGTCTTCCTGGATGGCGAACAATTGGTGCGGGGGCTGGAGGAAGACTACATCATCGATTACAACCGGGGCGAGCTCACCTTTACCAACAAGCGCCTGATCACCAAAGATAGCCGGATTGTGGTGGAGTTTGAATATGCCAACCAAAACTACGTTCGCTCCCTTTATGCCGTCAGTTCCGCTTACGAAAAGGACCGCTTTAAGCTCAATTTCAACCTCTTCAACCAACAGGACAGCAGAAATGCGACCGGCGAACTACAGCTTACCAATGAGGATAAGCTGCTGCTCAGTGAAGCAGGCGACCGGGAGAGCGGAGCGTTGCTGCCCAGCCTGGACACACTGGGGGAGTTCTCTCCGTCCCGGGTAGCTTACCGGCAGGTCGATACGCTGATCAGTTGCGGGCTGCAGGATACGCTGGTACAATACCTTGTTTTTACCACTGAGCCACAGGACAGCCTGCTTACCGCCCGCTTTTCCTTTGTGGGGCAGGGCAACGGGCAGTACGTCCTTGATGCAAGTCAGCCCGCCAATGAGCGCGTCTATCGTTGGGTGGGGCTGGATGAGAATTGTCAGCCCGCCGGTGATTTTGCACCGGTGATTCAACTGACGCCCCCCCGGCAGCAGCAGCTCTATACCCTGGGAGGCAGCTATGATTTTTCTGAACATACCAGGGTAATGGCAGAGGTAGGTATGAGCCGCAATGAACTTAACCGTTTTTCGGATCTGGACAGTGAAGATGACCTGGGTTTTTCAGCCTACACCGAGTTGCAGCACCGGTTGCTCCCGGGAGGCGACAGTAGCGGATGGCAGTTGGATACCCGGTTGAGCTACGAGTGGGTGCAGGCCGATTTTGAACCCCTCAACCCTTACCGCAACCCGGAATTCCTTCGGGACTGGAGCCTGGCGAATGTGCAGGGGCAGGGCAGTGTGCCGGAAGCGGAAGAGCAAATCGGAAGAGGTGGCGTTGACCTGCGTAAGCGAGGGCTTGGGGAGCTGAGCTACGAACTGAGCGGCTTTCGCAGGGATACCCTATATCAGGGGTGGCAGCACCGATTTCAAGTGCGGGAACAGCTTGAAGACTGGCAGGTGGAACTAGATGGCAGCCTGCTCAACACGGAGAGCACTGAACAAAGTACACGATTCCGGCGCCCTCGTGGCACCATTGCCTACGCCATTCCCTGGCTGGGGCGGACCCGTCTGGGGGCATACGGTGAGCAGGAGCGCAATGCACGATTCACTGCCGGTGCTGATACCCTTGAGGCCAGTAGTTTTTACTACAATCGCTACCGCTTTTTCCTGGAGTCCCCGGAGCAGGACAACTGGCAGTGGGGCAGCAGCTTTAGCGAGCGGATTGACTACGCGCCGGTGGAGGAGCGCTTTCTGCAAAGTGCCCGGGCAAGTGAGGCGAATATCAATGGCCAATGGCGTTACCAAAAATCCCGTAACCGCTTGCAACTGGCTGGCAATTTCACCTACCGCCGCCTGGGCATCAGCCGACCGGAAACGACCAATCAGGAAGCCGGGGAAACCTTCCTGGGGCGGGGCGACCTTAACTTTACCATCCTGAAGGGCGTGGTGCAATCGTCAAATACTTATGAAATTGGTTCCGGGCAGGAAGCCAAGGTGGAATTTACTTACGTGAAAGTGCGGCCAGGCGAGGGCACCTACATCTGGCTGGATTCACTCTATAATAATGATGGTGTCATTCAGCAAAATGAAATGGAAATCGCCCCTTTTCAGGATCTGGCGGATTATGTGCGGGTAACGGCAGTGACCGATGAGTTTATCCGTACCGATGATGTGCGCCTGAACCAGAGCCTGCGCATCACCCCCAAAGCCGTATGGTACAACGAGGAGGGCTGGAAGGCTACGCTGGCCCGTTTTTCCACGCTGTCCAACCTGACCATCAACCGAAAAACCCAGGCCACGGAAAGCGTGTCTGCCTGGAACCCGTTTCAGTTGGATGTCGCCGATACCGCCCTGGTGGCGGTTACCTCCAATATTCGGAATGTGCTCTTCTTTAATCAGGCGGACCCCACTTACGATTTGCAGGTGGGGATGAGCGATGTGCGGAATAAATTTGTACAAACTTCCGGCTTCGAAAGCCGCCGCAACAGCGAGCAGTACCTGCGGGGCCGCTGGAATATCTCCAAGGCGATGAGTACGGAATTTGTGTTGTCGCAGGGGCGGCGCACCAATGACTCTGAGTTTTTCAATAATAAGGATTTCGATATCCGCTACTACGAGGCGGGGCCGGAGGTGACGCTGATTCCCTCCCGGACTTTTCGGGCTACGCTGTCGTATGAGTTCCGTCAGGATGATGACCAGCTACCGGACGGGAACGCCTTTGCCCAGCGGCACAGTTTTGAGGCAGAAGCCCGGTACAATCAATCCACTCAGACGTCCATTCAGCTCCGTACCTCTCTGGTCGCTGTGGATTTTGACGGGCCGGCAAATTCTCCGGTGGGTTTTGCCATCCTCAATGGCCTGCAGGATGGGCGCAATTTCCTGTGGAGCCTGACCCTTGACCAGCAGCTGGCCAAAAACATACAGCTTCGCCTGAGCTACGAAGGGCGGAAGACGGGGGAGGCGAATGTCGTCCACACCGGCCGGGCGCAGGTAGCGGCCAACTTCTGATTACCGCGGGCTCATCCTGACCACCGGGCAAATGATTTCCTCGAGGCTGATGCCGCCGTGCTGAAAGGTGTTGCGGTAGTAGTTGTTGTAGTAATTGTAGTTGTTGGGGTATAGGAAATACTTGTCCTCCTTCGCAAAAATGAAGGTGGAGCTGACATTGGGCCGCGGAAGCTTGGCGTGTTTGGGGTCGCGCACATCGAGGACATCTTTCCGGTCGTATTGCAGGTTTTTGCCCACTTTGTAGCGAAGGTTGGTGGTGGTGTCCCGGTCGCCGATCACCCGGCTTGGCGTTTTGACCCGGATGGTGCCGTGGTCGGTGGTCACGAAAAGCTGCGCCCCTTTTTCAGCGGCTTGTTGTAGTGCTTCCCATAATTGGGAGTTGCGGAACCACGAGCGAGTGAGCGAACGGTATGCTTTCTCATCACCTGCCAGTTCCTTGAGGACTTCCATCTCCGTACGAGCGTGAGACAGCATGTCGATGAAGTTGTAGACGATGACCGTGAAGTCGTTATTCAGGTGGTTGAGGATGTTGTCGTTGAGCTGTTTGGCGTGGTTGGCATTGGTGACCTTAACGTAGTCAAACTTGATTTCTTTACGGATAGTGCGCCCGATCAGCTCTGTGAGGAAGTCCTGCTCGTGCAAATTCTTACCGCCCTCATCATTGTCGTTTTTCCACCAGGTAGGGTAGTATTGCTCGATTTCTGAAGGCATGAGCCCGGCAAAGATCGCATTGCGGCTGTACTGTGTGGAAGTGGGAAGGATGCTGTAGAAGTAGTCCTCCTCTTCGGTGCGGTAAAATTCGTTGAAGATGGGCTCCAGCATGCGCCACTGATCGTATCTCAGGTTGTCGAGCAGCAGCAAAATGGTAGGGGCATCGCTGTCCATTTTTGGAAACACCTTAGACCGTAGTAAGTCGTTAGACATCACCGGGCCATCCTTGTCGCGGATCCAGCTCAGGTAATTCTTTTCAATATATTTGGAGAAGGCAGCATTGGCTTCACTCTTCTGATCAGAGAGGATGTCCCACATGCCACTTGAATTGGATTCGTCAAGCTTGATTTCCCAGTTGATGATCTTGCGGTAGATGTCCACCCACTCTTCATAATTGAGCCCGCTATTGATTTCCATGAAAATCTGCCGGAACTCCCGCTGATAGTCTGAGGAGGTCTTTTCCCGTACCAGGCGTTTGTTGTCCACGATTTTCTTAAGGGTCAGCAGGATTTGGTTTGGATTGACCGGCTTGATGAGGTAGTCGGTAATCTGAGCGCCCAGCGCTTCCTCCATCACATTCTCCGCCTCGTTTTTGGTAATCATTACGACGGGCAGGTGTTGCCGCTTCGCTTTGATTTTTGAGAGGGTTTCCAGCCCGGTAATGCCCGGCATGCTTTCGTCCAGGAAGACCACGTCGATGTCATTGCGTTCATCGCACTCTTCCAGCGCGTCGTACCCGTTGGTAACGGTAATGACCTCGTAGCCCTTCTTCTCCAAAAACATAAGCTGAGGTTTGAGCAGGTCAATTTCGTCGTCTGCCCAGAGAATGGTGATGTTTTCCATATTGCTTTTTTGACTGTTTCTCGCCTTGGTCTATTGTAATAAGCGCATATTGTAGGAAAACGTTGTATGGCGGTAAGTTTATTATCTGCTAACGGATATTATTCGGAAAAAGGGCACTGATTGGCGCAGTCTTTCCCCGGAGTGGGTTTAAAATATTAACTTTATCCAAAACCAGCCGTTTCACCTGACAAACAGCAGAAAGACCTCAAATGAAGAACAAAAAAATCCTCAACGACCCGGTCTATGGCTTCGTTGGGATCCCCTACGGCATCATCTTCAACCTGGTAGAGCATCCCTACTTTCAGCGTTTGCGGCGCATCAAGCAGACGAGCCTTACGCATTTGGTTTACCCCGGCGCCTTGCACACCCGCTTTCATCATGCCCTGGGCGCTTTGCACCTGATGCAGCAGGCTATAGAAGTGCTGCGCTCCAAAGACGTGCATATCACGCAGGAAGAAGCCGAGGGTGTTTGCATCGCTATTTTGCTCCACGATATCGGGCATGGCCCTTTTTCCCACACCCTTGAGCATACCCTCATGCAGGTCACGCACGAAGACCTTTCGCTCTACTTTATGGAAGAGCTTAATGAGGCTTTTCAGGGAAGGCTGGAGCTGGCGATGTCCATTTTCAAAGATGAATACCCGAAGCACTTTCTGCATCAGCTGGTTTCCGGCCAATTGGATATGGATCGCATGGACTATCTCAACCGGGATAGCTTTTTCACCGGGGTTCACGAGGGCGTGATCGGATACGACCGCATCATCAAAATGCTGGCAGTGCGGGACGGTGAGCTGGTGGTGGAGGAAAAAGGGATTTACTCCATTGAGAAATTCCTCATCGCCCGCCGCATCATGTACTGGCAGGTATACCTGCATAAAACGGTCCTCTCAGCTGAGCAAATGATGATTGTTGCGCTGAACCGCGCCAAAGACCTGGTCAAACAGGGCGAAGCAGTGGAAGCGCCACCGGCTTTAAGTTTTTTCCTCAACGGCGCACCCACTGCTGCCGATTTTGAAGAGAACCGCAGTGCCCTGCTCCAACGCTTTACGGCCCTGGACGACTACGATGTGATGACGGCCTTCAAGTACTGGCAGCATCATTCTGATAAAGTATTGGCTTACCTGTCGCAGTGCCTCATCAACCGGCGCCTGTTCCGGCTGGAGTTCAGTTACGAGCCCTTCGATGCCGCTTATCTGGACCGGGTGAAACAGGCCGTACTGGACTGGAGCGAGCTGGACCTCAGTGCGCTGGACTACCTTTTTATACAGGGTGAAGAAGCCAATGCGGCCTACCGAAAAAGCAAAGACGAGATCAAGATACTCCGCAAAAACGGGCAGGTGCGGCCAATGTCAGAAAGTACCGACTATGACATACAGTCCAAAGCCGTGCGCAAACATTACATCTGTTACCCTAAGATTAAGTTCTGATCTTTAGCAGCCCCGGTGAAACTATTGCCCGCCGTTAAGGGTTTGTGTTGGAACTCGAAAGCTGCTAAAAATGGTCAAACCTGCACTGAATGCCCCCGAAACACCCGTCATGAATGAAAAGTTGCTGCTTTTCCTCCTGGCCATGGTGCAATTCACTCATATCATCGATTTTATGATCATCATGCCGCTGGGCAAGCAGTTCATGCAGCTGTTTGATATTAGCCCGCAGCAGTTCAGCGTGATCGTATCGGCTTATGCGCTGAGTGCCTTCGCTGTAGGTTTTCTGAGCGCGATGTACATTGACCGGTTCGACCGGAAAAAGGCACTCGCTTTTACCTATCTGGGGTTTACGCTGGGGACTTTCGCCTGTGGCCTGGCGGATGATTACTACATCTTCCTGGCAGCGCGCAGCATCACCGGCGCTTTCGGTGGCGTACTTTCTGCTTTGGTCCTTTCTATCATTGGTGATGCCATTCCGCTCAAGCGGCGCGGGCAGGCGATGGGGGTGGTAATGACGGCTTTTTCTGCCGCCTCTGTCGTGGGCGTACCAGCGGGGCTGTACCTGGCGGCTTCCTTTAGCTGGCGGACGACCTTTTTCGTCATTGGCGGCATCGCTGCGGTCGTCCTGGTCCTGATCTTTTTCTTCATTCCGGCACTCAACCGGCACCTGGAGGGCAACGGCGTGCAGCGCAACCCCTTTCGGGTTATGGGCAATATCTTCAAAGATGGCAACCAGCGAATGGCGCTGTTGTTTACCACTATCCTGATGCTGGGGCACTTCACCATTATCCCCTTCATTGCCCCGTATATGCAGCTTAATATTGGCTTTTCGGACCATCAGGTGACCTATATTTATGCGGTAGGCGGAACGCTTACTATTTTTCTGTTGCCGTTCTTTGGGCGATTGGCTGACCGGTTTGGGCATGCGCGGGTATTCACCTTTGCCAGTTTAGGCGCGTTGGCGTCTATTTATGCCATTACCAATCTGGATACCGCTTCCATTGCACTGGCCTTGACTGTAACGTCCAGCTTTTTTGTAGTGGCCAGCGGCCGTAATGTGCCGGCTACCACGATGGTGACCTCAGTGGTCCGCCCGGAGAGCCGGGGCAGCTTCATGAGCGTGCGGACTTCCATCAACCAAATGGCTATGGGGCTGTCTTCTTTTGTGGCGGGGCTGATTGTGCAGGAAAATGCGGATGGTTCGCTTGTTGATTATGAGTACGTTGGCTATATCGCTATTGTAATGAGTTTGCTCGCGGTGGCCTTGGCCTGGCGGCTGAAGGCCGTGGAGTAGGTTCAGTTCCGCATTTCTGCAATTTTTTCCTGCAACCACTGCCGGGAGGCGAGGGCTTCACAAGCCTGTATCTGCTGCTCGATTTTGTCCAGCGCTTTGTCGTCGCCCGGGTTTACCCTCGACAGCCGGCGGGTAAACCGGATGACATTCACATATTGCTCCTTAACATCGCGGGCAATCTCCCGGTTGCGCCTCAGATATATGCGGAAGCTGTCGAGCAAAGAATCCAGCGCCAGAAATTCGCCCATCTCAAAATAGGTCAGCAACAACAATAGCTTACTGCCCAGGGTGTAGACAATGGACTCGTACTCCACCTCCCGCAATTGGGCAATGACCTCATCGTACCTTTCCTGGTGGAAATAGACTTTCGCAAGGTTGTAGGTCAAGGCATTGCGCCGATGCTCTTCGGGCAGCTTTTCGGTGTAGTTTTGGATGAAATATTCCACCCAGTCCAGCTCTTTGATGTGTAGTCCTACGGTGATGATGTTCTTATAGTCCTGGTAGCTGAGCACGCCGTTTTTCATCAGCAGGCCCGCTTCGATCGCCTGCCGGTAGACATCGAATAGCTCATGGAAGAACCGGGCTTCTCCGGCATTGATTTTTTTGATGATGCAGTAGTTGCTCAGGTGAATGCAAAGGGCGTTGGCATCTGGTTCAGGGACTTGTCCTACAATATGATCGAAGAAGGCGGATTTAAGCGGATAGAACAGGTCCTCTCCATCCTCAGCTTCAAAAAGTCTGGCCACCAGGAGGTAAGCGCGCAGCCAGGGCTCTTTGTCGGCGTATCCTCCCTGCTCTATTTCCCGGAACAGGGACCTGGGGATTCGGATATCCGGTTTTTGCGCAGAGAACAAGCCATAGCCCAGCGCATCGCAGTAGTGCCGGAGCTTATGGAGGTAGTAGGAGCAGTTCAGGAAGTAGTCGGCTTGCTCCAGATGGGAAAAATCGGTCTGTTTTTCGGCACGGGCTTCCAGTTGCTGATGGCAGGCCAGGTGGTAGTCGTAAAGTTGGCGGTAGTGGTCCTGCTCCGGGCGATCAGCGTTTTGTTGAAGGGTGTTGAACTTCCTGGACAACCCCCGGAAGTGCTTCTCCTGATGAGGTTCCACCACTGATTTAAGGGCTTTCAATACCTCTTCTTTTTCCTTTGAGGCGCAAGCGTTTATGTAGGTGAAACGGTAGGCCAGCTGCAAGAGCTCAGAACAAATCCGCCTTAGGGTGCCGTCTTTGTAAGGCGCCTTTCCATACAAACTTTTCCAAACAACCGCTTTGTCTAATTGTTTGTCCCGTTGAGCCACGTGCATCCTGTCATCATCTAGTTGGTCTTTGATGTGCTGAAAGAGCAAAAGCAAAGTCTCGCTTTCATTGAAGTACGGAGAGCGCAGAAAACGCTCAAATTGCAGGCGGTCTCTGCCAGAAAGGGTGGAAAGAAAGGAGATGAGCTTAGGGCTAATCATATTTTGGTCCGAACAAATTTTAAGGCATAATCCGTGTAATTAGCTTTAAATCAGGTTTTTAAGGCTTTAATGGTCGGTAGTGTTGCTGACAAAATACGATTTTTGTCCTTTGGTGCAAGTATAATTAACTGCATTTTTGAAACATGGATGGTCCACATAAAATGATTCACATGCAACGCTTACGTTTTTGGTTGGTCTTGGGGGGATTTCTGTTTTTCACTGGCAGCTACCTTTCAGGTCAGGAAAATTGTATTGACTCCCTCCAAATTGACGAATCTGTCATCTGTCCCACGATTGCAGATCCGGTCTGCGGATGCAACGGGCAGAC
>PR_CR_10_Liq_2_inCRDRAFT_1000019_pt1 | contig 53139 bp, 28 predicted proteins | sample PRCRCaboRojoPR_FD_10245 | JGI IMG/M metagenome (IMG submission 10245) | reverse complement strand
CCTACACTGGATGATCACTCTCGAAAGAATGACCTCCTTCGGTAGTGCTAATCTACAATTTTTTCAAAGAACTGCTTGGATGTTAACATAGCATCTCTAATTCAAGTACTCTTATCGCTGGGAGCTCCCAAACTGTAGCTTGTTCTTGGTAATTTTCAGGAGTTCTGAAATTTATATCTATTTCTACATCTTCAATTTGTCCAATTTCTAGCCTTTCTTTAAAGCTCAAAGTAACCTTGTCTACATATTCATACATTTTGTGCTTTTCTGAGAATTTTTTAATGTATAAAAAATCTATATAAACACACTGCCCGTTTTCTTTGGCACGCTCGAAAAGGAACTTTGCTTGACCTGATACAAGCATTCTAAATACTATTTCTAATAATTCTGGGTCAGAAGATATTTTTAACTCATTCCCAGTTTGGACATCTATTAAGCAGTAAGTATCCATTTCTATTGTTTAAAAGTGTTAATAATTCTTTTTATACCCCTTAGCAATTGATTACAGGAAAACGGAATTGAGATATCTGTAATTGCCTGCCTAGGATCACCTCTTGGGATAGCAGTCTTCTTTAATTCAACTTCATCTTCGTGTAATTGCCAAAAGCAGTAGACGAATTACGACTCCGTTTACAATGCTCCAATACCTGCCCCTCAACCCATTCCAATAGGATCGTAAAAGGAATTTCAGTATAGTGTGCAGCAGATGAGCAATGCTCTGCCTCCTTATTTAAGTCCGCATTATGAACTCGGTAAATAGTAAACCTCTCCCTTTTCTTAAAGATTTTGCGCCATTCATTATCAGTGATGTAGTAAGGCTCATCTTGTTCTTTTTCAGTGGTTTTAACATCAACGTATTCCCACTTATTATCTTCTTCCCTTGGCTTGATCTTAAAGTCATAGGGCTTTCCACTCTCCCCATTCTCGTTCATCCATTTGAAGTCATGAATCTTGCCAGACTCTTTTTTCTCAGCCAGAAGGTTATTGATGTACCGCTCTCCCCATTGTCCAAGCTTTTCATGATATTCACTGGTCGTAGCCTGATGCTCGGCTACAGGAAAACTGGAACTGGAAGAAAGGTTTTTGACAAGCGATTCTACAGTATCAGAGTTAAAAGTCCCATTAGCTATCTCTTCTCCAGAGTTGATCCGCTCAAGTAGCTTCTTCGCTTCTTCGATGATATATGCATCGCGGTTCTCAGAAATCCCTGTAATATCCTGATCCGAAATGGATAAGGCTTTTTTGAGGTTCTTTACCTTATCGGGGGAGGTGCTAATTTGAGTTAAAGTCTCATCGTCCACGCTTGAAAGTGCTTTTGTGGCACTCACTAAGTTCTTGTTTTGGCTCATCCGCTCAAGAAGGTCGTCAGGTATATCCAAAGCATACCGTGCTACATTTCCCATAGCACTAACGGCCATTTTGTATATTTCTGTCTGTAAGGTTGGAAAAAACTTGGGCTTTCGTTCTGCATCAAGCTCCTCCATGTAGTCTTTGACAATTAGCACACCGGACTTAATATTCTCTTTACCCTGAAATCCTCTGTTGTCTTCAGATAGGGCTTCATCGATGATATTACAAATCTCCCTAAGCGAAGCCTTGCTCTCGATTTCAAAGCTTATTCTCTCATGTAGGATGAAGTTATTTTTATCTTCCTCAGAAGTTCGGGCCACAAGTTTAAGAGCGTCTAACACTTTATCCGGAACAATTTGTCTTCTGCTTGTCGGAGCTATAGGGTCAGGGCCATCGTTTTCTTCCATTTCATAGTTACTGCTTAACTCAGAGAGGGTATCGAAATCCCCATATCGGTTAGGGAGAATAGCATAATTATTCAATAGTGTCTTTTCCTCTTCTGAAATGAGATTTAAAAACCTATCAAGCCAATCTGTTTCAGAAGGTGCCTCATCATTCTCTAAACGCAGTCTTTCCTTTAAATACATCAGACTGTTACTCTCATTTTCTTCAGTAACAAGGCTGCCAATCTCAGAAATTTCTTCCACTAATCTTTCCAAAAGCCACCCCTCCAACTTATTCCACTCGAAGGATTTTATGGTTGCATCGTTCTTATCAGGCACAACCTCTTTGAACAAGTCCCTGCTAAACTTCCAGAGCTGCCTTCTCTTTTCATCTGGAATACCCGAAGGAGTGATATGGTGACTGATAAGGTAGAACGCCGTAGTTTCCACATCTGCGTCTGCATAATCTTCCTTACCCGCTATATAATTTCCAATAATAAGATTGATTCGCTCAGATGCTTTTTGAGACGTTTTTACCCGTCCACCAAAAAATAGCTCTTCCTGCTCTTTATTTCTAGTGAATATGGGGCTATACCGGGCATCTAAAAGAATAGGTCTCCAATCATATTTTGTTCCAAACTTTGCAAGTGCTTCCTTAAGTGGCGACTCGACTTGATCGTCAACATAAAAGTGGCTATCCATTTTTCGGAATGTGCCCACCTCATCTTGTGCCGGAAGTAGGGCTTTACCTATCAATAGATCGCGGTAGTTTTTTCTGACAATCAATTTGATGAACTCCAAATGCCAATCTTTCGCAGATACCGGCTCTTGTAAGTTTGGGAAAATATCACTTATTGTTGTCAAACTAGCCCCATCCAGCTGTGATGCCAGATACTCAAATAGAAGCCAATCCGCCTCCACCCAAAACGCTGTAGGCCAACCGGTAACTTTTTGTTGTGCAGGCATATCATCATCAAATACATTTTGCGCTATCCGATATACCTGTTGCCTGTACTCGGAAAACTCGGTCTCAGTAGGCATGATTGTTAAAAGCTTTAGCAAAAGGTCTTTCTTACTTTGAAAGATGCTGATTAAGGATTGATTGGGTGAACGTTCTTTAAAGTAGGTTGATAATGTGGCGATGAAATCTTTCTCAAGTCCTAAAAAACGCTCCTTATTGGTAATCAGTAAGCTGCTTATGCCTTCATGAATCAGTCGGTCTCTGATTGACTCTCCTTGTACTTCGATTAAATCCTTTAGTAATTCCTTGTTGAGGTTTTTATTCAGTTCTGAACAAGAATACAGGTCATCCAAGATTTGAAAATCGCCATTTGGGTTTTGGCAGGGCAAAATGGGATATTCACTGAAGTCGCTTTTCCGAAAAGTAAGACAGTTGATTAACCTGTTAAGCCAATCGAGTGGATCTACTTCTAATATTTCTTGTAGCTTTTGTAAGTTTCCAATTTCACTAGCATCTTTTTTCAGTTGCTCAAGGGTGTACCGTTGTTGCTTAAAGACCCGGAAATCCAGTAGCTCATTCCACGCTTTTAAAAGCTCTTCTTTTGGTATCTTTGGGCTTATCGGAGTAAAAAAAGAAACAAGCCCGAATATTTCTGTTGTGAGATCATCGTTACCTGAAGCTTTGTTATCCGATGGGAAACGCGCTTCACTCAATTTGATAAGCCTATCTTTTGTCTCGACAATTGTGCTGGAAAGCAACTTCTCCATAATTTTTTTCCGAATTTCCTCTTTATACCATTCTTCTATATCCTTATTTGAATTTTCCTTAAAAACATTCGGGTCCACAAAATGATAAAGATTTTGCCAGCCCTGCTCTATGGCGTAATCGATAAGCTTAAAGTAAGCATCCCGACCTTGCTCAAGCACCAGACGGTTTTTATGTCCTTTCTCCACATTTTCGAGATTGATTCCGTTTCGTTCTGTATCAGGAAATAGCTCATACTTTGAAGAGTTATCCAAGACAAGAGGGAAAGGGAATTCCTCGGTACCAATCATGGGGAACGAAAAGAAGAGCCTCGGCAGTCCTTTCTCATAACCGATAATTTTGTTATTGGATGGATCATATTCTAAGGCAACGGTAGTATTGCCCACTGTAGAGAGGTAGATAGTTTTATCAACCGGTTCAGTACCTTTAGTTTCGTGTAGTACTTGCACACTTTTAACCCCTTCACTTTTTTGTTGTCTCGCATTAGCGCTGTAGATTGCTACTTTCTCATCAGAACCTGTACGGTCAACTATGGTAACGGATGATATATCTGAACGAAGTGATAACACATAGGGCAAGGTAGACGGAAGTTCAGCAAGCCCCTGCCTGGCTATCTCAAGGGGTTCTACGCCGGTTGAAAATGGGAAATTGAAGTCATAAGTGAAAGAAGTTTTAGGGTTTTCAGATAAATCGCAATTTGAACGAGATCTTTTAAAATCCTTTTCTGTTTCACCCATGCTCTTAATGATAGCACCTTTATCTCCTTTTTGGGTTCTATCCAATGTGAACTTAAAGGACTCTCCCTCGTCTCCTCCCATAAGATAGCCTTGTACTTCCACTTTCAGGCCCAAAATATGCGTAGAGATGAAGCCTGTCCCAAATTGCCCAACCTGAACTTTTGGGGCGTCGCTATCTTCTTGGTCATCTTTCTTGTCTGTGTCAGGTACGATCAGGTTCATCGTATCCTTGTAACGGAAAGGCTTGCCGTTATGCTCAAAAATAAGTTTGTCGTGCTCAAGAATCACACGTATGTCTACAGGCTTACCTGTATCGCTAGCGTTCTGGAGTAGCTCCCAAAACCATCGCTTAGGAGCCACACTAGGTTTGATCTCTTCCAGTTTATTGATTACAAAGTTAGCCTGACTACTATATCTGCGTTGCGCTTCATATTGTTGTTCTTGCTCCTGTATTGTTCCTGCTGGCATTGTGTTTAAAGACTTTGGGTAGTTATAAAAGAGAAAGTGGTCTGATACCTTCTACGGAGCTACAGCCCTGATTGTTACCATAGATGACTTGAAATAGACATCTTGACGTTGGATACAGTCTCAATCCATCTATCCGAAATCTCCCCATTTTTCACTAAACTTGCCCTAATCAAAGCGATGCTAAATCCGACCACGATATGACCAAAAAACTTACGCTCTCCTGGCTGGAAGGCTTCCTGATGGATGCTTGTGATATCCTTCGGGGCAATATGGATGCCTCAGAGTTCAAAGAATACATCTTCGGGATGCTCTTCCTGAAGCGGCTGAATGACAAGTATGAGGCCGACCGGGAGAATCGATTAAAAGAACTGCAAGCCAAAGGGCTGTCTGAAGAGAAAGTCGTGCGGGCATTGGACAAGCCTAATGCCTATGAGTACTTTGTACCCCAAAGAGCGCTCTGGGTATACGAGGAAGAAGACGATAACGGCAATCTTATCAAAAAAGGAGTGCTGCATCAAAAGAAGGATGTAGGCGATTACCTGAATAAAGCCCTGGAAGCCCTGGAAGAAGAAAACCCAGATAAGCTCACGGGGGTGCTCACTAATGTCAACTTCAACCGGACTATCGGAAAAAACAAGAATGCACTGAGTGATGCCAAACTCATTGAGTTCATTCAGCACTTCAACAAAGTGAAGCTGACTGACGACCGCTTTGAGTTTCCCGACCTGCTGGGTGCAGCTTACGAATACCTCATTAAGTACTTTGCAGACAGTGCTGGTAAAAAAGGGGGCGAGTTTTATACCCCTAACGAGGTCGTCCGTCTGATGGTCAACCTTCTGGAGCCCAAAGAAGAGGACATGATCTATGATCCAACAGTAGGGTCTGGTGGTATGCTCATCGAGGCAAAAAACTACGTGGAAGCCCGGTACGGCGACGCTACCCGGCTAAGTTTCTATGGCCAGGAAAGCAATGGCACTACCTGGTCACTTTGCAAAATGAATATGCTCTTTCACGATATCTACGATGCAGAAATTTTGCAGGGTGATACCCTTTCCGATCCGCAGCACGTAGAACAGGGGGAGCTGAAACGGTTCGATATCGTTCTGGCCAATCCGCCGTTTTCCGAGAACTACGGCAACCTTGAGAAATTTCGCGACCGTTTCCACTTCTGGATGCCTAAGAAGAAAAAGGCAGACTTCATGTTCGTACAGCACATGGTCAGCGTACTTAAAGAAAATGGCCGTATGGCTGTGGTTATGCCTCATGGCGTGTTATTTCGGGGCAGCGAGGAGCGTAATATGAGGCGCTGGCTTATCCAAAGGGGCTACCTGGAAGCCGTTATCGGATTACCACCTTCACTATTTTACGGTACAGGTATTCCGGCTTCTTTGCTCGTTATCAATAAAGCCGGAGCCGGTAAGCGGGAACAGGTCTTGTTTATCAATGCTGATCGGGAGTACAAGGAGGGGAAAAACCAAAACAAACTTCGCCCTGAAGATATTGCCAAGATCAGTTACGTCTACCATCATCATGCTACTTTAGAAGGCTATGCAGCTCTAATTAACAAGGAAAAGCTCAAAGCAGAAGAATACAACTTTAATATACGCCGGTACGTAGACAATAGCCCTCCACCGGAGCCACAAGATGTCCGCGCTCACCTGCACGGAGGTCTTCCAGAGAAGGAAGTAGATACGCTGAGCGCATTTTGGGAAAACTATCCTGGTCTACAAAAAACACTCTTTGCCCCGTTGCGGGAAGGTTACCTGCAATTCCAGGAAAAGATAACAGAAAAGGGCCAGCTAAAGACACTGGTGTTGGAACATGAAGATGTAGTTGCCAAGCGGAATGAACATACGCGTACCCTGGACCAATGGTGGGATGAAAACCTCAAGGCATTGGAAGCCCTACCGGAGAAGCAAAATGTATTTGAACTGTACCGAAGCTTTGCAGACAGTATCGCCGAGCGCCTTGAGGCAATAGGCCTACTTGACCTGTACCGTAGCCGGGGCGCGTTTGCAGCCTACTGGAATACACTGGAGTCTGACCTGAAATCTGTAGCTAGTAGCGGCTGGAATGCTGAACTGATCCCAGACCAACAAATTTTGGAGTCGCAGTACCCGGACGTACTGAAAGAATTGGCAGACAATGAAACGCGCCGGGATGAACTTGATGCGCTATTTCAGGAAGTCGAAGAACTGGAAGAAGAAGAATACAATGAGGAAGACTATGAGGTATTTCCAAAAGCGATCCTGAAAGAGCACAACGATACATTAAAGGCCTATAATGCCGAGATCAAGCGGCTTAAGAAGGCAACAAAAGCACTAAAGGTCCGTATAAAGCACAATGAGGCTATCGAGGAACTACAAAAAGAACTCGAAGAACTACAACAGCAACTGGCAGACACTGAAAGCGATAAGCACCTGCTGGAAAAGCGCTTAGCACAGCATAAAGCTCTGGTTCAGGAACGCCGGGATTGCGGCTCTACAATCAAAGAAATAAAGGGAAAAAAGGACGAGCTCGCACAGCAAGCAAGAGCAACTATTGATCCGGAAGCAGCCAAAGCCCTGATTCTAGCGCGCTGGAAGCAGCAACTCTACGAGACCGTTGCGGATTACTTAAACCGCCATGAACGCTCCCTGCTCACAGCCCTGGAGAGCCGGTATACTAAGTATGAGCACACGCTGAACGCTATACTGCAAGAAAGAGGAGACGCAGAACGCGAATTATCAAATTACTTGAAGGAACTTGGATATGAATAACCCTAAGCCCATTACCATCAACATTGAGCCTGAATGGCTAAGCCCGGGCTACTATGTGTACGTGGTGGAAATGAAAACTAAAGACAAAACCTACCTGTACATCGGGCAGACTGGAGACAACAACTATACTACTGCCCGTGCTCCATTATACCGGCTTAGCGGCCACTTTGTGAAGGGGCAAAGTACAGAAAACCAAATCATCAAATACCTCAAAGCTACGGTAGCAGGAGAAGGCGAGCTGAATAACACTCAGCTAGACAACCTCCTGACTCAAACCCGCTTTAGCTACCGGTTCTGGAAGCTGGACGATTTTGATGGTAAAGACCATGAGGCTAAGCGGATGAAAGCTCAGATGGTAGAGCATTATTTGATTTACAACTTACAAAGATCAAAGGAGTTCGAAGTCGTCAATAACCCTGCAAAAAATGAAGTGACGGCAAAAAAGCTTAGTTTCTTTTCCCAAGACGATATCAAAAATAACTCCAATCTAGCTATCCATATCTTGAAACAATTGGAAAAATGAAAAAGACTTTAGATCAATTAGCCTCAATACACTATGGCAAAGATTACAAAGGTAATCCTAAAGGGTACAAAGAAATTCCAATATATGGCACAGGTGGGCTAATGGGGTATACTTCAGTCAAGTTGAACTCTGGACCAGCGATTCTAAGTGGTCGGAAAGGATCTATTAATAATCCAATATTTGTGGAAGGTGACTTCTGGAATGTTGATACTATTTTTTGCGTAAAACCCAAAGAAGGAATAGACCCTAAATGGCTATATTACAACTTTCTCAATACAGATTTAAATGCTTTAAATGAGGCTACAGGTGTTCCTAGCGTTAGTTCAAGTAGTTTATCAAAGTTAGAGTTCGACTTCTTCAGCCTTCCCCACCAACGCAAAATAGCCCACATCCTCTCTACCTGCGACCGGGTCATCGAAAAAACAGAGGCAGCCATTGCCAAATACGAAGCACTGAAGCAGGGGCTGATGCAGGATTTATTCACGCGGGGGATTGATGTGGGGACGGGGGCGTTGAGGCCGCCTCGGGAGGAGGCGCCGGAGTTGTATGAAGAAACGGATTTGGGGTGGTTGCCGAAGGAGTGGGAAGTGAATGCTTTGGGGGAAATTACAGATTTAATAACTGATGGCGCTCATTTCAGCCCTATCCCACAAGAGGAGGGTCTTCCTATCGGGAATGTTAAGGATATGAAATCGAATGGCATTAACTACTCAAGTTGTACAAAGATATTACCAGAAGTTTTCAGAGAACTCACGTTACAGAACTGCTCGCCTAAATATGGAGATATACTATTGTCAAAAGACGGTACAATTGGGAGAGTCATACATTTTGTCGATAAACGACCAATTGTACTTCTATCCTCTATTGCCATAATCCGTCTTAAGCAACACCTACATTCAATTTACTTTTCTTGGGTATTAAGGAGTGTTTTCTTTTCCCGAGAACTCTACAAGCTATTGTCTGGAAGCGCTCTAAAGAGAATAACATTAAAAGACATTAACTTAATCAGGCTACCGTACCCTAAAGAGGTAAAAGAGCAGACTTTAATTGCAGAAAAACTTGTATGCTTAAACCAAAAATTAATCAATGAAGTAGAACAGCATGAAAAATACAGTCAACTCAAAGCTGGACTTATGAAGGATTTACTAACTGGCCAAGTGGAAGTACAGCTAGAGGAAGAACACCAAGCCTAAAAAGATCAAACATGGACAGACTAGTACCTATTTATAAAATCCTGGTTGGTAATCGTAAACATCAGCTGACTGGGTGGTATCGGGATTATAAGAAAACCACCGAAAATATTCAGCGGATTAAAAAAAGGTTAGAAGAGGGTAGCTACATAAAGGAAAACGCTACTTATGCGGGTACAATCTATGAAAAAGATGAAACCAGCTTTCCCTGTTTCGTGCGGCATTTACTCTACGAAATGGAAAATGGGGTGTCTTCCCGGGGCCAGTCCGTGCTTAGCAATGTAAACCTAGATAAGTTTTTAGGTGCTGAAGAATTTGATGAAGTTATAACAAGCCTGATCACTAATCCGAGTTTAGAAAGCTATAAGAAGCTCAAAAAGTTTTGGGAATCACAAGATGTTGGGAACAATCCAGTGCTTGTCAACCGGGCTATAGCTGCGTGTGATACCAGAGTGACAAGTACAGTAGACGAGGGGCGATTTAATCAGGTGTTTGATTGGTTGCAAACGGAGGAACTGATTCCTACTTACGAGAATGAAGCCCCCCAAGATTGGTATAGCCGCAATCGCTTCGTTATGGAGGAAATGAAGAAACAGCTGGGCGAAACAGAAGAGGATGACTTATGGATCAGTATCTTTTTCTGGGAAATGCATATCAACCTTGCCAATCCCTTTCACCTCAAAAAGCAGATAGTCAAATACGGTGCTCCGGGTACGGGTAAGACCTATCAAGCTAAGGAGGTTTGCAGCTTGCAGTTTGATATTTGGAAAAGTCAGTTTGCTGAGTCAGTTGAACATCAATTTGAAGCGCATCACGAACTCATACAGTTCCACCCGTCCTATTCCTATGAAGACTTCATAGAGGGTTTACGGCCTGTTTTGGACGAAAAGGGAGAGGCACAGCTACAACTTCAGAATGGGGTATTTAAAGACCTGTGCATTCGGGCGGCAAAGTGGGAAAAAGACCTATACGAGCTTGGCGTCTTTGAGGACCTGGAAAAATTGACTCTTAAAGATGTAATGAAGCATGCACAGGCGCTATCCTCCAAAGCGCATTGGAAGAAGATTCTCGGCTACAAGAATCAGGAAAAGAAGCTGAGTAGCTTAATCCCTCCCTTCTTTCTTATTATTGACGAGATCAACCGTGCAGAGCTGAGCCGGGTATTTGGTGAGCTTATGTATTGCCTGGAGTACCGAGGCCCCAAGGGGATGGTCAAAACGCAATACGCTCAGCTAAACACAGAAGCAACCGGTCTTATTAAAGCGGGCGGGGCCTTCCAATTTTTTGTTCCTGGCAATATCTATCTGCTTGCTACTATGAATACGATTGACCGCAGCATAGAAAGTTTCGACTTTGCCCTACGCCGGCGGTTCCGGTGGGAGGAAGTATTACCTGACACTGAACTATTGCGGCATCACCTGACTGATATCAACACTAACTGGCCTTGCTTAGCTGATAATCTGAAGAGTTTAAACCAGGCGATCAAGAAGCAGCCTTTTTTAGGCGAGGACTATTGCATTGGTCATGCTTATCTGATGAACTTACCATACGCGAAAAACACTAAGTCGCAGGATGTAAGGCGTATGATTTGGAAAGACAGTATTGCTCCCCTTCTGCAAGAGTATATCAGAGGAGCTGGGCAGCCGAATTTGATGCACGATTTTGCGAAAGCCTTTGGGATATAGCTATGAGGGAAGAATGGTTAGCATATCTGCTGCGGGATGGTTCTATTAAAGATAATAGCTATTACCGTTTTCAAAATCGAAAATTGGTCAATGAGGCAAGTGTCTCGTTAATACTAAAGGAAAAACAGAAAGGTCAGTGGGAGAAAAACCATCCAGAAAGAAGCAATCAATGTGTCTGGAAGTTCTTAAAGTATGTTGAAGAACACATAGTACTGAACAAGCCTGAATCCATTTTTTTAGATAGATCTCTATACGAACATAATACCGAAGACCCTCTGATTAATCTGATAGGTTCAGGGTACGCCAACTTTTCTCTAAAGACGGGGAACTTAATTGGTTACGTCAAAAAAGGACCATATACCCTAAAAATATCTTCCCGCTTTGGCGATGCATTTCTCAAACATATCATAGCTGATGCAGATGGCTTTCTTCAGGTAGAAGGAGCCGGAGGTACAAATCAGGATACGCATGGCTACGAATGGTTGCTGTACTATCTTTGGAAGATAAAGCTTCAAAAAGCCTTTCGTCTGGGAATACCCAAGAGGTACGAAAGTAGAAGGGATCAACTGAGCAAAGTAAGAGGGCAAATCGAGCCTGTATCATTCTTTGAGTCTAAGCTTACAGGTAGATACGACTGCCGATATCGAGAACACAGCTATAACAACCCTGCCACCAGACTGATAGCCACTACCTTCAACCATTTAGCGGAGTACCCATTCCTCAATGATTTACACCCTGTCAGAAATGCTTTTATTACCGCCTCATTGGGGGAAAGTGCTCCCTTGAGCAGCTTGCTAGATACGCCTCATTTCGCCAACCCGTATTATGCTGCATACAATGATGTAATCGACTTGTCCAAGCAGCTACTCAAGAAGAACCTATCCAGCTTTGGTGACGCCAAAGATGAAGATGCTTTTTTGTTTGATGTGTCGATGTTGTTTGAATACTATATCAGAAAGCTATTGCTAAGGGCTGGCTTTTTCTTGAAAGGTAAAGCAGAAAGCACATCTCGTATACCAAGAGGGTTAGAAAACGGTGCTATGCGTAAGCTGGAGCCTGATTTACTCTGGGAAACGGAGAAAGGAGCCTATGTCTTCGATGTGAAATACAAAAACTTCAATTTCCGAGAAGGTGTAAAGCGAGAAGACCTCTTTCAGCTATACACCTATGCAAGCCAGTATGGCAATGAATATAACTTACAGGGATTTGGATTAATCTATCCTCTATCCTTGGGGAAATTCAAAGAGAATAAAACCATTATTGAGCAATCAACATCTCTGATGGGGAAACGAACCCGCTTTTTTGTTATATTTCTTCCGATTCCTGAATACGATACCAACGCAGGAGAAGGACAGTTCCATCAAAAAATGCGAGATGCCGCCAATCAAATGATACAGACCTTGAAAAAAGTGACCCATGCCTGAATACCAAAACGTAGAGAAGCCCTTTCTGGACCGCTTACGTCAACTTAAGTGGGAAGTCATTGATCAGGGTAGTTATGGTATTCCTCAAGATCCTAAGAAAAGCTTGCGTACCTCTTTCCGGGAGGTGACTTTGAAAGAAAACTTCAAACAGGGTGTTCGAGCCATCAATACAATAGATGGACAGGCATGGTTAACAGAAGAGCAGCTGGAAGAGCTTTACCTGCAAGTAACCGCTTCGGAGAGAGGGCATCATTCACTGCTGGAAGCTAACAAAAAGGTATTTCAGCAACTTATCGGTGAAGAAAAAACAAAGGTCAAATACAATGAGATAACCGGAGAAGAAGAACCATTGGTCAAGCTGATCGACTTTGAGCATTGGGAGAAGAACACCTTTACTGCTATCAATCAGTTCCGGGTAACCACGCCGGGCGGCCCAAGGGAAGGCATTATCCCAGACATCGTCCTGTTTGTAAATGGACTACCGCTTATTGTAGTCGAATGCAAAGACGTAGATGTCGCCGATCCGCTATCAGAAGGTATCGACCAAATCCGACGCTATGCCAACCTACGGGATGATGACTTCGGGATAAAGGAGGGAGAAGAGCGCTTGTTCCACTATAACCTGTTTTCCATTGTAACCCACGGTGAGGAAGCACGCTTCGGTACCATCACCGGCGACTTCGAATATTACCTGAATTGGAAAGATATCTTCCCATCCGTATATAAGATATTTGACATCACTTCCTACGCTGAAGATGAACTCGTACGTTATCAAGCGAATGGTTTGCTGAAAGCTCCGGAAGTCCGGCAGGAAGTTTCCATACACGGCATGCTCAATAAAGAGATATTGCTAGATGTAATGCGGCACTTCACCCTATTCATGGAAAAGAAAAAGGGGAAAGAAATAAAGATCGTATGCCGCTATCAACAGTATCGGGCAGTAGGTAAAATCATTGAACGGCTCCGCTCCCAAAAACCCGGTAATCGTTCTGGAGTGGTTTGGCATACACAGGGTTCTGGTAAATCTCTCACCATGGTATTCCTGGTGCGAAAACTGCGTTCACTCCCGGACTTGAAAGACCTCAAGGTGATCATGACCGTAGACCGGAAAAGCCTGGAGACACAATTATCTGAAACAGCGCAACTAACTGGCGAATTCAAAGATGAGAACGTTGTCAAATCGAGGAGAGAGTTAGTTCCAAAGCTTAGTGATGATAATTCTGACCTCAAAATGGTCATGATACATAAGTTTATCCAGGAGGAGCTGAAGCATTCTAAAGCTTTGATGAAAGCCTATGTGAAGGAAGGAGAAGTTCCGGAGTTCAAACCGTTTGAGGTCGTTAATGACTCTGAGCGCATCGTCATTCTGATCGATGAGGCCCACCGTAGCCAGGGGGGAGAAATGGGAGATAATCTCTTTGATGCTTTCCCCAATGCCGCAAAGGTTGCCTTCACCGGCACACCATTGCTAACCGACCGACACAAACGTAAAACCCACGAACGCTTTGGGGGTACTGGAGAATTTATTGACACCTATAAAATTCGCGAGTCAGTACGCGACCGTGCCACTTTAGACATAGTCTATATCGGCAAAACAAGTAAAGATGCCATAGAGAGCAAGGAAGTCTTCGACCGGAGCTTTGAAGATGTTTTCCGGGACCGAACACAGGAAGAGCGACTAGAAATTCAGCGCCGGTACGGCACTATGCAAGCCTACCTGGAAAATATGGATCGCCTGCGTATGATTGCTGATGATCTGGTTGACCATTACGTTGAGCAGATCCTACCAAATGGCTACAAAGCCATGGTTGTTGCCAGCTCAGTTCTCGCTGCCGCTCGCTATCAATACCTCATAGAGCAGGCACTCCAAAAACGCTTAGAGCAAGAGAAAAGCAAATCAGAACCTGATTTACAACTGATAGAGCAGATTGCGTTTGTAGAGGCTTGTACAGTCGTAACCAAGCAAGACAATAACGAAGCTGCTTTTATCAGTCAGGCACGGCAAAAAGCAAAGCAGTTGAAAGCCGTTGATAACTTCAAGAAGGACTTTGACTATTCAAAAGACGAACAAGGGACTTACTTGTATCCAGAGACAGGTGTTGCCTTTCTATGTGTATGTGATCGATTGTTAACTGGCTTTGATGCGCCCATCGCTCAGGTGATGTACCTGGACAAGAACCTGCGTGAGCATGATTTGCTTCAGGCTATCGCCAGAGTAAACCGTACAAAGGGGACAAAATCGCATGGGATATTGGTTGATTACTTCGGAGTATCCAATCACCTCATCGATGCACTGAAGCTTTGGGGTTCTGAGGATGAGGAAGATATTAAAGACTTGCTAGAGTACTTTAGAGACATCAACAAGGAGATTCCTGTACTAGAAGCGAGATATAACCGAATGATACAGCTCTTTGAGGATAAAGGCATAAAGGACTTCCGTGACTTTGCAGAGCAGAAGATAAAGGACAAAGCGTATGAGTTCGAGATAGCAGAGCAGTGCATTGAGCAAGCTGCATCCATTCCTTTCCGAGCTCAATTTGATACTTATTTGCGTGCCTTCTTTGATACCTTGGACTTGTTATTCAATACGGACGCTGCCAGGCGTTACTACATTCCGGCAAAGCGGTTTGGCTATTTGCTCATACGTATCAGGAACCGTTACAAAGACCCCACCCTGGATTTGAAATGGGCAAAAGCAAAGGTCAGAAAACTGATAGATGATCATTTGAGGTCAGAAGGTATCGACAGCAGAGTACCTCCTGTGCAGTTGCTATCTGATGAGTTTCCTTCTCAGGTAGACAAGTTTGGGCGTACCCCAAAGGCTAAAGCCTCTGAGATGGAGCATGCGATTCGCCGACACATCAAGGTGAACATAGACAAGGATCCGGGTATGTACCGCAGATTCCTGAAACGCATGGAGGATATTCTTGATCTGTATAAAACCAACTGGGCGCTTCAGGTGCAGGAGTTTGAAAAACTGAAGGAAGATATCAATAAAGGCAGAAAAGCGGAAACGGAGACCACTGGCCTCAGCGAACAGGAGCTACCTTTCTATGACTTAGTCTATTCCATAGCCTACCCTGAAGGAAGTATATCAGAAGAAGAGGAAGATCACCTTAAAAAGCTTGTGGAGGAGCTCGTGGAGCTCCTCCAAGATGCCATTAATAAACCTAATTTCTGGAGAAGTCGTGATGCCGAAATTCGCAAGCTACGCGGAGAAGTTGACGATCTCTTTGACTTTTCCGATCTTAGCCCTGTTTCAGAAAAACACGACTATCTGAGTAGCTCGGTCATGGAGCTAGCTAAGAAACGTCACAAAGAGCTGACAGGGGAAGATTAATGATGAAGGTATCAGGTATAGATATTGCAGTTACAAAGAGCAGACGAAAGACGGTCAGCATCTTTATAGAGCGAGATGGTACAGTCTCCGCCAGAGTACCTGAGCAATGGGCTACCGATAAGATTGAGGAAGCTATCCTAAGCAAGCAATATCTTATCCACAAGCACCTCGCTGAATGGGAACAGCTCAATGAATCTCGGGTTATGCGAGAATACGTAAGTGGTCAATCCTTCCTTTATCTTGGCAGAAACTACGCGCTCAAGTTAGTTGACGAGCCCCTGGATCATGTCTTGCTAAAAAACGGTCGCTTCCTCTTAGGAAAAGCTTACCAAGATAATGCCAAGGAGCTGTTTGTCACCTTTTATAAAAACAAGCTCCGGAAAAAGCTACCTCCGCTTATTACCAGGTACCAATCGCAGCTGAACGTCAAGCCCAATGAAGTGCGGGTAATGGAGCTACAAAACCGCTGGGGTAGTTGCAGTGAGCAGGGGAATGTCAATTTTCACTGGAAGTGTGCCATGGCTCCCTACGATGTACTCACCTACATCGTCGTCCACGAACTCGCCCACCTCCTCCATCCTAACCACAGTCCTGCATTCTGGAATGAGGTGGATAAGGTGCTTCCCCGTTACGACAAGCAGGTGGAATGGTTGAAGCGGAATGGGGCTGGGATGGATTTGTGATAGAAGTATTCTATTCTATGTCACCTTAGGATATATTGTTAGTAGATTTATATTGCCGAGGTAGAATTTAAGAACAAAAATTTTAGAATTGAATAACGGATTACTCCAAGCTCGCCAACTAATTGAAGAGTGTTTAAAAACTAAATCTAGATATCTAGATTTAGGTAATTGTGGGATCACCGATCTTGATGATTTACCTGAATTATGGGAGTGTAATCATTTAGAGACCTTGATACTTAGTAATGAATGGTATGATTATGAAAACGAAGAATGGGTACAGAGTAAAAACTTAGGAAATAAAAACAGGATTATTGGTTGCTCAGACGGATTATGTTATCTGAACAAACTAACTACTCTAAGATTAGGGACAAATGATAATGCATGGTTTAGTGTTGTTTTTTTGAAGCCTCTAATTTGTCTCCAAAACCTTGAAATCTTGGATCTTAGAGGTAGCAGAATACAAGATTTTTCCGATCTTAGAAGTTTATCAAAGCTAAGGATACTTGAATTGGGAGGTAATATTTTCACCAACCTTGACTATATTGGAAATCTAAAGAATCTCACTACCCTTGATCTTAGTAGAAACGTTAGGGTATATACTGATCTTAAAAACCTTAGATTTTGTTGGATTACATCACTCAAAACACTAAAGCTAAGTGGAAGTTCTGTTAATGATCTTGAAGATATTAGGGGGTTTTGGAGTCTTTCAAAGCTTCATTTAGATTCCTGTCAAATATCAGATTTGGAACCATTAAAATGGTTTAGGCATCTTTCTTATTTAGATCTTAGTAATAATAAGTTGAAGAGCATTTCTCCGTTAAGTAATCTCAATAGCCTTACCCAACTTAATTTGTCAAGAAGTGAAACCACTGATTTAGAGCCATTGGCTGATCTTAAAAGCTTAGAATACTTGGATTTAAAAGAAAATAATCTAAGAACCCTCGCTCCTATCAGTAATCTCCAAAATTTATCTACTCTTAAACTAAGCAGTAGTCACATTAAAGATATTTCTCCAATTCAGAATTTAAATAAACTGATTTTTTTCGAATACTCAAATAATCAGTATACCACCAATCGCGAATCCTATTTGTCAGACATTAGTCCAATAAGTAATCTTCAAAACCTTCGTAGCCTAAATCTAAGTGGCACAAAGATAACAGATCTCAGTCCAATAAGTAATCTTCAAAACCTTCGTAGCCTAAATCTAAGTGGCACAGAGATAACAGATCTCAGTCCAATAAGCAATCTTCAAAACCTTCGTAGCCTAAATCTAAGTGGCACAGGGATAACAGATCTTAGTCCGATAAGTAATCTTCAAAACCTTCGTAGCCTAAATCTAAGTAGAACAAAAGTTTCAGACATTAGTCCAATAAGCAACTTTCAAAACCTTGCCTTACTTAATCTTAGGGATGCAAAGATATCAGATTTGGGTCCAATTGGATTGATCTCTAGTCTTTCAGTACTTGATCTAGAAAGTAATAGAATTTCTGACATCTCACCATTAAAGAGCCTGATCAGTCTGACAGAACTTAAGCTTGGATTTAATGAAATAGTCGATATAACGCCAATCGAAAATCTAAATAACCTTATAGCACTAGACCTCTCAAGGAATCAAGTCTTCGATCTTGAGCCAGTAAGAAGCCTTAGAGACCTCACTTTTCTATACCTTAAATCAAATGAAATTAAGGATCTAAGTCCACTAAGCGATTTAAAAAGACTAACCAAGCTTGTTCTAAGCAAGAATCCAGTATCAGATCTACGGCCACTTTCCAAATTGCAAAATCTTTCAAGTTTATGTTTGGAGGAATGTAATATAACTGAAATACCAGAGTTTATTTTTGGGCTGATAGTGACATTTAGACGCCATCAAGAATACGGCGTGAATGTTTGGAGAAATCCTATTGAAAGCCCTCCTCGAGAAATTATTTTGAAAGGCAAGCAAGCTGCACTTGATTGGTTTTCTAAAGAAAGAAGGAATTCCTATACTATGAATAATCAATCAGATAAGTTGTACACCGTAAAAGTTAATGGTCGGGTGAGAAAAAAATTTAAGATCTTGACAAATGCGTATGTGTATCTTGAAAAATGGGCCTGGCCATTTAATGATAGTTGGCAAATTATTGATAGTGAAGGGAGTGTCTATGCAGAAGGATAATATAGCTTTCAGTTACCCTAAAGGCTACTTGGGTCTTAAACTTGGCTGTGAATTTTCTACGTTTCCCTTTCATATTTACAAGTTAAGTTTTTCAACTTAGCTCGAGGCCTAAAATTATAAGGGTATTATATTATACCTATTACTTAATAATTCCCTCTCACTATACGTGTGGCTCCAGGACGCATCCTGATTTTGTATGGTCGTTGTGTAATACCATTTTCTGTAGACTTAGAAGCCCACAAGAAGGCTTCATCATTCTTCAATGAAGATATTTCCAATATGCTGAGCGAATTGAATTGTGGAATAGATTTTTGAATATGTTTAAGCCAGAAAGGACTGTTGAATTTGTGTGTAATGACCAAGCTACTGAGCTCAATGATTTCATTGGGTAAGCTAGGTGGATCTTGACTAGCGATCATGATACTTACGCCTTTATGCTGCATCTCCCGAATAGCTTCCACAATTTTGCCAGCTAAATCCTTATTATCCATGTACCTGTGAGCATCATCGAAGACGATAAACTTGTTGAATCGCTTACCTTTGAAGTCTGTGACGCCGGAGAAGATATTAAGCATGATGACGAAAAGTCCTAGTGCTTCGTCTTTCATGATAAATTCATCTCGCAGGTCTACTATGATTAAACGACCAGGCTGTAAGAACTCCTTCAGCCAGAAACTATCATCAATATATTCTTCAGCAAACTTAAGTCTTTGCAGCGCAAGGGCTTTCTGGGAGTTAGATAACAGGGCCGAGTCTTCCACGCTGCTCCGAATTTCCTCAACGGAAAGGTTATTTCGCTGCTGGCGCATGATGCCCTTAAGTTGGCGAATATAGGTGGAATCATTATTGAGAGCACCCAGTAAAAACATCCAGGCTTTTGCGTCCAGCTCATTTGAATTGAAGGCTATGGGCTGAACCTCAATGGAAGGATAGTCCCTCTTTCGTTCTTCAACTTTGTCACGAGGTGTGAGAATCACTATATCTTCAATGGAGCTGGGTTCTGCTCCGAACTCTGCTTTTAGCTTCTCGATCTCACCCTTTTTTGTGTTTGGAAATTTCATAGAGGTAAATTCCGGCTCATAATCCATACTTTCACTGAAGTGGAATATGACACCAGCAAGCGGAGCTGGGAGAAAGTTTACATTTGGTATAGATTTAAGTACCATTTCCATTACCGAACCTATAGAGTATCTCTTCCCCCCTCCTTGCACTCCGAACAAGCTGACAGTGGCAGTTTCATTTAAGTCAACGGCAATAGCTTTTCCGTGAGTGGTTTTCCCCAGAATCCCATATTGCTGGGAAGGCTCGTTGGCACCCACAATTAATTGGAAATCTGGCTGTTTAAATATATCTGACTTCTTTGTTTCTGGAACATCCTGAAGAACCTCATTTATTATTTTCAATATATCCCACTCTACACTTAAATTAGTCAGGCTTTTCTCTCTAAGTCCAATGTCAGGACTCTCCAATTTTCCAATAGCCCTATAATTAGCTAGCCCTCCTGACCTTGAAGTCTTAATGACTTCAAACTCGACTAAATCACCAATTTCATATTCCTGTATATCTTCAGATGAAAGCGTTAGCCGATTCCCTTGTATTACGAATTGAACTCGCTTACGATCAGGCTTCTTTTTTGCCCCTTTGATCACCATGCCTATAATATACTCACCTCCAAATAAAGCATCTGAAATATGGTATTCCCTAGGAAGTTCTCTTTTCCATAATCTAGGAGTTCTTGGGGTTAATATGTTTTCTCTAGACTCTAATTGTTCAGCAATTGATCTAAATCGTTCTTTTCCAACTTTTTCAACTATTAATTGTAAATAAGAAAAAGTTGAGTTAAAATATGTCGAGGGTATTATTTTTTGCAGAGAATAGGATTGCATAAACGCAAGTATTGCATCTTCCCAAACTCTAATATTGTAGTAAACAAGACCTATATAATGAAGGGTTATAGCTATATTTTTTATATCCTTTTGTTCTAAGTAAATTTCTAAGCCGCTCAAAAAGGATCGAAAAGCTTCAAAATATTGATTCCCAGCAATATATATTTGACCGATATTATTTAAGATTTGCCCTTCTCCGGCACGGTCATCTATCTTTTGCCTGATTTTTAAGCTTTGCTGAAGGTAGTCCAATGCTTTATCGTAATCCTTGATTTGAGAGTAGACTTGACCGATATTATTTAAGACTTGCCCTTCTCCGGCACGGTCATCTATCTTTTGCCTGATTCTTAAGCTTTGCTCGAGATAAGCTATGGCTCTATCGTAGTCCTTGATTTGAGAGTAAACTTGACCGATATTATTTAAGTCTTGCCCTTCCCTTAAGCGGTCACCGATCTCCCGCCTGATATTCAAACTTTGCTCCAGATAGGACAAGGCTTTTTCGTAATCCCCTCGCGCTTTGAATATCTGGCTTATATTATTCAGGGTAGTGCCTTCTCCGGCCCGGTCACCGATCTCCTGCCTGATATTCAAGCTTTGCTCCAGGTAGGACAAGGCTTTTTCGTAATCACCTCGCGCTTTGTAAATCTGGCTTATATTATTTAGGGTAGTGCCTTCTCCCGCTCGGTCACCGATCTCCTGCCTGATATTCAAACTTTGCTCCAGGTAGGACAAGGCTTTATCGTAATCACCCCGCGCATTGTAAATCTGGCTTATATTATTGAGTGTAGTTCCTTCCCCAGAGCGGTCTCCAATCTGCTGCCTAATATTCAAACTTTGTTCCAGGTAGGACAAGGCTTTATCGTAATCGCCCCGCGCATCATAAATCTGGCTGATATTATTTAGGGTGGCGCCTTCTCCTACTTTATCGCCAATGCTTTGCTTGATTTCTAGGCTTTGTTGAAGATACATCAATGACTTATCATGGTCACCCTGGATAAATGCATTAGAGGCCATATTATTCAGTGTAACCCCCTCACCCTTTCGGTCACCAATTCTCCGATATATATTTAAGCTTTTTTTTAAGTACATAAAGCTATCTTGATACTCTCCTAAAGAATGATACACTTGGCTAATATTATTAAGAATGGCACCTTCTTTAGCATAATCTTGTATTTTACTGCTGACACCCAAACTATCATATAGATAGCGTAATGCTTCTTTATAATCCCCCCTGGCATAATATATTTGACCGATATTATTTAGAGAAGAGCTTTCGCCTTTCAAATCTTTGTTAAGACTGCTAGCTTGAAGTGACTTTTGATGATAGTTCAAAGCCTTATCATACTGCCCATATAAATCATAAATCAACCCTAACAAATTATAAATATTGCCTCCAGTAGCCTCTTCTAGTAACTCTTCTGTTTTCAAACCATAATATTGACTAAGCTGGAATTGGGATTTTTGATAATATAAGGTGCACAGCATTTCCCCAAGTTGGTTGACTTGTTTTTTTTGCTTTGCATTGGAGTAATGTTGCCAAGCTTCTTTTAAGTCATCATTGTTTTGGGAGCTAATCGTTTTATAAACATGATAATAATAGTCTCCTGCCTTCTCTTCAGAGATATCCGGTATTTTCGTTTTTGCTTGTTCTAACATATTACCTACTTGTGGCGTCAAATAGTAATACACAAGAGATTGCTCATCATTCAGTGAATCACTATGCCGCTCTAGTAAAGTAAGCCTTGACAACCGTTCTAAAGATTTTTCTTCATCATTAACTCTCGCATCTTGCATCGCAATCGCTAGCGGAAGCACCGGGCGACGGAAGTAGTACATCAGCCCCAGGCAGCGGTGCTCATCCTCATTGAGCAGAGCTAGCAGTTGGTTAAAGACCAAGTTTTCGCTCATTTCGTGCAGTACATTCCCTTTGTACTGCTCTAGGTAGTTGTATAGGGTAGCCAGAGTATTCCCTGCCTGCATCTGATGCTGCTTATACAGTTTATCAAAAAACTCTAAGGCACGGTAGTTGCCGCCGAAGCTTTGGTATAATTGCTGGACAAATTCTTGGAAAGTAACAGGAGCTTCTTTATTAAGGGCAGTTACTTCTGTTTCTTGTAGCAGTTTATCCAAGCCTAGCTGCTGGCACTTTTTCAGGAAATCGGCGAAGCGTACCTGGCTGAGGTAAATTTCTACTGCATCTGGAAAGTCCGCCAGTGGATAACGTCCAGTGAGCAACAGGGGGCAGAGGTGGTTTTGGTAGAGGAAGTCGATGACTTCTTGCGTATCGCTGTACTCGGGAGCAAAGCTGCCGCCCGGCTCACTTTGGAAGGTATCCAGATTATCGAAGACGAAGCAGGGAGTGCAGACCTGCAGTACTTCCCGTAGCAGGTACAGAAACTGCTCCATGGCTTTGTCGCTGTACTTTTGAGTCTCTGGACCAATCAGTAGCCGCTTATGCTCTGTGCGCAGGTAGTTTTGTAGCGCCTTGATTATATCCTCCAGTCTAGCAGTTGTCTCATTGAAAAAGAAAGGATGAATTTTTCTACCCTTAAGGGTTAAGTGCTGAATTAAGTGCTCCGCTAATGCAGTTTTACCTATCCCTCCTTGACCTCGAAGTAGCACAGGCTGTTTATTCGCGAGCAGTTCCAATGCTTTTCTTCTTTCTTTACGCCGACCTATGAATTGGTGATGTTGCTGCCGTCCTGATAGTGTGCTTTTCTCTCCCTTGATGAATTTGAGTCGTCTCGGATCGCCGTTGGTATAGAGTTGTGGAGCCATCGATTGTAGAGGTGTCACCTTCGGATACAGTGCGGTCTCTTTTTGTCGCGTTTTTCGTATTGCATTTTGGAAGGCAAGACCTACCGGCAACTTTTCTACCAGACCTGTGTAGAATTGACGAGCAAAGAAATTAGCAATGATGTCGCTAATAGGTAAAGCCATCGATACTACAGCAGGTATTCCTGCATATAGGAGTTCAGTGTTGACTCCTTCAAATGTGTTTCTACCAGGCTTGTCTATGGATTGGGGTGGATTGAGCATGACTAATTCAGGGCAGTGCTCTTTCTTTTTTGTTAATATAGAAACGAAATCCGTCGCAGAGACCATCTCTTTTTCCATACTTAGCTTATCTTCTAACTCTATCCATCCTTGCCCTTTTCGGAAGGTGCTACCGCCACTGAAATGTAAAATATGGTAGTGATTTGCCTCTAGTTTTTCCTCTAAGCTTTTCAGAGAACCATCATCTGTGAAGTATACCTGCACTTGGTCCTGAGTAAATAAATGATCAAAGGCTTGAAGAATCATACGTTCCTGCTCCTCATAAAACGAAGAACCATCTTTGTTTTCAGGAGCAGCAAGCATTATAAGTATTTTCAGAGGGAGCGGTTTCTTGAAGGCTTCTCGATTAACTTTGTGTTTTATGAGGCTTTTAGTAATCAAGAGAGTTTCAAAATCCTCTACCGCAAGCTGCCATGGCAGATTCAGTAAGGAACTATTTGGATGCCTGAGTTGTAATATCTGGTCACCAAGTGAAGGCAGTGCTTTAACAACTTTAGAAAATTTGGATTGCTCATCAAGGGTTTTACGCATTAACAAACGTAGTTCCTGAATATTGTCTGAGGTTAAAAACTCTCTTTTCTCTAATTTAGATAATAGTTGGAAATATGTATCAAGAAGCTCTTTGCGTTGCTTTTTAGTGATCTGTAAACTGATGATGTGGGACTTTACTGTTTCACTCTTGGGATTACGCGTTGGTCTACTTTTGGTTTTTTGGGGTTTTTCTGCACTCTTTCCTTTTAATATTTCTAAGACTTCTTTTGGCAACTTAACTTTTAGATTGGAAGCTAAAAGCTCTGAATAGTCCTTTTTGGCTATACTTCTTTGATCACTTATGTCTCTTTCAAACAAATGTTTGTCTTCGATGAATTGACTGACTACAAAAAATACATTTTCATGTGCCTTTCTTAGATTTGGTTTGATACGATTGTAATAACCTATCTCTTGACGATTATCCAGATTATCAAGATAGAGCCTTGCCGCCTTAGAAGGGTTAAGGTAACACAGGACCAAAAAATCGTAAGCTTTGAGTACTCCTGGGTGTAACTTGTGAGGATTTCTTTTTCTTGTGTACGCTTTCAAAAATCTCGAAAGCTCTAATAGGTTATCATATCCAAACTTCACTTCAAGGTATTGAAGTAAACGCTCTTTGATATCCGGATACAATTCATAGAGCCCTGAGCCAATGTGCTGTACTAATGAAGATCCTAATAAATCTGATACAATATTTGGAATATTCTCTTGAAAATAGACCGATTTATATGGGAAGTTTTGAGCTGCTTTTCCAAGAAGATCGAATGTGAACGCAGGAAAAAATGAAGATAGTAGGGCTAAATGAAGATATTCTGGCTTTCCATCTGACTGCTTGTAGAATGCTTCTAATCTGACATTCCTTTTTTCATTCATCAATCGCATTTCCTTCCATTCCTCCCCACCTTCCAGTTTTTCTTCTATGTCATTATTGCTCAAAGAACTAACAAATTCACTCTTATCAAGGCCTATCATATCTATAAAAAGCGAACTATAGAATGCCGAGCTTCCAAGCCATTTATCTTTGGGTAGAGGGTTCAACCAAAATACATGATTCGAGTATCGTTGCAGCTCCTCAAATAGGGAAACCGAACAATCAACATTAGAAGATAAGTATCTACCCGAGGCAGCATCACCATCACTAATAATTACTACCCAATCGTTCGCTTTTAACTTTTTAGCTTTATTACGAAGAATTGATCGTTCCTCTTCTAAGTTAGCAACGCCCCTAAAGTATGCCTTCTCATGTCCTTTAGGCTTTACAGACTGAATAATATTCGATATCACATAGTTCTGAATTCCCTGGAAAGGCATCATATCCCTATCTCGGTCAATCAAGAACAGTATTTGATTCACAGAAGATGTTCTTGATTGCGAATAAACGAGTTTTGTGAACAAACCTTGATTTTCAGCGATCAAACTAACTGTAGATGGTATATCTACATCCTGACTCGATACTAACTTTTTTGTAACTCCCTTAGCCCTCCAATATTTTTGGAACTGCCTGGCAGTGAATGGCCAAAACTTGGCTTCGGTTATATATGTCCTTTCTGGATGGGAATAGATTTGACTTTGATGATCCTTTTCAGATAATTGTTCTGCAAAATCGATTACAAACTCAAGTGCCTTTCTGAACTCTTGTTTATTGGTTGCTATCGAATTGTACTTTTGACTGGTCTTTTTGCTTGAGGTAGATTCTAATTTTCTAGTATCGTCTTCGTTTGTACTAATTTCAGTTTTTTCAGAAGTATCCTCATCTAATATATTTTCAGGAGGTTCAGTAGGCTTTGATATTTTCTGAGGAATGGGAATGTCGATATTTGAAACATGTTTTTTGAAAAGCTTTCTAAAAATATTTCTAAGACTGGGATCTTGAAGCAATACCTTTTCGCATAATGATAGTACTTGTTCTGGAGTATCTGCTTTGTAAACCAGAATTAAATAGTGTAAGTCAGCTAAATGGCTAGGGGTCAATGAGAGCCCTGTGTTTGACCTTAACTCCGAAAAGAAATGTGATAATTTAACAGGGTTACTCATATCTATTTTCGATTAACCTTGTAATCTGTCTCTGTTTTCAATAGAACGCCTGGATGTGCAATCCCCTCTCTCTTTTCGGTATCATGATCTGAGTTCATTTTATAGTATACATTGGTGAATAGCCAGTCTATTAACTCGCTAGTTGATGGTAGCTTTTCAGATACTACTTGTTTCCCAACTTCATCCCTTAGAGCAATAAATTCAGAGATTAATCCTTCTAAGTCAATGTCAGCTTGATCATCTATTGCTTCTAAATGTGCTTTAGCAATATTAGTCAGCTTAACATCATCAGGAAACTCAATATAATGGAAGATACACCTTCTCAAGAATGGTTTAGGAAGCTCTCGCTCATCGTTACTCGTGATGATTACTATGGGAGGATATTCTATAGCCAAGTCTACTCCAGTTTCTTGAATATTTATTTTTTTTCCGGGCTTCCACTCTAGTATGTCCAATAGATCATTTGGGAAATCAATGTCAGCTTTGTCAATTTCATCAATCAAAAGAATTGAAGGTTCTTTTTGTGTTGAAGCCTTCAGAGCTTCTCCTAAAGGGCCGTATCTGACATATTTATACAGGCTTTCTTCTCCGGGTTCTTGATTCGGTAAATGCGCATCTCTTAATCTTCCGACATGATCAAAAATGTAAATACCATCTTTTGCTTTAGAGGTTGAAGATATTGACCAGGTGAAGTAATGTTCCTGATAACTATTTCCATAGAGCTCAAAAGCTAATGCTTCAGCTAATCTAGTCTTCCCACATCCAGGCTCTCCCCTTAAGAGTAATGGTCGTTTTAGAAGCCTCGAGACCTCTACTGCTTTAATTAGGTCATCATCAGCATGATAAGGCATAAGATATATCCCATTATCTTCATCTTTGTAATGGTGAACTAGTTTCTCTCCATTATACCGCTTACCTCCGTAGTTTAGCTCCATGATCCAGTATTCAATTGTGGATAAATTTCAGTTATCAAATGCTCAGCATCCATTAGAAGACAAAGCTCATTTATGGTATTACCTAAGTAAGGCTCAGATAATATTCCTTCAGGCTCAGATATTCGTTCGACTGGAATTCTTTCTTTGATTTTCAAATCAAGCCTTGATCTCCATTCTCTGATGTAACGCGGAGCAATTTCTTCAATAGGTTTAAAGTAAAAAGTATTTAAATAGCTCTCTCTTTGATTAATTGCGACCTCGTTTAGATCTGATTCTAAAAACCCTGTACGGTCAAAAATGATGAAGTATAGCTTCCTCGAAACCTCTCCATTAGACTTAACAGAAGAACAAATCCTTTTTAAGTGCTCTAAAAAATCAGAAGGATCAAAGAATTGGAAGGGGTCGTCGAAAACTAATGTAAGGGGACCCTCTGAATTCATTAATTTAACGTATAACATATAAGTCAAACGCCCAAAAGTATCTTCGTGGTTTGGAGAAGCTTCAACGTTGGTAAGTTTAAAGAGTAAATGGGCATTTAAAGATTTGATATCTGTTATGTTGAAAATCGTTGGGAAATTCAGATAGTAGTGCTTATTGTAGTCAAGCTCTGTTTCTTTGAATAGAATATCTAGAAACAAGGTTTGCCCAGACAATTCTGCTGTTATTCCTTTGCCACCTATAAAGTATATATTAAATATAGCATCCTTTTCAGCTTCTAATCTTTTTAAATCATCTATATCGACTCGTTGACTTTCAAGATCAAAGCTTTTAAGTACTTCTACTAATTGTCTCTTATGTTCATAAATTGCCTGTTTAACTTCTTTTTCCACCATCTTAGGAATTTGAGCTTCATGAATACTTCTAAACATGCTTATATTCCAATTTTGTGGAATAACTTTAAAATCATCAACGCCTAAGCTCTCAATTTTAAAGTTAGCAATCTCTAAGTCCCCATAATCTTCATTAATTATTATGACTTCGGCATAATCCTTCATCAACTTTTTAAAGTCGATTTTTCTTATCGATTGCTCATGGGAACGTTTAGCCTCAACAATGATATAGTCAGCCACAGAAGCTTCTCTTTCAAAATGGAGATTATTCTCTTCAATACTTTTGTAAGAAAACCATGAGACAATAGTCCTATCAATCGACTCTATTGTTGCTTTACAGCTCTCGTTTCCAATATATAAGACCTTAATCAGCTCTTTATCAATACAGTTAATTAACGGTTCACAAGTCTGGGGATCTTGCCCCCCCATGTCAATCCTCCAGCTTTTATAGATTTCATCAATGTACGCGATTTCCCACCCTGTAGCTGGGGAGTCATCTGATAAATCCATGGACCGATTTTTATCGCCATAGCAGTAGCACCTAGGCTCCTTAATATGATTAGTAATGCTTATCTCATCATAAGCATGCTGAAATGCTTTTTCAATAGTTTCACTTTGTGATACCCGATTAAAAAAGATGGAGGCGAAACGCATGGCCATTTCGTCATGGACCATTACGTTTGTAGAGATAATTATAGGAACACCAATATCCTGAAAATACTTCACTGCTCCATTAGTCTTACATGCATTTAATAACACTAGCTTTAGGTTAGGAAAGTTGTCTTTTGTCATTAGCGCTGCTAGGCTATCAGTCCTTGCATCTTCATCACTGAAAGCCAACATATCTTCAGAGGCATGTCCACTAAATCCAAAAACCAAAACATCTTTAGTGCTATTTCGATCCCTGAATAGATTTAAAAGGTCATCAAACCGTTCGTCTACTGGGCCAAATACTCTACGATAAGCTATATGATTGTTCTCCAACTCCTGCAGCACTCCCTCTACTCTTTGCCTTTCAGTCATCAAATGCTCTAGGCTAGGATCCTCAGGATTTTGTTGATATGTTAATACAATCTTCCCTTTCATTTACCACTTAACCTATTTATCCCACTAATCGTTAGCTCATTTTATCAGTTGCTAGACTAGTCAGTATCTTTTTTCAATAAAAAAGCCTCTATTTCTTCCTGTGTAGTAGAAGGGTACACTTCAAGTGTCTGAATTTCGCCATTAATTTCTCTTTGAAGTTTGACTACCTTCTTATCGCCAATAGTCTTTCGTAGTTCCCAAATAGTTAATGCAAGAGCGATCCACTCTTCTGCTGAGGATGCTAAAGGCTCTATAGCCTTAAAAAACTCTACGATTGCATGAAAGTCTAAATCTCGTGTGCCTTCAACATGGGGTGAGGAAGATGATACCTCACCTCTCAGTTTTGCATTCTTGACAAGTTGTTCAGCAGCATCCTTAGCGCCTCTTCCTTGAATGATGACTTTGTAATATGCCATATATTTGCTTTAAAGGGTTATGAAATTAGATGCTCGCAACATGAATTCCCCGTCTACCAGGTACAAAATCTAACTATCTGACTTGCTTATCTCCCCGTCAGCTAGTTTGATTATGATTTGCCTGTTCTCGGAATTTTTGGTTTTCGCTTGTTCTGTGACCTTAGATCCTCTGAAAGTCGTTTCATTGTTAAGCACGGCACCTGGCAACTCTATTGCGATTATGTCTTGACAAAAGGGGCAATGCAGTTCCTTGGTATTCGGTCCTTTGAGATCGTTTTCATCGTACTCTATGACGATGGGAAACTGTTTGGCCCTGTCGCAGGGGCAGAGGATAGTGAGTTTCTCTCGACGCATAGGATTGATCCTTTAGTGCAACGGTGATGATGTAGATAAAGAATAACTCTAATAAATAAACTCCTTCAATATATATAGTTTGTATCGAAAAGGTACTCTTTTCCCACCCTTTTTTCTCCCCCTCTTCCAAAATAAAAACCTGAGCAGCGCTAAAAGCCTGATAAATAACCACTTAAAGCCCCATGAACATACCCCGCTCCGGGTACCACAGGGTACTAACCATAGTACCCCTTGAAACGCTGACGAAGCCCTGTATTCCTGGAATGCAGGGCTTTTTAGTTTCTGATGCCCATCCTTACGCAGCTGGGCGAACGGGTCGACGACCTTAATGCCGACTTATTTACAGTCTCTTTTGATACCTAAAATCAGATGATTGATGCCTTTACGGTTTTGGTATATCCACCTTAGGGCCTAATACTCCAAAATAAACTTCGACAAATTCTGTCCTTTCTCCAGGTCCAGCTTCTTGCGCAGGCGGTAACGAGCCACCTCCACGCCCCGCTGTGAGATGCTCAGCAGGTTGGCAATCTCCTTGGTGTTGAGGTTGAGGCGCAGCAGTGTGCAAAGCTTTTGCTCGTTGGGCGAGAGGTCGGGGTAGGCCTGTTGCAGGCGGGACAGGAAATCACCGTGTACTTTATCAAAGTGATACTCGAACTGCTCCCAGTCTTCCTGTAGCTTGAGGTTGGTGTCAATCTCTTTGACGATGCGCTCCAGGGCTTGCTTGGCCTCGGCCCAGCGGCCGTTTTCCTTCAGCGACTGTAGTTCCTGTTTGATGGAGTCAATAAATTCATTTTTGACCACCAGGTTCATGGTGGAGGCAGCGAGCAGGTTGCTGACGTGCTGCAATTCGGTCCGAACCTTTTCCCGTTGCAGCTGGTCTACGGCGTGCTGTTTTTCTGCCTCAATTTGTGTGAGTTTTTGCTGCTCTTTCCGCAATTCCAGCTGTTGTTGTTGTTCCAGCCGGTGGGCTTTGCGCTGATAGCGCTTGCGCTGCAGGTTGAAAAGCGTAACCAGGGCGGCGATGCCCAGCAGCAAATACAGGAGCTGAGCTACTTTACTCAGATAAAACGGGGGCGTGACGGTGACTTGAACGGGCTGGCTTGTGATGGTCGCCCCCAGATTGCTACGGGCCTGCGCCCGGAAGGTGTAGCTGCCGGGCTTCAGGTTGGTGTACTCTTTGCTTGTGGTGCCCGTCCAGGCGCTGTAGTGTTCGTCGAAGCCTTCAAGAATATACCGGTATTTGGTGTCGTTCAGGTTGGAAAACTGGAAAGCTTCGATGCTGAATTTTATGATTTTTGTGCCGGGCCCCACTTGAATTTCAGCAGGGGCACCAGGCGCTGGCGCGAAGGGGTTCAGTGCATACAATTCCTGATCTTTGGAGGTGCTGTACACTTGCCGGGCGACTATCGGCTGTTGTACGGTGGGCTGGTCTTCGGCGGCGGGCATGTAGTGTACAAACCCATCATTGGCAGAAAACAAGATGCCCTGCCGGATATGCACGGAGGCATGCAGCAGGTCGTTGTTCAGGTGGTAGCGCAACTGGTAAAGCGAAGAAGGCTGGTATTGATAATTGTCCTGGCTGACTTTCTCATAAAAGCCCACACTGTTGTCGCAGAGCAGGTGGATGTTGTTCTTTTGGTCTTGGGCAACCAAATAAACGGGCTGTTGCTCTGGCCCTTCTGAAAAAAGCTCGGTTGCCGAAATACGGGCGTTTTCAGGGTCGAGGTGGTACAGTCCTATAGAGGTGGCCAGGAAAAGCTCGTCTTCCACTTCCGACAGGGCAATTTGCTCGCCGCTCAGCTCCAGCGAATCTGCGGAGATGGGCGTGGCGGCCACCGATGTCAAATCCGGCGATAAGGATAAGCGGTAGAGCCCCTTGTAGTATTGGCTGACCCAAATGCGGCCCTCCCGGTCTTCCTCAAAAAAGCGGCTCGATAAATTGAACCCCTTCAGCGGATGGGCCAGCGATAGCACTTGCTGAGGGCCGATTTTGAAAAGATAAAGCCCGAAGTAGCCACCCCCTATGGCATAGCCCGGTTGCGATCGCAGTGGCTTTACGCCCCAAATGCCATCCGTAGCGGCGACCTGCCGGGCTTGCCCGTTTTCCAGCAAGAACAGCCCCCGGTGGTGGCCTGCGTACAGCCGTCCCCCAACTTCGGAAATGCCATAGGACGGCCCTTCAGTGCCGCTCAGGAACCGGCTCTTTTTTGCCCCTTTGGGAAGAAAGTAAATTCCACTGGAAGAGGTGAAATAAGCGCCTTCACTGGTCTCATAGCCTTCGTACCCGCTGCCCTGCAGACCGATATTCTTGCCGATCAGCCGCATAGGCGAATTGATATGGATCAGGGCAATGCCGTTTTGAAGCCCCACCCATAAATTCCCTTCGTAGTCCTGATAACTGCGCAGGCAGGCGTTGGTCGCCAGGCCGGCATCAACCGTGATGTGCTCCAGTACCTGAGTCTGTGGATTGAATAAAAACAGACCTGCTGTTTGGGTGGCAATGGCCATCCGGCGGTCGGAAAGCTGCAGCACGTGATTCACATAGGTGCCTTCCAGGGCTTTCTCCAGGGTAGGGTAGGGCTGTTCCATTTTCATTGGGGTCCGGTACTCCATCTGCCCGGAATTGTAAAACAACAGATAACCCTGCTCGTGTGCAATCATGCCCGTGAGTACCCCACCGAGCGCTTCAAACCCATAGACCGGGTTCAGCCCGTTGCTGCCCACTTCGAACAGCACGCCCTTTTGGGTTTGGGCGAAGAGCTTGTTGTTGACCTCAAAACACCGCTCCAGCCCATCTTCGTGGTCCAGCACCCGGATTTCCCTGCCATCATAAACGTAAATCCCCTGAAAGGTGCAGAAATATGTTTTGCCACCGATCAGAAAAACATCCCAGACTTCATCAAATTCAGCGTGGGGCTCCGGAACAGCCGCCGCGAGCGACCGGTACTGCCAGTCGCCTTCGAAATACCCAAAGTCTCCCTGCGCCCCCACATAAAGGCGGTCATGGTCTTCGTCGAAGGCCAGCGAACGGTTTTTCTTTCCGTTTTTGAAGTTATAACGACCCCATTCCCTGCCATTAAATGAGAGGACACAGAGGTTGTTGGCTACAAAGAGCCGCATGTCCCGGTTTTGTGCAAAGTCGATATTCTGAATCCCGGCTTTGTAGTCTGAAGGGTAGAAATTCTGAATAGGATAGATGCCCTGAAGCGGTTGAGCCACCAAAACAACAACTGAACACAGGAAAAAGTAACAGATGAATGCCCGGTGAGTAATGTGGTGGAGGTTGTGCAGGTTTTGATTAGGCATAAAGGTTTGTTATTCAGGAATTTAATTTTGTTATTGTGTAAGTTTGTAGCGATAAAATTATAAAAAGTGAAAGAAATGATGAGTTAAGTTTTTTAAGCTGAGAGTTAAAATACTATTTTTTTGGGTTAACATAGCACTGGTTTTTATTGTGGAGCTCAGGTTGTCCTTATACTGTGCATACTGCCTGAAGCTCCATTTGCCCTACCTGATTAAATCCTTGTTTATGTTAAAAAGATGCTTGACCTTATTATTAATGCCGCTCCTGGCGCTCCCAATGCTCGGGCAGGCAGACGACGTTAGAGTCGTGCAAAGCGATCAGGGCATGAAACTGGTCGTCAATGGTTCCGACTTCATGGTGAATGGTATGAACTGGGACTACATCCCAATCGGGACCAATACCGTAAATGCGGGTTTCTGGGAAAAACCGGACGATATCATCAAGGCCGGTCTGGACGCGGAGATGTCTCTGTTGAAAAATATGAACGTCAACGTGATCCGGCAGTATACCGGTGTGCCAGCCCGGTGGATTAAGTATATTTATGAGAATTACGGCATTTATACCATGCTCAACCATTCTTTCGGCCGGTACGGGCTTACGCTGGATGGAGTGTGGACGCCGGTCACCCTCTATGATAACCCCAGGACCCAGGAGTTCCTGATGGATGAAGTGACTCAACTGGTGGAAGAATATAAAAATACGCCAGGGCTTCTGCTGTACCTGCTGGGTAATGAAAACAACTATGGTCTCTTCTGGCAGGGAGCCGAAACGGAAGACTTTCCTGATGACCAGGCCAGAATCGACTTTATAGGGGAGTCTCGTGGACGTCCCATGTACAAGTTGATGAACGAAGCTGCCAAAGCCATGAAAGCCATCGACTCTTCCCACCCTGTAGCCATTTGTAATGGTGATGTGCTCTTTATCGACATCATTGCCGAGGAGTGCAAAGACGTGGACATCTACGGAACAAACACCTACCGGGGCGAGTCCTTCGGTGATATGTTCCAGGTGGTGCAGGACAAGCTGAACAAGCCTATCCTGTTTACCGAATTTGGAGCAGATGCCTTCAATGCTGTGGAAATGGCCGAAGACCAAAAGATGCAGGCTTATTTTATGGTCGAAAACTGGAAAGAGATCTATGCAAATGCCGCCGGGGTGGGAGGCGTAGGCAACTCTATCGGTGGCTTCACCTTCCAGTTTAGTGATGGCTGGTGGAAATTTGGATTTGATGATCGGGAAAATGCAGATGTGCACGACAACAACGCTTCCTGGTCAAACGGCGGATACTACATCGACTACCGGGAAGGCCAGAATAACATGAACGAAGAGTGGTTTGGTATTTGCGCCAAAGGCCCTACTAACGAGCGCGGCTTGTATACGCTTTACCCCAGGGCTGCTTACTATGCCCTGAAGGAAGCGCATCAGCTGAACCCTTATGCAGAAGGTACCACCTTAGCTTCGGTCTATGCTTATTTCGACAACATTCAGCTCATGGATGCTGTGCTCAGAGCGCGTGGGGACAAAGCGGCTTTGGGCAACAACCAAAAACTCAGCTTGAGCAGTTTCAGGGCTGAACTTGAGACCTTCAATACCGGCGGTACGCTGCTTACAACGCCGAATGCGCCTGACCCTGCGGTACAGAATGACCCCAATCTCACGACTTATCCGGATGAATTGGGCTTCGACCATATGCAGTCCTTCTTTTTTGGCGTGGAAGCCAATCCGAGTTCAAACCTCCGGGCAACTGCCAATTTTAACCTGGTTGGTAATGTCGCGGATAACCCAATTGATGAGATCTTCTACGAAAATATCGTACGCGACCGTACCGGGAACAGGAGCGACGGCAATTTAAGGCTGTACAACGCTGAAGTGGACTGGACCGGAAAGGACTTTGATGTCAGAGGCTTCTACCGGACCGGCCATTATCACTGGCAGTATGAGGGTGACTTCTTTGGGCTTTACCCGGAAGCGAATTATGGTCCCAACCTGGATATTTACAATGGTGAAATCCTGGGTATGGAAATTGACGGCAAAAATGAGTTCAGTGGGCTGAATGTCGCTTTTGGTCCTCAGTTGTGGTGGGGCGCCAACCCGGCCGTCCTGGTGAAATACGGGCGCGAGATCAAGCACTTCAAGGTGACAGGTGTCTTCCACGAGGATATAGATGATGCCCCTGAGTTCGTGACTTCTATCGCCGTGCCACTGCCAAAAACCCGGAGAGCGACGATCCATGTAGAAAGGGAGCTCGGCCCTCTGGATATCGAATTAGGCGGCATCTGGGGTGGTTCTCCGCTGAACGGGCGAAGCTTTCAGATCGTTCAGGGCGAACCAGGCCGGTATGAAGTTTTCGAGGACCAGATTAACCCCTCTGACAACTGGGGCGGCAAAGCCAAGATTAAGTTTTCAAAAGGGGCATTCAACTGGTATGCGCAGGGCTCTGTAATGGGACTTGTCGCCAATGGAGGTTTTGATGCGACCCGCACCTTTACCGGCTGGAGGCTCAAGGACAGCGGCAGCGGGAATATGAACAACTTCCTGACCGGCTTTACCTACCTGATCGGTAACTTCCAGATAGCACCAAACTTTATGTGGCAGAAGCCATTGGTTGATCCTATCCCCGGTGATGTTAGCGGCCCCGGGCGGCTTAGGAATATTCTGGACGACCCCTTTGCGGTCAGAGACGGCAACCGGGAAACTATTGCCGGAGAACTGCTGATCACTTTCGACCCTACACCGGGCACCTGGATGTATGAGTGGGACAATGACCGGGCAGAAGATGCCAAGTTCGCCATGAGCGCTGGCTTCGTTTACCGCCACCTGCCGACCTCTATGGATGCGGCCATCGGCTTCCTGGGCAATCGTACTTCTTTCGCCTTCCCGGGAGCTGCACCGGCGCAGGACCTCTGGGAATCCAATATCCGGATGGTCTCCAAAGTCAATCCGGACCTGGGGCTGATCGCCAATATCCTGTTCGGAACTGCTCAGGCCAATGGCGACAGCGACCGCCTGCTCGAACGCTATGCTATGGACCTGCGTGCCATCTACAAGAAATATAAGTTCGTTTCTCAGTTCAAGATCAATGACTGGGGCCCCTTCGATTACCACCGGGACTTCAACCTCACTTATCCCTTACAATTGATGGTGGACGTGTCCACTACGCTGGGTAAGCCGGACTGGTATATACTGCCGGGCACACAGCTGGGCGTGCGCTGGACCTGGCGTAGCCTCAACGAGTTCTCCCCCCGCTACCTGCCCAACCTGACGGCTTCCGAGTTTGCGGAAGAGCCGACCATCAGCCCGGTAGGTTTTGAGAACGGGACCGAGTGGGAATTCAGAACTTACCTTCACGTCAACATTGGCAAATAACTGCCATTTTGAAAAAATAAAGCCATGAAGAATATAGTCATGAAACTTAATATCCTATTTTTATTTGGGCTGGTGCTGGTCCTTAGTAATTGCACAAGAGACCTCTCCGAAGAGGCAAAACCGGCTACTTTCCCAGCCAACGGGGATGTCTACATTGACGGGTTTAGCCCGGGCCTGGAATACCTGCCCTTCGGTGACTCTTACTTTGAAGCGTTTTCTGTTGACGAGCAGACCGTATACGAAGGCGAATCCGCCATGCGGTTTGACGTGCCTAATGTCGGTGACCCGGACGGCGCTTATGCCGGCGCGATTTTCCCGGACTACGGCGGGCGTGACCTTTCGGGTTTCGATGCCCTCACGTTCTGGGCGAAAGCCAGTAAGGCCGCTACCATTAATGAAATTGGTTTTGGAAAAGACTTTGGAGAGAACAAGTTCCAGGTCACCCTCTTCAATCTGGAACTAACGACCAACTGGCGTCAGTACACCATCGCCATTCCCGATCCCTCCAAGCTGACGGAGGTCGATGGCTTGTTTTGGTACTCGGAAGGCCCGGAAGACGGCGTAGGCTATTCCTTCTGGATTGATGAGTTGAAATTCGAAAAGACCGGGAAAGTAGCCCAGCTCCGGCCCGCTATTTTTGAAGGTACGGAAGCGGCTGTACAGACTTTTGTTGGGGTGTCTACCAGTGTTGCCGGACTGCAGCAAACCGTCAATTTGGGCAATGGCAGAGACCAGACGCTTTCGGTTGCACCCAGCTACTTTGAATTCACGTCTTCTGACCCCGGCGTAGCCACGGTTGATGCCGCAGGCAATATCCTGGGCATAAGCCCGGGCGAAGCAGTCATCACCGCCACTTTAAATGGAGTGGAAGCAGCGGGTTCTGCCACCGTGACCGTCACAGGCGAGTTTAACGGCGCTCCTACGCCTACTCAGGACCCCGCTGATGTCATTTCCATCTTTTCGGATGCGTATACCAATGAACCCGTAGACTATTATAACGGTTACTGGGCGCCCTTCCAGACGACTCAGGGGCAAGATGATATCAATATTGCCGGAGACAATATTATTTTCTACCGAGAGCTGAATTTCGTGGGCATACAATTTCTGGAAGATGCCCCAACGATCGATGCCTCTTCCATGACCCATCTCCACATCGACATTCAGCCCAGAGAGCCGGTGGAGCCTGGTGACTATCTGAACATACAGGTTGCTGACGTTGGCCCGGACAATACATTTGGTACCGGGGATGATTCTTCCGGAGAAATTTCAATTCCTGGTTCCAGTCTTACCGAGGGCGAGTGGTACAGCCTTGATGTGCCGTTTTCGGATTTGGGAGGGCTGACTGGCCGGTCTAATTTAGCGCAGGTCATCTTCGTTTCTGATGCCACCATATCCAGTATCTACGTGGATAATGTCTATTTCTATGATGATGGGGGATCAGGTGGGCCTACGGGGCCAACGATGGCGGCACCGGCACCAACTGCGGGTGCTGCGGATGTGATTTCCATCTTTAGCGATGCCTATACGAATATCAATTCCAACCTGAATCCCGATTGGGGCCAGGGCACTCAGGTCTCCGAAGTAAGCATTGAAGGCAATAACACGCTGCTATACAGCGGGCTGGACTACCAGGGGCTGGAACTGGAAAGCAGCACGGATGTTAGCGAAATGGAATTCCTGCACATCGATTACTGGACGGAAAACTCCTCCGCTCTGAATGCTTTCCTGATCAGCACCGGGCCTACCGAAACGGCGAGTGCACTGCCCGTACCGACATCCGGATGGGCCAGCGTGGATATTCCGCTGGGGGATTTCTCACCTGTGGACCTGGCAGATATTATTCAAATGAAGTTTGATGGCAACGGCGATATCTATCTGGATAATATCTACTTCTACAAATCTTCAGGTGGTGGCGGAGGAGATGAGCCGACTGCGGCTGCACCAACGCCAGCCCAGGATGCCGCAAACGTGATTTCCATGTTTAGCAATGCCTACACCAACGTAGGGGTGGATACCTGGAGGACAGACTGGTCGTCCGCGACACTGGAAGATGTTCAGGTGGCGGGCAACGATGTGAAGTTGTACACGGCCCTCGACTTTGTCGGCATTGAAACCACCGGTGGAAATCTAATTGATGCTTCTTCCATGACGCATTTCCATGTAGATGTATGGACACTGAACATGACCACCTTCCGGATCAAACTGGTGGACTTTGGTGCCGATGGTGGCTTTGATGGAGGAGACGACAGCGAGTTTGAGTTAATCTTCGATAATCTGGCTCAGGGGCAATGGGTGTCCTATGATATCCCACTTTCAGACTTTGAGGGGCTGGCCAGTACAACAAATCTGGCGCAGCTCATCTTCTCCGGACTACCCGCTGGCGGTGGAACTCTTTATGTCGACAACGTCTATTACTATCAGCAGTAGTCATTGCAAATGCTAACCAAATTAAAAAGAATTAAAAATGCAGACACCAATTTATAAAACTCGCAGGCCCGCTATCAGCATCCTTTTTGCATTGGCCCTGGGGCTTGGGTTCACGGCTTGTGAAAACAGCGAAACCCAAACCGTGGTCACATTCACCGACCTGGCGTTTGAGGACAATTTTGATACAGATGGTCCGGTTGACGAATCCTCCTGGAATTATGAGCTTGGCAACGGCGTCAACAACGGCCTGCCTGTAGGCTGGGGCAACAACGAATTGCAGTACTACACGGACCGCCCGGAAAACATCAAAGTCGAAGGTGGGATGCTGCATATCACCGCCCTCCGGGAAAGCTTTGAAGGCGCTGCTTTCACCTCCGCCCGCATTACGACTAAAGGGAAAGTGGAGCAACGCTACGGCCGCATCGAAGCCCGCATGCAGTTGCCCTGGGGGCAGGGGCTGTGGCCGGCATTCTGGATGCTGGGCAGCAATATCGATGAAGTGGGCTGGCCACAGTGTGGCGAAATTGATATCATGGAATACCGCGGACAGGACCCCTCAACCCTCATTGGCAGCGTACATGGCCCAGGCTACTCCGCCGGAGATGCGGTAAGCAAAGAGTACGTCCTGCCTCAGGACCGGTTTGATACAGGCTTCCATATTTTTGGTATTGAGTGGGGCCCGGAGTACATCAATTACTATGTGGATGATGTGCTGTACAATCAGATTACACCGGAGGATGTAGATGGCGAATGGGTCTTTGACCAGCCGTTTTACATCATCCTGAACCTTGCAGTGGGCGGCAACTTTGTCGGAGCAGTAGGCCCTGATACCGTTTTTCCGCAAACCCTGCTTGTGGACTATGTCCGGGTCTACAATGGGCCTAACTAAAGACATCAATTAACATTTGCTAAAAAATAAAGCGTCAACTTTTATGGGTGACCACCAAACCGCTGCTTCCATTGACATCCAACGGGTGAACATCAATGGCGAACCTTACTTCAGAATTTCCAACAGCGATGCCATGCGGCCCTTCTTCATGAGCATCGTCAGCGACTCCAATCACTGGCTTTTTATTGCCAGCAACGGAGGACTGACGGCAGGCCGGAAAAACTCAGAATACGCGCTGTTCCCTTACTACACCGATGACAAAATCACGGAATCGGCCGAAGTAACGGGCAGTAAAGCGCTGTTCCGGGTGGACCAAAATGGCAATTCGGTGCTTTGGGAGCCGTTCTCTGTTCGGCAGGAAGGGCAGTACAAGCTGAGCCGCAACCTGTACAAAAACGTATACGGAAACAAAGTCCGCTTCGAAGAGGTCAATCACGATCTGAGCCTCACATTCCAGTACGAATGGAGCTCCAGTGACCGTTTTGGATTTGTGCGCCGCTCCGCCCTGATCAACCACAACGAAGCAGCGGTTTCGGTCCACCTGCTGGATGGGATCCAGAATATCCTGCCCTACGGGGTCAACAGCGAGCTGCAGATGCGTTCCAGCAACCTCGTGGATGCCTACAAAAAAAGTGAACTGGAAAAGGATGCAGGCCTGGGTATTTACGCCCTCAGCGCCATCATCGTGGACCGGGCGGAGCCCAGCGAGGCCCTCAAAGCCAATATCGCCTGGTCGTGCGGATTAGAGTCGCCTACCTACCTGCTCACTTCCCGCCAGCTGGATGCCTTCCGGAAGGGAAAGCCGCTTCAGGAGGAAGTCGATATGCGGGCGGAAAAAGGCGCCTACTTCGTCAGTAAGGAGATGGAGCTGCCTGCTAACGGTACCCAGGAGTGGTTGATCATGGCTGATGTCAACAAAAACCACGCGGACATTGCCCGTATCATGCATGAAATCCAGACTAGCCCAAGCCTGGCCACTGAGATTGAAGAGGACATTCGTAAAGGTACAGACCGTCTGATCGCATTGGATGCTCAGGCCGATGGGTTGCAAATGACTGCAGATGGATTTCGGGATGCCCGCCACTTCTCCAATGTGTTGTTCAACATCATGCGGGGAGGCATTTTCGATCAGCACTACCAGATCGAAAAGGGAGACCTGAGCCTCTACCTGGCGAAAGCCAACAGGACTGTCTTCAAGGCGGCTCAGGAAATGCTTTCTGACCTGCCGGAAGTTTTTCCACTCAGCGAGCTGCGCCAGGCCGCCCAATCTACAGGCAATACCCATTTGCTGCGCCTTTGCCTGGAGTATATGCCCCTGAAGTTCAGCCGCCGCCACGGTGACCCCAGCCGGCCCTGGAACAAATTCTCCATTAACACCCGCAGCGAGGTCGATGGCTCGAAAATACTGGACTATGAGGGCAATTGGCGGGACATCTTCCAAAACTGGGAAGCCCTGGCGCATTCTTACCCGCGCTTCGTGGAGAGCATGGTGCACAAATTCCTCAACGCCACTACCTTTGATGGCTATAACCCGTACCGGGTGACCAAGGATGGCTTCGACTGGGAAACCATCGAGCCCGATGATGCCTGGTCGTACATTGGCTACTGGGGCGACCATCAGATCATCTACTTGCTTAAACTACTGGAGTTTTGGGAAAGGCAATCACCGGGCGACCTGCAGCGCTACTTTAGCGAAGACTTGTTCGTTTACGCGAATGTGCCCTACAAAATCAAGCCTTTCGAAAAAATCCTGGAAGATTCCAAGGATACCATCGAGTTTGATCATGAAGCAGATGAAGCCATTCGGCAAAAAAGAGATCAGATGGGGGCTGATGGAGCACTGCTGACCGATCAGAGCGGGCAAATCTATCAGGTGAACTTCATTGAAAAAATGCTGGCGGCCCTGCTTGCCAAAATGTCCAACTTCATTCCCGAAGGAGGCATTTGGATGAACACCCAGCGCCCGGAGTGGAATGATGCCAATAATGCATTAGTAGGTAACGGGGTGTCAATGGTGACGCTTTACTACATGCGCCGCTTCCTGCACTTTTTTGATAACCTGTTTGCAAAAACGGAAGACCAACCGGTACGGGTTTCGGCTGAGTTACTGGACTGTTTTGAGGGGATTTTCAAAGCCCTGGAATCGAACGAGAAGCTGCTATCCGGCACCTTCAGCAACAAAGACCGGATGACCGTATTGCAGGGGCTGGGTCAGGCTGCAAGCCGCTTCCGGTCTAAGGTTTACGATCATGGCTTCTCCGGGCAAAAGCACGAGCTAAGCCTGGCAAGTCTGAAGGCCTTTGTTCGCCTGAGCCTGCAGTACCTCGATCATTCCGTCAAGGCAAATGAACGGGAGGATGGGCTCTACCATGCCTACAACCTCATGGCAGTGGAGGAAGACGGCGGGGTGTCCATAGAATACCTGGATGAAATGCTCGAAGGGCAGGTGGCGGCGCTCAGTGCCGGTTCCTTGTCCTCAGCGGAGGCGCTTCGGGTGTTGGATGCACTGAAAAGCAGTGCCCTCTTCCGACCGGATCAGTACAGCTATATTCTGTACCCTAATAAGGACCTCGGCCGCTTTATGGCCAAAAACAACATTCCCGCCAAACGGGTAGAAGCGTCTAAACTCCTTCAAAAGCTGGTGGAGGACCGCAATGCCCAAATCCTTTATCAGGATGTCAAAGGCGCTTACCATTTCAACGGTAATTTCAAAAATGCCAATGACCTTAAAGCGGCACTAGATGCCCTTGCGGATACCGAATACGCTGACCTGGCACAGGCCGAGCGCAAGTTTGTGCTCCAAACCTTCGAAAAAGTCTTCAACCATAAAGCCTTTACCGGCCGGTCGGGCACCTTCTTCGGGTACGAAGGGTTGGGCTCCATCTACTGGCATATGGTGTCCAAGCTGCAACTGGCCGTACAGGAATGCTGCCTGAAGGCCATCCGTGAGGGGGCAAGCCAGGAAGTGGTTGGCCGTTTGCTGGAGCATTACTACGAAATTAATGAGGGCATAGGCGTACACAAATCGCCGGACCTCTACGGGGCTTTTCCTACGGACCCGTACTCGCATACACCGGCGGGCAAAGGGGCACAGCAGCCGGGCATGACCGGGCAGGTGAAGGAAGATATCCTGAGCCGCTTTGGTGAACTGGGCGTCTTTTTTGAAAACGGGCAATTGCATTTCGCCCCCTGTCTGCTCCGTAAGGAAGAATTCCTGAAAGCGCCACGGACTTTTACCTTCCGCGATGTGGCAGGGGAGGAGCAACAAATAGCGCTCAGCGAAGGTACGCTGGCTTTCACCATCTGTCAGGTGCCGGTGCTCTATCAATTGAGAGATGCAGCCGGGATTAGCGTGGTCCTCAGCGATGCCACCGATCAGACCTCAGAGGAAACCGTCCTGAGCGCTGATTTGAGTAAGGAAGTGTTCGAACGAAGCGGTAAGGTAGCCCGAATTGTCGTGTCGCTGAACCCTAAAGATTTGAAATAGCTATGCGAAAATCAAAAAACCATCCCTTGAGTACTTTGATGCTAGCCGCGCTGCTGAGTGTGGCTGTGGCCGTTTTCCTGGTCGTTGGCTGCAACCCGCCCACGGATAAGGCAACGGAAACGCCAACCGAAAAACCAAGTGAAGTGACCGCTGCTGACATCCTTGGCGACCCGGCCTACCGGGCCATTTCCTACGGGGGCTACCGTGCCAACAGCCGGGAGGTACAGCCCACTGTGCCACAGCTGAAGGAGGATATGCTTTTGCTGCAGGCTATGGGCATCAAGGTGCTGCGGACCTATAATACCCATCTGGCGCAGGCCTCCAATCTGCTGGCCGCCATCCGCGAGCTGAAAAGCGAAGATCCTGGCTTTGAGATGTACGTGATGCTGGGCGCCTGGATCAACTGTAAAGGTGCTTTTACCGCTAATCCGGACCACAGTGCCGAAGATGCAGAAGCCAACGCTGCCGAAATCGCGCGTGCAGTGGAAATGGCGAAAGCCTACCCTGATATCGTCAAAGTTATTGCGGTGGGCAACGAAGCCATGGTGAAATGGGCCGCCAGCTATTTTGTACAACCGGGGGTGATCCTCAAATGGGTCAACCATCTGCAGAGCCTGAAGGCTAAAGGCGAACTGCCCGAAAGCCTTTGGATTACCAGTTCGGACAATTTTGCTTCCTGGGGCGGTGGCGGTGCCGAGTACCATGTAGAGGACCTGGAGCAGTTGCTGCGGGCAGTAGACTTTGTATCCCTGCACACTTACCCTATGCACGATACCCACTACAATCCGGACTTTTGGGGCGTGACGGAAGCCGAAGCAGAGCTGCCCAAAGCCGAACAGATTGAAGCCGCCATGGAGCGAGCTTTGGCCTACGCGCAGCAGCAATACGCACAAACTGCCGCTTACATCAGCGGGCTGGGCATTGAAAAGCCCATCCACATTGGAGAGACGGGCTGGGCGACCGTTTCCAACAGCTTCTACGGACCGGGCGGCTCGAAAGCGACCGATGAGTACAAGTCCGCCATTTACCATAAGCGCATGCGGGAATGGACCGACGAAGATGGCATCAGCTGCTTTTACTTTGAGGCATTTGATGAAAACTGGAAAGATGCTGGAAACCCGGGCGGCTCTGAGAACCACTTTGGGCTGTTGACCATTGATGGCAAAGCCAAGTATGCCCTCTGGGGCCTGGTCGATGCCGGGGTGTTCAAAGGCTTGGGCCGCGGCGGGCAGCCGGTAACTAAAACCAGGGATGGGGACGAAGCGGCACTTCTGGAATCCGTGGAGGTACCTCCTTTGATGGAAGAAGCGCCCGCCCATTAGAACCATAAAACAGCTTTTTAGCTAAAACCTATGACAAAATTTATCCACATACCCTCCTGTCTGATGGCCTTGATGATGCTTGCCGCCTGTCAATCCAATGAACCGCTGCCGGTGGAAGTCTACGAGACCTCCGCCGATGGCCATCAGCTTACGCCCTTGTCGGATTTCGCCCAGGCTGAAAATCCCATCGTGGTAAAGCTGCTGCCTGAGGAAACCTATCAGACAATCACGGGCTTTGGTGGCTCCTTTACCGAAGCATCCGCTTACCTGCTCAATCAGCTCAGCGCTGAGAACCGCAGCATAATTATTAATGCTTACTTCGGAACGGAAGGCGCAAGGTACTCCCTCACCCGTACGCACATGAACTCCTGTGACTTCTCCCTGGGGCAGTATTCTTACGCTCCGGTGGCAGGGGATACCACCCTGCAGCATTTTACCATACAAGAAGACCGCGAAGACATCATCCCCATGATCAAGGATGCGATGGCTGTGTCGGAAGAGGGCTTCAAAATCATCTCTTCGCCCTGGACCGCCCCGCCCTGGATGAAAGACAACAACGACTGGATGGGGGGGCAGCTGCTGCCCCAATACTATGATACCTGGGCGCTGTTTTTCTCCAAATACCTGGAAGCTTATCAGGCAGAGGGCATTGATATCTGGGCATTTACGGTGGAGAACGAGCCACTGGGCAATGATAGTAACTGGGAGAGCATGCACTTCAGCCCGGAGGAGATGACGGCCTTTGTGCAAAATCATCTTGGGCCCCGCCTGGAGGCAGACGGGCATAGTGCAAAGATCCTTGGCTATGATCAGAACCGGGAACACCTCAGGGAATGGGTGGATGAGATGTATAAAAACGAGGCCACTTCCAAATACTTTGATGGTACAGCAATTCACTGGTACGCCAGCACCTATGAGGTTTTTCCGGAGGAATTGCAGTACGCTCACAAAAAAGCACCCGGGAGGCACCTCATTCAGACCGAAGCTTGCGTGGATGCGGAAGTGCCCAAATGGAAAAACGACGACTGGTACTGGTCTCAGGAAGCCACCGACTGGGGCTGGGACTGGGCACCGGAAGACCAAAAGCACCTGCACCCGAAGTACGTGCCGGTATACCGTTATGCCCGCGATATCATTGGCTGCCTGAACAACTGGGTAGATGGCTGGGTGGACTGGAATATGGTGCTCAACCGGCAGGGCGGCCCCAACTGGTTCAAGAACTGGTGTGTGGCCCCGGTTATCGTTGACCCCGAACAAGACGAGGTCTACTTTACGCCCATTTACCATACCATGGCGCATTTTAGCAAATTTATTCGCCCCGGCGCTACCCGCATCGGATTTGAAAACCCGGATGATGAAATGATGGTGACAGCCGCCAGGAACCCGGATGGATCTGTCGCTGTCGTCGTTTTCAATCCCACCGAACAAGAGAAAATTCTGGCCATAGAACTGAGCGGGCAGTCCGCCCAACTATCCATCAGCAAGCAAGCGATTCAGACCATAGTCGTCAAACCATAAATAAAACCAGCGATGAGTACTACAGCTAAACATACAGTGCCCTTTGGGCAGAAGGTCGCCTTCGGGCTTGGCATGCTCGCCAATCAAATGTTCCCGGCCGTACTGGGGATTTTCATGGTGGTCCTGGTACAAAACCTGGGCTTTCCGGGTTGGATGTGGGGGGTAATTTACTTCTTCCCCAGGATTTTTGATTCCTTCACGGACCCGATTATGGGCTTCATTTCGGACAACACCAAATCTAAATGGGGGCGGCGCAGGCAGTATGTGATGGCCGGTGCGATTATCATGGGTGTGGCTTTTGTAGCGATGTGGCAGCTTTACAAAACAGACCCGGCAACCGGGGAACTGGTGTCCCTCAACTACAACTTTACCTACTTCATGATCTGGTCCTTTGTTTTCTACCTGGGGCTGACCATTTTCAGTGTGCCCTACGTAGCTATGGGGTATGAGATGAGTGACGATTTCCATGAGCGCACCAATATTATGGCTACTGCGCAGTGGATTGGGCAGTGGGCCTGGGTAATTGCGCCCTGGTTTTGGGTCATCATGTATGATAATGGCCCGGATGGGTGGTTCCCGGACGCCGAAACGGCTACCCGGACACTTGCTGTATGGGTGGGCATTATTTTGATGGTTGTGGCTATGATGCCGGCGATCTTCATCAAAAGTGAATCCACCCTGGATAAAGACTACTCCCCGATGACACTCAAGAATATTGGCGGGAGTTTCAATGAGATCATCCTGGGCTTTAAGGAAGCGCTGAAGATCAAGCCATTCCGGAAACTGTGCATTTCCACTTTCTTCATATTTAATGCGTTCAATACCGTAGCTACCTTTACTTTTTTCATCATCGTATACCACTTGTTCAACGGGGATGCGGATGCTGCGAATGCGGGATTCTGGCCCACACTTTTCGGTAGCCTGGGCGCGATTTCCACCACCTTTATTGTTATTCCGATTGTGGCCTGGTTGTCCCGAAAAATAGGTAAGAAGCAAGCCTTCATCTTATCACAGGGCATTTCAATTATTGGGTATGTGATGCTGTGGTTCCTTTTGGTGCCCGGCAAGCCATATCTGTTCATTTTTGCGCTGCCTTTCTTTTCCTTTGGTATCGGTAGCCTGTTCACCCTGATGATGTCCATGACTTCGGATGTGATTGACCTGGACGAGTTGAATACCGGCAAGCGGCGGGAAGGTATTTTCGGTGCCATCTACTGGTGGATGGTGAAGTTTGGTTTTGCCATTGCCGGTGGGTTAAGTGGGGTGATTTTGTCCATCGTTGGGTTTCAGGAAGGTATTCCGGGTACGGATCAGCCAGAGGCCATTACCGGGCTGCGTATATTTTTCTCAGGCCTGCCTATTGCAGGTACCCTGATTGCGATGTGGATCATGCGCGATTACGATGTCACGGAAGAAAAAGCGCTGGAAGTCCGTGCCGCTATTGACCGCAAAAAAATGGCGAAGGGAGGCTCCTCCGCTTACATGCCCGGTAAGTTGCTCACGCTCAAAGAGAACCTGCATCTTAATGGTGCAACTGGGATGAATTTTGCAGGCCAATCAACCGCCGAAATCCGTGCCCTCTTCGCCGAGAAGCTCAACAGCCACCTGCACGGGCTGTGTTTCAGCCCTTACGTAGAAGGGCAGGCCACGGGCGATATCCTTTCGGCCGAACAAATCCACCGCCGTATGGAAATCATCATGCCGCATACCGAATGGATACGGTCCTTCTCTTGTACGGAGGGTAACGAGCTCATCCCGCGCATTGCGCATGAGAAAGGCCTGAAGACAATGGTCGGTGCCTGGATTAGCGAAGACAAAGAACGGAACGAAACCGAAATCAACGCGTTGGTAAGGTTGGCCAAAGAAGGCCTGGTCGATATCGCCGCAGTGGGCAATGAAGTGCTGCTGCGCAATGAGCTTTCGGAGCAGGAAATCATTGGGTACATTGAGCGGGTGAAGGCACTGTTGCCCGAAGGCATACCGGTAGGCTATGTTGACGCCTACTATCAGTTCCTGGAGCGCCCCGCCCTGGTCAATGCCTGTGATATCATCCCCATCAACTGCTACCCCTTCTGGGAAGGAGCGGACAGTGGCCATGCGTTGTTGTTCCTGCAGCAGATGTATGCCCTGGCCAAAGAAGCCGGCAATGGCAAAAAAGTGATCGTTGCCGAAACCGGCTGGCCCAGTGCCGGTCAGAACGTAGAAGCAGCACAGCCATCCGCTGAAAATGCGATGAAGTACTTCATCAATGCGCAGGACTGGGCAAAAGCCAACGGTATTGAAATGTTTTACTTCTCCTCCTTCGACGAGTCCTGGAAAGTGGTCCACGAAGGCGAGGTGGGCACCCGCTGGGGGCTTTGGGATAAGCACGAGCAGCCCAAGTTTGCATCACAAAACGTAAAAACCAACTAACAATATGTCACTACGGGTAGAACGACTGGATGGCCTGAAAGGCTTCGATTATTCCGGCAAAGACGCGGATGATTTCCGGCAGCTTTTTCAAAATGTGCTGGGCAGCGGCCTGCATGGCTTGTGCTACAGTGCCTACGATGAAGGTCAAAAACCGGGCGCTATTCTGACCAAGGCGCAGATCAGAAGGCGTATGGGGATCATTGCGCCCTACATCAAATGGGTGCGGAGCTTCTCCTGCGTGGAGGGCAATGAACTGGTGGCTGAGGTCGCCCGCGAGATGGGCGTCAAAACCCTGGTCGGGGCGTGGCTGGGCGATGACAAAGACCTGAATGAGCAGGAAATTGAAGGGCTGATCCGTCAGGCAAAAGCCGGTTATGTGGATATTGCTGCTGTAGGCAATGAAGTGATGTACCGGGGCGACCTGACCGAAGGAGAACTGCTGGAGTACATCGCCCGGGTACGGGAAGCCCTGCCCGGGGATATTCCGGTGGGCTATGTGGATGCTTATTATGAATTCAGCGCACGGCCACAGATTACCGCTGCCTGTGATGTCATTCTGGCCAACTGCTACCCTTACTGGGAAGGCTGCCATATTGATTACAGCCTGATGCATGCTAAGCAAATGTACTACCAAGCTTTGCATGCCGGGCAGGGCAAAAAGGTGATCATTACAGAAACCGGCTGGCCTAGTCAGGGCACAGCACTCAATGATGCAGCGCCTGCTCACCACAATGCGCTGCGCTACTTTCTCAATATTCAGCAGTGGGCCCGGCAGGACAATATCGAGGTCTTCTACTTCTCCTCTTTCGATGAATCCTGGAAGGTAGGCGCAGAAGGCGATGTGGGGGCCTACTGGGGCTTGTGGGACAAAAACGAAAAGCTTAAATTTTAATGGATCAACAGAACCGTTTGCCCTTTCCGTACGGCCGGGCGATTTGCTACTCGGGTTTTCGGGAAGGGCAACACCCTGGTGGTGAATACCCAACCTATGAGCAGGTCCGGGAAGACTTACTGATATTGCAAGGGCACTGGAAATACCTGAGGCTATATGATTGCGATCCGCATGCCGAGACCGTATTGCAGGTCATCCAACAGGAAAAGCTGGCCTTCAAAGTCATGCAGGGCGCCTACATCGAAGCTGAAATGAACAACTATGGCTGCCCCTGGGGGGGCGGGGTGTATGCGGAAGAACAGCTGGAGGCCAACAAAGCCAAAAACGACGCGCAGATCGACAAGCTCATCCAATGGGCCAACGCCTACCCGGACATCATTTGCTGCACCTCTGCAGGAAACGAAGCCTGTGTAGACTGGACCGATCACTATGTGCCCGTGGGGCGGGTGATTGCTTTTGTGCGCCGCATTAAGGCTGCTACTGAACAGCCCGTCACGTTTTGTGAAAACTACGTGCCCTGGATGCACAAGCTGCGCCCGCTGGTTCAGGAGGTCGACTTCATCTCTATCCACACTTATCCGGTATGGGAGTATAAGCACATCCACGAATCCCTGGAGTATACCAAAGAAAACTACTACGGTGTTGCAGACCTTTACCCGGATACGCCGGTCGTCATTACCGAAGCTGGCTGGACCACCCGTTCCAACGGTCAGGGCATAGACCCCGGCCACGTCAATGAAGGCCTGCAAAAGACCTACTACGACGACCTTATGGACTGGACGGATGCTGAAGAAATCCTCACCTTCGTCTTCGAAGCCTTCGACGAGCCCTGGAAAGGCTCACCGGACCCCAATGAGCCGGAAAAGCATTGGGGGCTGTTCCGGGTGGACCGGTCGCCTAAGCGGGTGGTGGAAGACTTAGTTCGTTTAAAATAAGCCATTTTTTATCTTATCTTCAGCGGGCAACCAAATACGATGCCCACATGCAACAATTCAGAACCAGACTGCTCGCCACGCTAATGAGCTTCCTGGCTGCTGCCAGTGTTTTTGCACAAACCAAGCCTGTATTCAAGGATGGCGAAGCTCAGATTGTACCCGCCTTCGAAAATGCAGACGAGTGGATACGCCACGACCTCTGGGTGGAAACCACCTTCGACACCGATGGCGACGATAAGCCGGACCGCATGCACGTCGCTGTGACCCGCCCAAAGCAAACGGAAACGGAAGGGCTGAAACTGCCCGTCGTTTATGTATCCAGCCCCTATTTTGCCGGTGTAGCGCCGGATGTAGACGGCTTGTTTTGGAATGTACGTCATGAGCTGGGGGAGATAGGCCCGGAGCGGGTGCACCCCGAGGTGGAAATGCGTGTGGATCGCCCCATTATCTCTAACTCCCATATCCGAACCTGGGTGCCGAGGGGGTATATTGTAGTGCATTCTTCTTCTCCGGGCACAGGCTTGTCGCAGGGTGCGCCTACGGTTGGGGGCGATAATGAGTCTTTGGCGCCCAAAGCAGTGATCGACTGGCTTAATGGCCGGGCAAAGGGCTATACCTCGCCCGATGGCGATGAAGAAGTGGAAGCCTACTGGTCGACCGGCAAAGTGGGCATGACCGGGACTTCCTACAACGGGACACTCCCTCTGGCCGCTGCCACCACCGGCGTGGATGGGTTGGAGGCTATTATCCCCATTGCGCCGAACACTTCTTATTACCATTATTACCGCAGCAACGGGCTGGTGCGCTCACCGGGAGGCTACCTGGGCGAAGATATTGATGTGCTCTACGATTTCATCCACAGCGGCAATCCGGAGAAGCGGGCCTACAACAACGCCACCGTGCGCGATAAAGAAATGATGGAAGGCATGGACCGCCAAACCGGTGATTATAATGAATTCTGGGCGGGCCGTGACTACCTTAATGATATGGAGCCCATGAAAGCGGCCCTGTTAATGTCGCACGGATTTAACGACTGGAATGTCATGCCGGAGCATAGCTACCGCATTTATAAAGCAGCTAAAGAGAAAGGGCTGCCTGCACAGATTTACTACCATCAGGCCGGGCACGGCGGCCCACCGCCCATGCGGATCATGAACCGCTGGTTTACCCGCTACCTGCATGGCGTTGACAATGGGGTAGAGGATGACCCGGTGGCCTGGATTGTCAGAGAGGAGGATGAAAACAGCAACCCCACGCCCTACGAGGATTATCCGAACCCGGCAGCGGAAGCGGTTACCTTTTATCTGAAGGGTGGCGCGCCGGGGCAGGGGGCACTGCAACTACAGCCCACCAAAAAGCCCGGGCAGGAAACCCTGACCGATAACTTCTCCTTTGATGGCAAAGTCCTGGCACAAGCCGAGTACACCAACCACCGGCTGATGTACGTCACACCGGAGCTGAAAGAAGACCTGCATATTTCCGGAGTCCCCCGCGTGACCATCCGCCTGTCGAGCAGCAAGCCCGCAGCGAACTTGTCCGTATGGCTGGTCTCCCTGCCCTGGGAGGAAGGCCGCCGCACCAAAATCACCGATAACATTATCACCCGTGGCTGGGCAGACCCGCAGAACCACGCTTCCATTCGAGAAAGCGAGCCCCTGAAGCCCGGGCAGTACTATAGCTTTTCCTTCGACCTTCAGCCAGACGATCAAATCATTCCGGCTGGCCAGCAAATTGGTTTGATGATTTTCTCCTCCGACCGGGATTTTACCCTCTGGCCAGACCCCGGTACTGAGTTGACGGTAGACCTGGCAAAAACGCAACTCATGCTGCCGGTGGTGGGCGGCGAAGCGCAGGTTCGGAATGGAATGGGGGAGGAGTAACTTTGGCCGATTCCTGAAAAGTGTTGACCTTTTATTTTGCAATGTCCGAAAAGGGTTGTTGAAACCATTTTCCACAAGTTAGTTGTTACTTTTGTAAAAATACCAGAAAAATATGGTTGACTGGAAAGAGCATATTCATTCAGACCCTGGGGTTTTGTTAGGCAAACCCATCATAAAAGGAACGAGAATTTCAGTAGAATTGATACTTGAGTTGTACTCCAGCGGGTGGACTACAGATGATATCCTGGAAAGCTATCCTACTCTTGAGTTGGAAAATATTCTTGCTACCTTTTCTTATTTAAAAGACTGTATACAGCAAGAGTTGTTTTTTCCAATAAAACAAGCTAGTTAGAATGAAATTCCTGGCAAATGAAAACTACCCTAAACCTAGTATAGCTTTTTTGAGAAATAAAGGTTTTGAAGTGAAAAGTATTCAGGAAGGTTACGGTGGTATTCCCGATGAAGAAGTTGTTGCAATAGCAGAACAGGAAGGACGAATTATTTTAACTTTTGACAGTGACTTTGGGGAGCTTTTGTTTAAATATCAACGGGCAACTCCCCCATCAGTAGTGTATTTCAGGTTTAAAGGTAGGTCACCAAGTGAATCTGGTAGAATGCTCTTTGAGTTGCTAAATGCGAATCTTGAAATTGAAGGCTATTTTACAGTCATTGAAGAAACAGGGGTTAGACAGAGAAAACTCTCCGGATAGTTTAATTCTTCGAACTTGCTGTACAACTAAAACCAATGGATTATTGTGTCTTGTAGCCTTACAGAACAACAGGCGCACCGAGCTTTTTTTGGCGCTATTTTGGTGCCAAATCTAGTTTTGCTGTTTAGCTTAATTTCAGTGCTGTGGAATGAGGCAGGGTGGCTGTACTATCACATTGCTTATTGGCTTTTCTTTTGGGTGCCAGGTATCTATTGTTTATCCTGGTTGTATGCCTTTATTGTAGTTCCTTTATGGGTGAATTTGTTTAAGTTAACATTTAGTGTATGTTTGGAGGTGCACTTCGGCTGATAACCAAAGCCTTGTGAATCCCGGTCAAACCGGGAACGTCATGGAAAAATACTTATTTGACCCGCCAAACGCGCATTTTTCCATTTAGTCATAACCACAACTCTTTGATTATCAACTCTCGTTTGCTCCAAACATA